>Ga0075522_10003342_pt1 | contig 11736 bp, 8 predicted proteins | sample NGEPerA_FD_74796 | JGI IMG/M metagenome (GOLD analysis project Ga0075522, IMG submission 74796) | Arctic peat soil microbial communities from the Barrow Environmental Observatory site, Barrow, Alaska, USA - NGEE PermafrostL2-A | ecosystem: Environmental > Terrestrial > Soil > Wetlands > Peat ... | reverse complement strand
GGAATGACCTGTTCGGCGACGTGGTCAACGTCACGGCGCGCATCGTAAAGCGCACAGCTCCCGCCCAGATTTTAATTTCCCGCCCGACGTACGACTGCATATCGAAATTGAGCGACCTGCGCTGCCGCTGGCTGAACAAACTCACAATTGATGGACGCGCGGAAAAAGAAGACATCTTCGAAGTGATGTGGACGAATACGGAAGCGTATCGCGAGGTGCAGGAACGCGTGACCTCCGCTTCCCATATTCCTCCGCGGTACGAAGTGCTATCGCAGATCGGCTCCGGCGGAACCGGCATTGTGTACAAGGTGCGCGACCTTGAGACGAGCGAAGTGGTTGCGCTCAAAATTCTGAAGCCGGAGATCGCTTCCGACCCCGAAGCGCAGGAAAATTTCAAACGCGAATTGTGCCTTGCGCGCAAAATTACGCACAAGAATGTTTGCCGCATTCATGAATTCAGCCGGGTGAACGGAATCGCCTACACTTCCATGGAGCTTGTGGAAGGCGAAAGTTTATCGTCGAAGATCTATCGCGCGGGCGCATTGCCCGTGGTCGAGGCACTGGACATCGCGCGCCAGATTTGCGCCGGCTTGCGTGAGGCCCATGCACAGGGAATTGTGCATCGCGACCTGAAGCCGGCCAACATCATGCTCGATCGCAAGGGCACGGTAAAAATAATGGACTTCGGCATCGCGCGCATGATCCAGCGCGAAGGCCCGATGACCGGAACAATCATGGGCACGCCCGCGTACATGGCGCCTGAGCAAGCCGATTTGAAGCCGGTGAGCTCCTGCACGGACATTTACGCGGTCGGACTCGTGCTGTACGAAATGGTCACGGGCATTCCGGCATTCACCGGCGATTCACCTGTCGCGGTGGCCATCAAACAAATTCAGGACTATCCGCAACGCCCGCGCGAAATCGTGCCGCAGCTCTCGCGCGCCATCGAATCGGTAATCATGAAGTGCCTGCAGAAGGATCCCGCGAGGCGCTTTCAATCGGCGGAAGCTCTGGAAATTGCGCTGATCAAGGCGGCAAAAGCGCGGCCCCTCAGCCCTTGGGAAGCTTCGCTCAACCGCTACGTTGCGCTCGCGGAAGCGGAGATTCGGAGCCGCATTCAACAAGGCATCGCGGCGACGGAAAAACTTTTTGAGCAGAAAAATTGCGCGCCCGCCGCGGGCATTCAGAACGAGCCAAAGGCGATGCTTGGCTTCGCTGGAATGGCCGGCGCGCTCGCAGTGTTCCTATTTGTAGGAGGTTGGAGAGCTCGCCCCGCGAGCGCGCAAACGATGCAGGCTGGCGCGCAACCTTCGCGTGTGACGGTTGCCGTTGCAAACATTCCCACGCCCGAAGCCTCAAGCCTGTTGCCTGACGCGCAAGCGAGTCCCATCACATCGGTTCACGTGAATCTTTACGACAACACAAGAGCCGCGAGCGTGGAACTTTCGCCCACTGTCCCGGATTCGACCAAAGCAAATCGGATTTCTGCGCCCAGCAAGCCTGCAGACGCATCCGAGAAGGCAGCTCCCAAACTAAAACCTGCGAAGTTGACCGCAGATTCGCCAGACCAGAAAGGGCAGAAGACTATTCAGAATTCCCCGGCGACGCAGATTGTGGCAAGCCCGGTTCCATCGGAGACGATTGTTGCTTCGGCGAGTCAGCCCACACCTGACCTGACGGCGGTACTGGCGACGGCTGAATCGAAAAGTGCGCACGAACCGGCTGTCGATGCGGGCAGCGCGGCGATCGAGCCCAAGACCGTGGAAGGCAACGCAAAAGTTGCCAAGCTTTTTGTTGAAGTCGGTTCGTTCAAGGAAGAGACCTGGGCAAATAGCGCGGTCGATCAGCTGACGCAACTTGGCTTTCACGCCGTGCTGGTGCATAAAAATATATTGTGGGTTCAGTCCTACCACGTGCAAGTTGGCCCCTATGCAAATCCACAAGAGCTAGCCGAAGCGCAGAAAAGCCTGGCTGCGCATGGATTTAAAGCCCATCCGGTAAGTTAAGTTCCCAATATTGATCAGTGGTCATGTGCACCCGCGGTCAGACGGACATTCCGGTGCTCGCGCGTGCCCGAATACGCTGTGGAATGCGTATCTCCCTCTGTCATTGCGAGCGAAGCGAGGAATCTCACTTCGATTTACGCATACGAGAGAAACGGAGAAGAGATTCCTCGCTTCGCTCGGAATGACAGCTCGTTGTTCTTTTCCGCCAGTGAGGGCGGCCACTACGTAAAGCAATGCCAGCTCGCGAGGTGTGGATCGGCTGAGCGAATCTCACCTCCGTACGTGTATACCCAAGTCGATTTTAAATCCGCCCGATTGTCAACGGGCCGCGACTCGCGCCATAATCGACACATGACAACCACAACGGACACCAAAGCGCAGTCATCCGCTATCCCTGATTTTGAAAAAAATCTTGATTGCCTGGCCTCGGTGGCGGTTCACGCCGGACTGGGCCTTGCGCCTGGGCAAGAACTGGTGATGACCGCAACGCTCGACGCGCTGCCGCTGGTGCGGCGGATCACGGAGCACGCGTACAAGGCGGGAGCTACGCTGGTCACCACGCTTTTCACGGATGAGGAATCCGCGCTGCTTCGATTTCGCAATGGCAGCGACGCCAGTTTTGATACTGCCGCCTCATGGTTATATGAAGGCATGGCCCAGGCGTTTCGCAAGGGCGCCGCGCGACTGGCCATTACGGGAAGCGATCCCTCATTGCTTTCCAAGGAAGACCCGGACAAAGTAAGCCGTGCGAACCGCTCCATGTCCAAGGCTTACCGCCCGGCACTGGAATTGATCACGCGCCATGAAATTAATTGGACGATTGTTGCGTGCGCGACTCCCGCCTGGGCCTCGGCCATGTTCCCCGAACTGCCCAAAGATGAGGCCATCGCTCGACTGTGGAAAGCCATCTTCGCTGCGTCTCGCACGGACCAGCCCGATCCGGTTGCTGCGTGGAAGAAACATGACGCGAACCTGCACGCGCGCTGCGACCTCCTGAACGAAAAGAATTACTCCGCGCTGCATTTCCGCGGGCCGGGCACCGATTTGCGCGTTGGGCTCTCCGACGGTCACCTGTGGCTCGGGGGTGGCACGACCGCCGGCAACGGCCAATACTGCATCGCCAATATGCCCACCGAAGAAGTGTTCACCACGCCACACAAAGATCGCACAGAGGGAAAGGTCACCAGCACCAAGCCTCTGTCGCATCAAGGCACGATGATCGAAGGGATTTCGGTCGAGTTCAAGGGCGGGAAAATTGTCAAGGCTCACGCCGATCGCGGGGAACAAGTGCTGCAAAGGATGATCGAAACCGACGAAGGCGCGCGGCGCCTGGGCGAAGTTTCGCTCGTGCCGCACTCCTCGCCCATATCCGCCAGCGGCCTACTGTTCATGAACACGCTGTTCGACGAAAATGCCGCCTGCCACATTGCGCTCGGCCAGGCGTATAGCTCGTGCCTCCGGGACGGCGACACGCTTACTCCTGAACAGCTGACGGCACGCGGCGCGAACAGCAGCTTGATCCACGTAGACTGGATGATCGGCTCGAATAAAATCGACGTCGACGGCATTACTGCGACGGGAAACGCAGAGCCCGTGATGCGCGCAGGGGAATGGGTTTAAGTAGCATAGGCTTCAGCCTGAGGGTTTAGCCCTACCGTCACTTTAAAAATTTTAGATGTTAAGTTCTTGCACGGTCGCAGCCCGCACAGGCTGAGGTCTATGCCACACAAACCCGCCAATCGGGAGATTGGCGTTCCCAGGACAAAAAATCCCCATGTTTATCATTCCGGTCACGCTCGAAATGACAAAAATGGGGATTTTTCAGAAAACTGCGAGTAATTTAACGCCAGCCTACAGCGCTGAAGTTCCCACCGTTTCTTCGGCTTCCTTGCGTTCCTGATTCGACGATTGGGTGCGCTCGATTTCGATGTGGCCTTTAAAATAGGCGCCTTCTTCGACGCTGATGCGCGCAGTTGTGATATCGCCAATCACCTGGCCGTCTTTCTTGATCTCAACGCGGTCGCGCGCGCGAAGATTTCCGGAGGCGCTTCCGTATACGATAATTTCGCGGGCATTAATCTCGGAATTCAGTTCCGCCGTGCGTCCGACCGTGAGCCGGTGTCCACGCAGGGAAACGTTGCCGATCACTTTGCCATCGATTTGCAGGTCTTCTTCGCTGGAAATTTCGCCTTTCACAACGATCGAGGGGCCGAGGCACGCCAGATTGCGGGCAATCGTTCCGGTTGGCGCGGCTGTGCGATTCAATGGAGCTGAATTCAGGGGCGTCCCGGGAACTCTCGAATCTTTCGACGCGGCATTTCCGGGCACTTCGGGCTGGCTATCCTTGTTCCACATGTAACCTCCGCCTTCACTTGAAATTGGATTTGGCCGGGAGGACCAATCTAGGTTTACTGTAGGAGCATCCTTCTTATCCGGCTACTAAAAAGTGAGGTAGGTATGCCTATATCTAAACCTGACCTTTAGGCTAGGTGGTTTGGGGTTTAGTAGGACAGGCTTCAGCCTGTCTTCTTTTGATTTTTGGCGGGCGTACGGAATTCAAAACAAGACAGGCTGAAGCCTGTCCTACTCAAGGCCACTTCAAAAGCTGCTCGGCCTTTTCTTTTTCTGGACGAGGGCGCGATTGCAGGTAGGCGTAGATGTCGGTGAGTTCCGCGTCGGAAATCACCTTTGCCGTATAGGGCGGCATCTCCCCGCTCGGCTTGCGAACATAGCCGAGGATCACTTCGAGCGGTGGGGGATTGGGCGCGATGCGTGGGCCGCTCATGTTCGAACCCTGGCCTTCGCGGCCATGGCACTCGTAGCAGCCATCTTTCATAAACACGCGCTTGCCGTTCTCGGCGGGAGCGCTGGAGGGCTTGGCCTCTTGCGCTCGCGCGGGAATCGAGCTAAGCAGTCCCACCATAGCAAGGCCGGCAACAAGGCCCGTTCCATTTTTACGAGAAATTTTCATGTGTGCTCCTTGGTCCCCAGTAGCGCGGGCTTCAGCCTGCGGGTTTTGGTCCCTGCAAGGACGAACGCCGCGGCATTTGTCGTAGGATTAGAAAGCTTTTAAAATCCAGATCCAGGTGCTTCATCGCTTGCAAGTACTAGAGCCGCAGGCTGAAGCCCGCGCTACTGACTGCTACCTCGGTTGAGTGACTACGTCTATGAGTGCTGGTTCGCCGCGCTTTACTACTGCGATGGCGCGCTTCAGTGCCGGCGCAATTTCGTTCGGGTCGGTGATTGGCCCTTCTGCGTAAATACCGAAACCCTGGGCAATCCTGGCAAAATCGACGGCCGGATCCTCGAACGTCGTGCCGATGTGCGCGCGATCGATGCCGCGGTTGTGTCGGTTGGCCATGCGCTGCACGTGCATCAGCTCTTCGTGATACGCGCGATTGTTGTGCATCACACTGAGCAGCGGAATTTTGTGGTGCGCCGCCGTCCACAGCACGCTTGGGCCGAAGAGCAGATCGCCATCGTCCTGAATGCTGATCGAGAAGCGGCCATACTTTTTATTCGCGAGCGCGGCGCCCACGGACGCGGGCGCGTTGTAGCCCACTCCGCCTCCGCCCTGAATGCCGATGTACTGGTAATGCTTGTCAAAGGGCCACAGACGCAGCGGCCACCAGCTGAAATGGCGCAAGAGCGATACGAGCGACCAGTCTTCGTCCTTGATCTGCTCCCAGATTTCAGCGCACAGCCGCCCCGTCGCCACGGGACTCGCGTCCCATGCGTAGGATGCATCCGTTCGCGCCTGCTCCAGGGCTTGCTGGTGTGAGGCCGCTAGCTTTTTGCCGCGATCCTCAAGCGCCTGCTTGCGGCCGCTGGTCAGCTGGCGCTTTACTTCTTCGATCAGCGACGGCAACGTTGCTTCCGGGTCGGCAGCCATGGCCAGATCGACGGGCTGGTAGCGGAAGAAGTCCTGGTAATTCGCCTTGGTGTACAGATCTCCGGTGGTGATGCTGATGGTCTTCACGTCGCTCTTCGCGATGGAGTGAGTCGTGCGATTCACCTGATCGTGCATAGTGTTCATCGCGCTCCAGAAGTCCGTCGCTTCGAGGCCCATAATGACGTCGGCGTTCGCGACGACCGCGGCGCGTCGCGAGGATTGGTTGAGCGGATGGCGCGTCGGGAAATTCATGCGCGCGGCCTGGTCGATCACCGGCACTTGCAGCGTTTCCGCCAATTCCACTAATAAATCGATGCCCGCTTGCGTGCGCGCGTAGCGGTCCACAACGATCAGCGGATTTTCCGCCTGCACGAGCATTTTTGCAGCCTCGGCCACTGAGCCCGAATCGCCTTGCGGGGGAGCTGTCATGGTAAGTCTCGGCACGCGCGGGCCCCCACTCGCTTCGATGGGGTGTTCCTGCAGTTCGCTGTCGGCGACGATCAAGACGGGGCCCATTGGGGGCGTCATTGCGATTTTGTAGGCGCGCACAGCGGACTCGCCAAAATGTTCCAGTGAAATGGGGAGATCATCCCATTTGGTGTAATCGCGGACCATCGCTGCCGCGTCCTGCACGCTGTGCGGCCATTCGCCATAGGCCGCGTCGCGCTTGGTGGCGTCGATGTTGTTGCCGATGACGATGTAGACGGGCACGCGGTCGCAATAGGCGTTGTACACGGCCATCGACGCGTGCTGCAGACCAACCGTGCCGTGCGCAAATATCGCGATCGGTTTCCCTTCGATCTTCGCGTAGCCGTGGGCCATGGCTACCGACGCTTCCTCGTGGCAGCACGAGATGAACTCGGGACTCTTGTTGCCGCCGTAGTTGATCACCGATTCGTGCAGCGCACGGAAACTGGAGCCCGCAACGGAGCACACATATTCGATGCCCAGCGATTTCAGGACGTCGACCATGTAATCCGAACCGGAGCGGTCGATGTTCAGCACCTCAGGCTCGGGCAAAGGATCGGCGTCGGCCATTGGCGGAAGGACGGGCATGATGTGCGATGGAAGGTCCGCGAGGGGATGCGCGGCGGCAGGCAAAGCTTCGGCAGGGACAGCGGCCAGCGTTGCGGCTCCGGCGACTACGCTCTTCAGAAAATCTCTGCGGCCCGCGGATTTTTTTGAAGATTTTGCCATGAGGATCGCCTCCACCTTTATTACTGCAAACTATTACGCTGGCCTCGCGACTGCCAGCACCTGTAGCGGCCGCCTTCAGGCGGGCATCCGATCGACGTCACAATGCCCGCCTGAAGGCGGGCGCTACAAAATTGAGCAAGAATCTTCAGGGAATTTCCGGCCGCCTCGCCATTATGATGCAGATCAATGCAATTATAGCCAAACCAGTGGCCGTATAAAAAGCGACGCCGTAATTTCTGTATTTGTCGAACAGTACGCCGCCAATCGTGGGGCCGAGAATCCCCGCAAATCCCCACGCCGTAAAAATCGCACCGTAGTTGGACCCCGCATATTTCGTGCCCCAAAAATCGGAAACCGTGGACGGGACGACGGAAGCCTGCGCTCCATAGCAGAAATACACAACATAAATCAGCACATAGAGCGCGGCGAGATGCGCGCCCACCCAATACAGCATGGGCATGGCGATGCTGGAAATCGTCAACACCACGCGCAGCGTATTTAACCGGCCCATCCAGTCCGAAAGCCATCCGGAAAGCACGCGCCCCGAGACATTTCCAAACGCTCCCACCACAAGACCCATCGTGGCGATTGTGGCGCTGGAGATTCCCTGGTTGCGCGCAAAAGGGATGAGCTGGCTGATCACCATCAGTCCAGCGGTAGAACCGAGGCCGAAGCCCAGCCACAGTAAATAGAACGCGGGAGTGCGCACAACTTCGCCGGGAGTGAATTGATGGCGATTGTGAATGAGCTGCTGCGGTGAAGTTTTTTGTTCTTTACTCTCGGCTGGCCTCGCAGCGGGCGGGTTTTTCATCAGAAACGCGCCGGCCATGGTCATCACGAAAAAAATTCCGCTGAGAATCACGCACGAAGTGCGCCAGCCAAAATGCGGAAATAAAACCAGATTGGCAATCGTTCCAAAAATCGCCGAGCCGCCGCCGTATCCCGCGAGGGCGAGGCCGATAGCGAGACCCATCCGGTCCGGAAACCATTTGGCCATCACCGGAACAACGGTGCCGTAACCGAATCCATTGCCGATGCCGCCGAGCACACCGTAAAAAAAATAAAGAAAATAGAGGCTCGAAGTGTAAGAGAAGAGAAAAAAACTCAGCGTGATTAAAATGCTGCCGGAGACGGAAATCCAGAAAGGGCCGAAGCGGTCCTGCAGCCTTCCGCCGACTAATAGCGAGGCGGCAAACATAACCGCGGCGAAAGTAAACACGGTGGAAGTTTGCGCGCGGCTCCAGCCGAATTCTTTTTCGAGCGGCGCGACGAACACGCTCCAGGCGTAGAGTGTGCCGAGGGCGAGATTCATGGAAAGGCCGCCGGCGAGGCGCCACCAGCGGCTGATCTGTGCGCGCTCGCTGCGCGCTGCGGCCACGGAAGCGCGCGGTCTCGCCAGGGATTCGCCGGGAAGGGAAGTTGCCGTCATGGGCTTTTTTTATTTAAAAAAGTTACGCCGTCTTGGGCGCGGTCTTCGGCGCCACGTTCGGGCCTTTCACGGTTTCCGGCACCTGCCCGCGTTTGTAAATCATAATCGTGCGTTTAAATTCGATCACCACAGTTCCTTCCTGCGTGTAGCCTGTGGTCTTGAACCGCACGATGCCCACATTCGGCCTCGATTTCGATTCGCGCTTTTCGAGCACTTCGCTTTGGGAGTACACCGTGTCGCCCTCGAACAAAGGATTCGGCAGGCGCACTTCGTCCCAACCCAGATTGGCCATGGCGTTTTGGGAAATGTCGGCCACGGACTGGCCGGTGACCAGCGCAAGAGTAAATGTGGAATCGACGAGCGGCTTTTTGAATTCCGTTTTTGCCGCGTAAGCGCGATCGAAGTGGATGGGATTGGTATTCTGTGTAAGCAGCGTGAACCAGATGTTGTCCGTGGCCAGCACGGTGCGTCCCAGCGCATGGCGGTACACATCGCCCACCTCAAAATCTTCAAATACCCGCCCAGTCCAGCCTTCTTTGATCGTCATGATGGCGCTCCCTTGATTTTGTAATCCGCAGAACTGTACTTTCTCAGCGCCCGTCATTCTGAGCGAAGCGAAGAATCTCTCTTTCTTTTCGGGCAATCAAATCCAGGAGAGATTCTTCGCTTCGCTCAGAATGACAGGTAAATTTGGTTCTCGCGCCACCGTGCGTTTCAGTAATCTTAAAAAGTTAAATCACGGCCGAATTTCGCCATTCAGCGATTTTTTCAGAATCAAATCCCAATTCACCCAGAATCGCATCCGTCTGCTGGCCGAGCGCAGGCACCGCATTCATCACTGCCTCCACGTTTTCCATTGTGACCGGCGGAAACAGCGCCTTCAGCGTTCCCACCGGCGACTCCACTGTGCCCCAGCGATTTCGCGCATCGAGCTGCGGATGGTGGGAATACTCCTGCACCGTATTCATGCGCGCGTTGGCGATCTGCGCGGTTTCGAGTCGCGCAATAATTTCCGCGGCCGTTAGCTTCTGAAAAACTTCTTCCATCGCTTGATCGAGTTGCGGACGGTTACGAACGCGGTTGGCGTTGGAATCGAAACGGGGATCCGTGGCGAGTTGCGGATTTTGGAGCACCACGTCGCAAAACTTTTTCCATTCGCGTTCATTCTGCAAGCCGAGGTACACCACTTTATTGTCGCCCGTGCGCGCCGGACCGTACGGAGCGATCGTCGCGTGGCTCGCTCCAGTGCGCGGGGGAGGCGTTCCGCCGTATGTCGTGTAATACGTCGCGTAGCTCATCCACTCGCCGAGCGAATCGAACAGCGAAGTTTCCAGCGCGACGCCCACTCCGGTTTTCGCGCGGACGAGCAGTGCGGTCAGAATTCCGGAGTACGCATACATGCCGCAGGAAATATCGGCAATCGAGATGCCAACCTTCGATGGCGTTTCGGGGGTGCCGGTAATGGAAACGAGTCCAGCTTCCGCCTGAATTAATAAATCGTACGCTTTCTTGTCGCGGTACGGCCCGGAAGATCCGTAGCCGGAAAGATTGCAGACGATCAGACGCGGATACGTTTTTCTTAATTCGTCCGTGCCGAAGCCCAGTCGATCAACCGCTCCCGGCGCAAGATTCTGCACAAACACGTCGGCCTTGGCGAGCAGTTTGCCAAGCACCAGTTTCGCTTCTTTGCGTTTTAAATCCAGCGTGAGAGATTCTTTCGATCTGTTCAGCCAAACGAAGTGGCTGGACATTCCCTGTACAGTGGCGTCGTAACCGCGCGCAAAATCGCCCGCGCCCGGCCGCTCGATCTTGATGACGCGCGCGCCGAGATCCGCAAGTTGGCGCGTGGCAAACGGAGCGGCCACGGCCTGCTCCAGCGATACGACGGTGATACCTTCGAGGGGCCTCATTGACGTTAGTAGGACCTCGGTAGTCCCAACACATGCTCCGCCAGATAACTTAGAATTAAATTTGTGGAGATGGGGGCGACCTGATAGAGCCGCGTTTCGCGGAATTTGCGCTCAATATCGTACTCTTCCGCGAACCCAAAACCGCCGTAGGTCTGCACAGCGACATTCGCCAGTTCCCAGGAAACATCGGCCGCAAGCAGCTTCGCCATATTCGCTTCCGCTCCGCACGGTTTGCCGCTATCGAAAAGCGTGGCTGCCCGGTTGACCATGAGCCGCGCCGCTTCCAGATTCGCATAGCCCCGTGCGATAGGGAATTGAATGCCCTGATTTTTTCCGATGGGTCGCGCAAACACCACGCGTTCATTGGCGTAGCGGCAGGTGCGCTCCAGAAACCACCGCGCGTCGCCAATACATTCCGAGGCGATTAAAATCCGCTCCGCGTTCAAGCTGTCCAGCAGGTAGCGGAATCCCTGGCCTTCTTCACCCACCAGATTTTCGACAGGCACTTCGAGATTGTCGAAAAATAATTCCGTGGTCGCGTGATTCATCATCGTGCGGATCGGGCGTATTTTTAATCCGTGGCCCACGGCTTTTCGCAAATCCACCAAAATCGTAGACAGTCCTTCGGTGCGTTTCTTCACCTGATCCACGGGCGTGGTGCGCGCGATCAGCAGCATCAGGTCGGAATGCTCGGCGCGAGAAATCCAGATTTTTTGTCCGTTGATAACGTATTTGTCGCCCGTGCGCACGGCCATGGTTTTCAGTTGCGTCGTATCCGTGCCGGTGTTGGGCTCACTAACGCCGAACGCTTGCAGCCTGATCGAACCATCGGCAATTTTTGGCAGATACTGCTTCTTGTGCGCTTCTGAACCATGCCGCAAGAGCGTACCCATGATGTACATCTGTGCGTGGCACGCACCGGCATTCGCGCCGGAGTGATGAATTTCTTCCAGAATGGCGGAGGCTTCCGAAATTCCCAGGCCCGCGCCGCCGTATTCTTCGGGGATCAGCGTGGCCATGTATCCCGCTTCCGTCAGGGCCTGCACAAAAGCCTCTGGATACGCGCGTTTTTCGTCGAGCTCACGCCAGTACTTGTCCGGATAGTCGCGGCACAGTTCGCGGACGGCGGATCGTAACTCTTCGTGCGAATCTTCGACGGCGCTGCCCGATTTCGTGTTCAATGTCCGACCTCATTTTACTGACGGGTGTTGGCGTAAGATATGCTGTAGAGCATACTCAATCGCCGCGGATTATCAAATGCCAACAACACTCGATGGCAAAAATAAATTTGCGGGGTAATCT
>Ga0075522_10003341_pt1 | contig 11737 bp, 12 predicted proteins | sample NGEPerA_FD_74796 | JGI IMG/M metagenome (GOLD analysis project Ga0075522, IMG submission 74796) | Arctic peat soil microbial communities from the Barrow Environmental Observatory site, Barrow, Alaska, USA - NGEE PermafrostL2-A | ecosystem: Environmental > Terrestrial > Soil > Wetlands > Peat ... | reverse complement strand
TTTATGTGGTTCAAGGGGCAGACGGAATCACCACTGTAGAAATTACATCTCAATCGAAAGCGGGAAAAGGCGACTGGGGTCAAAATAAGCGGAATGTTAAAAATCTCCTGACCGCGCTTGACCTCAAAATAAAACCTGTTTGATGGTTTTGTTGGCTTCTTGACAGTCCACAATAAAGCTATATAATCCAATTCAGTTGCTTACCTTTAACGGGGCCCTGTGAGGTCTCTAAGGAAAATGACGATGGCTTACGCCTGCGCACAATTGAACGAGCTTATCCAGACCCCGACATCCTATTTGGATGATTCGGGATTTTTTTTGCCCATGGGAGGCCTTCAGTGACCTCCAAAATTAAAGCTGTCGTCATGGAAGCCAAGGATATCGAACGGGCGCTGACGCGCATTGCCCATGAAATCCTTGAGAGAAACAAAGGAATCGCTGACCTGGTTTTGATCGGCATCAAAAGCCGGGGCGAGGTTTTGGCCGAAAGGTTAGCCGCCAAGATCAAATCCATCGAGGGTACGGCCATTCCCTGCGGCGCTCTGGATATCACCTTTTACCGCGACGATGCGGATACGCACCAACCGGATAAAGCCCCCCAACAAACCGAACTCCCCTTTGATGTAACCGGCAAGAAAGTCATTCTGGTGGACGACGTGCTCTACACGGGCCGCAGCGCTAGGGCTGCTATAGACGAGATCATCGATTTTGGCCGCCCGACCGCCATCCAACTAGCCGTCCTGGTTGACCGGGGTCATAGAGAATTTCCCATTCACGCGGATTATGTAGGCAAGAACATTCCCTCCTCGGCCAAAGAAGAAGTGCTGGTCCGGGTGAAAGAAAGAGATGACAAAGATGAAGTGGTCATCGCGGAGAGTGAACCGTGAGCAAAAGGCTTTTACCACAGAGACGCAGAGGCACAGTTAAAATCGATAGAATTATTAGCGGAAGTCAAAACTTTAATCTTTGGCTGAGTCTCTGTGCCTCTGTGGTGAAAAACGAGGTGGCCTTATGACCTGGAAATCCAAAGATCTTTTAACCCTCGAAGAACTTTCCACCAGCGAGATACAAACTATCCTGGATACGGCCTCTTCCTTCAAAGAAGTTTCGACCCGCTCGGTGAAAAAGGTTCCGGCCTTAAGGGGCCGAACGGTGGTACTTTTCTTTCAGGAACCGTCCACCCGCACCAGGGTGTCCTTTGAACTAGCGGCCAAACGCTTGAGCGCCGATATCCTGAACGTTCAAACAGCCTCGTCCTCTTTGGTCAAAGGGGAAACCCTTATCGATACTCTCAAGACTTTAGAATCAATGACCATTGACGCTCTGGTGGTAAGGCACAAATGCTCCGGGGTACCGCTTATGCTGGCCAACATGACCAACGCTACGGTGATCAACGCGGGCGACGGTTTTCACGAACACCCCACCCAAGGTTTGCTGGATCTTCTGACCATCAGAGAACAAAAAGGGAAAATCGACGGTCTAACCGTGACCATCATCGGGGACATCACCCACAGCAGGGTGGCCCGTTCCAACATCCACGGCCTTCAAAAGATGGGCGCAAAAGTCCGGGTTTGCGCTCCCGCCACACTACTGCCAATGGGCATCGAGAAAATGGGGGTCGAGGTTTATCACGACCTGGATAAGGCGCTCAAAGACACCGACGTGGTTTATGTTCTCCGCCTTCAACTGGAACGGCAAAAGAAAAACCTTTTTCCCACTATCCGCGAATACAGCATTCTTTACGGCGTCACCAATGAACGCCTGAAAAGGGCAAAAAAAGACGCTATTGTGATGCACCCGGGCCCCATGAATCGGGGAGTGGAAATATCTTCTGGAGTAGCCGACGGGCCTGCTTCGGTTATCGACGAACAGGTCACCAACGGCGTGGCGGTGCGCATGGCGGTGCTTTATCTGCTCAAGGGCGAAAAGGATGAGAAAACAAGTTAGTAATTAGGAGTTCGTAGTTAGAAGTTTAAGACTTTAACTTCTAACTCCTCACTTCGAACTTCTAACTGGTGAAGTTAAGGTTTCTAACTGAAAGGGCGAGTTTCAATGAGCAAAAGCATCTTAATTCAGAACGGCCATGTGGTAGACCCGGCGAACCAGATCGACGGCGAGGCGGATGTTTTTATCGAAAAGGGAAAAATCGCCAAGGTTGGCAAGGGCCTTAAGGCAAAGGCAGACCAGACCATTAACGCCAAAGGTAAAATTGTCACACCGGGGTTAGTCGACATCCACGTTCACTTGCGCGAACCGGGGTTTGAATACAAAGAAACGATCGCTACCGGCACTCTGGCGGCGGTGGCCGGAGGGGTCACATCAGTGGCCTGCATGCCCAACACCAATCCGCCCATCGACGATCAGGCCATTGTTTACTTCATCAAGAGCAAGGCCGAAAAAGAAGGCCATTGCCACGTGTTTCCTGTGGGCTGTATTTCAAAACGCCGCGAAGGGGCTGAAATGTCTGAAGTGGGTGAGCTTAAAAAAGCCGGGGCGGTGGGTTTGTCCGACGACGGAGCTCCCATCATGAACGCCGAACTCATGCGACGGGTAATGGAATACGCCAAGATGCACGACCTGGTGGTCATTGACCACTGTGAGGATATGGATCTTTCGAATAACGGCGTCATGAACGAAGGCCACGCCTCCACCGTCTTGGGTTTGCGGGGCATTCCTGCGGCATCTGAAACCGTCATGGTGGCTCGCAATATCTTGCTGGCTGAAATGACGGGAGCTAAATTCCATGTGGCCCATATGTCTACCGCTGGTTCGGTGGAACTGGTGCGACAGGCGAAGAAGAAGGGTTTGAACGTAACCGCCGAAACGGCTCCCCATTACTGGAGCCTTTCGGACAAGTCGATCAAAAATTACAATGCCAATTTCAAAATGAACCCGCCCCTTCGCAGTGAGGAAGATGTGGCCGCTATTCGCAAGGCCTTAAAAGAAGGCATCATCGACTGTATCGCCACCGACCATGCGCCCCATTCCTCTACCGAAAAACAATGCGAGTTTGACGAAGCGGCTTTCGGCATCGTTGGTCTCGAAACTCTCTTCGCGGTCACTTACAGCCATCTGGTTGAGCCGGGTGTGGTTTCCTTGTCCCGGGCCATCGAATTGCTAACGACCGCCCCGTCGAAGATTGTTGGAATCAATAAAGGCACCCTGTCCGAAGGGGCCGAGGCAGACGTAGCCATCTTTGATATCACTACCGAAAAGAAAGTGGATGTGAACCAGTTTAAAAGTAAGGGGCGCAATTCGCCCTTCAATGGTTGGAACCTCAAGGGGTGGTGCGAGTTAACCATAGTAAGTGGAGAGATAAAGTTTAAAAGTGGGGAATAAGTTAGAAGTTCGGAGTGAGGAGTTAGAAGTTAAAACAAAGGCAGGGAGAGGCAAGTTGGCGACTAAGAGCATCATTCAAGAGAAAAGTTTTAACTTTGCTTTGAAGATCGTCAAGTTGTACCAAGATCACAAGAAGAAGGGTGAACCTGTTCTGGCGAAGCAGCTTTTAAGAAGTGGAACCAGTATTGGCGCCAATGCAGAAGAAGCTTTGGCGGCACAAACCAGGAAAGAGTTTCATTCCAAAATGACCATTTCGTTTAAGGAAGCTCGTGAGAGTCGTTATTGGTTGCGGTTGTTAAAGGCTTCCAGCTTGGTTACTTACGATTATTCCGATTGTTTGAAAGACGTTGAAGAATTGAACAGGATATTGTCGGCGATCACGAAAAGCACAAAAGAGGAAAAACAAGTTAGGAATTAGAAGTTAGCAGTGAGAAGTTAACTTCTAACTACGAACTCCTAACTTCTAACTGAAAAGGCGACGAATGACGAAAACAGTAAACAAAGCGATGTTGGCACTAGAGGATGGTGCGTGGTTCGAAGGCTACAGCTTCGGAGCACAAGGCCAGTCATTCGGAGAGGTCGTCTTTAACACCTCTATGACAGGCTATCAAGAAATCCTCACCGACCCTTCCTACTGCGGTCAGATCGTCACCATGACCTATCCTATGATCGGCAATACGGGCGTCAATCACGCCGATGTGGAATCCCGCAAACCCTTTTTATCCGGCTTCGTGGTTCGGGAATACTGCAAACACCCCTCTAACTACCGCATGACCAGCTACCTGGGCGACTATTTGCGAAAGAACAACATTATTGGTATCGAAGGCATTGATACACGGGCTTTGACCGCCCATTTGCGCCAATTTGGGGCCAAAAAAGGTGTTATTTCGACCTCTGAATTGAACCCCAAAAAGCTCGTTAAACTGGCCAAAGACAGCGAAGGCCTGGTGGGCCGGGATCTGGTAAAAGAAGTCACCTGCGATAAGCCTTATCACTGGACTGAGCTTCCTTACAACCTCGATAACCCCAAACACCCTGAAGAAAAAAAACAGGGGGAGTTACTGCCTTCCGATCAGTCGAACGGAAATCATACAAAAATCAAAATCGCCGCGCTGGACTGCGGGATTAAGTACAACATTCTGCGCCGCCTGACCGCTGAGGGTTTTGATGTGACGGTTTTTCCCGCCTCTGCTAAGCCCAACGATATTTTAAACTCCGGTGTAAAGGGCGTGTTTTTATCTAATGGCCCTGGCGACCCCGAAGCTGTCCCTTATGTGGTTGATACGGTAAAAGACCTGATTCGCCGCAATATCCCCATCTTCGGTATTTGTCTCGGTCATCAAATCCTGGGTCTGGCTTTGGGCGGCAAAACCTACAAGCTCAAGTTTGGCCATCGGGGTGGCAACCAGCCGGTCTTGAACCGATTGAATAACAAAATTGAAATCACCAGCCAGAACCATGGGTTTGCGGTGGACGATGAAAGTCTGGATAAAGAATTGGTGATTCCGACCCACATTAACTTGAGCGACAACACCAGCGAAGGTTTGGCGATGAAGAACAAGCCGGTCTTTAGCGTGCAATATCATCCGGAGTCGTCTCCGGGACCGCATGATTCGAGATATTTGTTTAAACAGTTTAGGGAAATGATTAAAAAGAACAATTAGAGGATTTTATTGAAACGGGACAGCCAAAAGTTTAACGAACAGCTAAGGAAATTAAATTTTTTAAGAATTCGAGTTCTTGTTGTTGGTGTTTCATATTTACCTTTTAAGTTTTTGACTTTGTGGCTTTCAAGTTTGGGAAACGAAACTGAAAAACTTGTGTCGTGTTTAACTTTTTGCTATTTTTTGTTCTTGGGTTATTGCTTGTTGATTTTAGGTTTTGCAAAGTGTCCAAAGTGCCAGGGTGGCTTTTTTGCGAAAATGTCGAATTTTGAAAAATCTTTTATTTTAAGCAATCCGTTTAGCGGTAAGTGTATGGACTGTGGGTTAGAGTTGAGGAAAAAAAGAGGGAAAAATGCCAAAGCGGACTGACATTAAAAAAATCATGGTTATCGGGGCGGGGCCCATCATCATTGGGCAGGCCTGCGAGTTTGATTACTCGGGTACCCAGGGTTGTAAGGCTCTCAAAGAAGAGGGTTATGAAGTCATTCTGATCAACTCCAACCCAGCCACCATCATGACCGATCCGGAATTTGCCCACCGCACCTATATCGAACCGATTACCCCTGAAGTAGTCGCGAAAATCATCGAAAAAGAGCGCCCGGACGCCTTATTGCCGACTTTAGGCGGTCAAACAGCGCTCAACACCGCTGTGGCTTTGGCCGAAAAGGGAGTGTTGAACGAATTTAAGGTGGAACTCATTGGGGCAAACCTGGCCTCCATAAAAAAAGCCGAAGACCGTCAGCTTTTCAAAGAAGCTATGCTGAAAATCGGGCTCGACCTGCCGAAGTCTGTCACGGTTAATACACTAGAAAACGGTATCGGGTTCGCGGAAGGTAACGGTTATCCGGTCATTATCCGCCCCGCCTATACCCTGGGCGGCACTGGCGGCGGTATCGCCTATAACCGCCAGGAATTTGAGGAAATCCTTTCCAAGGGTCTCGACCTTTCACCCATTCACCAATGCCTGGTCGAGGAATCGGCTTTGGGCTGGAAAGAATACGAAATGGAGGTCATGCGCGACCTGAAGGATAACGTGGTCATCATTTGCTCCATCGAAAACATGGACCCTATGGGTATTCATACGGGGGACTCAGTGACGGTCGCTCCGGCCCAAACCCTGACCGACAAAGAATACCAGCGCATGCGGGACGCCTCGATTGCCTGTATTCGGGAGATCGGGGTGGATACAGGTGGCTCTAACATCCAATTTGGTGTGGACCCCAAAACGGGCCGCATGATCGTAATCGAAATGAATCCCCGGGTATCCCGTTCTTCGGCTTTGGCTTCCAAAGCCACGGGTTTTCCTATCGCCAAAATCGCCGCCAAGCTGGCGGTGGGTTATACCCTGGATGAGCTTTTTAACGACATTACCCGCTATACCAAGGCGGCTTTCGAGCCATCCATTGACTATGTGGTGACCAAAATTCCTCGGTTCACTTTTGAAAAATTTCCGGACGCCGACGACCTTTTGAATACTTCTATGAAGAGTGTGGGCGAGACCATGTCGATTGGCCGCACCTTCAAAGAAAGTTATCAAAAAGCTATTCGTTCCATGGAAACGGGAACCATCGGTTTTGGCGCGGATGGCCGTGAGTATAAGCAGGGCCGGTGGATTAAAACCGGAGCCCGCAAGCCGGGCCGTATGCCGGGCGACGCCTTAAACGCCCAATTGGGAAAACCGACCTCTCAACGGCATTTCTTTATCCGTCAGGCTATGTGGCAGGGTTATGACATCGAGAAACTTTATAAACTGACCGCTATTGATCCTTGGTTCTTGAACGAACTCAAAGAGATTGTGGATTTAGAACGGGAGCTGGAAAAGACCACTGCCAAAAAAGGGAAGTTGAAAACAAAGTTGCCGGAGGATTTGTTGCGCCGAGCCAAGTCGCTGGGCTTTTCAGATGCCCAGTTAGCTTTCTTATGCGGCGTCAAAGAACACATGATCCGCAATTACCGCAAAATGAATAAGGTAACGCCGGTTTATAAAATGGTGGATACCTGCGCCGCCGAGTTTGAAGCCTTTACCCCTTATCTCTATTCCACTTACGAATTGGGAAAATCGTCTTTTGCTGGTAAAGACACCGAATCGGCGCCGACCAAGCAAAATAAGATCATGATTCTGGGCGGGGGCCCAAACCGCATCGGGCAGGGGATTGAGTTTGACTATTGCTGTGTGCACGGAGCATTTGCCCTTCGGGAAGACGGTTATGAAGTGATCATGGTCAATAACAACCCCGAAACGGTTTCAACCGACTATGACACCTCGAACCGTCTTTATTTTGAGCCACTGACCTTTGAGGATGTGATGAACATTGTGGACCGGGAAAAGCCCAAAGGTGTCATTGTCCAGTTTGGCGGTCAAACTCCGCTGAAACTAGCCGTTTCCCTTAAAAAGGCGGGGGTGCCGATTATTGGCACCTCGCCCGAATCCATTGACATGGCGGAAGACCGCAAACAATTCGGGGCTTTGCTCAAACGCCTCAAAATACCTCAGCCCGACAACGGTATCGCCATGAACGTCAAACAGGCCAAACCGGTGGCCCGCAAGGTGGGTTACCCCGTGGTGGTACGTCCTTCCTATGTGCTGGGCGGCAGGGCGATGGAAATTGTTTACGACGAATCCTCTTTGGATGAGTTTGTGCAAAAAGCGGCGGAAGCGGCGCCGGACAAACCTATTCTGATCGATCACTTTTTGGAGGATGCTCTGGAAGTGGATGTGGACTGCGTGAGCGACGGCAAGGAAGTGTTGATTGCCGGGATTATGGAGCACATTGAAGAGGCTGGTATCCATTCGGGCGACTCAGCCTGCGTGATTCCGCCCTATACGCTGCGGGAAGACCAAATTGCCACTATTCGTAAATACACCAAAGAAATGGCCCTGAGCTTGAAGGTGAAGGGGCTGATGAACGTTCAATACGCTATTAAAAACGACATGGTTTATGTGCTGGAAGTGAACCCGAGGGCTTCCCGTACAGTTCCTTTTGTGTCAAAAGCGACGGGAATATCCTGGGCCAAAGTAGCTTCTCGCCTGATGGCGGGCAAAACCATCGCCCAACTGAAAGTGAAAGAAGTTTCATTCCTCAAACATATGGCGGTCAAAGAAGCGGTGTTTCCCTTTAACCGGTTCCCGGGTGTGGACACGGTGCTGGGGCCGGAGATGAAATCCACCGGTGAAGTGATGGGAATTGACCAGGATTTTGGAATGGCTTTCGCGAAAAGCCAAATGGGCGCGAACTCTTCTTTGCCTCTCAAAGGAACGGTGTTTGTGACGGTGAAAAATAAAGACAAACGCTCGGTGATTTTTATCGCCAAACGGCTAACCGATATGGGTTTTAAATTGGTGGCGACCCAAGGCACGGCCCAGGCTTTAATCAGCAACGGCATGGAAGTAACAATCGTTCGAAAGGTACATGAGGGACGGCCCAATGTGGTTGATCTCATCAAAAATGGGGAAGTACATCTGATTATGAATACGCCGGCGGGCAAGGGACCTCGGTCAGACGATTTTCAAATTCGCCGTACCGCGGTGGTTTATGGAGTGCCTTGTATCACGACTCTTTCGGCCTGCGCCGCTGCGACCAACGGTATTGAGGCTTTGAAGAAACGTGAAATGAAGGTCAAATCCCTGCAGGAATATCACAACCTCTAATTTTCCGGAAATCGGAAAAGCTATCGCTTTGGGGCCATTTTTGCTGCGCAACTTCTCAGGTGCGACAATCGTCTTATATACAAGACGCAAACAAATCCGCAGGGAGGGGTTTTATGAAAAAGTTAACCGAGATTTTAGCATTGGTTCTTCTGATGGGTGCGGCCAGCACGGCCAAAGCTGGCGTTTACGTTTCTTTTTACGGGCCTGGTCCTTACCCCCTCCACCCTTGCCATCATGTTTATGTTCCGCCGGTGGTTTACCGTCATTGGGCGCCGAGAAAGGGCTGGGTGGTTTATCATCCCGTCCACCGGGTATTGGTTTGGAACCGTTACCGCCACTGCTGGTTATAACCGCCAACCGTTAATCTTTTTAAATACCTGACATTCGCTAAATGTCAGGTATTTTCTTGTCCCCTGTTTTTTCTGACAGAATAATAAATGGTTTACCTTTGCTTTCCTTTTGATAGACTAACAACCACTTCGCTCCTCAATTCTTAGAAACTAATTCGCGACGAACAACAGGGGAACTCGTGATCAAGATTCAGGAAAAAAGAGTATTTAAGCGCTTTAGATTTCATAAAATCCTCAAAGTTTCAATGGTTGTTCCCTCCAAATCCGGCTTTATTTATGAAGTTCATCCCCAACCTTTTGAAATTTATTCGCATGACATGAGCGAAGGCGGTTTGCGAATCGAAAACCAGAAACGCTTTGAAAAAGACGCCATTTTAAAAGTGAACGTAGAGTTGGCCAGAAATAGCGTGGTTGAGACATTTGGCAAGGTGACCTGGGCTGATCGGTATCAATGCGGGTTGAATTTTCTGATGCTCGGGCCCGAATTCAAAAATAGTCTCAAGCAACTGGCACTGAGAACCGCTTTACACGACAGACTCTAAAAACCTACTCGTTTTTTCTCTAATAGTTTTTTGGCTTCTATCTTCGCGTGTGTTTTTCTTCTATCCACGATTCCTTCCCTTGGCGTTAAAACTACAGAGGACAGGTTCTTCATCTTTGGGATAGCGGGCCACTTTGTAGCCTATTTACTTTTTGGGTGGCCTGCTAGAATTCTCCTCATGGAACATCGCTTTCACATTTATTACGGCTACGGCAAGGGTAAAACCACGTCGGTGATCGGCTTGGCGGTTCGGGCCCTGGGCGCCGGCAAGAAAGTCGCGCTGATTCAATTCGACAAGGGCTATGACGGCCTCAACGAACATTATTCTGAACGCAAAATTTTAAGGAGTTTTTCCGACCTTCAACTTTTTCCTTTTGGCAAGGAACGGGTGTTGGGCCCCAACGCTTTTCGCTTCAAAAATGAGCCTGGTGATTTTGAGGAGGCTCAAAAAGCTTTGGAAAAGGCCAGGGAACTGTTGATGGGCGGTCAGATTGATCTTTTGATTTTGGATGAGATTTTAGCCGCGGTCATGTGCAAACTGATAACCCCGGAAGATGTCATGAAATTGGTCGAATTGTATAACCGCGACCGCCGCTGCGAATTGGTGATGACGGGCCATCAGGTCTGGCCTGAGCTGGTTGAAAAAGCCGATTTGGTCACGGAAATGCGTAAAGAAAAGCATTACTTTGATCAAAAGGTTCTTTCCAAAAAAGGCATCGAGTTTTGAAAACCAAGATTCTCTATTCTTCCAAGCCCTACTTTGTTCTGGCGGCTTTGTTTTCCCTCGTACCCGTATTAAATAACAAATATCCCGCTTTGTTTTTTCCGGCTATGCCAGAGGGCTGGGTGACCCTCATCACCACTGGGGCGGGGATTTATGCCGCTTTCAAAGGATTGAGCTGCGCCTGGGCGGTGATGCAGGCCCGCGCCGAAGCGAAAGCCTGGATTTTGCAGGTGATTCAAAGCCGCAAAGTGGTTGAAACTCCAGACTCCAATGATGTGATCAACGCGGGCCGTTCGGTAACCCGCTTAGTGCGTAACGCGGACGAGGATTTAAGGGAGATTGGGCCTGATTTCAGCTTAGAGTCTTTAAACCGGCTAGAGCGTTATTTGCCCGAGCTTTTGATGGAAGTCGAAAGTGAAGACAGCGCCAGAATTCGTTTGGGAATTGTGGGCGTCTATGTCGGGGAAACCCTTTGTCGGTCGAAAGGTTGGGAATGGTTTTTTAAACCTGACGTCTCCCTGAAACAGTTCATCTTTTTACCCTCGGAAATCAGAAAAAACGGGAAAGTGATCGATCCTTTTGAAATGGCCTCCAAGGCTTTTGCTGAAAAAATTCCGCTAACTCGTCTTTTAAGCGGTTTTTAATGAAATTGAATGCCGCTGTTTTGACTATGGTGATGGGTCTCGTGGTTTTTGCCGCGCCTCTTCGCGCGATGGACTGCGATGGAGACCGGCACTTTAATCCGCAATCCATCATCCATGTGGTCACTAATCCCATTCAAGTCCGTTATTTTCATGATCACTCCACAAGTCAAATCGAGCAGATGCGGAATATGAAATTTCATAACCGGTTACTTCATAATCCGGGCGTCACTTTAGCGGAGCATGAATTCAAGATGGACTACCAGATCGGCGGATTGGAACATCCCCATTACGACGGATTTTGTGTCTGGGTTGATTCGGTGAACATCAGCTTTTCCTACGCTCGAATGGATGTTTATATTTCCAGTCAATATCCCGAAGGAACTTGTCCCTATCGGGTTATTTTGAATCATGAGAATCAGCATGTGGCCATCGACCAAAGGGTTTTGGCAAGATACCGGACAGCCATTGAACGGGCGCTTCGAAAAAGCAGATCCATCCCGACTAAAGCCCATCCGATGAGTGTGGTTTCAATCAATAACGGCAAAGCGATCATCGACGCGAGGCTGAACCGTATTGTGAACCCGATTTTGGAAGCTTATAAAAGAGAAATCGTGAAGGGAAACGGGAAAATAGACACTCCGACCAATTATCGAAGAACTCAGGCCCTCTGCAATAATTGGTAATCGCTCCATCGGGCATAAAAAAAGCCCCCGGGGTTTCCCCCGGAGGCTTTTATGAAACCGTAAAATTATATTTTACGGACGTTCTCGGCTTTCAGACCCTTATCGCCTTGTGAAACTTCAAATTCCACGCGGTCCCCTTCATT
>Ga0075522_10003339_pt1 | contig 11740 bp, 9 predicted proteins | sample NGEPerA_FD_74796 | JGI IMG/M metagenome (GOLD analysis project Ga0075522, IMG submission 74796) | Arctic peat soil microbial communities from the Barrow Environmental Observatory site, Barrow, Alaska, USA - NGEE PermafrostL2-A | ecosystem: Environmental > Terrestrial > Soil > Wetlands > Peat ... | reverse complement strand
GGAGGAATTCGAGCTCGCCCTTGTCCTTGCGACGCAGGCGCTCCTCGACATCGATGAACTCCTCGGCCGGGACCGCGAAGAAGATCACCTCGCCGGCGAGGTGGCTGGCGGCGCCGATCGCGTCGAGGCCCATCGCGGCGCCGAGCATGCCGGCGATCTGCGCGTTGTGGCCGCAGCTGTGGGCGGCGCCGGTATGCGGGTCGGCGAGCGGGTGGTCGGAGGTTCGCAGACTGTCGAGCTCGGAGACGATGGCGACGCGCGGGCCGCCCGGCTGGCCGGCGATGCGGCCCTTGACGCCGGTGAGCGCGAGCCCGGTTTCGGGCGCGAGGCCGAGGGCCTGCATCTGCTCGGCGACGAGCCTGGCGGTGCGGGTCTCGTTGAAGCCGGTCTCGGGATGGTGAAGGATGGTCTCGCCGATGGCGATGATCTGGTTGCCGTGGCGGTCGATCGCCGCGCACACCGCCTGCTTCAGTTCGTCCCTGGTCGCCATGCTCCGGTCTCCTCCCCTGGCCCCGCCCTGGCCCTGCCCTGGCCCTTGCCCGCGGCGCCGATGATACAGAAGATGAGGCGGCGATGAACGTGTTTGGGTTCGGGCTCGACCGGCGGCTGATCGGCGCGCTCGTCGCGGTGGCGACATTGATGTTCCTCGTCGCGGTGACGCCGGGGTTCCGCTACCGCCGGGCGGCGCGGCGGGCGGCGATCGCGACCTATGCGCTGGTGTTCGCCGGGGTCGCGGCGTGGGCGACGCTGTGGTTTTTCGGGGTGGGGGTCTAGGCGGCGGCGGGATGGGCTGAGCGGAGCGCCGCCGCGGGCGCCGGCGCGGAGATTGATGGTTAAGGCGCCGGGCAACCGGACGGGGCGGTTGAGCGGATGCCTAAAATAAGGTACAAATTTATCTAAAGATTTCGCGGCGGCGAGTCCTTCCTCCTTCAGGTCTCGCCGGCGCGCGGCTTCGCTGCAAGGCACGCGCTCCTCTTGGCCCCGGAGGATTATCCGTGACGCTCCATTATCCGAATATAATTCCGCCGAACAATTTGCGGCTGCCCGACGCGCTGACCATCAAGCATGGCCCGGCGCCGCTGCTCGGCCGCTTTATCCTCGCCGGCGACAGGACGGTGCGCGAGATGGGCCTGGCGCTGCGGATCCGCACCGATTTCGACGAACTGATCTATCTCAACAAGCAGCAGGTCGCCGCCGGCAATTGGCTGACCGTGCCGGACGCGTTCAATCCCGAAATCGCCGAGCTGAAGGAAGACAATTCGTTCTGGATCGCCGGCGAGAACGACGACGGCGAGATCGTCGTGACCTGGGCGTCGCGCATCCATAATTGGCTCGACACGACGCTGGCCGAACAGATTCGGGTGGCTTGGTACGGCAGGGATTTCGGCCAGCCCTGCATCGTCACGGCGGAGGCGGCGAGCCGGATCAGCGGGATCGTCGCGTGCTCCGGCGCATCGTGGGTGCGCCCCGATTTCCGCGGCAAGCACCTGTCGCATCTGATGCCGCGGATCGGCAAGGCCTATGCCTGCTCGCGCTGGCCGCTCGACTGGGCGATCGGGTTCATCGGTCTCGGCAATGTGAAAAAGGGTCTCGCCAACAGCTACGGCCAGAAGAACCTGAGCTACAGCATCGTCTACCCCGGATCGGCGTGGGGCGAGGTCGCGCTCGTCTACACCTCTGTGGACGACGTTTACCAGGACCTGGCGGACTATTTGTCGGGCAAACTCTTGGACGGCGACGGCACCGAGCCGGATGTGGAGTTCCCGTCGATCAACTCGACGCAGGAGGTCACGAACACCTCGCCCGACAGCGTCTTCCACGGCAACAGCAGCCGTTCGTAATGAACGAGGCGATGCGGTTTGCCGTTCTCGGCATCGTATTGCATGTCCGCGGTCACGGTGTCGTAGCGCGGCTGGTCTGAATTGGCGACCGACTTATAGAATTCGCTCACCCAGCCGCCGTAGTCCTTGTCGGGCAGGTTTTCGACTTTTTCGCCGATGCCGGTGAAGCGATAGGGCTTGTCGAGCCAGCGTTGGCCGTTGCCGATAAACCGCCATTCCGGTTCGCTGCTCGGCTTGACCCCGACAATCATCATGCGCGACAGCATCTGGTGCTGCATCGCGATGGTCAGCACGTTGGGATCGAAATGGCCGAACGACACCCGCCACTTCTGCGCCAGCGCCCGCATTGGGTTGGCTTCGTCGCCGAAGACCAACGAAAACTTGCGCGGCTCGGCGCGGAAGCGCTCGTGCAAAGGCGGCTCGAAGACCGGCGCGCACAATTCGCGCAATCGTCCGATCGTGTGCTCGGCGGAGGCGGAAATCTCCGAATGCCACTGCTCTTGGAGATAGCGGATGCGGAACAGCTTGGTGACCGCCTCGCCGAGCTGGCGCTCGACCGCGAGCAGCGCCCGCAGATCGACGTTGCGCGGGTGCAGCTCGATCTCGGTAACCAGCCGATCGAGCAGCTGAAACTTGATAAAGCCGAGGTTGCGGACGGCGAAGCCCACAGCGTCGTAATCGGGCCGGGGGTCGCCCAGGGCGGCGAGAAACTCCTCGCTTTCCGGCAAGACCCAGTCTCCCTCGGCGGTGACCAGCATGGTCAATTGGTTCAACGGCGCCTCCGCAAGGCCGGCACGGCCGAGAAATCGCCGACCCACGGCATTTTTGCGACCTTGGAGGTAAACAATGGCTTAAACGAGAGTTGCGCCGCGGCGATCGTTGGCATGCCAAAGTGCAAACATGCGCCAGACGGCGCCCGACCCGCGACTTGCGAAAAAAAATTCAGCGGCCGCGTTGGAGGCTACTACGAGGCCGTGTCTTGACTCGTCAAGGGAAAGCCGTACACCAGCTCTCGGGATTATTGGCCTCGGCGGCAACCAGGTTTTGTAAAAATATTTAAAATGCCGAATATTCTAGTGAGACCGCATTCCATTCCCACGACACTTGAGAAGGCGCATGATCCGCCGCGATGACGATGGAAAGAGGAGAACAATTAGCGAAGCGTTAACACTTCGTAACCGCGGCTCGGTAACAAATATTGACAATCCGTTAACATAAATTATGCTTCGAGCGGGGAAGTTGACCCGGGGGTTGGGAACCTCGGGTTGAATCAAGGGGTCGACTTATGGCTTCCGAGATGAACTCGGCGCCGCGCGAGAATTCGTCCTCGCGCGCACCACGAAACTCGCCTGGGACAATCATCGGCGCCGCCGCCGGACTGGTGCTGCGCTTCGCGCGCGACGACGATGCCGGCGCGATCGTCGCGCTGATCTCGGCGGTGTGGGCGGAATATCCCGGCAAGACCTTGGTGGCGGCGGCGGACATGCCGGAGCTGCTAAAGCCGGCGACGTCCTATGCCGAAAGCGGCGGGCGGTTCTGGATGGTCGAGGCGGGCCAATTCCCGGGCGGTCAGGTCATCGGCACGGTCGCCATGGCGCCCAGCGTCGAGCCGGGTGTCGTCGAATTGCAGAAGCTCTATGTCGCGCGCGACATGCGCAGGAACGGGCTCGGCAGCTTTCTCTGCCGCCTGGTCGAGCGCGAGGCGCGCGAGCGCGGCGCGCATGCCATCGAATTATGGTCGGACGTCAAGCTGCTCGACGCGCATCAGCGCTACGAGCGGCTCGGCTACCGGCGCGGCGAGGTACTCAAGACCTACGACGATACGTCGGGCACGGTGCGCTACTACTACCGCAAACCGCTCGACCCCGAACCGGCGGACCAGCCCGGCCGCGAGAACGGCGCCCGCGCCGGCCCAGGCGACGCCGTCGACCGCTGGCAGGCCTTGTTCGATCTCGGCGCCGGCAGGGGGAGCTTACGGGAGGCCGCACAACCATGAAGCGACTGTCTTTCACCGAGCATCCGGCTTCGGTCGGGGAGAATTACCTGGAGCACCTGCGCCACGCCGCGGGGTTCGCCGGTAACATGATCAGCGGCGGCCTCGCGTGTCTGGTGCACGCGATCCTGCCGTTCCTGTTCACCAAGACCGGGTCGGGCGTGGTCGCCACCCTGCACACTCGGATGATCGACCACCGCCGGCCGCTCGGCGCGAAGCGGCGGGGCGCGCGGACGACGAAGCGGATCACCGCGGCATGATTCGCCGGGGGATCAGCCTTGGGGGCGGCGCCCGTCTCGTCGCGCTGATGTGCGTGGCGGAAATCCTGTGCATGGCGGGGTTCGCGACATACCCGGCGCTGCTCCCCCTGCTGCGCGCCGAATGGGGGCTGAGCAACACCGCGGCGGGGTTTGTCGGCGGCGTCCTGTTCCTCGGCTATGTCGTCGCGGTGCCGGTGCTGACGAGCCTCACCGACCGCTTCGACGCACGCCGCATCTATCTCGGCTCGTGCCTGGTCGCGGCGTCCGGCTCGGCGGTGTTCGCCCTCTTCGCCCACGGCTTCGCCGGGGCGCTGGCCGCCCAGGCGCTGTTCGGCATCGGCTTCGCCGGGGTCTACATGCCCGGGTTGAAAGCCATGTCGGACCGCATCGGTGAGGAACTGCAATCGCGAGCGACGGCGCTTTACACCTCGCTGTCCGGGTTCGGCCTCGCGGGTTCGTATTTCCTCACCGGTGCGGTTTCGGCGCATGCCTCGTGGCGCATCGCGTTCGCCCTGGCGGCGATCGGCCCGGTCGCCGCGGCGGGACTGGTGTTCCTGGCGATGGCGCCGCAAGCGCCGAAGCCGGCGGCGAGCCGGCCCGGCTTTTTCGCCAGCTTCGCGCTGGTGTTCCGCAACAAACCGGCGCTCGGCTACATCTCGGGCTATGTCGCGCATTGCTGGGAGCTCTACGGCTCGCGCGCCTGGATGGTGGCGTTCCTGACCTTCGCCGCCGGCTCGGCGACCGGCTCCGCCGGCAAGATCGGCGCGCCGACAATCGACGCACCGACCTTGGCCTCGATCATCTCGCTCGGCGGCATCGCCTCCAGCATCGGCTGCAACGAATTCGCCAAGCGCTTCGGACGCGCCAACCTCGTCACCGCGATCATGGCGACGGGGTTTGTTTTCGGCATCGCGACCGGCCTCTCGTGGCAGGTGTCGTTCGCCGCGTCGATCGCGCTCCTCGCCTGCTACTACGCGACGGTGATGGCCGATTCGGGGGCGCTGACGGCGGGCACCGTCGCCGCCGCGCTCCCGGAGCAGCGCGGCGCGACGCTCGGCGTGCACTCGATGCTCGGCTTCACCGCCGGGCTGGTGGCGCCGACCTCGTTCGGGATCATCCTCGACCTCGCCGGCGGCGCGCAAAGCGGCCGGGCGTGGGCGGCGTCCTTTACCGTGCTGGCGGTGCCGAACCTGATCGCGATCGCGGTGCTGCGGCGGCTCGCGAGCCGACCGGCGCCGGCCGGGCTCGCGCCGAGCGTGGCGACGCGCTTCGCCGCGCCGCTAGGCGCGCAGCGCGACCTTAGCGCGGGACGCCGACCGGGTGCGCTCGGCCGGTAGGACGATCGCCACCCGGGTTCCCTCGCCCGGGCGGCTGGTGATCGTCATCACCCCGCCATGCGCCTCGATGAGCCCCTGGGTGATCGGCAGGCCGAGGCCGGTCCCGCCATAGGTGCGGGTCGTCGCGCTGTGCGCCTGGCCGAAGGGCTGCAGGGCCCGCTCCTGCTCCTCTTCGCTCATGCCGATGCCTTCGTCGGTGATGGTCAGCACTGTGCGGCCCGCCGGGTCGACCGCCACATCGACCGTGATCCTGCCGCCCTGCGGCGAGAACTTGACCGCGTTCGACAGCAGGTTCAGCAGGCACTGCCTGATCGCCCGCTCGTCGGCGAGGATGCTGTGACCGGATCCGACCATCTTGCAGACCAGCTCGACGCGCTGCTTGCGGGCGCGCTCGCGCACCATCCTCAGGCTGCTCGACAGCAGCGGCGCGAGCGCGATCTCCTCCTCATGGATCTGAAGCTTGCCGGCCTCGATCTTGGACATGTCGAGCACGTCGTTGATGATCGACAGGAGGTGCTGACCGCTTGAGTGGATGTCGCTGGCATATTCGAGATAGCGGATATTGCTCAACGGCCCCAAATGCTCGCCGCTCAGGATCTCCGAGAAGCCGATGATCGCATTCAAAGGCGTGCGCAGCTCGTGGCTCATATTGGCGAGGAAGTCGGCCTTCGAGCGGTTGGCGAGTTCGGCCTGGGCCCAGGCCTGCGCCATCTTGACGTCGGCCGCCTTGCGCTCGGTGATATCCGAATATAGCGAGACGACCGCCCCGCCGGGCATCCCGCGGCGCCGGATGAGGAGCGTCCGGCCGCGCCCGGTCAGCCGCTCGCGGACATAAGGCAGATCGCGGAAGAAGCGCTCGAGGCGCTCGGACACTTCGGCCGCCGCGTCGGTCGTCCCGAAATCGCCGCGCGCGGATTGCACGGTGAGGATGTCGCGCAGCGTCGTTTCGTTCGACAGGCCGGACAGGTCGAGCATCTCGACAAAGCGCGCGTTCCACGCCATCAGCCTGCCGTGGCGGTCGAACACGCTGAGCCCCTCGCCCATGTTTTCGAGCGTGCTCTGCAACAAATCGCTCTGACGCTGCAGCCGCTCCTCGCTGCCCCGCAGCTTGGCGGCGGCCTTCTCCTGGCGTTCGAGGGCGCGGACCATGAGCCAGGTGAGACAGCCGGCGGTAACCGCGAAGAGGATGAAGGCGACCACCGAGCCGACACGTTCGCCGCGCCACTGGCGCAGGATGTCGCCGCGGCCGCGCGAGGCGACGAGCAATAGCGGGCGGGCCGGAATCCGGGCAAAGGCGATGACGTTCCGCATGGCGCTATCGGTTTCGAGATTGCCGATCACGCCGAAGCGGCGGTCCGCCGCGGCGGCGAGCACGGGGCCCGCGTCGTCGAGCCGATGCCCGATCTGCTCTTCCCGATGCGGCTCGGTGGCGATCAGGGTGTCGTCGTCGAGCAGCAGCTGGACCTTGACGCCGCTGTTGGCGACGACCGAATTGTAGAAATCGCTGAACACGGTGATCGGAACCTCGGCGGCGATCACGCCGATGACCTCGTCGCGACGCAACAGCGGCCGGCTCATCATCACCGACCACCCGCCGGTCGCTCGGCTGCGCCCGGGGCGACCGATAAACAACGACGGCAGGCCGCCCGCCTGATGCGCGGTGAAGAACGGCTCTTTCGAGAAATCCTGATGGGGGCCGGCGGCCCAAGTCGCCTTGTTGAGCAGACGGCCGCTGGTGTCGAGGATAAGGATGTCGCGGACCACCAGCGTCTGGTCGTTGAACTGGGCGAGCAAAGCCTTGACCTGGCGATCATCGAGCGGGGTGTCGGGCAGCAGCGTCTCGAGCATCCGCTCGACCCCGAGCAACGCGGCGTCGATCCCGAAAATCGCGCGGTTGGTGCCGACCTCGGAGGAGCGCGCGATGCTTTCGATAGTTCCGGTGGCGTCGTAGAGCGTCTGATGGTACGCGCGGTGCAGCGAGGCATACATGCTGGCGCCATAGGCGCTGACCAGGACCGCGCACAGCACCATCATCGCGTTCTGCAGCCGAACCAGCCGCATGAAGCCCCGAAGCCATTGCCGAACCCGCGTCGTCACCGTTCAATTGCTCGCACTGACGGCGAGATTGAACTCGCGCCCGACCGTCCCGTTCCAGTTGGCGACGCAGTCGCCGCCGCAACGCTGCGCCCAGCGCGGCGAGACGACATCCGTGAAGGATTTGCGCACGAGCTTGTGGTCGTTCTCGGTGGTCGGCGCGAGCGTCATGTGCGCCGCCGGGCCGGCGCCGCAGGCGCCGCCGGTAAGGCAGGCGATGCCTTCCTGCGTCTCGCGGTCCGCGGCCAGCCACAGCCGGTCGCCGAGCTCGGCGATTTGCGCGGTGAGGAAATCCCGCACCGCCGGGTCGAAGCGCTGCCATGCCGCGCGGTTGGCGAAGAGCACATAAGGGCCCCAGCTCACCGTCGTCGGATCGAGATGCGTGGTCGCGTTGTAGAGCCCGAGCCGATAGCCCGACATCGCGCCGGTGATCGCACAATCGGCGACATGCTTTTGCAGCCCGTCCATCAGCCCGTCAAACGGGATGGTGATGCCGACGCCGCCCAGCCCTTCGACGAAATCGGCGTGCATCGCGCTGGCGACGCGGACCTTTACGCCCTTCAGATCGGCGAGGCTGTCGATGGCGCGGTTGCAGAAGATGACCTGGGCCGGGTAGCTCCAGATCGCCAGCAATTCGAGCCCGTAGCGGGTGCGGTAGACGTCGCGCAGGGTCGGCAGGTAGGCCTTGATGCTGCGGCGCAGGGTCGGAATGTCGGGGTTGAGGCCGGCGAGGTCGACCGCCGCCGCCTCGGGGTCCTCGCTGGCGATCTGGCTCAGCGACACGGTGCTGATGACGATCGCGCCGAGCCGGGTGAACTGCAGCAATTCGCCGCCCTTGATGCCGAACTGGTCCCACGGCGTCACTTCGGCGGTGATCTTGCCGCCCGAGCGCTCGGCGAGCTGCTTGCTCCAGAACGGCTCCTCGTAGTTCTTGAACTGAACGGTCGCGCCGAGCCCGCCGACCACCTTCAGGTGAACGGACGGAAGCTCTTGGCCGCGGGCAGGAAACCCGGCCAGAAGACAGAGTGCGAATACCCAATAACGCACGCCAAAATCCTTCCCCGCCTCGGCCATTCATTAATCGCGCGCCGTTAATTTTTCGTTATGCATACGCCGGCTTGGCGAGGTTCTCCGCGCTGGACGGGAGGGGTCACTGCACGGCTTCGGCCGGCTCGAGGATGAGGACGCCGCCACTCGCGACGCGGCACCGCCATCCGCTGGGGACAAGGGTCGTGGTGTCGGGCTGCTCGACGATCGCCGGACCGACGAAGACCGCATCCGCGGCGAGGCCGGCGCGCCGATAAATTTCGGCGGTCTCGGGCCCGGCCGCCGGATCGATCAGCACGCGGCGCCGAGCCGCCGCGACGGGGGTGTCCGGCGCCGCGCCGCGCCGCGGGAGCGGCTCCGGCGGCGCCGCCAGCCGGTGTACCGAGCGCAGATTGACGATCCGCGCGGGGACCTCGGCGGCGTGGCCGTACACCCGGTCGTGCGCGGCGAGAAAGTCGCGGTAGAGCGCGGCGAGCGGCTGCGGATCGCCATCGCGGATCGCGATCTCGAGATGGTAGCCCTGGCCGATATAGCAAAGATCGGCGAAATGGCGGACCGCCGCGCCGCCGGGGGCAATTCCCTCGCCGCGCATCAATTGTTCGCAGCCGGCATCGAGGCGGGCGAGCGCGGCCGCGATTTCGGCCCAGTCGGCGGCGGCGAGCGGGCGCGGCAAGGCGGCGGAGCGCTCGTGCTCGATCGGCGCGGCGAGCAGTCCCGCCGCCGACAGCACGCCCGGATGCGGCGGCACGACGATGCGGCGAATGCCGAGCTCGGCGGCGAGCGAGGCGGCGTGGATCGGCCCGGCGCCGCCCAGCGGCAGCAGCGTGTAGCCGCGCGGGTCGATGCCGCGGCCGATCGAGATGAGCCGCATCGCCTCCGCCATCTGCGCGTTGACGACGCGGTGGATGCCGAGCGCGGCGGTCTCGACGCTGGCGCCCATGCGCGCGGCGAGCGGCGCGATCGCCGCGCGCGCCCGTTCGGGATCGAGGCGCAGCGTGCCGCCGGCGAAGTAATCGGGGTCGAGATAGCCGAGCACCAGCGACGCATCGGTTACCGTCGCCTGCGCGCCGCCGCGTCCGTAGCAGGCCGGTCCCGGCTCCGACCCGGCCGATTGCGGCCCGACGCGGAGCGCGCCGGCATCGTCGATCAGCGCGATGCTGCCGCCGCCGGCGCCGATCGCGGTGACGTCGACCATCGGCACGCGCACGGTGTAGCCGTCGATGATCCCCTCGGCGCGCACCAGCGGCTCGCCGCCGCTGACGAGCGCGATGTCGCAGCTGGTGCCGCCGATATCGACGGTGACGAGGTCGCCGGCGCCCGCCAGCCTGCCGGCGGCGACGGCGCCGACAACGCCGGCCGCCGGCCCCGAGAGGAAAAGGCGCACCGGGCGCCGCGCGACGGTCGCCGCGGCGCCGATCCCGCCGCGCGACTGCATGATCTGCAACGGCGCGGGCGCCCCCGCGGCGGCGAGGTCAGCCGCCATCCGCACGACATAGAAGGCGACGACCGGCTTCAGATAGGCGTCGAACGCGGTGACCGCGGTGCGCTCGTACTCGCGGAAGGCCGGGTCGACCTCAGAGGAGAGCGAGATGGCGAGACCGGGGTGGGCGGCGGCGACGATGTCGCGGGCGCGGCGCTCGTGCGCGGGGTTGATGAACGAGAACAGGAAGACGATGGCGATCGCCTCGACCCCGTCGGCGGCGAGCTCGGCGGCGGCGCGGCGGACATCGTCCGCGTCGAGCGGGGTGACGATCTCGCCAGTGGCGGCGATGCGCTCGCGCACCTCCTTGCGGCGGGAGCCGGGGGCGAGAAAAACCGGCGTCTCCGGCGCGAGCACCAGATCGTACATCCGGTGGCGCATCTGCCGGCCGATTTCGAGCACGTCCTTGAAGCCGGCGGTGGTGATGATGCCGGTGCGCGCGCCCTTGCGCTCGATGACGGCGTTGGTGGCGACGGTCGAGCCGTGCACGAAGCGGGTTATGGCGGCGGGGTCGATGCCCCAATCGGCGCGCATCGCCGCCAGCGCCTCGCGCACCGCGGCGGCCGGGTCGCCGCGCGTCGTCGCCCGCTTCATCAGCCGGAACGAGCCGTCCGACCCGGCGCAGACGATGTCGGTAAAGGTGCCCCCGATATCGACGCCGACGCTATATGTAGCTGTCATTGCGAGGAACCGAAGGCGATGACGCAATCTCGATCCAACTGTTCACCCGGCACGAGATTGCTTTCCCGCGGGTCGCAATGACGACATTGATTCACCACGCAGGCACGGGGAGCACGGAGTAGAGCGCACAGCGCTCAAAAAAATTACCGCAAAGGGCGCAATGGATAACGCGAAGACCGCAACGGCTTGATGCAGATTCGCGCCCTGGCGCTGCCATTGCGTACTTCGCGGTAAGATCATCCCTCCGTGACCTTCGCGCCTTCGTGGTGGATGTCACTCAATGCCCGGCCGCCGGCGTCCCTTCGGTGACGATCAGCGCGTCGAGGGCGACGACGCCCTTGCCTTGGGGGCGGACCAGCAGCGGGTTGATGTCGATGCTGGAGAACTGGCCCTTCTGGGCGGCGGCGAAGAGCGAGAGCTTCGAGAGGGTTTCGGCGAGCGCGTCGAGGTCGCCGGGGGGTTTGCCGCGGGCGCCCTTGAGGATCGCGGCGCCGCGCAGTTCGGCGATCATCGCGCGCGCTTCGTCGGGGCCGAACGGGGCGATGCGGAAGGTCACGTCGCGCAGCACCTCGACAAAGATGCCGCCGAGGCCGAGCAGCACCACCGGCCCGAAGACGGAGTCGTGCTGGACGCCGAGGATCATCTCGGTACCGTCGGTCAGCATCGGCGAGATGAGGACGCCTTCGAGGTTGGCATGCGGCGCGCGGGCGGCGACGCGGCTCATGAGGTCGCTGTAGGCGGCGGCCGCGTCGGCGGCGGCGACGTTGAGCATGACGCCGCCCACCTCGGTCTTGTGGGTGATCTCGGGCGAGACGATCTTCAACACCAACCTATCGCCGAGACCAGCGGCGGCGGCAGCCTCGGCGGCGCTGGTGGCGAGCCGCTCCTCGAGGATCGGGATGCCGGCGGCGGCGAGGATCGCTTTCGCCTCGTGCTCGCCGATTGCGTGCTTGGGCAGCGGCGGCACGCCGGCGGGCACCGGCGGAATGGGGGGCGGCGGGGTTTCG
>Ga0075522_10003338_pt1 | contig 11741 bp, 10 predicted proteins | sample NGEPerA_FD_74796 | JGI IMG/M metagenome (GOLD analysis project Ga0075522, IMG submission 74796) | Arctic peat soil microbial communities from the Barrow Environmental Observatory site, Barrow, Alaska, USA - NGEE PermafrostL2-A | ecosystem: Environmental > Terrestrial > Soil > Wetlands > Peat ... | reverse complement strand
ATCTACGGGCACGCGGACCGCTATGTCAGCCGCCAACGCCTCGAGACGATGCTGGCGCACGAGTACGATTTGCTCAAGGAGCGCCTGTTCCAGAAACGCGGGGCGACGACTAAATTTTTCGTCTTTGCCGATACGGTGGTGGCGCGAAGCTATTCGCGGCTCGATGACGCGCACGGCTGGCTGGGGATTCGATTCCAAACCGAGCCGGGGCTGGAACCCTCGCAGATCATTGTGCATGTCCGCCTGTGGGACAAAGAAAACCTGCCCGAGCAGGAGGCCTTGGGCATTTTGGGCGTCAACCTGCTGCATGGCGCAATGTATCTCCACGCCGACCCGCACACCTTGATCGTGTCGCTGGTCGATAACGTCGGCTCCGAACGCACCGAGGTCGATATGATCCAATTTTCCGGGCCGGCCTTCGCGCACCTGGACAATCGCTTGATGGCGCTGCAACTGGTGCAAAACGGATTAACCAACGCGGCCTTGTTTACGGCGGATGGGCAAGTCGTTCAGCCTTCAGATTTCTTTTACAAGAAGTGCATCCTGGTCGAGCGCGGCAGTTTTCGGCCCGTGACCAAGGTGACGCTCGATATGTTGCGATGCGCACAGGCGCTCTTCGTCCAGGAACCCAATGTGCAGGGCCAGGAAGTGCTGACCTTGATGGAAATGACGCTGAAAAACCTGACGGATGGCGATGGGATTGATCCGCAGGATTTCCTGGACCGCGTCGATATTCTCGGCGCGCTGGGCAAGACGGTGCTGATTTCCGATTTCGGCGAATACCATCGGCTGGCCGCCTATTTTTTCCGCTACACCAAGAAAATGATCGGCATCGCCATGGGGGTGCCGACCTTGAAAGAGATTTTCGACGAGAAATATTATACCGATTTGGCCGGCGGGATTTTGGAATCGTTTGGCCGCATGTTTAAAAACGACCTGAAACTTTACGTCTATCCCCTGCTGGAGCCCAAGACCGGCGCGCTCATTTCCGCCGCCAATTTGCGGGTCGCGCCCAATCTTCGGCATTTGCACGCCTATCTGGTCGAGAACCGGTTCATCGAAAACCTGCGCGACTATGATGAGGCCGCCCTTTCCATTTTCTCCCGCGACGTCCTGCAAAAACTGCGGGCCGGGGATGTGACTTGGGAGACGATGGTTCCTCCGCAGGTCGCGAAAATCATTCGCGAGCGCAATCTTTTCGGCTGCAAAGGAGTTTGTTAGATGGCGAAGACCGCTTTGCTGTTTGCCGGACAGGGGGCGCAATACGTCGGGATGGGCAAGGACTTCGCCGGGCAATGTCCGGGATGTCAAACATGGTTTGAACGCGCCCGGGAAATTCTGGGCTTTGATTTGTCGAAGATTTGTTACGACGGCCCGGAAGCCGAATTGACCCGCACGGAGAATGCGCAACCGGCGATTTTCATGGTCAGTTGGGTTGCCTGGCAATTGCTCAAGGAGCGGCTGCCCGAACTAACTTTCCAGGCGACCGCTGGCCTCTCGCTGGGCGAACTGACCGCTCTGGCGGCGGCGGGTGTGTTCACTTTTGAAGACGGTCTCCGCATTGCCCGTCAACGGGGCCGTTTCATGCAGGAAGCTTGCGAGCTGACTCAAGGCGGCATGGCCGCCATTCTGGGACTGGACTTGGACCGCACGCGCGCTGTTTGCGCCGAAGCGGACGTGGAAATTGCCAATCTCAACTGCCCCGGTCAAATTGTCATCTCAGGCGAGTCGGCCAAAATCGCGCGCGCCTGCGAACTGGCCAAAGCCCAAGGGGCCAAGCGCGCCGTCCCCTTGCCGGTGGCGGGGGCCTATCATTCCCGGCTGATGGCCAGCGCACAGCCCAAAGTCGCAGCCATGCTGGGCGAAGCCTCCATGCGCCCGCCAACCGCCATCGTGATCGCCAATGTGACTGCCCGGCCGCACGGCGAGCCGCCGGAAATCCGCGCTCGCCTCGTCGAGCAAGTTGTCTCTCCGGTGCGCTGGGAGGACTCCATCCGCTTTTTAATCGAACAAGGTTTTACGCGCTTTATCGAACTTGGGCCCGGCACGGCCTTGAGCGGCTTTGTCAAGAGGATCGACAAAACCGTGCAAATTTATAACGTGGCCGATGTTCCGAGTTTGGAAACAACCGTGGCCGCCTTAAAAACTGTCCCCGCCTAACTATGCCTGCACTTGCCAATCAAATCGCCGTGATTACGGGCGCGGGACGCGGCATCGGGCGCGCCGTTGCCCTGAAATTTGCCGCAGAGGGCGCGGACATTGTTTGTGTTTCGCGCTCGGCGGAGAACTCGCAAAAAGTGGCGGCGGAAATCGAGGCGCTCGGGCGCCGCGCCTGGGCCTGCGCGGTGGATGTGGCCGATCCCACAGCCGTCACCGCCGCCGCGGAAAAAATCCTCCAGGAAGCCGGCAAAGTGGACATTCTGGTCAACAACGCCGGCGTGACCCGCGACGGCCTGCTCATGCGCTTAAGCGAGGAAGACTGGGACACCGTCTTGAACACCAACTTGCGCGGCGCTTTTTTGTTCACCAAAGCCTTCAGCCGCAGTTTCCTCAAGCAACGCTCGGGGCGCATCCTCAACATCGCTTCGGTCATCGGGCTGATGGGCAATGCCGGCCAATGCAATTACGCCGCCAGCAAAGCTGGGTTGATCGGCTTCACCAAATCCGTGGCCAAGGAATTCGCCTCGCGCGGCATCACCGTCAACGCCGTCGCGCCCGGCTTCATCGAGACCGACATGACGGCCGCGCTCAGCCCAGAACTGCGCGATGAACTCCTCAAGCGCATTCCGCTCAATTCGCTGGGCCAGCCGGACGACGTGGCGGAGGCGGCGCTGTTCCTGGCCAGCCCCGGCGCGCGCTATATTACGGGGCAAGTCCTGACGGTGGACGGCGGCATGGTCATGTAAAAAAACAATTCTGCGCTGGACGGCTTGGCGGGCAGCCGTTAGAACAGCCTGACGAGAGTCAACCCGTTGACGAACGTAAAATTTGAAGTAAGGAAAATAATCTAATTCAGGGCTTGACGCGTTTTGTAACGTGGGGCATAGACACAAACCAAAGAGAAATGGAGTTTACCAATGGCTGAGAAAACAATAGAGCAGAGAGTCAAAGAGATCATCGTCGAGCAGCTCGGCGTCAACCCCGACCAAGTGACCCCCGACGCCAAGTTCATCGAAGACCTCGGCGCCGATTCGCTGGACACGGTCGAACTGGTCATGGCCTTGGAAGAGGAGTTTGGCAATGAAATCCCTGACGAACAGGCCGAAAAATTGCAAAGCGTGGGCGATGTCATCAAATACATTGAGGACACCCAGAAGAAATAACAACGCATAGATTTGCGAGGGCAGCGTCCGTCAGTTACGCTGCCCTTTTTTATGGCCAGTGATCGGACAAATCGCAGAGTCGTGGTGACAGGATTAGGAGTCGTCTCCTCCCTGGGACACGACGCCCATGTCTTCTGGGACAATATTGTGGCCGGACGTTGCGGCATCGGCCCCATCACCTCATTCGACGTCTCGGCGTTCACCACCCGGATTGCCGCTGAGATTGTGGATTTCGATCCGACCCCCTCGTTCCCTTCCCCCAAGGAAGTGCGGCGGGCCGATCGTTTCACCCAATTTGCCACTTTCGCCGCTCACCACGCCTTGCTGGATTCCAAGCTCGATCTGGAAAAGACCGACCGCGATCTGATTGGCGCTTTTATCGGCTCGGGCATTGGCGGCCTGCATACGACCGAAGATCAGCACAAGATTTACCTGGCCAAAGGTCCGGGCCGTCTCTCGCCCTTTATGATTCCCATGCTCATCTCGAACATGGGCGCGGGTCTTTTCTCGATGTATTTTGGCTTGCGCGGGCCTACCCTGGCCACCTGTTCGGCTTGCGCGACGGCGACTCATGCCATCGGCGAAGCCTGGCGAACCATCAAAATGGGCGACGCCGAAATCATGTTCGCCGGCGGCAGCGAAGCGGCGATTGTTCCCCTGGGTTTGGGCGGCTTTTGCGCCATGCGCGCCCTGAGCACCCGCAATGACGACCCGCAACATGCTTCGCGCCCCTTTGATCGCGACCGCGATGGCTTTGTCATGGGCGAAGGCGCTGGCGTCGTGGCCTTGGAAGAGTTGGAACACGCCCAGGCCCGCGGCGCGCACATCTACGCTGAGATCGTCGGCTACGGCAATACCGCCGACGCCTATCATTTGACCTCTCCATCGCCGGGAGGCGAAGGCGCGGCCCGTTGCATGCGCGTGGCGTTGCGTTCGGCCGGCCTCAAGCCGGAGGATATTTCCTACATCAATGCCCATGGGACCTCCACCCCGGCGGGCGACATTGCCGAAACCCAGGCCATCAAGAGCGTCTTCGGCGACCACGCCAAAAAACTCGCCGTCAGCTCCACCAAGGGCGCGACCGGCCACATGCTCGGCGCGGCGGGCGCCGTTGAAATGGCCATCTGCGTCAAAGCCCTCGAAGAGAATCTCGTCCCGCCGACCCTGAACCTCGATCATCCAGACCCGGAATGCGATTTAGATTACGTACCCGGCCAAGCCCGCAAAATGGAAGTCAACGCCGTCGTCAACAACTCCTTCGGATTCGGCGGCCACAACGCCACCATCATCGCCCAAAAATTCAGCAACTGGTAAAAGCGTTTGTCTTCCTTCATCCTTCTTCCTTCATCCTTCTTCCTTTACTTTGTCACCACCGCCGCCCGCCCCATGTTGCCGAACCGATTGACGGCTGAAAGCACCACGACTTGCGGCAAATCAGTTTGCGATCCCGCCTTCATCGTTTCCTCGTCCTGGTCGCCGCCCAGGATTTCCGTCGTCCAACGGTCGTTCACCTTTTTCTGAACCACCCAGCGCCAGACCTTGTCGCCGCCCGTCTTCCAACTCAGCTTCAAATCGCGGCGCGTTTCGCGGTAGGACAAAATGGGCTGGGCCGGCATGTCCTTTCCCATCCAGGGACACGCCGGCACCAGCGCGGGCGCCGCATAGACATTGGTCACCAAAATGTCCGCCGTCCCGCCTTTGTTTTGCAGCAACGGCTTGGAGTGCCATAAAATATTTCCATCCGCGCCCGATTGCTTTCGAGTCAATTCTATTTCGAGCGCCATCTCGCCCGCCGGATGGGTGATCGCCGGCCAATCGCCCGTCTTCATGCCCGGGCACAAGATGCGGTGCTGCGTATTTTGCCCGGCCCACCATTGCAGCAGGATGGGAAAGCTTTGCGCTTTTTGAGCAACGGGCCAATAAAGCTGCGGCGCCAGATAATCCACCCAGCCGTTGGCCAGCCACTTGCGGGAGTCGGAGAAAAGTTGGTTGTAGGAATCGAAGCCGGCGATTTCCTTGGGATGTTTGGGCTGCCAGATGCCGAAGGGGCTGATCCCGAATTTGACCCACGGTTTCTCCGCTTTGATCGCTTCGCCCACCTCGCGCACAAACATATCCACATTCTGCCGCCGCCAATCCGTGCGCGACGATTTGCCTCCCTCGCGCTGGTAGCGCCGCCAGGAAAGATCGTCCGGAAAATCCAACTCCTTCGTCCCCGCCTTCTCCGGGTAGGGGTAAAAATAATCATCGAAATGCACGCCATCGATATCATACCGGCGCACCACGTCCATAATCACGCTGAGCGAATAGGCCCGCGTCCCCGGTTCCGTGGGGTCCAGCAAAAGAAGCTTCCCATAAGGGCGGATAAGCTCCGGATGTTTGACTGCGACATGGTTCCGGGCCAGCGGGGCTTTCGATTGCCGAAAATGGGCTCGATAAGGATTAAACCAGGCGTGCAATTCCAAACCGCGCTTGTGCGCCTCTTCGACCGCAAAAGTCAGCGGATCATAATACGGGGAAGGTGGGCGTCCCATTTCTCCTGTCAAGTATTCCGACCACGGCTCGATTTTTGAGTCATAAAGCGCATCGCAGGCCGGGCGCACCTGGAGGACAATCACATTGAGATTCAGTTCCACCGCGCGGTCAAAAATATGGATCATCTCGGCCTTCTGCTCCCGCGTGGTCAATCCCCGTTTGGAAGGCCAGTCAATATTATCGACCGTCGCGACCCACAGCCCGCGGAACTCGCGATTCACCGGCGGCGGCAAGAGGGACGCCGCCGAAAGCGAAGGGCGCCCCACCCCGGCCAGCAAAAGAAAAAGAGCGGCGAGGCGGCGGGCGGTTCTCAAGCCATTGAACATTTGGCCAATCAAACACTGGGGAAAAGAATTTAGCTACCGAATTAAATTTCAAAGACGGTGATTTCAGGACGGCAATTGAAGCGGAGCCGGGTGCCAATATAGCCAATGCCTGGGTTCACATATAAACGGCCGGAGGGGACTCGGAACATGCCCATGTCGTACTTGCCGACCCAGTAAGGCAGCATGAGCGCGCCATAAAAAGGAATTCTCACCTGTCCGCCGTGCGAATGGCCGGCCAGAAGCAAATCAAAGGGCTGCCGCACCCGTTCAGCCATCAAAGGATAATGCAGCAGCAAAATATTTTTCCCGCCGGAACGAGGGGCGAGCGCCGCGGGCTGGCCCCGCAAACAGGTCACGCCCGTAAGATGAATTTTTCCGTCCGCCAAAGTGGTTTGGGCATCGAGCAACCATGCGCCGCCCGTGCGGGCGAAGGATCGCCCGATCTCCGCGAAGACGGCGTGGCTCCAATAATCGTGGTTGCCGGGCACTCCATAAAGAGGTGATTTGATGCCTTCGAGAATTTTCAAAGTTTCAGGCACGAATTTGGCCTCCTCGATCAAATCGCCGGTGAAACAAACCGCGTCCGGCGACAGGCGGTTAATCTTCGTGACGACACGCTCAAGATAGGCCCGATCTCCTTTGTGATGAATATCGGTAAAGTGAACCAAACGATGAGTGGGCCGGCTGTCGGTCAATTTGATGGTGTGAATCTTGAGCCATTCAGGCTCCAGCCAATCCGCGTCCGCCCAAACCGCAGCCGGCAGCGCAGCCAGCATGCAAAGAAGAAAGCGGCGGCGGCGGACCAGGCGAAGCGCCCGATCCGTTCGAGACTTTTCGTCCTTCACCACAAAATGCTCCGCTGCCCCCATCTGGTCTGCCTGAAACACTTTCTAAGCGTCTCCCTTTCTTCTTCAATCCTCTTTTTCATCTCCTTTTTTAACGCGGCAATCTCCTCAGGATTGGACGTATTCAATCGAGAGTCGTATTCAGCCTCGATTCGTGCCTGCATAATTCGAATTCTCCGGCGCAGGTCGTAGTCTGGAGCAACAATCGAATGATTCATTCACAGTACATTGAATCGGTTTCTTTCTGTCGTCAATGAGGAGGAGCGCCGCTCTTTTGGACTTTGAAGTTTCACCGGTCGCGCCTACCTTGGTCGAAATGTTCGAAGCCGCTGAATTGTTCGATTTGAGCCAGACGGAGCATGCCGCAATTTTTGACGGCTCCCAATATGCCTGGCAGGCTTTGCCTAAGATCTTACTTTACCTGGCCGATCATCTTCGCCCCCGGTTGCTCAATCGTTGCGAAGGCAAGGCTTACGTCGGCCAAAGAGTTTCCATCGGCGAAGGCACCGTACTGGAAGATGGAGTGATGATCAAGGGGCCGGCCATCATCGGGAAAAATTGCCAGATCCGCCACAACGCCTACATTCGCGAGAACGTCATCATCGGCGACAACTGCGTGGTGGGCAATGCGACGGAGATAAAAAATTCGATCTTTTTTAACAACGCCCAGGCGCCGCACTTCAATTACGTGGGCGATTCCATTCTCGGTTACAAAGCGCATTTGGGCGCGGGCGTGAAAATCTCCAATTTCAAATTGTTTGCCGAAACCATATCCATCGAGATGGGCGGCAAACCGTTCGATACCCAGTTGCGAAAGTTCGGGGCGCTGGTCGGCGATCGTTGCGAAGTGGGGTGCAATGCCGTGCTCAGCCCGGGCAGCATTCTGGGGCGCGATTCGGTGATTTATCCAAACGTGAGCTGGCGCGGGGTCCTGCCCCGCATGATGATTGTCAAAAACAAAGCCGGCCAGGAAGTGGTCGAACGCCGGCTGCGAACGGACGCGCAGGGTCCGGCACAATGATCAGCGTGCTCGATGTCGCCCAGGGTGACGGCGGGACCGGCGGCCTGATTTCGCAGGTCAAAGAAATCTTCTCGCCCACCGGCATATTGTCCAAATCGAGCAACTTCGAATACCGCTCGCAACAACAGCACATGGCCGTTGAAGTGGCGCGGGCGCTCGAAGAAAAAAGCCATCTGATTGTCGAGGCGGGGACGGGCGTGGGCAAGAGCCTGGCTTACCTCATCCCCTCGATTCTTTTCGCGGTGGCGCGGCGCAAAAAGGCCGTCGTCTCGACGCACACCATCAATTTGCAGGAGCAATTGATCGACAAAGACCTGCCCATGCTCGCTCAGGTCTTGCCGGTGAAGTTTGCTTTCACGATGTTGAAGGGACGCCACAATTATCTTTGCACGCGCCGTCTCGCCAAAGTCATGCACCAAGCCGAGCAACTTTTCACCTCGCCCGAAAAGCAGGAATTGCAGCGCATTCATGAATGGTCACGGAAAACCGAGGACGGCAGCTTGTCGGATTTCGAGATCGAACCCGACCCGCGAGTCTGGCAGCAAGTCTGTTCCGAACGAGGCTTGTGCAGTCCCAAGCAGTGCGGGCATCCCTCGGACTTTGTCAAGGACGGCGGGCGTCTGTGTTTTTTCCAGCAGGCGCGCAGCCGGATCCTGGCGGCGGACGTGCTGGTGCTCAATCACACTTTATTTTTCATGCACCTGGGGGCGCTGGAGGAGGAAGCGGAAGGCGGGATATTGTTTAAAAACGATTTCGTCATTTTCGACGAGGCGCACACGGTGGAACGGGTCGCCTCGCGGCACATTGGCCTGGGAATTTCCAGCGCGCAATTGCGTTACGCCCTGCAACGATTGTGGAATCCAAACACGCGCAAAGGATTGCTGACGGTGCTGCGCCGCGGCGGCGAAAAATTGGTCGAAGACGTGCTCAAGGAAGCCGACACATTTTTCACCGCGCTGGAAATAGCCTGCGACGAAATCGCCGGCGCGCGGGAAGGGCGAGACGATTCATCCCGGCGCTGGACGGAACTGCGCATTCGCCGTTGCGATTTGGTCGAAGACACTCTGACCCTGCCCATCCAGCGTCTGCGCGAGGAAGTCAGTTCTTTGATCAAGACTGTCAATGATAAAGACACGGCGCAGGAATTGACCGAATGCAACCGGCGCCTGGCGGAGTTGCGCGAGGAACTGGCCATTTTTCTGAGCCAGAGCGCGGAAGAGCACGTCTATTGGGTGGAACGCGCGGGCAAAACACAGCGCAACCTGGCCCTCAACGCCGCCCCCATTGAAGTGGCGGATTACTTGCGGCGCAGGTTGTTCGGAGCGGGCACATCGGTTGTGATGACGAGCGCAACCCTCTCCGTCCGAGCCGAACCGGAGGCCCGCGAACCCGAGGCAAAAGCGCCGGCCCTGCAATATTTCGCGCGTCAAGTGGGAGGGGAAAAAGCCGCCCTGGTGCAGGCCGGTTCGCCCTTTGATTACGAAAAACAAATGAAGTTGTTCGTCACCGGCAAAATGCCCGACCCGCGCGACGCCCAATATCAGACCAGCCTCATTCATTGGATCGAACATTTCATCCGGCTGACCCATGGAAAGGCCTTCGTGCTCTTCACCAATTTTAAACTGATGCAGGAAGTCAGCCAGCGGATGGGGCCGTTTTTTGCGGAACTGGGCGTGGAGTGTTTTGTGCAAGGCACCGGCACGCCACGCTCTCTGATGCTGGATAAGTTCAAGCGCGATGTCGATTCCGTCCTCTTCGGCACCGACAGTTTTTGGCAAGGGGTGGATGTGCCCGGGGAATCGTTGTCCAATGTGATCATTACCCGGCTGCCTTTCGCCGTGCCCGATCATCCGCTGGTCGAGGCAAAAATCGAGAGCATCGAGGCGCGCGGCGGCAATTCCTTCATGGAATTTTCCCTGCCCGAGGCGATCTTGAAATTTCGGCAAGGCATCGGACGCCTGATCCGCACCCGGACCGACAGCGGGATTGTGGTCGTGCTGGACAACCGTATTTTGACCAAAAAATACGGGCAGGCCTTTCTGCAATCCGCGCCCCATTGCCCGGTCGAGGTGGTTTAGGCAATTAGCGGCGATTCTTATCGGTTGATAACCGGTTGATAACCGCTTGTCTTCCCGCCGGGATTTGGTCATCCTCGCCAGCATGGCTGAAATAGCGAATTTTGTGCATCGGGGGGCGTCGATGATTACGCCCAAGATTTTGAAGGGCGTCCACAAGAAGCTGCCGTTCTTGAAACTCAAATTCACCGAGCTGGATGACCCCGCCTTCCCGCACCTGACCGATCAACTCGAGTTTCTGACCAACGTGATCGAGGACTTCGCCGAAGGCGTCGAGGAGGATTTGCCTTATTCGACCGTGGCGTCCGCCGCCTTCGCGGTCATCTACGCGCACCGGCAATTTGATTTGATCCCGGACTCCATTCCCGAATTCGGCCACGCCGACGACTCAGCGGTCGTCCGCGTGGTGCTAATCGAGCATGAAAAGATTCTCAGCGCCTACGCCGATCGCCACAAAATGAAATGGACCGCGATCACGTTGAATCCTTAACCGGCCCCGGCGGCCGATTAAGGACTCACAAATCACTGAATGTCTCCGGCGTTATTGATTCCGTCGAAAATGGCGTTAAACGTGGTTGCGTCGGAATTGAACGTGCCGTTCTGTTTTTCATTATTTGCCTGTTGAAGCAAGGCATATACTGTATAGCTCGTGTTATTTGACAACCCAATAGCCGAGCCGTTGGCGCCCACGTTGTAGGTCTTTTCTGCGGTGCCAGTGGCCGAAGAGTTGAATCCGTAAGAAGCGCCACAACTACCGCCAAAGGACGAAATTGTGGTGTAACTGGCCAAGGCCGTGGCAAGCATCTCGGCATTAACCTTCGGGCCTGAGGCAGAGAAGTAATTTTCATACAAGGCCGCAATGTAAGCATTGGATTTGCCCGTCAGGTTGTTGGTCCCGGCATGGGAACCATAGAGGTATGGGAAGTAGCTGGCGAGGGTGCTGCCAAGAGTCGTCGAGTTCTTCCCGCCGTTGAAGCAATCAATCACCGCCTGGCCGTTCTTGTTCTGCCAGAAGCCGATGGTCGCCGTGTCGCCGCTAGAAACATCCGTGGAGGACGAAGCGGTAATGGTAATGGTGCATCCTGGGGACGAAGTGGCGCTCACCGCATCCACCAGCACATCCGCCACAGAAGCTCGGACGCTGATGTACGGATAGGCCGGATAGCTCGGGATCGCGAATGCGGTCTGATCAGTGTGCCCGTTGGAAACCAACAAAGTGCCCAGCGTGCCCTTGGTGGAGGAACCGTAGATGTTATACCCCTCCCCGGACTGGACGCTGCCAATCATAATCGTGGCGGACGTTGCTCCACTGGCAATCACTTGGCTCAGGTCCAGTTGGACAAAGTTGGTGTTGCCAATTTCATCGTCCACCGTTCCGTTGATGCCTAGGCCGCTTTCGTCACCACCCTGGTTCTTGCCATAAAGCTTCGTGGCCGTGCCGTTATTCAGGAATCCATAGGCTGTGATCACCAGGCCGTCGTTGGTGTAAGGCTGCGAAACACCCAGCGTTCCAGAAGGCGTCGCAAAACTCCAGGTCGCCGTCGTCGGGCTGCATCCTGAAGTGCAGGTCGAGGTCGCTGTCGTCCCGGTGGCATCGGTCACCCCTGCGGTAAACG
>Ga0075522_10003337_pt1 | contig 11745 bp, 11 predicted proteins | sample NGEPerA_FD_74796 | JGI IMG/M metagenome (GOLD analysis project Ga0075522, IMG submission 74796) | Arctic peat soil microbial communities from the Barrow Environmental Observatory site, Barrow, Alaska, USA - NGEE PermafrostL2-A | ecosystem: Environmental > Terrestrial > Soil > Wetlands > Peat ... | reverse complement strand
TTCGCCTTCTTTGATCCCGCGTCCTTTGATCCCGCGTCTTTCGCTGCGGCGATCGAGGTCGTTGCCGCAAGAACGGAAACCAGCAGGAGTAATGTCGAAAACTTCTTCATCCATGTGCTGGTAGCAAATGCATGACCATGTGGCCCACGGCCGCGTCAGCGCACGGCTGAGCTTCGATCGGCTGGGCTGATGGCACTCTTCTTGGACACGAATTTCATCGTGATACTGGCCATTCCTCTTTTGCTGTCCGCGATTATCCAAATGCGGAATTCCACGGCATGGCAGCCATCCCTGCCGGCCGACGGCGACGTCGGGGTCGTCGCGCTCGCCGAGGCTCAACAAGACCCGCCAGACGGGGGGGCAAGCAAGAAGCCGCCTACGCCGCCGCATACCGGGGTGCGCGCCCTGCTCGACGGTCTGAGGTTGGACATCGCGAATCTGCCCTCACGACCCAACCTCTATATCGCGCTGGCCGGCGGGGGCGCGGCGCTCGCTGTTCACCCTGCTGACGCGACCTTCAACATCCACCTGCGAAGCCACTACGACCTCGTCAACGGCATCTTCGCTCCGGCGAAGTACTTCGGCGACACGCCAGAGCAAGTCGCGATGTCGCTCGGCACATACGCGTTCGGCCGGATCTTCGACGAGCCGAAGGTGTCGCACCTCGGCATGGATCTGTTGCGCGCGCAGGCAATCAGCGAACTCCTGGTCGAGCCGCTCAAGTTCGCGACGCATCGGCTGCGTCCGGACGGCAGCAACTATCAGTCGTTTCCCTCTGGCCATGCGGCCGCCACGTTCGCGGCGGCGACCGTCATCGCGCGCCATCTGGGATGGCGCAACGCCGCGGTCGCCTACGCGGTGGCGTCGTATGTGGCCGCGTCACGTCTGCACGACAACGTGCACTATCTCAGCGACGTCGTCTTTGGCGCCGCCGTCGGCACCATCTCCGGACGGACGGTGACCGAACATGGTCGGGAGACGTGGACCCTCGCGCCGGCCTTCGTGCCGGGAGGCGCTGCGGTGCTTATCGCGCGTGCACCCTGATGCCGGCCAGCGAAGCGAAGGCGTCAGCCGCCGGCGCCTCGCAGCACCTCAACGTCGTCGATTTGCTTCGCCCGCACTGGAAGGCGCTGACAATCGCATTCGTCGCCGTCCTCGGCGAAACGGCCGCCGATGTACTCGAGCCGTGGCCCATCAAGGTCGTCATCGACAACCTCATCCAGTCGAAGCCCCTGCCGCACTGGCTCATGCGCATCGGCGCGAGCGTCTTCGCGCAGGACAAGTTCGCGGTGCTCAACTTCGCCGTCGCCGCGGTCATCGCCATTGCCGTGGTTGACGCCGTGAGCACCTACGCGGAGAAGTACTTCACGACCAACGTCAGCCAGTGGGTGGCGCACGACCTGCGGATGACGCTGTACCACCACATTCAGCGGCTGTCGCTCGCCGATCACGGCGAGGTGAACAGCGGCGATCTCATCTCGCGCGTGATCGACGACATCTCGTCGGTGCAGGACTTCATCAACTCCGCGCTTCTCGGCATCTTCGTCGACGTCCTGACGCTGGTCGGCATGATCGGCGTGATGTTGTGGGTCAACTGGCGATTCACGCTGATTGCGCTCTCCGTGGCGCCGATCCTCTTCGGCGTCGTCTACGTCTTCACGCGAAAGATCAAGGCGGCCGCGCGCGCGGTGCGCAAGAAGGAAAGCGCGCTGCTCTCGGGCGTGTCCGAAGTCCTGAGCTCGATCCGCGTCGTTCAGGCCTTCACACGCGAAGACTATGAAGAGCGGCGGCTCGAGTCGGACAGTCTGGCGAGCGTGAACGCCGCGCTCGCAGCGCGCGGCATGAAGGCCCGGCTGCCGCCGATGGTCGACATCATCATCGCCGTCGGCACCTGCCTCGTGCTCGGGTACGGCGCGCGACTCGCCTTGAGCGGGCAGATCAGCGCCGGCGTGCTCGTGGTCTTTGTGCTCTACCTCGGCAAGATGTACAAGCCGATGAAAGACCTGTCGAAGATGACCGACACGGTCTCGAAAGCGCTGGTCGGCTACGAGCGCATCCGCGAGGTGCTCGAAATCGAAAGCAGTGTGCACGACGAACCTGGCGCGAAGCGGGCGCCGAAGTTCAAGGGCCGCATCGAATTCGACGGCGTCAGCTTTGGCTACGGAGCCGATGCGCCGGTGCTCAAGGATCTCAGCTTCAGGATCGAGCCCGGGCAAGTCGCCGCGTTTGTCGGGCCGTCAGGCGCCGGCAAGACGACCATCGCCAGCCTGATGCCGCGCTTTTACGATCCGGTGTCGGGCTCCGTCCGGATTGACGGCACGGACATCCGCCGCTACACGCTGAAATCGCTGCGCGATCAGATCAGCCTGGTCCTGCAGGACACGCTGCTCTTCCGCGGAACGATCTGGGACAACATCGCCTACGGCAACCCGAAGGCCTCGCCCAAGGACATTCTCCGTGCGGCCACACTGGCCAACGCCCACGAGTTCATCGAGGCAATGCCGGAGGGATATCACACGCCGGTAGGCGAACGCGGTGCGACGCTGTCCGGCGGACAACGTCAGCGTATTTCGATCGCCCGGGCCATTGTTCGCAACGCACCGATTCTCATTCTCGACGAGCCGACCTCGGCCCTTGACGCCTCGTCCGAGCAGGCAGTGGTCGACGCATTGAAGCGGTTGATGGAGGGACGTACGTCGATCGTGATCGCGCATCACCTCGCCACCATCCAGCACGCCGACGTGATTTTCGTTCTCCAGGATGCGTCGCTGGTGGAACACGGCACGCACGAGGAACTCATGGCAAAGGGCGGTGCCTACGCGGCGCTGTACCAGCCGGCCGTCATCAGCGCCTAACCTCCCGCCAGCGCCGCCTGTTCGGCGGGCGTCTCTTCATGTGACTCGTCTCGGCGCCCATCCGCTGGCTCGCCTTTCCGGCCTGACGGCGTGAGCGCCCAATCAGCCTCGAAGACCTGTTGCATGCCGCGGACGACGGCAAGGTCGTCGATGATGAGCCCCACCTCACGCCGCTTGTCGAGCTCGAGTTTCCGCAAACTCTGACTGCCAAGAAATGCCTTGTTGCCGTCGCGCACGATGGCGCGCACGTGGAGACGCCTGCCGGGATATTTTTCCACCGCCAACGTCGACTTTGCGCCGCCGAGCTTCCCGATGATGCGGACGTCCACCCCCGCGCGCGCCCGCTCTCCGAGCAGGCGGAGGATCGCCGGGTCGCTGACTTCGGGATCGTAGATGAGCAGCTGCCGGCGGGCGGCGCCGATAAACGCCGACAGGCGTTCCCGCGCATTCTCGGGACTGACGATGAAGCGATCGCACGTGGGATGGTAGGCGTGTCTCGCGCAGTCCGCTTCAAACAGCTTGATCGCCTCGTCGACGAAGCGCCGGTGTCGCGTGATGACGCCGAAGCTGCGGCTGTGCTTCATGTCGAGCGACGTGAAGTTGAAGCCATACACATGCAGCTGCTGGCGATCCACGATCATCATCTTGCCGTGGTACCGCACGAGATCGTCAGCGGTTCGAGACACCGTCACGCCGGCGTCGAGCAGGCGCATCTCGAGCTTGCGGAGGCTCTTCTCTCCGCCTCGATTCGTGTGCGCAATCAACGCGCGCACGGTCACGCCGCGCTTCACGGCCGCGTCGAGCGCGTCAGCCACGTCCATGCGGTCGAGCCTGAAGATCAGCACGTCGACGGATTTTCTGGCCCGCTTGATCGCGGTGATGGCCGGCACCACGCCGACGTCCGGTTGAGTCAGAAGCTTCACACCCGCTCTCAATGCATCTTCTGAGCCGGGCCGTGAACTCTGCCGCGGCGGCATCTCAACGGTAGAAACTCCCGGACGGCGCGCGACGTCTTAAAAGTGGAACCAAAGCGGGTGTCTATATGCATGTGAATCGCAGTCTGGCGTGGCATTACGCAGCAGCGGTTCTGGCTGTGCTTGTGCTGGCTGCTCCGCTGGCAGGTCAGACAGGGCAGACAGATCAGTTCACGCCGTCGGCCGCTCGGGCTGCCGTTCACATCGACAACTTCGGCAAGATCAGCGACACCTACTATCGGGGTGCGCAACCGGAAGCGACCGACTATGCCGATCTCGCGGCGCTCGGTATCCACACGGTCATCGACCTGACACGCGATGGCAGAGACGACGAACAGGGACTGGTCCAGCGCTCGGGGATGCAGTTCTACCGGATTCCGCTGACGACAACGGACCGGCCATCAGCGGCGGCGATTGCGCAGTTTCTGACCCTCGTGAGCGACCCCGTCAACCAACCGGTCTATGTACATTGTCAGGGCGGCCGGCATCGCACGGGCGTCATGACGGCCGTGTATCGCATGACCAGGGACGGCTGGTCGGCAGATCGCGCCTACCAGGAAATGAAGCAGTTCAACTTCGAAGGCTTCCCCGGTCATCCTGTGCTCAAGCAGTTCGTCTACGACTACTACTCGCAGTTCGGGCGTTCGCGCGTCGCCGGCACCCAGACGGCGTCGACCACAGTCGCCACCCTCCACTAGTCTCCTGCGGACGCCAAGTTAGTACACGAATTCACTGTACGACAGGCGATTGATTCGGTACGTTGGGGGCATGTTTCAGCCCCGCCTGCGCGTCGTGTTGCCCGCCGCCGATCGCGCGCACTTGACCGACGTCGCCGCGAGTGGGAAAACACCACAAAAGATCGCCATCCGCGCGCGGCTGCTGGTGTGGCTGGCGGATCAGATCGGCCCGGCGGACGTGGCGCGGCGCCTCCGGATCAGCCGGAATCATGTGCACTACTGGGTGCGGCGGTACGTCGCGCAGGGCGTCAGCGGCGGCTGACGGATGCGCCGCGGCCGGGCCGACGGACGCGCCTCACGGCTGAGCGCATCGCGGCCATCGTGACCGCCACGCTGACACCGCCGCCCGGCGCGACGCACTGGAGCACCCGCACGATGGCGCGCGCGCAGGGCGTCAGCGAGAAGACCATCCGCAATATTTGGCACCAGCATGGCCTGCAGCCGCATCGCACGGCGCGCTTCAAATTGTCGACCGTCCACAGTTCGTCACCAAGCTGCGCGATGTGGTGGGGCTCTATCTCGATCCGCCGGCCCAGGCCGTGGTCTTTTGCGTCGACGAGACGAGCGGCATTCAGGCGCTCGACCGCACCCAGCCCGTGTTGCCGTTGCGTCCTGGGCTTCCCGAGCGCCAGACGCATGATTACCGCCGCCACCGCAGCGCAAGCGCAGCCGCGGAGAATCAGGCAGGCGGCGAGCAGCCGGCCTCGAACCTTCACGCCGCTATTTGTCGAACCCGTCATCGGGTGGATCAAGGTAGTCCTCGGCTTTCGCCGCTTCAGTCTACGCGGCATGGCAAAGGCGCGCGGCGAGTGGAATCTGGTGTGCCTCGCCGTCAACCTCAAACGCTGGCATCGCATCGGGATCGCCTAACACGACCCGCGAGCGGGAGATGACGATTCCGAGACGGCTCCAGATGATCGCACTGTCCATACCGCTGGCGTTTGGGCCCGACGTCGCACAGTCACCGCGTTTCTGCCGCGCAGACTCCTAGTCTATGTAGAAAGCGCATGCGTACGGCGTGAGCAATATTGAACATACGGCGGGTATTTTGCATTGGAGTTTACTAGCCTCGGCGCCTGCTGGAACAGGTAGACGGAAGCCGCTGGAAGACGAAAGGTGCGAATGTTATGACCAGCACGGCGCTTCTCCGACACGTCATCAGGAAAGTCGCGGTCGCTGTCGTGTTTGCCGCCGCGCTCCTTGGCGTCCCGGCCCCGGGATTTGCTGATTCCATCCTCCTGTCGAACGTCGCCAGCTTTGCGGTCCTGGGGGCTTCGGAGGTCACCGATACCGGCCCGACCACCCTGACCGGCAATCTTGGTGTCTCCAACAACTCTTCAATCACCGGCATCACGGGCTTTTTCGGAACGGCGGCCAATGACGGCCCGGGAAGCGCGACAGGAACCGTGCATCAGGGCGATACCATCGCAACTGGTGCTGACGGTCAGCTCGTCTCGGCGATGACGACGCTGGGACTCATGGGGCCCGGCATGCTGAAGCCGGCGGATCTGGCTGGACTCACGCTCACGCCGGGCGTCTACACGGTGCCATACGGAGTCAGCAATTTGACGGGAACGCTCACGCTGGACGGCCTGGGCGACCCCAACGCCGTCTGGGTGTTCCAGGTGACGAGCTCGCTCATCACCTCGCCTGGATCGTCAGTGAACGTGATCAACATCGGGTCAGGCGCGGGTGCCGGGCTGTATTGGAATGTCGGCAGCTCCGCGACCCTTGATACCTCCACGACGTTCGCGGGAAATATCCTCGCGAATACGAGCATCACCCTGAACGACGGCGTCACCCTCGGTTGCGGCAGGGCCTTGGCGCACACGGGTGCCGTGACGCTGATCAACGACACCATCTCCAGCGGCTGCGCGGGGACGGGGTTTGAGGCCAGCGGGGGCCTCAGCAGCCTAGGCGCGGACACCAGTGTCGGCGGCGGCAGCAGCGGTGGGCCATCTCCGGTTCCCGAGCCGACGACTTTGCTCTTGCTGGGTTCCGGTCTGGTCGGGGTGGCCATACGAAGCAAACGACCAGGACGAATTTAGCAGCCGGCGTCCTCGTGGCCATTGGCTTCCTGCTCGTGTACTGGCGGGTGCTGGTTCAACTGATCGCTGCCTGGTGGACCGACGGCAACTACTCGCATGGGTTCTTCATCGTCCCTCTCGCGGCGTACCTCGCTTGGGAGCGACGCCATCGGTTCAACGCCGTTCGTCAGCGTCCACAGGCCGCCGGCCTGCTTGTTGTCGCCGGCAGCCTGCTGGTGCTGGCAGCCGGGGTGCTGGGTGCCGAACTGTTTCTCACCCGAATCTCTCTATTGGGCACAGCCGCCGGCATCGTGCTGTTCCTCTGGGGATGGGCGCGCTTGCGCGTCCTGATCTTCCCCCTGGCGTTTCTCTTATTGATGATTCCGCTCCCGGCAATCGTCTTCAACCAGCTGACGTTTCCTTTGCAGCTCATCGCGTCGCGTGTCGGGGAGTCGACGCTGCGATTCGCCGGCATTCCGGTGCTGCGTGAAGGCAACGTGCTGATTCTTCCCCGGACGACGCTCGAAGTGGCCGAGGCCTGCAGCGGGATTCGCTCGCTCGTTTCGCTCCTGACGCTGGGCATCGTCGTAGGCCATTTTGCAGACCCGCGCGGCTGGATGAGAACGGCGATTGCCCTGTCCTCGATTCCCGTGGCGATCGTGGCCAACGGCGCGCGGGTGGCGGGCACGGGTGTCGTCGCGCAGGTGTTTGGCGCCGCCACAGCGATCGGGTTTCTTCACGAGTTCTCCGGGTGGATCCTGTTCGTCGCGGCATTTCTCATGATGCTGGGCGTCGCACGCGCCCTGCTCTGGCTGGCTCCGCCTCACGCCTCGGGACGCATGACCGGCTGGGCGACCCAGGAGGAGCGCTAGTGTTGACTCGCGCGACGATCCTGTTCGTCTGCCTCGCCATCGGCGCGGGTATCACCGCGCGGGCCCAGCGTTCCGAACCGGTTCCCATCCGCACGTCGTTCGGTCTGTTTCCCATGCGCATCGATGACTGGCGAGGCGTTCGGGAGCCACCACTCGCACCGGCGATTCTGGCGGTCCTCGGCGTCAACGACTACCTGACCCGCACCTACATCGATTCGAGCCGAATCGGCGTGGGCCTGTACGTCGGCTACTACGAAAGCCAGCGTCAAGGCGACACGATCCACTCGCCGCTCAATTGCCTGCCCGGCGCCGGCTGGACACCGATCTCGCAGCGGATCACGCACGTGCGCGTGAGCTCCAGCGCCCCCCATGCGCCGATCCAGGACATCGCGATCAACCGGTACCTCGTCCAGAAAGGTCTCGACACCGCGCTGGTGCTGTATTGGTATCAAGCCCACGGTCGCGTCACCGCCAGCGAGTACTGGAGCAGGTATTACATGGTTCGCGACGCCGTGCGGCTGAACCGCACCGACGGATCGCTCGTCCGGGTCATCGCGCCGGTCGGGACCGATTCGCCTGATGGCGAGGCACGGGCCGAAGTGAGCGCCGTTCGATTCGTGAAGGCGGCGTTCCCGATTCTGTCCCAGTATCTTCCGGGCTGATTCATATGCGCGCACGAAGACGAGTCTCACGGCTTATTGGCTGCGCTCTGCTGTTCGCTGCAACGGCCTGCCACAAGGCAGACCCCGTGGATTACGTTCGCAGTGCGACGCGCCATCTCGAACAGGGGCGCTATCCCGAAGCGATCATCGAGTTCCGCAATGCACTGCAGATCGACCCACGCCTCGGCGACGTGCAGCTGACGCTGGGAGACACGTACAGACTGAACAACGACCCCGCCAACGCGCTGCGGCAGTACGTCCGCGCGGCCGACCTCCTGCCGAACAACACGGATGCGCAACTCAAGGCTGGACGGTTCCTCCTGGTGGCGCAGCAGTTCGAGGAGGCACGAGCACGGGCGGACCGTGTCCTTGATCGCGACCCGAAGAACATCGAGGCGCAAATTCTTCGTGGGAACGCGCTCGCCGGACTCAAGGACTTCGAGGGCGCGATCCGCGAGTACGAGGACGCCATCGCCCTCGATCCGTCGCAGCATCAGGCGTTCGTCAATCTGGGCACCATTCAGCTGCTGAAGGGCCGGCGGCCGGAGGCCGAGGCCGCGTTCAAGCAAGCCGTTGCCGCATCGCCCACATCGCTCACCGCCCAACTCGCGCTGGCCAATTTCTATTGGGCGAGCCGGCGCGCGAAAGAGGCCGAGGCGTTACTCATCGCGGCCCACAAGGCCGACCCGAACAGCGTCGTCGTCAATCGTGCGCTGGGCGTGTTTTACATGGCCACTGGGAGGACAGGCGCGGCGGAGCCGTATTTCAAAGCGGCCGTGGCCGCCCCGGTCGACACAGCCGCGTCACTGTCGACACTGGCCGAGTACTACATCGTCACCAACCGGTATGGCGAGGCTCGTCTGGTCCTGGGCGACCTGGCGAGCCGGACGGACGGCTATGCGATGGCCACGGTCAGGCTGGCGGGGCTCGATGCTGCGGAAGGGAACACCGCCGGCGCCGAATTACGCCTGCGCGAGTTGCTGGCGAAGAACCCGCAGGAGATCACGGCGCACCTGTTGAACGCCCAGCTGCTTCTCCGGGACCGGCAACGTGATGAGGCGCTGACGTCGGCGAACGCCGCGATGTCGCTCGACCCTTCGTCTGCGCTGGCTCATGACATCGCGGGCGACATCTACTCGCAGAGCGACCGCCCCGAAGACGCGATACAGGAATACGAAAAGGCGCTCGGCCTCGCCCAGCGCCCGCTCGGCCTCGCGATTCAACTGGCACGCGTGCATCTGATGCTGGGACATATCGACAAATCGCTCGCCTATGCCGGGCAGGCGCTCGCGATCGATCCCCGCAACCCGGAGGCCCAGAGCCTGATGGTCCGCAGCTATCTGGCGCAAGGCCACGTGGGCAACGCCAAGGCGTTGCTCGCCGATCTTCAGAACAGGTATCCGGCGGCGCCGACCGCGTTCAACCTGATGGCACTCGTCCATCTGGCGGAGAAACACCCGGACGAGGCCCGTGCGTCGTATCTTCGCGCGCTCCAGCTCAATCCAGCAGACCTCGAAGCACTCGGCGGCGTGATTCGTATCGATGTGGCGGCCGGTCACGCGAAGGACGCGACGGCGCGGCTGGATAGCGTCGTCGAGGAGACGAGGCCGACGATCGATCTCCTCATGGTCGCCGCCCGTGGCTACGCCGCGGCCGGCGCGCTCGGGAAAACCGAAACGCTGCTCAAACGAGCCATTGATCTCGATTCCGCGCGCCTTCAGGGATACGCCATGCTGGGCCAGCTGTACGCCACCCAGAATCGTCTGGACGAGGCGAAGAAACAGTTTGAAGATGTGGTGCGGCGCAATCCAAAGTCGGTGTCAGCGCACACCATGATTGCGATGCTGCTCGAGGACCAGGGCCATACGTCAGAGGCCGAACAGGAATATGGGCGCGTCCTCGCGATCGATGCGCGAGCTGCGGTCGCGGCGAACAATCTCGCGTGGATCTACGCGTCGAAGAATCGCAGGCTCGATGAGGCGCTGCAGCTCGCGCACACGGCACAGGAGGGGCTGCCGGATGAAGCGGCGGTCAGCGACACCGTTGGGTGGATCTACGTGCAGAAGAATATGGCACCGCTCGCGATTCACCCGCTCGAAGCCAGCGTGCGAAAGGCGCCGGAGAATCCCGAGTTCAATTTTCACCTTGGCATGGCCTATCTGCAGACGGGCGACGCCAACAAGGCCAGGCGCTCGCTCATGAAAGCGCTGTCGCTCAAGCCCGATTTCAATGACGCGGCGGTCGCGCGCAAATCGGTCTCGGCCATGGGTTCATGGTCTCCTTAACGGCACAAGCCGAGCGGCCACCTACCAACACCGCGCGGCCCTTTCGGGATCGGCCGCTGACCGCAGGACGGCCGGGAGGTAACGACCTGGATGGCTCCTGAATAGTCGCTAGGCGCCTCCGCATCAGCCGGAATCATGTGCACTACTGGGTCCGGCGGTACGTGGCGCAGGGCGTCAGCGGCGGGCTGACGGATGCGCCGCGGCCGGGTCGACGGACCCGTCTGACGCCCGAGCGCATCGCGGCCGTCGTGACCGCCGCACTGACGCCGCCGGCCGGGGCGACGCACTGGAGTACGCGCACGATGGCGCGCGCGCAGGACGTCAGCGAGAAGACCATCCGCAATATCTGGCACCAGCATGGCCTGCAGCCGCATCGCACGACGCGCTTCAAATTGTCGACCGACCCGCAGTTCGTCACCAAGCTGCGCGATGTGGTCGGACTTTATCTCGATCCGCCAGCGCAAGCGGTGGTCTTCTGCGTCGACGAGACGAGCGGCATCCAGGCGCTCGATCGCACGCAGCCCGTGTTGCCGTTGCGTCCCGGACTCCCCGAGCGCCAAACGCATGATTACCGCCGCCACGGCACGACGTGTCTGTTCGCCGCCTTGCGGCGGTTCGACGGACTGGTGCTGGGCGACTGTCGCCCCAAACGGGACACCGCCGGGTTCGTCCGCTTCCTCGACCAGATCGATCGGGCGACGGCCGCCGACCAGACGATTCACGTGATCCTCGACAACCTCAGTACCCACAAGAGTCCGCCGGTCCACGCCTGGCTCGCGGCGCAGCCTCGCGTGACGTTTCACTTCATTCCGACCAGCAGTTCCTGGCTCAACCTCGTCGAGCGCTGGTTCGGCGAGATCCCGCGCCGACGTCCGCGGCACCTCCGGAGTGTCCCCGCCCTCATCGCGGCCATTGAGGACTATCTCCGTCACTACAACACCGCGCCCAAACGCTTCGTCTGGACCAAAAGCGCCGACCTCATTCCTGAGAAGCTCGCCCGATGTCCAAAAGCGTTAAACGCATGAGACTAGCGCACAAAAGCGGTGCCGATTTTGCTGATGCTTGCGACATGAGCTCCGCAAATCGCCTGCTTGCCACCGCTGCCTGTTTCTGTCTCGCAAGCGCGCTCATCAACGCCAACCCGGCCGCCTCCCGGTTGCGCGCGCAAGGCGATGAACAGGAATACAACCTTCGTCTCGACCAGGCGCTGCGCCATTTTCGTCAGGCCGTCGACGCCGATCCCCGGGATCCGGCGTCCTACCGGGCGGTGGCCGCGACCTACTTCATGCGGATCGCGTTTCGACGCGGCGCCGTGACCGCCGACGACTTCCTC
>Ga0075522_10003336_pt1 | contig 11745 bp, 13 predicted proteins | sample NGEPerA_FD_74796 | JGI IMG/M metagenome (GOLD analysis project Ga0075522, IMG submission 74796) | Arctic peat soil microbial communities from the Barrow Environmental Observatory site, Barrow, Alaska, USA - NGEE PermafrostL2-A | ecosystem: Environmental > Terrestrial > Soil > Wetlands > Peat ... | reverse complement strand
ACGTTGACGCGAAAGGAAACGACAATGTGGTCATCGGCTTGAGGCCACACCGTCATCACCTTGAGTGACTGAAGATCAGCTCGTTGTGGTCATCGAAGGAGTCGCCCTACAGCCGTACACCTTGAGCGTTACAGAGGCGTCTCGATGCCCTGCCCTGCCGGCGACAGTTCGGACATCACTCCCTCCTATGAGAGCCGTCGTGATCATCCAATGGCGCAGAGAGTGCAGATGAAGGTTGGGTAGGTTGAGTGACCGACATCGGCGCCCCACGAATTGGCTAACGGAGTCGGGATGCAATGGCTCCTCGCCATCGATGGAGTTGCTGAATACGAAATTATCCGGGTCGACCGGGCCGCTCGGATTCCTCGCCACGCAACGGTCTCGATGCTCGTTCAGTACCTGCACGCACGTCTCGTCAATGCCGAGCATTCGAACTGAATGCGTCTTGGTCGGTTTCAGCGTCCACTTGGATTCGCCTCTCGGGTAATCCAGTGAGTGGCGAATGCACACGACCTTGGTCTCTAGGTCCACGTCTTGCCACCGTAGAGCGCAAAGTTCGCCCCGTCGTGCCCCGAGTAGCGCCGCCATCCAGAGAAGAGCGCCCATGTCCGGGTTGCGAAGTTGCGCATCCTCGATGAGCCCCCGCACTTCGTCCGGGCTTGGCGGAACAACTTCCGGGGTGCGAACCGGAGGAGGAGTGGCTCTGTTCGCGGGATTGTCACGAAGCCACCCCCACTTGACGCCTTGAGTGCAAGCAGCCGAGATGATTCTGTGGCGATTTCTGATTGTGTTGGCTGCGAGACCGTCCTTCTGCCATCTGCTGTAGGTCTGGTCTAGGTGCATCGCAGACAACTTCGACAGCGAGATGTGTCCAAGGCTGGGTCGGATCTCTTTCTCTACCAACCGGCAGTACTCCCTAAGCGTTGACGGTGCGTGGTCTCGCTGTTTCAGTAGATCCAGCCACTTGTCGAGAAGAACGCCGAGAGTTGCGTCGGTGCCTTCGCTACGCCCGTCGGACACCTCTGTGATGAGTCGGGAGAGATGTCGTTGTGCCTCTCGTTTTGTTCCATGGAAAGTCTCCGACACCCAGCGCGGTCGGTTGGTGACTGGATCGCGGCCAGCGAAGACTCGAAGCCGGAAGGTCGTAGGCCCTCGTTGAGTAAGGCTGCCGTTCACGTCGCTAGTTGACCAAAAGTTGACCAAAACCGCAATTCGGCGCTCGGCGTCGGATATTTAAGCTCAAGATATGGCCCTCTAGCTGGACTTCTGCAGTGCCCCCGGTAGGACTCGAACCTACGCACACGGTTTAGGAAACCGATGCTCTATCCCCTGAGCTACGAGGGCGGGGAGACGAAGAGCCTGTATATAGACCCATTTTGCTATCTCGTCGTGATTCGCGATGAATTGTCCGGTTGACGGCTACAGCTACCAGATGAGACCCTGCACCACATCATTCCACGCCTCCCGTGATCCACGTCTCACGAGGTTCCTGGCGCAATGCGACCCGCAACGAGGGGCACCCCTGTCAGTGATTCCTGGCGACGCTGCCGAGGTCCCGATTTCGGGTTCCTAACCCGTGAGCGTGGCCTCGAGTCCAACCGGGGTCACTCCAAAACAAAGCCCACGACGTTTTGAGCCCAAGTCTTCGCGGGCCGTGATGCAGTCACCGACCGACAGCACCAGGGGATCCGGGCCTCCGCTACCGACAATCAACCTGCGAATCGCGGCCGCTGATCAGCAGCCGAGCGAGTCGTCGACCGAATCACGGATTAGAGGGGCGGTCTCGCCGCCCGGTATCTGCACGACGCTCCTGGCGGGCTTCAGCGGCCTTCGCAACCCGACAAGGGCCACCGCGACGACCATGAGCGGGAGGATCGTCGCGGCCTCAAAGCCCGCATGAATGCCGCGCAGTTCGCCGTGGACGCCACCACCTGCTGCCGCGGTAGTGGCAGCGAACACGGTCGCGATCCCCGCCAGCGCGATAGCGCTGCCGAGCTGCCCGCACATGTTGTAGAGACCAGAGACGATTCCTCGATCGCGAGACGGCGCATCGCTCGTCGCAATGAGGGCAATCGGCACGATCACCATTCCCTGGCCGAATGCGCGGACGAACATCGGAATTCCAAAGCTCTGCCAGTAGGCATCATGCGCCGGTGCGTGGGCCATCCACACGAGCCCGATCGTGATGAAGAGGGCGGCCATCAAGATGACTCTCTTGGGACCGAGTCGGCCGATGAAGACCGAGGATGCCCGCGCACCCGACGCGAAGCCGACCTGTAGGGGGATCGTGGCGATCCCCGTCCGCAGGGCCGACCCGCCCCACACCTGCTGAAACAGCAGCGGCGCGAGGAACCCGGTTGTGATGGACGAGCCTGCAGCAAAGACCGCGAGGGCATTCCCAATGGCCGCCCTGCGCCTTAGCAACGAAAAGGGAACGAGCGGCTCCCTCGCTCGGCGCTCGACTACGACGAATAATCCCAGCATCAGTGGTGCAAGTAGGAGTGGAACGAGGGTTTCGGTCGCCCTCCAGCCCGCAGACTCCGCTTCACCGAGCCCGAAGATCACAAGCGCCAGTGCAGCCGTGACCGTGATCGCTCCCCGAACGTCGAGCCGGCGGCGTGATTCCGCGTCGCGATTCATCTTCGGGAGCACGAATCCCGCACCGATGATCCCGAGCAACGAAATCGGCGCGTTGATGAAGAAGATCCAGCGCCATCCGAGCGTGGAGATGAGCAGGGCACCTGGGAGAATCCCGACCAGTGCCCCAGCTGAACCCGAGATCGCCCAGTACCCGAGCGCGCGCTGGCGCGCTGGTCCGTCGGGGAATAGCGACTGCAGCAACGACAGTGTCGACGGCGAGATCACCGATGCGGCAAGTCCCTGGCCGGCTCTCGAGGCGATCAGCTCTGCGGCGTTCTGCGAGCAACCGGCACAGAGCGAGGTCAGCGCGAACGCGGCGATCCCGAGGATAAAGAGGCGGCGCTGTCCGAGCAGGTCGACCAGGCGTCCACCGAGCAAGAGGAAGCCTCCGTAGGTGAGCGCGTACGCCGAGACCGTCCATTGCAGATTCCCCGCGTTGAAGTGCAGCTGGCGCTCAATCGTTGCGTTGGCGATATTGACGATGTTGAAATCGATTGACAGGATCAGCTGGGCAGCGCACATCACGACAAGCAGGAAGCGAGACCGACTCTTCGTTCCCGCGTGGAATGATCCATCGTCTGCCACGGAGCGGGGCTGGCTAGGAGCGGGACTGGTCATTGAGGTAATCAAAGCCTACGCGGACCCGTATCTAGCGGCCCCCGACTCGTGTCGCAGGTCGACGGTCGCCAACTGCTCGCCGGCGACGCTGGTGAAGCACAGTGGCGTCAATTGGGGCCACCACGACCGGCGTCTTCGAGGCACTCGAAGGCCCTGATTCGAGAGTGCCCCACACGGACGCAACCGACGCCGCAGGTCAACGAGAGCGACGAAAGCCGGACGCCACCGGCTCGCCTCGCGAACTGATGAACGCGAGCAGCGGTTGGTCCACTGGGTCAGTGACCGAATCGGTCTGAGTCGACCGGGACCTCGGATCCTTGATCTAGAGCGGAAATCGCCTCGACCTCCTCAGGGTCGAGCGCGAAATCGAAGACGTCGATATTCTCCCGAAGACGCTTCGTGTTGGAAGTCTTCGGTACCGCGGCGAGCCCAAGCTCGAGGTGCCAGCGCAGAACGACCTGCGCAGCGGTCTTTCCGTGACGAGCGGCGACGGCAGCGATCGCGGGCCGCGTGAGTAGGTCACTGCCTTGGCCGATAGGCGCCCACGATTCGGTGACGATTCCATGCTGCTGGTCATAGGCGCGTACGTCAGCTCGGCCGAGCACCGGGTTCAATTGAATTTGGTTGACGTCGGGGACGACCCCTGTCGCGTCGATGATCCGATCCATGTGCGCTGGCTTGAAATTCGACGTGCCGATCGCCCGGACTCTGCCGTGGCGAAGAAGGTTGACGAGACCTTTCCACGCGTCCACGTAGCGATCTTCCGCAGGATTCGGCCAGTGGATAAGAAGGAGATCTATGTACTCGACACCGAGCCGATCCGCGGAGTTGGTCCACGCCTGTTCGACCTCGCTCACGCCATGCCACCTGAGGTTGAACTTCGTCGTGATGAAGACCTCTTCGCGATCGATCCCACTCGACGTGACGCCTGCACCTACCCCAACCTCGTTGCCGTATTGCTCAGCGGTGTCAAAGAGCCGGTAGCCGACATGAATCGCCTCGGCGACGTTTTTGGTCGCCTCCTCGTCATCCATTGGCCACGTACCGAGGCCGATGCGTGGCATCGTGGCTCCGTTTGCCAGGGTGACTTCGTTCTCGAACGACGTACTCACGGTCGATTCCTCCTTTTTCTAAATTGGTCCTATCTGGTCCTACGCCGAACCGTTGCGAGAGCTGATCGCAAGTGGACCCGGATGGAGATCACCGGGCTGAGGGTCGGGGACCGGCCTGCTCAGCGTCCGTATATGAACGCCAGGAACGTCACTCGATGCTCTATCGCTTGGCTAGGAGGGCGGGACTTGCGCGCGACTCGTGGCGATTCGACTGGCCCAGGCACCGCCTGATTCGCCCGGAGCAGAGAACGCCTACTCCGCGGAGGCGGCCAGCGGCTCGGAGTCTTGCACCACAAGATTCGTAAGAATCGGGTTGTTCGAGAAGATCTCCTGGATCGGGAGTCGGAGGCCGACTCGTCGCTGGAGACGCTCGACCGCAAGCTCTTGATCCCAGAGCAGCAGCGTTACGACGACTCCTTGGTCACCGGCTCTTGCTGTTCGACCCGATCGGTGGAGGTATGCCTTTTGATCTTCGGGCGGGTCGTAGTGCACCACCACGTCGACCCCCTCGATGTCGAGGCCTCGTGCGGCCACGTCGGTGGCGACGAGCGTTTGTAGCTTCCCCGACGTGAAATCTGACAGAGCCCGCTCCCGGAGGTTCTGGGGAAGGTCACCGTGGATTGCTGCCGCCTTCACGCCTGCCTCCTTCAGTGCGGCCGTAAGCCGGTCGACGCCTCGTTTGGTTCGCAGAAAGATGAGTGACTTCTCGGCTCCTTGCGCGATCGAGGCCGCCACCTTCGCCTTGTCCATCTCGTGAACCTTGAAGAAGTAGTGCTGCATCTGTTCGACGGTCACCGTCTCTGACATCACCTCATGTGAAACGGGGTCGTTCAGGTACCGACGCACGAGCTGGTCCACCGAGGAGTCGAGCGTCGCGGAAAAGAGCAAGGTCTGGCGACGGTTGGTCATCTTGCGAAGCAGCCACTCGACCTGGGGCATGAAGCCCATGTCGGCCATGCGGTCCGCCTCGTCGACAACGAGCATCTGAACATCTTCGAGCGTGACCGCTCCCCGATCCGAGAGGTCGATGAGGCGTCCTGGCGTCGCAACGACAATGTCGAGACCCTGGTTCAAGAGTTTGACCTGCTTCTCGAGGTCGGCTCCGCCGTAAACGGCACCAACCCGCCGGTCGATCACCTTGCCGAGCGGCGCAAGCACCTCGGTCACCTGCACGGCCAGCTCTCTTGTGGGTACTAAGACGAGGCCAGCGGGGTGGCGCGAAGGCGTCGACGGGATGCGCATCAACAGCGGCAGGCCAAAGGCGAGTGTCTTGCCGCTCCCGGTCTTTGCCTTGCCACAGACGTCGAGGCCGGCCAACGCGTCACGGATCGTTAGCGCCTGGATCGCGAACGGCGCAGAGATGCCATCTTTCGCGAGCGCGGCGGTCAATTGGGGGTCGACTCCGAGTGAGTCGAAGCTTTCAGAGATGTTCACTCCTACGAGTTTGCCACCTGAGTCGTGTCGACCGTGCACTCCTCACCAGGTAGGTCGTTCATCCTCTCGGCTGTGTATCCTCGTTTTCGACGTCAATGAGGCACGGGGAGTCACAGTGGGGAAGCTCGCAGCCGGTGATACAGCACCGGATTTCACGCTGAACAATCAGGATGGGGAGGCGGTTTCTCTCGCGTCGTATCGCGGCCGAAAGGTTGTCGTCTACTTCTACCCACGTGATGACACGCCGGGATGCACGAAAGAGGCCTGCCAGTTCAACGACCTGCTCTCGCAGTTCTCGGGACTTTCGGCGGACGTCATCGGCATATCTCGTGACGGCGCGGACTCGCATCAGAAGTTCCGTCAGAAGTACGGGCTCACCTTCGAGCTGCTCTCGGATCCGGACCAGTCGGTGCTGGAGGCGTATGGCGCGTGGGGTGAAAAGACGCTTTACGGCAAGACGTCGATGGGTGTGATCCGCTCCACGTTCCTCGTGGATGCCGATGGCAAGATCGAGCGCGCCTGGTACAACGTGACGGCCGACGGGCACGCAGAGAAGGTCCTAGAGGCCCTGAAGGCCTGAGCGCCCTCAGGTTCGAGACGACGGATGAACGGGGATCAGTTTGCCGCCTGAAAAGCCGCAGTGGGCTGAGTTGTACCAAGAGGTCGTCACCTCCGGCCTTTGCACCGGGTGCGCGGCCTGTGTCGTCGTGTGTCCCTACGACGTCCTTGGCTACGACGACACCGAAGGTCGCTACAAGCCCTTCCACGTCGAGGCGGACGGGGGTACGGAGGACTGCACCCACGGCCAGCGCGGCTGCACGCTTTGCACACGCGCCTGCCCTCGCTTTCGGACCTGGGAGGAAGAGGCGGACAACTTCCTCTTCCAGCGGAGTCGGCGCTCCGACGAGCTCGCCGGTATCACCGGCGACGTCGTTTTGATCCGCGCGACGGACCCCGAGATTCTCGAGGCCGCTCAAGATGGCGGCCTGGTCTCGGCGCTGCTCGTCTACGCGCTCGAGCACGATCAAATCGACGCCGCGCTCGTCTCGAGCCTCGAGGGCGACGGATCCTCGTGGAAGGCCAAGCCTGCCGTCGCTCGAAACCGTGACGAAGTGCTCGCCGCCGCCGGGTCGAGGTACACGTACTCGGCGAACACGCTCGCCTACAACGAGGCGATCGACGGCGGAGCGGAGCGCCTCGCACTGGTCTCGATGGGCTGTCAGGTCTCGGCGCCGGCGATGATGTCGGCGCGTCGTGCCGGCAAGGTGGCGAGGCGCTTCGTTCTCACCATCGGCTTGCTCTGCTCGAAGACCTTCGACGATGCGATCTTCGACGAGCTCTTCGCCGAACGCTACGGCCTGGCGCGAGCGGACATCTTGAAGATGAACATCAAAGGCGTCTTTCAGATCTGGATGCGCGACGGCGCGTACCACGAGGTCCCGCTGAAGGAGGCACACGCCTGGACGCGGGAGGGTTGCTTGACCTGTCCCGACTTCGCGGCCGAGCACGCGGACATCTCAACGGGGGGCATCGGCGCATTCGCCGACTACACCCTCACGCTCGTTCGGACAGAGAAGGGCCGCGAGCTCATCGCCTCGATGCTCGCCGACGGCGTCATCGAGGTGAAAGACGCCGCCGAGGATCCAGGCGCGCTCGATCTGCTCGCCAGGCTGTCGCGGGTGAGCCGACGGCGATGGCCCGAGTGGGCCGAAGGTGGACCGAGAAGGATCGCCGTCTCATCAGCTTGATTTTGCCGACTCGAGGTGTGCGATCGCCCTCTCGAGAACCTCGTCGAACATCGCTGGTGTCAGTAGCCCCGTAAAGACGTTCCGCTGGCTCGGGTGGTAGGACGTGACGAGGGTGACCTCCCCAACGCTGGTGGTCGCCGCGAGTTCGAGCCCGTGGGCGAACTTGGGGCGCCGGGTACCGCCTGCGAGCCTGAGATGACCGTCTCGAAACAGCGCCTCATACGCGAACGCGCCGAGCGCCAACACGACTCGGACGTGGCCCAAGATGGCGAGCTCGCGGACGAGGAATTGGGCGCAACTCGCCCGCTCGTCGTTGGTTGGCTGGTTGTCGGGCGGCGCACAGCGCACTGCTGCTGTTACGAAGGTGCGTTCGAGCTTCAGGCCGTCACCTAGCGAGGAGCTCTCCGCCTGATTCGCCAGGCCGGCGCGGTGCATCGCCGCGAAGAGGAAGTCCCCGGATCTGTCACCGGTGAACATCCGGCCCGTCCGGTTGGCGCCGTGTGCGGCAGGCGCGAGACCAACGACGAGGAGCTCGGCTTTGACGTCGCCGAAGCCCGGCACCGGACGTGCCCAGTACCGGGTCGGATCGCCGATGCTTCGAGGGTGCTCAGGTGCAGCTTCACGCCAGGCGACAAGGCGTGCGCACGCGCGACACGTAGAGATGTCCTCAGCGAGCTCTCCGAGATCCTTCGCCGCAGGTGACATTGCCCTCCGATTGGGTGTCCGCTCTCACGCTACGTTTTGGAGATGCCCCCACGGCCCGCGCCGCTCCAACCTACGGTGATCTGCTTTGTCCGACACGGAACGACTCCGACGACTGGACGGATACTTCCGGGTCGTGCCGCTGGACTCCACCTCTCGGAGAAGGGCGAACAGGAGGCCGCCGCGGTCGCCGAGCGAATGGGCGTCGTAGGTCCGGTAGCTGCGGTGTACGCCTCACCGCTTGAACGAGCTCGCGAGACGGCGAAGCCGATCGCGGCTCGCCTCGGGCTGAAGGTGAAGGTCGAGCGCGGCCTTCTCGAGTGCGACTTCGGCGAGTGGACCGGTAAAGAGCTGAAGGATCTCTCGAAGCTCCCCGAGTGGCAGACGGTCCAGCGCCATCCGTCCGGATTCCGCTTTCCGGGCGGCGAGTCCTTCGTTGAGCTTCAGGCTCGGCTGGCCGTGACCATCGAGCGGCTAGTCGCGCGCCATCCAGGTCAGGTAGTTGTCGCGGTAAGCCACGCGGATCCGATCAAGATCGCAGTCGGCGACGCGCTCGGCGTCCCGCTTGACCTCGTGCAGCGCACGGTGATCTCGCCGTGCTCGGTGAGCGCAGTTGCCTACGGAAGAAACGCGCCGGTCGTCTTGACCGTGAACTCGATGGGGGATCTCTCACCGCTCGGCATTACGGCTCCGCCTCCGCCAGCGCGTGCGCGACGAAGGACGATTCGGAAGGAGGCCACAACGTGAGCGAGTTCTACGAGCTCAGCTCCCCGACGCTCGTCACCGTCGGCACGATCGGTGAGCCGGGACAGCGGGTTTTCTATCTCCAGGCACGCCAAGGAGTCGAGCTCGTCACCCTCAAGGTGGAAAAGCAGCAGGTGGGAGCGCTCGCGCTGCACCTCGGTGAGTTGCTGAAGGATCTGAGTCGCCCAGGGCACATCCCCGAGGGCGATGAGCTCGAGCTCGACCCATTCATCGAGACCGCATTCGTAGCCGGGGCGATCGGTGTCGCCTACGACGCCGCCGCGGACAAGGTGATCGTGATTGTCGAAGAGCGTGTCGAAGACGAGGAGCCGAGTGAAGCACGCATCTCGCTCTCGCGTGAGCAGGCTGCAGCGCTAGCTATTCGGGGCACCCAGCTCGTCGAATCCGGCAGACCCCCCTGCCCGCTCTGCGGCTTTCCGCTCGATCCGAGCGGCCACGCCTGCCCGCGGACGAACGGGAATCGAACTCCAAGCCTTTGATGGAGCCGGCCGAGTGGCGCGAGCTCCTCGCGCACGGTGAGCTCGAGGTGCTCGGGCGCATGCCCTGGAGCTCGAATGCCACGTTCTTGGTAAACGTCGAGGCAAGTGGTGTCGAGACGCGGGGGATCTACAAACCGGGGCGAGGCGAGCGCCCGCTCTGGGACTTTCCCGAGGCGATCTACCGGCGTGAAGTTGCCGCCTATGAGTTCGCGGTCGCACTAGGGCTCGAACTCGTCCCGGAGACGATCGTGCGCGAGTCCGCTATCTATGGCGAGGGCTCCCTGCAGCGGTACATCGACGCGGATTTCGAGGAGCAGTACTTCACGATGCTCGACGATCCCGCCAACGCCGAGACGCTTCGCGTCATCGCCGCATTCGACGTCGTTGCCAACAACGCGGACCGAAAAGGCGGGCATCTCCTAAAAGACGGCGACGGGCATATCTGGGGGATCGACCACGGCCTGTGCTTTCATCAAGAGACAAAGCTCCGAACGGTGATGTGGGATTTCGCTGCAGAGCCGATCCCCGTCGTCGTGACGGAGTGGCTGGGTCGACTCCGGAAAGACCGCGCAAGGTATCTAGCCGGGCTGATCGATCCAGATGAGATCGACGCCATCTTGCGACGTGCCGAGCGGCTTGTCGGGATCGGGACGTTCCCGGCTCCCCGAGACGACCATCGCGCCTACCCGTGGCCTCTCGTGTAGCGATGCGGTCCCCGTTATCCTCCAACTATGGCTGATGCCGCGAACGACGAACCCATTCCAGCTGAGCTATCGGAAAAGGAGTGGCGCGACCGCCTCTCGCTCGAGCAGTTCTACGTGCTTCGCGAGAAGGGGACCGAGCGTGCCTTCTCCGGCCAGTACACCCACCCGGAGTTCGACGGCACCTTTCGCTGTGCGGCTTGTGGTGCAGTCCTGTTCTCCTCTCAGGATCAGTTTGACTCAGGGTCCGGGTGGCCGAGCTTCACGCGGCCGGTGAGCAGCGATGCCGTCGTTCTTACCTCTGATCGCAGCCACTTCATGCGTCGCGTCGAGGTGACGTGTAAGGCCTGCGGTGGACACCTCGGCCATCTTTTCAACGACGGTCCGAACCCGACGGGCGAGCGCTGGTGCATCAACTCCGTCAGTCTGCAACTAGACGAGCGCGCCTGATAATGACCACGCTCGGTGGTCCTGCGTTGTTCTTGACCCCTCGGCTCGTAAGAATGGCGCCGTGACGAACGAACCGACCGAAGAGCCGACCACCGACCAGGTGCTCGAGATCCCATCCATTGTCGAGGCGGGCGAGTCCGCTCCGGTAGAGTCGCCGGTCCAGACCGAGTCGATTGAGCATCCGACGAAGGTGATGCGAATCGGCTCGATGATCAAGCAGCTCTTAGACGAGGTGCACCAGGCCGACCTCGACCCGCCGAGCCGGGCGCGGATGAAAGAGGTCTACGAGATCTCCGTGCGGGAGCTCGCAGAGACACTCTCACCCGATCTACGGGCCGAGCTTGGCAGGCTTTCGCTGCCGTTCAGCTCTGATGAGCCGAGCGAGGCAGAGCTCAGAGTCGCGCAGGCCCAGTTGGTCGGATGGCTCGAAGGGCTCTTTCACGGGATCCAGGCGACCCTTTTCGCCCAGCAGATGGCGGCGCAGAACTCACTCGAGCAGATGCGGAGAAACAGCCTTCCGGTCGGCGAACGAGGGCCAGGGCCCGATCGCGTGCCCGGAACCGGCGCCTATCTGTAGGTCGGCGCGGCCGATGTTGGCTGTTTTGGCGAGACCCGGCGAGCAGTAGAGATTTTCCTCTTGCATCGCGAGCGTCGCGAGGTAGTCTCGGAGCCGTTGGAATAACAGCCCTGTAACTCATCCACAGCCGGTGGATGAGGGGTGTGGAAGGGCTGTGGAGGCACGACGTTGGCCGGATCGCGGGGAGAGAAGTCCTTCACGCACCTGCATCAGCACACCGAGTATTCGATGCTCGACGGTGCTGCGCGAGTGGCCGACGTAGTCGCGGCAGCCGCCATGGACGGCCAGCCGGCGCTCGCCATCACCGACCACGGCAACATGTACGGCGTTCTCGACTTCTACAACGCCTGCAAGGAGCAGGGGATCACGCCCATCATCGGGACCGAGGCGTACATGGCGGCGAACTCCCGCTTCGACCGGCCAGTCCGGCGTGGCCGCTTGGACGACACCGGCGGCGAGGGGGAGCGAGGCGAGAAGCTCTACTACCACTTGACGCTGCTCGCCGAGACGAGCGAGGGC
>Ga0075522_10003335_pt1 | contig 11745 bp, 8 predicted proteins | sample NGEPerA_FD_74796 | JGI IMG/M metagenome (GOLD analysis project Ga0075522, IMG submission 74796) | Arctic peat soil microbial communities from the Barrow Environmental Observatory site, Barrow, Alaska, USA - NGEE PermafrostL2-A | ecosystem: Environmental > Terrestrial > Soil > Wetlands > Peat ... | reverse complement strand
TGCCGACACCGCCGTCACCACCGGTTCCTACGGTTCTTCGACCGTTATTCCGACCTTCACCGTGGATCAGCAGGGGAGGCTAACAGCCGCCTCGACCAATGCCGTCATCGCCCCCGCAGGGACCCTCACTGGCACCACGCTCGCCTCCAATGTCGTGACTTCTTCGTTGACGTCTATCGGCACACTCGCCTCGGGCGCCGTCCCCGCTTCTCTCGTGACCGCAGGCACCTTCGGGACGGGCAACTACATCTTCAACGGGAACGCCTCAACGACGCAGCTTGGGTCCACCGGCAACGCGTACTTCGCCACCTCCGGCGGCAACGTCGGCATCGGGACGACGGCGCCAGGCGCGAAGCTCGATATCAGTAGCAGTACGGCGCAAACCCTTTTTCAAGGTTCGGCCTATGGTGTGCTTAACATAAATGGTGGCACGGGCACTGCCGGAGAGTTCACGAACTTGAGCTTTAATGACTTGCAGGCCACTCCTGTCGCGAAAATAGGAAGTAAAATTACGTCGTCTGGAAGCTACCTCTATTTCGGTACGACCAACAACTATTCTTCCGGTGTGACGAATAATGGGTTGGTGATCGACCCCTCCGGCAACGTCGGTATCGGCACCGCAGCTCCTGCAGCAACACTACAAGTGCGTTCTGGGACCGACCAAAATTTTACTGTGGGAATTGGCACTCCCCTGAGTACCGGTGTCTACATCCAAAGTTTAAATGACGCGACCAACGCCTACAAAGGGATGGCGTTCGCGGCAAGCAGCTACGATTTTACCCAGGGTAACGTCGGCATCGGGACAAATGCTCCAAATCAACCTCTCGAGGTCGATTGCGGCGGCAACTGCGCCGTTGTCAAGAATACAAGTAATGCCGCTGCCTGGAACGCGTTCTTTGCAGAAACTACTGCTGTCGCAACGCAGGCTTTCATAGGCGAGAATATTTCATCCGGCAACTACTGCTACATAGGGAGTGGCACCGGCTCTTCGGCCGGGAATACGTCCATCAGTTGTAGCGGGCCGACAGCTGGCCTCTCTGATGCAAGGCTGAAAAATATTCAAAGTTATCTGAAACCCGATTTGAGTTTGCAGGGGATTATGGCGTTGCAGCCGCTCATCTATCTGTGGAAAGACGCGAACAGAAATGCCGATAGTACTGGCTTCCTCGGCTTTACGGCTCAAAATGTTCAGAGCAGCTTCCCGCAGTTGGTGAGCACGACGACGCCTCCCCAGCCACAAGATGGACTCACGCAGGTGCTCCAGCTCGATTATCAGGACCTTATCGTCCCGACGATATCCGCAGTGCAACAGTTGAATAATGTGTACGACGCCAGCAACGCCTCCACCTCACAACCCACCATCCAATCGTTCTTCGCCGGCACCTCCACACCCGCAATATCCGTGGACGCCGCCGGCAATGTCTCCATCGGCACAACAATGACCAACCAGGCGCTCTGCCTCAACGGCCGCTGCGAGACCGAATTCGCTTACGCCACCACCACCGGCCGGTCGGCGCCGTCATTCGCCGCTGACTTCCTCGCTGGACTTGAGCAGACCCTCGCGCAGTGGCTGGCGTCTGCCGGCAACGGCATCACGGACTTCTTCGCCAACACCGTCCACACCAAGAAACTTTGCGTCGCCAAATCCGATGGCACCGAAGTCTGTATCACTGGCGACCAGCTTGCCACGCTCCTCGCCGGCCAAGCCGCACAGACCCCGGCCGGGCAGGGAAGCGCCGCCTCCGGCAGCGGGAGCCCGACCATCACGCTTCTTGGAGGAAGCCCCGTATATGTGCCCGTTGCGGGCACTTACGTGGAGCCGGGCGTGCAGATCATCGGCGCAGGCGACCCCACCCATCCATACGAGACCTTCGTGAACGGGGTGGCGGCGGACATCTCCACAAGCACCATCAGTACCGCTACCCCCACCACCTACATCATCACTTATACGGCCACGAGCACGGAGGGCGTGAGCGTCAGCATCTCGCGCTCCGTTATCGTTGGGAACCCGGACGGCGCCGACGCCGCGGCACCCGTCCCGGCCACACCCCCGTTGGACACGACGCCTCCCGTCGTCACGCTGCTGGGCCAGGCGGCCATCAACATCGCGCAGGGTGCCCGGTGGACCGACCCCGGCGCCTCTGCCACCGACGCCGCGGGCCGCGACATCACGAACACGATCGTGGAGACCGGCGCGGTCGATACGAACACGCCGAACCTCTATACCCTCACCTATGCCGCCACCGATGCAGCGGGGAACACGGCGAGCACCTCGCGCGTCGTCATCGTCACTGCTGCCACAGCCTCGGCCGCCTCCACGACCCCCTAACCAAGACCCGCGCGGCCCAGCGCCGCCAGGCACACACAGGACAAACTGTCCCGTATCCGTGACCTCCTCCGCGCCCAAAATCCGAGGCCTCTCTATCAAATATTCGTAACCTGGCAGAACTTGCTTCGTCCTATTCGATCACCTCGTCGGCGCCGGCGAGGATCGATTGCGGCACCGTGAGGCCGAGCGCCTTGGCGGTCTTGAGGTTGACAGCCAGTTCGAATTTGGTCGCTTCCTGAACCGGGAGATCAGCCGGCTTGGCGCCGTTGAGGATCTTTCCAGCGTAGGTGCCGAGCTGGCGATACGTGTCGATGATGCTTGGTCCATAGCTGATCAGGCCGCCGGAAGTGGCGAATTCGCGGAATGCGGCAATCGCAGGAACGGCACGGCGTGATGCCAGCGCGACGAGCTGGTTGCGCCGACTATTGAAGAACGGGTCGTTGCCGACGACGAGCGCGCCGGCTTGCAGTTGGACGAGGGTAGCGAAAGCGGCGTCGATTTCGCTTTCGGTGCTGGCCTTCAGGATAGGGAGCTGCACCCCCTTCACGCGCGCCGCTTCCAGCACGTCTCGCATCACGCGCTCGGTACTCGTATTGTTCGGGTTCACCAGCAGAGCGATTACCTTGGCCTGGGGGACCAGCTCGGAAAGCAGTTCGAATCGCTTGGGCATCAGCTCTATTGCGATGAATGTCACGCCTGTGACGTTACCGCCCGGCCGGGCGAGACTGGCAACGAGGCCGGTCGCGACCGGGTCGTCGGCGGTGATGAAGATGATAGGGATCGTTGAGGTTGCGTTTTTCGCAGCGAGTGCCGAAACGGCGTCGCCGCCACTCGTCGCGATCAAATCGACCTTGCGGCCGGCGAGGTCGGCGGCCAATGCAGGTAGCCGATCATAGTTGCCCTCCGCCCATCGGAATTCGATCGCCAAATTTTGTCCCTCGACATAGCCGGTTTCGCTCAATCCCTGGCGAAAGGCGGCCACTCGCGGAGCACCCGGGCCGGGCGAGGTGCCGTTGAGGAAGCCGATCACCGGCATCGCCTTCTGCTGCGCGCGGCCGGCCAGTGGCCACGCGATCGCCGCGCCGCCGCCAAGAACGATAAGCTCGCGGCGTCTCACATGGAGCCTCCCCAAACCACAGCGTGCGGAGAGTATCACGCGAGCCAGCGGGAGACACCGACGGCATCAGCAACCCCCTAACCAACACCCCTCCGGCCGCGACGAGCACTCCCGCGGATACCCCGACAGACACCCCACCCGCAGACCAGACCAGCCCCGATCCCACGGCGCCTGCCCCGAGTGATGCTGGGACGACAACCGCCGCCCCGACCCCCTAACCAATCCCCGCGCGGCCCAAGCGCCGCCAGGCACACACAGGACAAACCGTCCCGTATCCGTGACCTCCTCGGCGTCCCGTTTCCGTGACCCTCTCAGCCGCTCGGATCTACGCGGCGGTTGACGCCCCGCGCCAGCAGCGGCCATTCGTAGCAGGCAAGCAGCCGGCCGGATTCGACCCGAAGCGGCCCTTCGCCGTCGACCAATCGAACTGGTGCTCTTGCCCCTGAGCAGACACAGCGATAACAACGACCGATCAGCGCGTTTGCTAGGTCGATAGGCAAGATAACGGCGCCCTCTCTTCAGATATCGAGCTCGACGGGACCATCAAGAGCAGGCTGGGTATGATGTTCCGTCTCAAGTATGACGGGGAGCTTATCGATGCGCAGGGTGGCATGAGTATATCCAGCCTTACGAGTTCCATTGCTTATATTGGGGTATCTGTCAAAGAGCACGTCGTTGTAGGACGGCTTAAACATATTGATCAGCATGGCCTCTGCTTCAGACGTCAGCTCTTGGGCGCGCGGCTCAAGGCGAGGTCGATTGAATTCTGCAAATCCGTCTTCAGTGCCAATGTCGTAAACAATTGGCGTTACCCCTGCCGGTACCGCAAAGTCGTAATTAAATGCTAGATTAACTTCGTCAAATCCGATGATATCAAGCATTAGTAAGGTGATCTCGAACGGGGCGCGTGCATTTTTGCTAGCAAGTGTATCCTGCAAGGTCAATATCTTCTGCATTTTGTGATGGCCGGTAAGACGTGACCAGACTTTTTGGGAGAATGCCTGGCCAATATAATGCACGTGGTAAGTCAGGTAATCGTTGACATTTCCGTCAAACCTCACCGGCATACCATTTGCGATCGCCTCGTAGAGTAATTTCTGGGGAGATTCCCAAACTACAAAGGCACCATCGTCACGAGCTATCTTGAAAGCAGCAACGTCGTTGTATGGCGGTTGGAGATCGGGCTCTTTTTTGTAAAATTGGAGCTCAATCCAAACATGCTCACCCTGTCGAGAGAGGCCACATTCGGGCAAGTCGATCTTGCAATGGAGGGGCTCGTGGACCGTATCTACTATGTCAAGAAAGACGCATGCGTCACCCAGTGTAACTTCGTTAAAATAGATAAGCGGACGCTGGAGAATGAAATAGATGCTGCAGTTCGACATTCTGCTTTGTATTTCCGCTTCGACTTTCAAGAATTCGTATTCGTACGCGCTGACGATTGGATATTGAGTCGTGGCGACTATCTCGATATTCTTTATCCCCGTGAACTCTGCGGTCATACTTCTTCCCATGACGCATTGACGCGGCGGTGGCCTGTTTGTAGTGGCTAGTCTACCCTCGCCTGTTTCTGAAACCGGAGATCGCCGAGGATGCCTCAAGCTAACTTGCTAGTGCGTGAGTATGCTTGTCCGAAGATATTAGGGCAAATCGGACGCCCCGCGCGGTTGTCAGGAGGCCAGCCGACTGATCGGCGCCCTCGGTTGACCCGCCGATTGCCTGCGTCCAGACAAATGGCCGTTTCGGGCGCGTCTCGCCCGTTGCGGCGCTTTCGAGCGAAGGTCGCCATATCCAAACGATAGCGGGCGTTCAGCCTTGGCGGCGGCGACAGGTCTTCATGCCCCACAGCCGAGGCCAGATCACGGCTGAGGTTGGCGAGCGGATACGCTTTTTCGTAGACTGACGCGAGACTGTCGATCAGCCTCGTTCGGCAGGGGTAGCTTGACCCGATAGGGCCACGTATAAGCCTACCTCAGCCCCTCGGCAATCCGGCTTTGGACGCGGCGCCGGGCCTCGACACGGTACTTTTCATTTTCCTTGAGCGCCTGCATCTGTTGCGCATCCCACTTTTCGCTTCTGCTGTAGGACATCCAATGCGCGGCGCCGCAGAAAGCCTGCCTGACCCGCCCATCATAGTCGAAATGCCGGACGCATTCCGGGATCGACTGAAACCGCGGATCGACGATCCTAAGCCGTAACCGCTCGTTGAGCGACATCGCATTGGATAGCCTGAAGTTGATGTGCCTGTCGCCAAATCCGTAACCGATGATCGTGAGTTCATCCAGTTCCTTAAGGAGTTTATCGAACAGGGCAACCTTCTCTTCACCGGCCTGGATCTTGAGGGTGTCTCCGTATTTTCTGCCGCCGGTAAGCATGGACTTCGAGGCAACGTGAAGCTCGCCGACGCTGTCGGTGATCCACCTATCCTTACCGTCGGGGAGCCGCTCGCCGTTTAAGAAGTACCCCATCTCGTTAAATGCGGCGAACTCTGCGGCAAGTTCGCAGGACGACTCTTTGTCCAGTTTCAGATTACACAGAGTCGTCTTGTCCTGATACTCAAGCTCGCTCAGGCCTCCATGGAGCTTGACCATGTTGACGCCGAACGTCCCGTGGATAAAGCCCTCACTTTCAGCCCTGTATTGGCTTTGCTCGATGCAGCCGAACCGGATCACCCGTTTGAGGTCGAGATTGTTTACAGGAAACGTCATCTCTCCGACGTCGCCGTAAGAGATCGGAATCCCGAGATCGAGCGCCAGATATTCGAAGCATAAATCGTGGTTGAGATTGAAAACCCACGTCTCCTCATCCGAGAGGAGGTTTCGCAGCTCCCCGAACCACTCTACGTTGCGAGGATACACAATCTCGTAGGATACCTCCTGATAAAGGCACAGGAGACGGTGGATGATCTGGTAAAACTGCACGAACAGGAAATGATATGAGTCCCTATCGGACTGGCTGGGGGTCGAAATGCCCGCCAAGCTCTGTAGGTCCGTCAGCAGCGCCTCGTAATTCGTCCCATTCTTATTCTTGTAGTCGAGGATCAGGTTGAGGCCTAAGTGGATTGCGTTCGTGTTGATCGGCCTCTCTTTGCCGAAAGGCTGTTGGCGCGACAGTTCTCTCCCCAGGGCGCGAACCGTTGCCGAATTGAAGAGCCCAAGAAACAGCTCGGTCAGCTCAAAGGCGAGCGGCATTCCGAGGTCGTAGGAGAAGCCGGCGCCCAGCAACAATCCCTTTTTCACGGCGCGCCCGCTGTCTCTAAAGCGTTCTCCGCGACATATTACCAAAAGGCCGTTCCGTGGCCGACCCATTCTTTCCGCAGATCGTCCAGCGCCGCATGCGGATAGTCGACAAGCACGTTCAGGCGTTCGACGAGGCCGACGGTAGCGTCCAGGACCTTTCGCTCATCGCCATGAACGATGCGCCGGGCCTGTCGCTTGATGCGTGGATCAGGCCGATTGGGATCGGCTCTATGCGCGAGACGAACGTTCCGAAACTCTCTGAGGGCCTTCAGTTCCACTGATTTCTCGAACCCGTCAACATCTGCGAGCCACGCGCTCATAGCATCCTGGTCACTGCGGCGCGGTCATGTCCGAACGGGCGACCGCTTCCGGCTCTACCTCGCCGTTGGCCGTAGCGTCAGCGAAGGTCGGCTCTCCTGCGAGGAAGGTGCAGAAGTCCGACGCGAATGTCCGCTTCCTAGCAATGCCACGACCTTCTATCCGTTACTCCCGTCCATTTTCCGTAACCCGTTGACGGTGCTAGGCTCGGGATACCACACCCCATGGCCAGCACGCTCACCCGAACCACTCGCGTCCCGCACACCGATAAGCGCCCGGAGCGCTGCCCGCACTGCGGCAGCACTCACGTCACGCGCAAGGGAACTCGCAAGAAGAAGATCGAGATCGTCCAACTCTGGCGCTGTTCATCCTGCCACCGCGTCTTTACACCCACGCCCGCAGCATTGCGGAATAAGACGTATCCACTGCACGTCGTGCTCGACGCGATCACGCTTTACGACCTCGGCTATTCGCTGGAGCAGACGGCCGACAAGATCAAATCGCGTTTCGGCCGCCGCGCCGGCCGCTCGACGATCGCCGGCTGGCTCGCCGAGCACCGCTCGCTCACGACGTATGCGCGCCTGCGGTCGGAAGGCCGTCGGCTTTTTCCGCCGACGCAGGCAATCCGCTCGATCAAGCTCTACCACCCCCAAATCTATAAATACCAATACCACCGGCCGAAGCTCGCCATGCTGCGGCAGGGAAGGGAACACGCCCGCTTCGCCGGCGTCGCCGATTTCCTTGAACGGGTCCCCGCGGACTGCTCGCATGAACTGTTCCGGGCCAGCGAGCGCGCCTCGCAGAAAGCCGCGGGCTTTCTCGATGCCTCGCGGCTCATCATCGTTGAGATGGAAAATACCGCGACGCGTATGGCCGCACTCGTTATCCCAACGGTGGGGGACAACCGCCTGCGACATGAGGCGCTTCAGCATTTCATGCTTGCCAACGACAGCACCACCCTTGCCATCGAGGTGCCGATTTGGCTCGGCCCGGCGGACATCAAGGCGCTTGAACAGGAGCATGGCATCAGCTTGCTGCCGCCCGGCAGCAGTGCCGAGAGCATCACCGGCCACATCGACTTCTTGCAGGTCCGAAACGGCGCCGTCCATATCCTCGATTACAAGCCTGGTGCCCGCGCCGACCATCCGATTGCCCAGCTCATGATCTACGCGCTCGCGCTGACGCGGTTGATCCCCGGCCTCAGGCTTTTCGACATCAAATGCGCGTGGTTCGACCAGGAGGAGTATTGCGAATTCTTCCCGCGAACGCTCCTCGCGCGCCGCCACGATCAGGCCGCAGCATGAGAAAATTCGCTAGACAACACGCAGACCGCGCCGTCAAGACCGCCTCAGTCAAGGCAACATTGGGTCAGCCTTGCCGAAGTTCTGGCGGTCGCGCAAAAAGGGAACCGTCAAAATATGGCTCAACTGCGCCATTCTTCGCACTACGCACATTATCTGTTCTGCGAACTCGACCACAACAGCGATCTGGACAATTCCATCGGGAACGAGCTCAATGAGGCGCCTAAGATATCGGCTCCACACCTCAAGCGCCGGCTTACGCTCCTCAAGATGGGCATGCCGATTATAGACGGCAGCAAGACCGCGTATCGAGCCCGATACGCGGTTCAGACTGTGTCGACGACGGCGCGATATTCAGCCGTGTCATCCCGGTAGTCGCCGTGTGCCGCCGATCATGCGGAGTTCCACCACCCCCTATTGCGCCCTCTCTGGCACCCGGTTCCGCTAGCTCCCGTGGAGCAATTCGAGGATGCGCTTGTGGCGGCACTTTGGTCTTGCTGAAGCGGGAGACCGCACACTCACCTGTGTGTCGTGACAACGAGGCCGACAGCGCCTGACTTACCTTCTTTATCGTTGCCCTCACGTGCCAACCGTGGCAGCGCGTCGATAATCTCCACCCTGCGTCAGAAAAGACGGACGATATGCGCCCGATCATTCTTAGCGGTTCGGGCAGAAAGCGATTGGTAACCCCGCCAAGGAGGCGAGGCTGTGATCAGCCGATATTTAGTATCCCTTGGCAAGGGTTGAAGTTCTACAGTAAACAGCAACCCAACGTTGCTGCGATTCGTGCTGGGAGGCGTCCCCGAGATGATATTCGAAAATCTACGGATTGGCCGCGTTGCCGTGCATGAGGTATTTCAACGCGCAGAAGACCGGGCTATTCGCCCACCCGCATTGGCGGAACATCTCGAAACTTTGAGTCCGGAGGCTCTTGGCGCATTTCGACTGCGAATGACGGAAGCGCTCGCCGGACAAACTCAAAGCATCCAGATGCGCATCGCTAGGCATGATGCTGCTAGCTACCTAACTCTGGTCGAAACACTCATCGGAGCAGCCGACAATGACTTTTTGGCACAGTCAGGTTTAATTGCAAACAGGCTTGCCGAAGCTCAGATGGCTCGTCGTATCCCCGGGGGGATGCTGGTTGTGTTTGACGGAACAGCCGGTGCGCCGCCAGTCCCTTTTATAGGCGTCATCAAAGCTGAGACGCAGGCTGGTTTGCGGCGAGCCCAGGACGGCGCCCGCGTCATAATCGAGTTTCTGCAAAACATATTTCTGACGCCCGCCACGCGTCTATATAAAATTGGTATTATCTTCCAAGATAATGCCGCAGTACCCAGGCCCAGCGGCCGGCGGGCGTATGTATTTGATAGCAATATCTCAGCGAGCAACCGAGAGGCCGCGGCGGCGTATTTTTACGAAGGTTTTTTGGGCTGCGCTCTTCCGAGTGACGGCCCATACGAAACCGCAAGGTTTTTTGATCTCACGAAAGAATTTGTGAGGAAGTCCGATCTCGACCCAGAGAGGAAGCGGGACTTGATTGACAGTCTCTACGTGTTCGTTAGAGACGAGCAGGACGCAACATTTACGGCCGATCAGTTCGGTGACCGATATTTTCCCCCGGATATGCGTGACCCTTATACGGATTTCATGAGGCACCGTAAATTCACGCCGAGTGCTGTCGTTCGCGACACATCACAAATGGGCAAACGACTACACCGTCGGCGCTTGAAATTCGGGAGCGACATTGAATTGTCCGCATCCCCTGAGGCGTTGGCCAATAAGGTTCAACTAGAAGCAATTGACGGTGAGCTCGTTGATGGTGAGCGGCCCAGGTGGACCCGGATTACGATCCGCGAAGCGCTCAGCGGCGAACAATGAAAGACCGCGAAACAGAGCTCCTAGAACGTTGGCGCAAAGAGATCGCCATGTATAGCGCTTGGGGAGCCTTTGTCTCAGAGACACTTACCGCTGCGATAGGTCGCCAAATACAACCGCAAGCCACCGATCGGTTTCTACGTATCCCCATTGCGCCTCGAATCAAGGAGGAAGCCTCACTCCTGGCGAAAGCCTTCCACCGTGGGAAACCGTACACCAACCCTTACGACGAGATTGAGGACAAAGTTGGCATTCGGATCGTGGTGCTTTTTTCCAAAGAGATTCGAGTTGTCGAGACAACTATAACCGCATCCGATCAATGGACGGCTGAAAAAGCACGTGATTTTGAAGAGGAGAGAGATAGCCGCCCGTTTGAATTTGACTATCAGTCCCTGCACTACGTCGTTCGATCGAAGGAGGTTTTGGCACGTGGGAGTGTTGACATCGCGGTCGGCGTACCATGTGAAATTCAAGTGCGAACGATCCTTCAGCACGCGTACAGCGAGCTAACCCACGACACGATATACAAACCCAAGGTACAAGCGGAACCCAGGGTGAAGCGTGCAGCGGCCAAGAGCATGGCACTTATAGAGGCCACAGATGACTATTTCACCCAGGTGCGAGATCAGCTCGCCACGGCTGAGGAGCCTGGGCAGAGGGTAGCGGCGGCTCTGAATGCTCATTATCGAGCATTCACAGCATTGGAGCCCGAGCCTTCGCCGCTCGACACGCTGATTGTCGATCACTACAAGGCCTGGGCGGGTGATGATTTTGAAGTGCAATTGTCGGGTTTCCTCCAAGAAAAAACTTTCTTGGCCGACTTCATTCGGGAACGCGCCTCTACTCAACTGCTCTACCGACAGCCGAGTGTGCTTCTTGTCTATTTGGTGATCAAGGACGCCCCGCGCGGGGCCGTAGCTAACAGCCCACTATCGAACCAAGAGTTGGCCCCTATGTACGGTGATCTAGGCGAGCGGCTTCCAGACGTAGGCGCGTAAGGACGGTATGGTCGGTCCGGATCCTTAACTAGAGCGGTTGCTGGTTATAGCATCGTGCATCAGCCGAATAGACCGCCAGTCCCCGTGCCGCCACTCGAAGGGCCTTCGCGGCGGTCACGTAGGACTTCTTCCCAGATTCGATAGGTCTCACCGATCATCGTATCAAGCTGCTCATGGCTGAATAGCTCGAGCGCGCCAGGGCGCAGAATTCGAAGTGGCCGCTCATCGCTATCCTCCTTCACTGCGAACTTTAAGACGATCAGTTCTGAGGTTTCGATATCGGGGTCTGCGAGGCGCAGGCCCTCGTGCATCATCGAGTAGGCCACCCGGAGCCCGGCTACCGTCAGCCCATGACCGCGGCGAGCATCGATGAACGGGATAACCAGCTGCCTCTCAATGACGAGAAAATATGGTTCCCAAAAGGCTGCGGCAAAACCCCGACCGCCGCCTAGCCTGATCAATTCAGCGCGTGAATGCGGGTATCGCGTCCGGCGGCTCCCACTCGCGCATAGGGTGTACTGCGGGATGGCGCCGGTGGCGCGATTTCTTTGGGTTTGAGGTTGCA
>Ga0075522_10003333_pt1 | contig 11746 bp, 9 predicted proteins | sample NGEPerA_FD_74796 | JGI IMG/M metagenome (GOLD analysis project Ga0075522, IMG submission 74796) | Arctic peat soil microbial communities from the Barrow Environmental Observatory site, Barrow, Alaska, USA - NGEE PermafrostL2-A | ecosystem: Environmental > Terrestrial > Soil > Wetlands > Peat ... | reverse complement strand
CGGGTAAGGAGACCATCGTGGCAGCGATGGCGGCGCCATGGGTCCGGCGGGGACCAAGCGTCGGCTCGCCGGGCCGCAACATCGGCGGCGGCGTGGCTTGCGGGTCGGCCCCCGGCGCCGGCGCGACCCCATTGGCCTCCGCACGGGCTGCGAGCGCTTGGTTGACCAGCTTCTGCACCTCGGGCGAGCCGCCCGTGAACATCATGGTCTTAGCGAACCCGACCCCTTTGTTGGAGTTGGAATCGGTCGGGCTGCCGCCCGTCACCAGGCCCGACACGTCGGTCAGGAACTGCCGCATGGTCAGCGGGCGCCGGTTGGGGCTGCGGTCCATCGCCTTCATGAGGACGCGATCGATCTCGGTGTTGAGGCCGGGCGCCCGCAAGCTGGGGGGCACCGGCGCGCCCTTGAGAATCTGCTCGAGCACGGCGGCCGTGTCGACGCCCTCGACCGGCGGCTTACCCGTCAGCATGAAGGTCAGGATCGCGCCCAAGCTGTAGGTGTTCGAACGTTGGTCGACCAGCTTCCCCTCGGCCTGCTCGGGCGAAAGGTACTCGGGGACGCCGAAGATGGTGTCGGTCACCGGGCACGGCGCGATGAAGTTGATGAGCTTGACCTCATCGTCCGCCATCAACAGCACGTTCTTGGCGGACAGGTCGTGGTGGACCACGCCGACCTTCTGTCCTTCCAGCAGGGCCTCGCCGATCTGGGCGGCGACCTTCTTGGCGCGATCGAGCGAAAAGGCGCCCGAGGCCGCCACGACGCGATCGAGCGGCTGCCCTTCCACCAGCTCGGTCACGACGAACAAGGTTCCGTCCGACTCCTCGCCGAAGTCGACCACCTTGGCGAGGCGCGGGCTCTGCGCGCGCTGCAGTTGCTTGAGCTCGCGCTGCGAACGTTCGAGCACCGCCGCCGTCGACACCGCGGAGCGCGCCACGCGCTTGTACGCCACGGCCGCGCCGGTCTGCGTGTCGCGGGCCCGGAAGACCTCACCGCTGCGGGCGCCGCCCAGCTGAGCCTCCAGCTCGTAGCGGGGAGGTTGCGCTTCGGCGATGGCCTCGAGGCGCCGCGGCCCGTCCGGGGTCGCGCAGGTCTCCTGCGGACAGAAATTAGCGTCGTCGGGATACTTGGTCTGACAGTTCGGGCAGACTTTCATCCGTCTCCTGGCGTCGTGACCGGCTGCACTACCGCGTCGCCCATGCGTCGCACGACGTCAGACGGTAGTTAGCACATAGTTCCCGCGAAAAATCAACAATAGCGCCTCCATTTCAGCAGCTTGCGGGCGAGGACGTTCCGGAAATACCTCGGTCGCCGCAGAGACAGACTCGAAACGGCTGAGCCGCTCCGCCTGAGGCGGGCTATTTCTGGCCGACCGGCCCGAGGACCGCGAACAGCTCGGCGGAGGTCAGGGTCGAGTGCTTCGACTCCTTGGCCTTACGCTTCTTGCCGTTGTTCACGTGTTTGCGGACTCTGCGCTTCCAGGTCTTGCGGGTGTTCGACGCCATGGCCGCGGCTTCTTATCATAGGCGCGTCGCCGAAGCCACCCCCTCGATGGTCTCGAGATTCCGCAGGACGGTCTTGAGCTGATCGAGGTGACCGACCGTGACCTGAAAGGTATTCACGGCGCGGCCGTCTTCGGTGGTGCGGCATTTGGCCTGCGAGATGTTCACGCCGTGCTCGGTGAAGGACTTCGAGATGGCGGCCAGCAGGCCCGGGCGATCGGAGCAGGTGACCTGCACCGCCACCGGCCGCAGCGTCTTGGATTCGTCGTCCCAGGAAACGTCCACCCGCCGCACCGGATCGAGGTCGAGCGCCTTGGGGCACTCGCGGGTGTGGATGACCACGCCGTGGCCGCGGCTGATGAACCCGATGATCGAGTCACCGGGGACCGGCGTACAGCACTTGGCGAACTTGACCAGAATGTCGGCCTCGCCCTGAACCTTGATCCCGGCGATCGAGCGCTTGGGGACCGGCCGACGGGCCGCCGGCAGCTCGGGGATCGGGATGGCCGGCGCCGTGAGGCCGCTCGGCACGCGATCGATCAGCACCGCGTCGGCGGCGTGTCCCGGGCTCACCTTGCCGTAGCCGACCGCCACCAACAGATCGTCGGCGTCGCCGAGGCGCAGCCGCTGCGCCGCCGAGTCGAGCAGCCCGTCGCGCTCGGCCGAGGCCAGCGAAGCGTCCTGCTTGCGCAGCTCGCGCCCCAGCAGATCGCGCCCCATGAGCCGGCTGCGCTCGCGCTGCTCCATCCGGATGTAGTGCCGGATCTTGGTGCGGGCGCGGCTGGTGACGACGAACTTGAGCCAATCTTTGGAGGGTTTCTGGTTGGCCGAGGCCAGGATCTCGACGGTGTCGCCGTTGCGGAGCGCGTAGCGCAGCGGCACGATCAGGCCGTTGACGCGCGCACCGGAGCAGTGCTCGCCCACCTTCGAGTGGACCGCGTAGGCCAGATCGATCGGCGTCGACCCCTTGGGGAGCGCCTTGACGTCCCCCTTAGGCGTGAAGACGAAGACCTCGTCTTGAAAGAGGTCGATCTTGACCGTCTCGATGAACTCGGTCGGATCCTTGAGATCGCGCTGCCACTCCATGAGCTGGCGCAGCCAGGCGAAGGCCTTGCCGTCGTCGGCGGTGTGGGTCTTCTGTTCCTTGTACTTCCAGTGGGCCGCGATCCCTTGCTCGGCGATGCGGTGCATCTCTTGCGTGCGGATCTGCACCTCCATCCGCTCGGCGCGCGGGCCGATCACGGTGGTGTGCAGCGACTGATAGAGGTTGGGCTTGGGGAGCGCGATGAAGTCCTTGAAGCGCCCCGGCACCGGCGTCCAGTTCGAGTGCACGATGCCGAGCACCGCGTAACAGTCGCGCACCGACTCGGTGTTCACGCGGAAGGCCAGCACGTCGTAGATCTGCTCGACGTCGCGGCCGGTCTTTTTCATTTTTTGATAAATCGACCACAGGTGCTTGGCGCGTCCCGAGACCTGGGCCTTGATCTCCCCTTCGGCCAGCACCGATTTGAGCTTGTCGACCACCTCGACGATGTAGGCCTCGCGCGAGCCGGCGGTCTCCGCCAACCGCGCCACCAGCTGCTCGTACTCGAGCGGCTCGAGGTATCGGAAGGCCAGATCCTCGAGCTCGACCTTCATCCACTGGATGCCGAGGCGGTTGGCCAGCGGCGCGTAGATCTCCATGGTCTCGCGCGCGATCCGCTCCTGCTTGTCGCGCGGCATGTGCGCCAGCGTCCGCATGTTGTCGACCCGATCGGCGAGCTTGATCAGGATGACGCGGATGTCGCGCGCCATCGCGAGCAGCATCTTGCGGAAGTTCTCGGCCTGGCGCTCCTCGCGGGTGGTCCAGGAGATCTGACCCAGCTTGGTGACCCCTTCGACCAGCGACTGGATCTCGGCGCCGAACAGGCGGCCGATGTCCTCGGCTGTGGCGCTGGTGTCCTCGACGCAGTCGTGGAGCAGGCCCGCGCAAACCGACGGCACGTCCAGCCGCAGCTCGGAGATGATGCGCGCGACGCCCACCGGGTGGACCACGTACGGCTCGCCGGAGCGGCGCTTTTGGCCGGCGTGGCACTCCGCCGCGAACGCGAAGCTGCGCTCGATGAGGTCGACGTTGGCGGCAACGTCGTAGCCGCGAACCTGCGCGCAGATCTCCTGGACCGCCGTCATGTCGAGGACGCGGGCTGTCCGCGGGCCTGCGCCTGCGCCTCTTCGAGCAAATCGTGGCCATAGTGACCGCGCCGGGTTCGGGCACAGCGCGCCGCCACGTAGATCGACGACAGCTCGTTGAGCGCCGTCTCCAAGTTGTCGTTCACCACCAGGTAGTCGTACTCGGCGAAGTGCTCCAGCTCGCGGGTCGCCGTCTGCAGCCGCCGCTCGATGGCGGCCGGCGCGTCGGTGGCGCGACGCCGCAGCCGCCGTTCCAGCTCCGCCATCGAGGGCGGCAGGATGAAGACCAGCACGCTCTCCTCGGGCCACTGCCGGCGAATCTGCGCGCCCCCCTGCCAATCGACGTCGAAGAGGTAGTCCTTGCCGTCCTCGAGCGCGCGGTTGACGGTATGGACCGCGGTGCCGTAACGGCTCCCGTGAACCACCGCCCACTCGGCGAACTCGTTGCGCTCGACCATGCGCGAGAACTCGTCGTCGGTGACGAACTTGTAGTCGACATCATCGCGCTCGCCGATCCGGGGTGAGCGGGTGGTGTATGAGACCGAGAACTCCAGCCTCTCGCGCTGGGCCAGCAGGTGCGCCAGCGTGGTCTTGCCCGCGCCCGACGGCGAAGAAATCACGAGCAAGATGCCTTTGCGCGTCCCCGCCTCAGCGTCTGTCATCTAGGTAATCCTAGCATTTCCGACGGTCATTCGACGTTCTGCGCCTGCTCGCGCATCTTCTCCAGCTCCGCTTTGGCGTCGATGACCAGGCCCGCCACCTCGGCGTCCTGCGACTTGGAGCCGATGGTATTGAGCTCGCGGCCGATCTCCTGGATGACGAAGTCCAGCTTGCGCCCGACGGCCCCGTCGCCACGCAGCAGCTCGCCCAGGTGACGCAGGTGGGTCTCGTAGCGGACCAGCTCCTCGGAGACATCGAGGCGCTCCGCCATGAGCGCCACCTCCTGGGCCACCCGACCCGGCTCGAAGCCAGGTTGGTGCCGCAGTGCCGCCAGGCGCTCGTCCAAGCGGTGCGCGAACTTCTCCGGCAGCGTCGCGGTCCGACCCCGCAGCGCCTGCGCCAGCTCCTCGAGCCGCCGCCGGTGGACCGCCAGATCCGCCGCCAGCGCCTGGCCCTCCTGCGCGCGCATGGCCCGCAGCTCCTGCAGCGCGATGGCCACCGCCGGGCCCAGCATCTCCCACAGCGCCTCGCCGGCGAGGTCCGAGCGCGGGTTGGCACCCATGAAGGCCCCCACCGTCGTGAGCGAGACCGGCTCCTCGATCTCCAGCTCCTGGCGCAGGTGCTCGAGCTCGTGAAAAACCGCGCGCACGCGGGCCTCATCGACGCCCGCCGAGGTGGCGGCCGACTCGTCGCGGACGTGAACGGTGACCGCGCCCCGCTCCACCGCCGCGCGCACGGCGCGCCCGATCTCGGCATCGCAGTAGGCGTCCGGCTCGGAGCCGCGCACCTTCAGATCGAGACCGCGGTGGTTGACCGAGCGGATCTCCACCCTCAGGCGCCGCTCGCCGGCGTCCGCCGAAGCCCGGCCGAAGCCGGTCATGCTCCGCAAGCTCACGCCGCGCCCCTCGCCGCCGCCGGCGCCGCGCCGCGGGTCAGTTTCGCCTGCGGGCTTCGGCCGCAAAGTGCGCGATGAGCCCCTTGAGCGCCGGATCGGCGATCTCGCGGGACGACACCAGCGACAGCGGCGGCTCCTCTTCGTAGGCCGGATAAGCGGCCAGCGAGCGCACCGCCAGCCAGGAGGCGACCAGAACCGCGGGAACTATCCAAACGTAGCGTGCTTTTGCCGACATAAACACACATTATCCCACCTCGGTCACAGGGCAAATTTATTTCGGGATCCACGGGCAGTTCCAAGGGCTGGCGGACTTACGAATCGGCTCACGGAAGCGGAAGCCCAACCAGGCCGGCGCCGAGACTACCGCCGATCGCTCGCGGGGGCCGACCTCGCGCCGAAGCGAGGATGGATCGCCCAGCCGATCCGCCTTGGATCTCTCGAACCGTGATCCGGCAACCGCTCGGAGACGCTGGCGCGAAAGCCGTTGCCGACGAAGGCGAGGCGCCGGCCGCGGTCAGGACGGCCACCGGCCGCGCGGGGGAGGGACGGATGGGAACCAGCGTGCTCCCCGCGCCCAGCGCGAACCGGCCGGACAGCCGATCACCGTCGATTCGAAAGACGAACCCGCGCGCAGTGAAGGCGATCTCCAGACGGCGAACCGCGCCCGCGATCGGGACCGGCGGCGCCGCGGTCATGCTCGCCAGCGTCAGCTCATGCAGCGCCACCCCGCCCAGCGCGAGATCGCCGGGCTTCGCGCCGCGCAGCAATTTCTCGCCTGTGACATAGACGATCTCGCGGCCATCGAGCGTGCGGGCCACCGCCAAGACGTGCCCATCTTCGGCCGTGAGCTGGCGGAAGCGCCCGCTCGTCGGTGAAAAGGCGTAGACCTCCTGGTGCGGGTTGAGGATGAATTCGCCGGCGCCGGTCGGCGGAACGTGCAGCGGGGGGCGCTGTCGGGCCACGAAGAGCAGGCTCTCGTCGAGGCCGGTTCCCCAACGGGCCGCCGCGGCCGCCAGCGCGCGCCGGACCTCCACCATCTGCGGCTGCACCTTGAGCGCGCCCAGGTCGGCGGCCTCCAAAATCTCGCGCGCCCATGGGACGTAGGCCAGATCGACAAGCGCGCGCACCTCGGCCGTGGCCTCCCCGAAGCGCTCTTGCCGAACGAACGAGCAGGCCACGTTGAGCCGCGGCGCCAAAAAAGTCGGATCGGCCGCCTCGGCGGCGCGATACTGCGCGCGCGCCGCCTCCCACTTCTCTTGCCTATAGAGCGTCTTGCCGTCGGCGTTCAGCGCGGTGGCCTTGGGATCGGGCGGTCGAAACGGATCGACCACCCCCGGTCCGTCTCGCGCCACCGCCGGCAGGCACGACGGGGCGCCAGGAAGATCGACCAGCCACAGCGCCGCGACCAGCGCGATCACGGATCGAGCCAGACCCGCCGCAGGTCCAGATGATCGCCAATGGCGGCCACGCCGTGGACCCGCGTCCCGATCAGCGCCGGGACGTCGTAGCGGTAAAGGAAGATCACCGGCTGATCGTCGGCCAGCAAGCGGGCCACCCGCGACAGGATCGGGGCCCGCGCGACCGGCCCCTTCGCCGCGCGCGCCTCGTCGATGAGCGCCTCGAGCGCGCTCGAGCGGTAGCCGCCGAAGTTGAAGGCGCCGCCGGCCCCGTACAGCGTGGCCGGATCCTCGTCGGGCGCCCCCTCCCAGATCATCGGCACCAGATCGAAGTCGCCGTGCTTGAGCCGCGCCAAGATGGTGGCCCCGTCGGCCGGGACGAGATCGATGAGCACGCCCACCTTGCGGGCTTCGAGCGCGAAGGCGTGGGCTTCGACGTGGAACAGGCGGTTGCCGGCCGGCTCGAGCATGGTGAGCCGGATGGGCCGGCCCAGGTGGTCGCGGACCCCGTCGGCGTCCGTGTCGCGGTAGCCGGCGTCGTCGAGGGCCGCGGCGGCGCGGTGGCGATCGAAGGCCGGCGGCGGCGGATCGTCGACCAGCGGCGGGCCGCCGATCGGAATCGCCAGGTCGTTGTGCAGCTCCCCCGCGAAGCGCTGGCGATCCCAGAGGCCGGCCAGCGCCACCCGAAAGCGCGGATCGGAGAGCGGATAGTGCAGGTGGTTGACGACCAGGAACGAATAGCGCCGCGAGCGGAGCCGGATCAGCGTCGAGCCGCCGTGCAGGGTGGTCGGCTCCACCTGCTCCGGGTAGTGGACGTCGAGGACCCGCGGCAGCACGTCGATCTCGCCGCGGCGGGTGCGGTTGAGCGCGCGAACCGCGTCGGGGTCGAGATCGAAGACGATCTCGTCGAGCCCGGCCGGCGGTCCCCAATACTCGGGGACCCGTTCGAGGCGGATGCGCTTGCCGCGCTCCCAGCCGGCGAAGCGGAACGGACCGGTGCCGATCGGCTGCCGCGCGATGGGCGACGCCTCGGGCCGAATGCCGCGCACCAGGTGGTCGGGCAGCATCGGCACGTCGCACAGCGCGCGCAGCGCGAAGTCGGAGGGGCGCTTGAGCACGAAGCGCACGGTGCGCTCGGTGACCAGCTCGATCGACGCCACGTCGGCCAGCTCGGCGCGCAGGACCGGGGCATCCGTGCCGGCGCGCAGGAGCGGCTCGACCGTGGCCTGTACATCGAGCACGCCGAAGGCGCGGTGGTCGTGCCAATGCACGCCGCTGCGCAAGCGCACCGCCAGGCGCATGCCGTCGTTCGAGACATCCCAGCTCTCGGCCAGACCCGGCCGGTAGGTGCCGTCCCGGCAGTCGAGCAACGTCTCGTAGATGAGGCCGTTCGTGACCGCGGCGGCCGCCGCGTCCGACTCGGCCAGCGGCAACAGGTTGGCCGGCTCCGCGTCGAGGTGCACCCTCAGCGTTCCCCCACGCCGCTGCGGCGGCGGCACCGCCGCCGGTTCCGGCAAGCTCTCGGCCGGGGGCGGGGGCGGCCGCACCGGCGCCAAGTCCAGCACCGAGGGTGGATGCGCGCCAGACGGCGGCGCTTTCTTCGCGCGGCAGCCCCCCGCGAGGCCCGCCAGGGCCAACGCAGCGACGAGCGCGATCCGTGATAGCCGCGCTTGCTCGACGAAAATCATCGTGTTATTCAGGTTCACCCGCATCGCGCGGTGGAGGCCTTGTCCATGAAGCGACTGCCGACCGTATATCACCGGACTATTCCTTTGGCAGTAGCGCTGCTCGCCCCGGGCGGCGTTCAACTGGCCTACGGCCAGGGGCAAGAGCTGCCGCCCGTCAAAGTCGACCTTCCGCCGCCGCCGAATTTCAATATTCAACAGGCGCCCGAAAAGTACCCCAGCGGCGAGCTATCGGTCTACGGGGTGCGCAAGCACATGAGCCAGTATCTGGACAAAGACGTCCAGATCCGCGGCTACCTGCTCGAGATCTACGAGTGCCCGGCCGAGCAGCGCAAGTGCAACGACGACCTGGCGGCCAAGACGAAGAGAGAGAAGAAGAAGGAGCTGAAGTCCGGCAAGTCGGCGGCCCAGAAGGGCGGCGCGCCCTCCAAGGGCGGCGCAGGCGGACCGCCTCCGGACGAGATGAAAGGTGGCTGCCACCCCTGCGATCAGCCCCATTTTTTCATGGGCGACACGCCGACCACCAAGATCGATCACGGCCTGCTGGTGGCCGACTACCCGGTCAAGGACTGGAAGACCAACAAGCCGAAGCCACTGGTGGCCAAGGTTGGCGAGCAGTACGTGGTGACCGGAACCTTCGCGATCAACTCGATCGGCGGGTTCGCCGCCTCAGACGGCCTCATCATCCACAAGAAGTTCCAGGACGCCTCGGGCGCCGTGATCGCCGAGGGGAACGCGGTATTGCCGCCCGACGCGCAGACCATCAACCTGGAAGGCAAGCCGGCCGAGAAGGTCGGCGGCGCGCGCATCGACGACGAGGCCAAGGGCAAGAAATAGATAGGGGTCGATTAAAGTCGCTCGCCGCGGCGCCCCGGCGCCGGTTCGGCGCGGTGCCACCAGGTGCCGCGCCGATTTTATTTTGCGCGACAATTGCTCCCGCCGGTTCGGCGCTCAGTCCCCTGCCCCGCGTGCGACCAGCGGCAGGGCCAGCTCGTCGCAGGTCGCCGACGGCAGCGTGAAGGCGGTGGTCTGGTCGAGCCGCCCGAGACAGCCCTTTGGTCTGTCGATTTCGATCAGGAGTCGGTGGCGGGTGGGCGAGCTCTGCCCCGGCGGGTCCACGTCCACCTCTAATTGCAGCATCGGCGGGCGAACCACCGCAGCGTCCAAGTGGCGCTCCGGCCGCAGGTTCCCGAGCGCGGAAGCCACGCGGGTGGCGTTCGCGGCGTCGATTGGCCGTCGCGTGGTCGGCGATCCCGCCGCCGCGCCCGGCTGCGTCGCCCAGCGCCAGCTCTCGCCGTCGTCACTAACGAGCTCGACGATTCCGTCCGCAGCCGTTCGGCGCAGCCGCCTGACGTCGAAATGCGCGAAGTCGAGCAGCGGACCTCCGCGATCGCCCGACGGCGCAACGCCGGCCTCCGCAGTCGGTCGATCGCGCGAGCCCGATGGTGCGGGGACAGGCTGGGCCTCACGGTAGACCTCGGCGGGTCGATCGACGAGATCGAGCAGGTGCCGCGGCGCCACCCGAACGGCGGCCTCGCCACCGATCGCGACGAAGACCCCGCCCCGGCCCGCGTCGGCGTGACCGAAGCGGAGCGATCGGGTGCCCCCGGCGGCGTCGATCGTGAGCGCGACGGCCGCCGGAGAGAGACCGGCCGCCGCCGGCGTCGTGTCCGCCGTCCGCGCGATCTCGGCAAAGTCGAGCGCGGTCAACAACCCTTCGACGGCGGCTCTCTCGGCGGCCCAGCCAGCCGGCAACACGCGCCAGGGTGGATCGGCACCGGGCGCTTGGCGCTCCAGCGAAAACGGAGCACCGGCGCCGCGCGCGATCAAGAGGCGACGGACCGACGCGCGATCGAACCCCGCCAGCAGCGGCGTCCCCCTCCCCGACCCTACCGTACCCAGGCGATCGCGGCCGTGGCCGGTGAGCAAAAGATACGCCGCCAGCAGCGCCGCCACCGTGCCCAGGCCCGCCACCCGCCGCATCAGATCCGGCGCCGCCACCAGGTGAGCGCGCCGCTCAACAGCATAGCCATCGGCAGCAGGATGACGAACAAGCGGAAGGCCCAACTCAGCTCCGCGGCCGTGAGCGAGACGAAGCCCCGTTTCGCAATCTTGGGCGCGATTTCGATCCCCGGCCGGCTGTCGACGAGCCAGGCGATCGCCGCCCGCACCAGCTCAGCGTCGTGGTCCCGCGGCGACAGGCCCGCCAGCCGATAGTTCATCACCAGCCGCCCGGTCCCCAGGAACACCAACCGGCTGTCTGGCCGCTGGCGGCTCGACAGGCGCTCGACCGCCACCGCCACGGTGACCGGCCCGCGGCGATCGCGCGCGCTGTCGAAGGTCAGGTCCGCGTCACCGCGGATGGTCGGCAGATCGGTCTCGCCCCAGCCGTCGGCGCTCGATTGCACGAGCCGGCTCACCAGCAGACCGACCGGGAGCTCGCGCGCCGGAGTCACCTCACGGGTGCGCGGCCAGATGGTCGACCGATCGCCCAGAGCATCGGTGATCGCGGCGGATCCATAGCTCTCGGGGCCGGCCGACCAGACCGAGGGGCCCTCGATCTCGCTGGCGCGCGTCGGATCGACGACCAGGTTCTCGCCCAGCCGGACCCCGTAGCGCGCCGCGAAGCTCTCCAGGCCGAGCGGCACGAATCGGTCGCCGCCGGCGGTGAAGACCGGCCCCACCATGGCGAGCACCCCACCGCCGCCTTCGACGAACGCAGTCAGCGCAGCGATCTCGGCCGGTGCGAAGGCGCGCGTCGGCTCGGCGATCACCAGGGCGCGACAGCCGGACTCCGTGGCGGCCGCGATCGTGCCGAGGGCGCGCACCTCGTCGCCCTCCGCGCGCAGGCTGTCGGCGAACCTCCCGTAACCGGCGTCCTCGCTCGCGTCGACGCCCGCCTCGCCGTGCCCCGAGGTGAAACAGATCCGCGGCGCCCGATCCTCGGCCACCGCCCGCAGCGCGTCGGCGAAGGCGGCCTCGCCGCGCCAGGCGCGAACGCCGGGCCGCGGCGCTCCGTCGGCGTCCAGCTCGGGATCGACCAGCGCATCCTCGGTCACCACCTTCGAACGCGCGCCCGAGGTGAAGACCACCACGGTCTGTCCCATGTCGAACGCACCTATGCCGTAGCGCTTCGCGGCCGCCTCGGCGCGCTCAGGCGCCCGGTCGGGATCGACCACCTCGAAGGAGAACCGGCCGCCCGAGCTGTGGGCGCAGCGCTCGGCCAGCTCGCGGACGAGGCCGGCGACCAGCCGCGCCCGCTCGTCGTCGCGCCGCGGGTAGACGAACACGGTCGCCGCCACCGGGCGTGGCAAGCCACGCAGCATCGCGGCGGTTTGATCGGAGAGCGCGTAGAGGCCGAGCCGCGTCCAGTCGCCCCGAACGTAGTGGCGCTCGGCGACGACGTTGAGCAGGAACGCGATGACCACCAGCAGGACCCCC
>Ga0075522_10003332_pt1 | contig 11748 bp, 10 predicted proteins | sample NGEPerA_FD_74796 | JGI IMG/M metagenome (GOLD analysis project Ga0075522, IMG submission 74796) | Arctic peat soil microbial communities from the Barrow Environmental Observatory site, Barrow, Alaska, USA - NGEE PermafrostL2-A | ecosystem: Environmental > Terrestrial > Soil > Wetlands > Peat ... | reverse complement strand
CGACGGGCGTCCTTGTATCACCTTGGGAGCGCCGTTCGTTTTCGTGTCCGGCGCAGGCCCGCAGGGATCCGCGGCGTGTTCTGCGACGCCAACGCCACGCCCGGCGCGGATGTCCGAGCGAGGCGGTCCGCTGCGGGGCGTGCGTATTATCGACTTCGGACATGTCTGGGCCGGGCCGTATTGCACCGCAGTCCTCGCTGACATGGGTGCCGAAGTCATCAAGGTCGAGAGCGCACATCGGCTCGATGTTCATCGCCGCCAGGGACCCTATGCCGAACGCCGCGCGGGCATCAATCGCAGCGGTGTTTGGAATGCACAGAACCGCGGCAAGCGCAGCGTAACGCTGAATCTTTCCACCGCACGCGGGCGCGAACTTGCGAAATCGCTGACCGCCTCTGCCGATGCCGTGGTCGAGAACTTCGCCCCCGGAGTCATGAAGCGGCTCGGCCTGGACTATGAATCGCTATGCGTTACCAAGCCCGATCTGATCATGGCATCGCTGTCCGCGTTTGGACAGGACGGTCCACAGAAGGCCTACGTCGGCTACGGACCTTCGTTGGACGCGTGGGCGGGGCTCGATGCACTGACTGCGTATGCGGAAGGCGAGCCGAATGCGCTTGGCGGCATTTTTCCCGACACCGGATCCGCGTTGCACGCGGCCACCGCGATCCTTGCGGCGCTGCATCGTCGCAACCGCACGCGGACGGGGTGTTATATCGATCTGTCGGAGCTCGAAGTCTCCGTGCTGTTGCTCGGGGATCTCGTTGCACGCGATCTCAATGGCGAAACGGTTCGTGCGTCGGGCAATGCGGATGATGTGCATTTTCCACAGGGCGGCTTTCGTTGCGAAGGTATCGATGCCTGGGTAGCGTTGAGTGTCGTCGACGACACGAGCTGGCAGCGTTTGTGCAGTTTGCTTGGCCGCGAGGATTGGGCACGCAATCCACAATTCAGCGCGCCCGGGGGCCGGCGGGCCAAGGCCGCGGAGATCGATGCCGCAATTGCTGCGTGGACATCTTCGCGTTCCGGGCACGACGCAATGCTGGAATTGCAGCACAACGGCGTTCCCGCTGCAGTTGCACACGACACGCGGTCATTGCTGGCCGACCCGCATCTTGCCGCACGGAAATTTTTCGCGACGCTGGTGCATCCCGAGGTGGGTCCTCACCCCGTCTACGCGCCGATCTGGGGTATCGACGGTGCGACCGAACGGTTCGAAAAACCGGCGCCGCTACTGGGCGCCGACAACGACTATGTACTCGGCACGCTGCTGGGGTTGCCGCCGGGCGAGATAGAGTCGTTGATCGCAGCGAAAATCGTCTATTGAACGCAATCGAGGATTGGCACCATGGCTGACGGAACAAATGATTTTGAGCATCTTGCGGAGTGGGTAGGACGGCAGGAATCGCGCGACGATGTCATCGCCGCCGCACCCGCGGTCGCTCTCGCGGCGACGCTGGACCTCGGCGCGGCCCCGTCCGCGCAAGGGGACGCATTGCCGCCGTTGTGGCACTGGCTCTACTTCCTTCCCGTGGTCCGCCAGTCGCAGCTGGGACCGGATGGACATCCTGAACGTGGCGGCTTCCTCCCTCCCGTGGAACTGCCGCGTCGCATGTGGGCAGGCAGTCAACTGGTGTTCCACCATCCGCTTTCAATCGGCGAGCGTGTTCGTCGCGACTCCATGATCACCGATGTCCGGCACAAGCACGGACGCAGCGGCCATCTGATTTTCGTAGTCGTGCGCCACGAGATCCATGGCAGCCGCGGTTGCGCGATAACCGAGGACCAGCAGATCGTCTATCGCGGCGCCGCGGGGCCCGCCACGACCGCAGCGGTCGAACCTCAACAACGCACCGCCGGCTGGAAGCGCGTCGTGCATCCCGACCCGGTGTTGCTGTTCCGTTACTCGGCGCTAACCTTCAACGGCCACCGCATTCACTACGACCGGCCCTACGCAATGGACGCGGAGGGATACCCGGGCCTGGTCGTGCACGGACCGTTGCTCGCCACGCTCCTGCTCGACGCGCTGCGCGACGCGCATCCGGATCGCACGGTTGCCAGGTTCGAATTTCGTGCACAACGACCGCTGTTCGACACGGCCGACTTCATGGTGGCGGGCACGCTGGATTCGGACGATCGAACGTGCACTTTGTGGGCGGCGGACCTTGCCGGAACTACAGCCATGGACGCGCAGGCCATCCTCGCCGCGTGACGTGTGTCGCAGTACTGCCAAAAATCGATTGACATCCATTCCGGGCATTATATGATTCGAGTCATTCGAATGATATTCGCAACGCAGCCAAACGGGTGCGGGTGGTCTGGGCATCCGAAGAACGGAGTCCCGCATCCACGCCGCACGCTGAATTCCTTCGTCACCGGAAAACCATGACCATTGCGCTACTCCTGCTCGATCTCCAGAAGGGGATCGTGCTTTCCGACAAGATCGCATGGGAGGACCCTGCGACGCCGACCAGGACCCTGCAAGCCGCCGAAGCGCTGCTTGGTGGCGCGCGTGCGGCAGGCATCCCCGTGATTCACGTTGGTGTTACGCGCCCGTCGGCGCGCGGCAGCTTCGACGCGTTGCGCAGTACGAACGCGAAAAAGTCGGGGCGTGCGCCGCGCGACATACTCGCGTTGGCAGCAGGATCGGGCGACGTTGCGTTCGTCTTGACACCGCTACCTGGCGAAGAAACCGTGCACAAGATCGGCGTCTCGGCCTTTCAGGGGACGCGTTTGGATGCGTTGCTGCGCAATGCCGACGTTCGCGACGTGGTGGTTGCCGGTGCGTTCACGCACATGGTAGTGGAAAGCACCGTCCGCCAGGGATTCGACCTTGGATATCGCATGGCCGTCGTCGAGGATGCCTGTTGCGCGCCCGCCGCGGGACCCCATAACGCAGCGCTGGCGGTCGGCATCCCGAATTTCGCGACCATCCTCAAGAGTGGGGAAGCCATCGAGTTGTTCAAGCGGGGAGCGCGTGCGGAATAGCGACAGCCTGCGCGTCGGCATGATCGGAACGGGAGCGCGTGCCGCCGCGGTGGCGCGTCTGCTTACGGCGAAATTCGGCCCGGTAGGCATATTCGACTCCTCGGGTGATGCGCGTGACGGGGCCGCCACCACGTGCGCGTTGCCGTGCCGATCGCCCGTGGAATTGCGCGCGCGAGCCGATGTAGTGGTTACGCTGCTGCCGGATGAGCCGGCGCTTCGGGCGGTGCTTTTCGGGCCGGCTGGGTTGACGCAGTCGACCGGCAGCGCGCCGGTGATTCTCGATTTGAGCCCGATGCTGCCCTGGAACATGAAGGATATCGTTGCGCAATGCCGGCAGCACGGCGTGGCGGCATTCGGCGGCAGCATCATCAATCGGTCGGACGACAAAGCGACCATGTCGACGCTTTACGTCGACAGCGCGGCGCTGAAGATCGACGGGCTGCAAGCCGTTGTCCGCGCGCTTGGCGGCAACGTCGTGCCGACCGGGGAAACCGGCAACGCAAAGGCATTGTCGTTGCTGACCGAGCTCCTTGTCGGCGTGAACTGCGCCGTTGTCCGCGAGGCCCTCGCGATGGGACAGCGCGCCGGCCTCGACACCGCGATGCTCACCGGGCTGTTGCAGAAGGGTTCCGGTGCAACGGCCGTGATGACGGCGCGCGCGGAAGTCGATGCCGGCGCCGACCTTTGCAAGGGATTGCAGCGCGCGGCCGCTGCAGCGCTTCGCGTCGATCACTCCCTGTTCTTCGGCAGCGCCGGCATCGCGTCGCTGTTGGCACAACCGCAGTTTGCTTCGGGAGCGCGCGGCGCTCACGCGCACGCGGCCGAACGGTCATGACGGACGCCGTCGCCGCCCCCGCGCGAATCGGCATCATCGGCCTTGGCAGCATGGGCCGGCCGATGGGATGCAATCTGGTCCGTCGCGGATACACCGTGTCCGGATACGACATATCGGCGGCGGCGCTCACCGCTGCCGCCGTCGATGGCATCGCGCCGGCCACCGGGCCGACCGTGATGGCCGAGCAGTGCGACGTCGTGCTGATCATGGTGTGGGACGATCAGGCATTGCGCAACACGGTGTTCGGGCCGGGCGGGTTGCTCGAAGGCGATCGCATTCGCGGGTGCGCAATCGATCTCAGCACCACATCGGTCGCCGTGGCGCGCGAAGTGGGGCAGGCGATCGTCGCGCGTGGCGGGGCGTTTCTGGATGGCGCGGTGATCGGCGGAGGCGTCGCCGCCGTGCGGGCCGGAAAGTCGCCGATCGTGCTCGCGGGCGACAGGGCCGCCTATGAGCGCTGTCTGCCGGTCTTCGCGGCGCTCGGCACCTGCGACTACGTCGGCGCGCAAGGCAACGCAAAGGCCATCAAGGTCATCAACAACTTCCTGGTGGGCGCCGTCACCGCCGCGAACGCCGAGGCGTTGGCGCTCGGGTCGGCGATGGGCCTCGACCTCGCCGAACTCGTCGGCTGGCTGCGGGAGGGACCCGGTGGATCGCGCGTCCTCGACAGCTACATGGGACGCTACGTCGAAGAAGGGCGCTATGGCGAAGGCCTGATCGGTCATCGCCTGATGGCCAAGGACATGCAGCTCGCCGCCGAGTTCGCGGAATCGCTCGGACTTTCGTCGACGTTTGCGCGGCTTGGCCAGCAAATGTACCTGACCTTCGCGCGCGCGTTGGGCGGCGACCGGCCTTTCCCGTCCGCACTTGAATACTTCCGGCACGCGTCCGACGCCGGGAGCCGCGCATCGCGCGAGACGATGCGAACAGCAGGTCGATAAAGGAGGTATTGGTTCATGTCATTACGTTGCATCGATATGCGTTTGCGCCCGCCGATTCCGGAGTGGGTGAACGGCTCGACATTCAAGACCGCGATGTACTACCCGCGCACGCTGAACGCGTTCAAGGGCGCTCGATCGGCGTGGCAGGAGTCGATGGACGTGCTGTTCGAGGAGATGGACTCGTCGGGCATCCGCTATGGCGTCGTGATGGGCCGCGCGTCGTCCGGGAAACTCGGCGGCGTCGGCAATTCGGCGATTGTCAGCGCGGTCAGGAAGTGGCCTGATCGTTTCGTCGGTTTCCTGGCGATCGACCTCGAGAACATTGCGGCGTCGCTGGTGGAAACGCGCGCGCTCATCGGCCAGCCTGGCGTCGTCGGCATTTCGATCGAGCCGGGATCCAGCGCAACGCCGCGTCTCGCCGACGATCCCGCGCTACAGCCCATCTACAAAGCCTGCATCGAATGGAACCTGCCGGTCTCGATATCGCTGAGCGGCCTGCTAAGTGCGCTGGCCGGACACGACCTGTCCTGGTGCAGCCCGATTCCGGTGCAGCGCATCGCGATGCGTTATCCGAAGCTGCGGATCGTCGTGTCGCACGCCGCATGGCCGTGGGCCGACCAGATGGTCAGCATCGCGCTGATTTGCCCGAACATCTATGTGTCGCCGGATCTCTATGTGGCGACGGCTCACATGCCAGGTGCGCGCACCTACGTGGACGCGGCCAACTGCTACCTCGCCGATCGCACGCTGTTCGGCACGGCTTATCCGACCCGGCCGTTGGATGAAAGTGTCGAGGACTTTCTCGGCATGGGCTGGAAGCCGGCCATCGTGGACAAGATCCTATATCAGAACGCCGCACGGCTGCTGGGTTTGCCGTTGTGACGCACTACACAGTCCAGCCGATCGAGATCGGTCGCCGCAGGGCCGACAGCGCGTTATTCCTGTATCTGACGGATTTCGGCGTCGAGATCGAGATCGCCTATCGGCTGTGGGTACTTCGCAGCGCGGATGACGTGATTGTCGTGGACACCGGTCCGCCGCTCGAAGAAGCGCATCGCCGTGGCATCACGCAGGTGCGGGACATCGATGGCGCGCTGGGCGAAGCCGGTCTCAAAGCGTCGGATGTGCGCACGATCGTGCTCACTCACCTGCATTGGGACCATGCGGCAAACGCCGGGAAGTTTCCGAACGCCGTGTACCTGGCGCAGCGCAGCGAGATCGAGTTCTTCCACAGCCATTCGCGCGAGCATCCCGCGATGAACCGTTTCTACAGTCACCAGGCTTACCTTGGTCGTCTGATCGATGAGGGAAGGATCCGTCCGGTGGACGGCGATCAGGAAATTGTACCCGGCCTGCAGGCGATTCGCGTCGGTGGCCATACGCCCGGTTCGCAAATGCTGATCGCGAGTACTGTCGAAGGTACCGCCGTGATCACCGGCGACGCAGTTCCGTTGCATCGCAACTACCTGGACAACATTCCCTCGGGAATCGTTGTGAACGCGATCGAGGCCATCGCGGCACTCGAACGCGTGCGCGCGCTTCGGCCGGCTGCCATCTATACCGGCCATGACCTGCAATCCTGTCTGAGACCGGCGTAACGGCTCGGACCCCCGACCAAAAACATAAGCTGAGGAGGAAACACCATGTTCACCGATCGACTGGCCCGGGTCCGGACCGGGATGACACTCGTTGCACTGGCGGCCATGGCCGCGATCACGTTGCCCGCACACGCTGCCGATTTTTCCAAGTCGCCGAAGATCACGTTGCGGTTAACGTCAGCGTCGCCACCCGGCATGGAAGACAGCAAGGCGCTGACCGACACGGTCGAGTACCTGAAGAAAGCCACCGGTGGAACGGTCGTGCTGCAGCCGTTCTACAGCTCCGCGCTGTTCGACGAAATTGCGGGAATGGGTGCCGTGCAAAGCGGACTCATCGACATGGCCGTCTCCTGCACCTGCAACATGACCAAGCAGACGGACGCCATGCTGTTTTCGGACGTGCCGTACCTGTGGAAGCAAATGGACAATGGCCGCCAAGTCTGGGACGGCCCGATCGGGGTCGAAATCCGCAAAGACATGACCGCCAAGCTCGGTATCATTCCAGTAGCATTCACGCCCAGTGGGGGCGGGTACCGGATCCTATGGAACAACAAACGGCCGATCAAGGTGCCCGCCGACATGAAAGGCATCAAGATTCGGACGACGGCGACGCCGATCGAGCAGGAGTTCTGGAAGGGATTGGGGGCGATTCCGACGCCGGTCGACGTCGCGGAAATTTACACCGCACTTCAACAGGGTTTGGTCGATGCCGAGCATCTGCAACCGGTCTGGCTGACGCTGCTCAAGCACGACGAAGTAGTCAAATACGGTACCGAGATCGGCGCGCTTGCGGTCTACCGCGTACTGGTGATCAGCCAGAAGTCCTACGACAAGATGGACGCGGCGCAAAAACACGCGTTCGCCGAGGCGATGAAGTTCTACGAGGATAAGGCGTACGCGTACAACCGTTCGCTTCGAACATCTTCGATGGATGTGATAAAGAAGCGCGGCATTCAACTCTATATACCAACGCAAGACGAAATGAATCTGTGGCGGGCCTACGGCGCGCAGTTCATGCAATCCGACGTCGTGCGATCGAGCGTCAGCGAGGCAACCATTGACGCCGCGATCAAGGCGCAGAACTAGCCAACCATCGAATTTGGTCCGGTTGTGTCGAACGCCCGGACCACTTCACCAGCGAGCCCTCAGGTATCACGATGATCCAAGCATATTTGTTTCTGACGCGCGTCTATCGCGCGTTTGCAGCGCTTTGCATCATCGCAATAATCGCGATATTGCTCGCGAATATAGCACTTCGCGAAGTATTGGGCATTTCGCTCGTGTGGGCGAACGAAATCAGCATTACGTTGTTCGTCTGGTCCGTGTTCATCGGCGCAGGCGTGGCGATAGCCGATAACGCGCATATCCGATTCAACATCCTGATCGAGTGCTTGCCTCTTGCCGGACGGCGTAGCGTCGGCCTTCTGGTGAGCTACGTGGGGCTCATCTTGTTTGTGGGATTCTGGGCAACCAGTGTGTACGTCGCATATATCTACCGCGACCAGCGTTTCACGACCATCGTCGCTTCTGCTGCTTGGGAATGGTCGGCGGTCCCGACCGGGACACTGCTCGCAATCCTCGGGTGGCTTCGCCACGGTAAATGGAAGTGGAGTAGTGCCGAGCTGACTGAAAAGCCTGCGATTGAAATTCCCGGAACCTGAGGATTTAACCATGGTAACGCAGTCCACTGAATCTCGAATTCGAGAATGACGATGGAACTTATTCTACTTACGAGCGTATTTTTGATTGCGATTGCGTTGTCATTCGACATTGCCCTCAGCATGATTCTGGCAAGCGCGACACTACTACTGGTTACCGGTACCGTGCCGTTGCATCTGATTCCCGAAAAGGCCGTCGCGCAAATCTCGCTATTCCCGCTGTTGGCTATTCCCGGATTCATTGTCGCCGGCGAGTTGATGAACGTCACAGGCCTCACGCCGGCACTGGGCGAAGTAGCGCGGGTATTGGTGGGCCGATGGCGTGGCGGAATGGGCCTCGCCACGGTGCTTGCCTGCATGATCTTTGGCGGCATGACCGGTTCCGGCCTTGCTGAAACCGTCGCGATCGGCACGCTGATGATTCCGATGCTTGCACGACATGGCTATCCCAAGTCGTTCTCGGCCGCGATCGTGGCGTCCGGCGGCAGCCTCGGACCGATCATTCCACCTTCCATTCCGATGGTGATCTACGCGAGCATCGCACCCACCGTTTCTGTCGCTGCGCTGTTCATCGGCGGCATCATTCCAGGACTCCTGATCGGCCTCGGATTCATGGCGGTTGTTGCGATCCGCAGCAGGAAGATCCTACCGGCAGATTCGGCAAGCGTTGAGGCGATTGGCTCGACCGGCGGTGTCGTGCTGCGCGCGTTGCCCGCCGTGATGGTGCCCGTCATCATCCTGGGTGGGACGCTGGGTGGCATCACCACTGTCACCGAGGCGTCTGTCTTGGCGGCTGCATACGTGTTTATGTATGGGGTCGTTACGCGCACCATTTCGTTCAAGGTACTGTTCAACGCAGCAGCGAACACTGCGATTGCCACGGGCCTGTTCGGATTCATTATCGCCGCTGCCGGCCCGTTCTCGTTCTTCCTGGCGCTCTACCGGGCGCCGGAGACGATCGGCAACCTGCTGCTGACACTCTCGCACGGTAACACCGACGTGCTGATGGTCGTGCTCACCATTACCCTGCTGATACTCGGCTGCCTTGTCGAAGCAACGTCGCTGGTCATCATCCTTGCACCCATCCTGGCGGGAACTGCGACCGTGGCCGGCATCGATCAGGTGCACATGGCCCTCGTAGCGATTGTCGCACTGATGATCGGGTTGTTCACGCCACCGGTCGGCACCAATCTGTTCGCGGTCGTCGGCATCTCCGGCGAAGGAATCGAGAAAATCTCGCGCGAGATCATTCCGTTCGCACTGGTTGCAGGCGCCATCGTGCTGGCGCTGGCATTGATGCCTAGCCTCACCACTTGGCTTCCGAACCTCCTTATGAAGTGAAATCCCCTGTTCCCAATTGCTGAAGGAACTTAACTTGACCAAAACAACGGGAGGCGGTGCCGTCGTCACCGCATTGGAAAATGAAGGCGTGCGTCACGTTTTCGGGCTGATCGGCTCGGCGGGGATGGAAATCTTCGACGCGCTCTATCAGCACCCGAGCATCGCCTTCATCGGCGTGCGCGACGAGCGTACGGGAACGCACATGGCCGATGGCTACGCGCGCGCGTCCGGCGAAGCGGGAGTCTTCCTCGCGGGACAGAACGGCCCTGGTGCGACGAATACGGTGACCGGACTGGCACAGGCGTACGCCGCCTATTCGCCGGTGGTGGTCCTCGCCGGATCGCTGTCATCGGCGCACGTGCACCGCGATGCATTTCAGGAAGTCGACCAGCAGGCGCTATTCAAGCCAATCACCAAACGTTGCTGGACACTCACACAGGCCGCGCGGATTCCCGAAGCCGTGCATGAGGCATTTCGAACCGCGCTCGCTCCGCGGCGCGGCCCGGTCGCGCTCAACCTGCCACGTGACTTGCTCGCCGAAACGCTGGAGTTTCCATCACCCACCGCATTGCGGGCCGATAGGGTGAACGTCCTTCCCGGCGGCAACCCGGCCGCGATCGCCCACGCAGCGCGCCTGCTCAAGGGCGCGCAGCGACCGCTCATCTTGGCCGGCGGCGGTGTCAAGAACGGACGATCGCACGAACAGGCGTTGCGGCTCGCCGAAATCCTGCATGCACCGGTCGCGACGTCACCGGGTCATGGCGATGCGGTGCCGTGCACGCATCCGCTCTATGCCGGGCAGGTTGGGCCGCGCGGCAATACGGTCGCGTCCAGGCTGGCGCGCGAAGCTGACGTGATCGTCGCGCTCGGCACGCGCCTGGGCTTCAACACGACGTTTTACTCGTACGATCACCTTAATCGCGACGCGAAGATCATTCAGGTGGAAATGGAGCCGACCGCCATCGGCCGGTTTTTTCCGGTCGAAGTGGGAATCCACGGTGACGCCGGAATCGTGGCGGGTCAGCTCACGGAGGCGTTGTCGGGGCATCTGGCACGGGCCTCTCTGCCCTGGGAAGCGACGTTCCGCGCCGAGCGCCAAACGCTGCAAAAGGATCGCGACGAGCTGGGCAGCCGGCTGAGCATTCCGATTCAGCCGGCCACATTGTTCAAAGCATTGCGCGCCGCGGCACCGGCAAATGCGATGTTCACCATGGATGCCGGTACGCTGTGCCTGCAGGCGACCGATCAGCTCCCGTATGTGCAACCACCGGCGCTGTTCACGCCGCTGGATTTCGGCTTGGTCGGGTTTTCGTACGCTTGTGGATTGGGCGCCAAACTCGCCTGCCCCGATCGTACCGTCATCAGCTTGATGGGCGACGGCGGATTCGGGATGACGATGAGCGAGATGGGGACGGCGGTGTCGCACGGCATCAACACGGTGTGCATCGTGATGAACAACGGTTGTTGGGGAGCGGAGAAGTCGTATCAGCGGGACTTCTTTGGTGGCCGTTATATCGGTGCAGATGTGCCTAACCCTCCTTACGACAAGGTGGCGGAACTGTTCGGTGCGGCCGGTTTTCGCATCGAAAAGCCCGAGGAAGTGGACGATACGATCCGCGCGGCCCTTTCGTGCGGACGTCCGGCAATTGTCGACGTCATGATCGATCCCGACGCGCTATTCAGCTTCCGGCGCGACTCGTTCCAACACCGCGCCGTCGCAGCGAAGCAGGGAACATGAGCGACATTGGATTTGACTACATTGTTGTGGGCGCCGGATCTGCCGGTTGCGCGCTTGCGGCCCGACTGACGGAGAACGGCCGCCATCGCGTGCTGTTGCTGGAGGCCGGTGGCGAGGATCGCAGCATCTGGATCCACCTCCCGCTGGGCGTCGGCAAACTTCTCACCAACGGCCGCTTCGCGTGGAAATTCGAGACGGAGCCGCAAGCGGAGATGCATGGCAAGCGGATTTACTGGCCGCGCGGCAAGGTGCTCGGCGGATCAAGTTCGATCAACGGCATGGCGTACATCTGGGGGGATCCGCAGGAGTTCGACCATTGGCGCGACATGGGGAATACGGGATGGGCGTTCGCCGACGTCCAACCCTATTTTCGTCGGCTGGAATCCAACGAGTTCACATCCGATCCGCTGCGCGGTCACTCCGGGCCCGTGAGGATCACTGACCGCAAGGTGCGCGACCGTGATGTGCTGTCCGATGCATTCATCGCCGCGTGCCGCGAGGCGGGCATTCCCGAGACCCCAGACTACAATGTGGCAGGCTACGAAGGCGTGCGTTATCTCGAGCAAACGGCGTACAAGGGACGGCGCTGGAGTACTGCCACCGCGTATCTGCGGGAGGCGGGTCGGCGTCCCAATTTGCGCATCGAGTC
>Ga0075522_10003330_pt1 | contig 11749 bp, 10 predicted proteins | sample NGEPerA_FD_74796 | JGI IMG/M metagenome (GOLD analysis project Ga0075522, IMG submission 74796) | Arctic peat soil microbial communities from the Barrow Environmental Observatory site, Barrow, Alaska, USA - NGEE PermafrostL2-A | ecosystem: Environmental > Terrestrial > Soil > Wetlands > Peat ... | reverse complement strand
AAGCCGGATTGTGCTTTCGCCAAAACGGGCAGCCATGCCTCGTACTTGGCTCGGCAATCATCACACAGGTCGAAGTTCTTGTTGTCGATCATCGCCGCTGCTCGGCTGGGTATGCGGGCGTTGCAAATCATACAGCTCTTTGCAGCATGTTCTACCCGATCTGGCTCTCGTGGTGTCGAGCCCGCGGCGCTGCTGAAATAGTGATGCGGCTTGTATGGTTCGACTGCACGATCTGGCTCCCGTTGCGTTGAATCAGCAACGGCAATGCGATTTTGCATTTTTTCGAGTGATTTCTTCGCTGCCTCGTTTCCGAGGTTTGCCGCTTTCTGATACCAGTTCGCGGCCTCGCTTTGATCCCGCGCAGCGCCCTCCCCATTGTAATACATCATGGCAACATTTAGCATGCCGGTAGCGTTGCCCGCATCGGCGGCCGCTCGGAACCATTTCATTGCTTGAGCGTAGTCACGGTCAACGCCCTGGCCGTGATAGTAAAGCAAGCCGACGTCGTTTATTGCGTATTGATTCCCACCTTCTGCGGACTTGCGGTACCACTTCATCGCCTCGCTGTAGTCTTGTGGAACGCCCTCGCTATTTTCATACATCACTCCAATGTTGCGGACGGCGTCAAAGTCGCCTGCGTCCGCCGCTTGGTGAAACCATTTCATTGCTTGAGTGTAGTCACGGTCAACGCCCTGGCCGTCATAGTAAAGCAAGCCAATCACACGCATCGAATCTGGATTTCCCTTTTCGGCGGCGGTGACGGCGGCCGCGAACGCTTTTTTGTAATACGCAAGGGCTAAAACCGGATCTTTATCTACGCCAAGTCCAGACTCGTAGCCCCAGCCAAGAGATGCCAGCCCCTCGGCAGCACCGAGGTCAGCCTCCTTACGATACCAAAAGTTCGCTTCAATATAATTCGTTGAAGAACCTCCAAGGCCGTACCTGCTCATCGTACCCAACTGGTGCATCGCAAGGGTGCTCCCGGCGTTGGCAGCCTTGATGAGCCATTCTCTCGCCTTGCCCAAATCCAAACCGCCCTCTCGTCCAGACTGATGACGCATGCCTAGCTCGTACATCGCATGGGCGTCGCCGGCATCCGCCGCTTGTTGCAGTTGAGCCAGACCATGGGCATCGAGCTTCGGGGCCCATGGCGTGCCAGGCGCAATTGGTGCCGTGGTTGCGATTTCAGATTGAGTCGGGCGGGTCGCAGCCGTCGACGTTGTCGCAGACCGCACGGGAACCAAGGGCATTTCGCCTGCCAGATTGGTCGGACGGTAATTTTTCAGTAGCTCCAATTCCCGATCGCGTCTTGCATCTTCTTGGAAAACCGGCTTCATTTCTCGCGCGATGCCGACAATCAACGCGAGCAAGACGCCGAGTCCCGCACAGATTCCTCGAATGTTGGCTGATGGTTTTTCTTCCACGTTTATTCCCCGTCAGGTGTCCGGTGCGAGGTCTTCGTAATCGGCTACGGCCGACACGGCGTGTGATCGTAGCTTGTTAGCGAAAAGGTAACAAGCCGAATCTGGGAGACATTGGCCGTCATGGCCAAGTCCCAACACGCCCGGCGTTACCGGAACTTACCGGCGATGCTCCGCCGGTTGCGGGAGGAGGCAGACCTCACTCAGCGTGAAATGGCGGTGAAATTAGAGGTCACACACGTTTGGGTTCACAAGAGCGAAATCGGCGAACGGCGGGTGGACATCACGGAATTTCTCGACTGGTGCGTCGCCTGCGGCGTTGACCCCGCCCAAGCGTTTGCCGAACTGCGCGGACACCCGGGCGTTTGAGGAAACAGAACATGCTCTAACCGAATTAAATTGCATATTGCTCAAGCTCACGTCCGCGAATTGCCGGCATAAGCCATTGCCTGCTGGGAATGGGCGTCGGTCACCTGCGAATAAGGTTTCTGCGCAACGCGCTCGGTGTTCGCTCGGCGTGACAAGAACTGGTACATGGTCGGCGTGATCATTGACTCACGAAAAGCGCAATGCAAGGGCGGGCAGGAACCGTCCTGCCCGCCCTTGAGAACTTCTGATTCTGCAAAATTGCAAATCTGCAAATTTGCGGGAAGAAACCGTTCAGCCGCCATCCGGTCAATTATGCGCAGATAGCGGTACAGTTAATCGGCGCTCAAGCCGTTAGCGTGCTGCATCGGATGAAATATCACCGTGGGCATGTCGGCTTCTTAAGCTCCGATTTCAGTTTGATGGCCTCTAGCGCGTAAAGCAGAAACAAGGCATCGGCTGGCGAGTAAGAGCCGTAAGGATCCCAGTTCCAAAGCTCGTTGGCCAGATCTGCAAGCGTTGCAAATACCTCGATGACGAATGGTCGGCGTCCGTCCCGCGAATCGACACACAAGACGAATCGCCCATCGGATGTTTCTCCAATTTGTCCCAAATCGCAACTGCCTCCAAAGATGCTTGGACTTTCGTCGACAACGAGGTCGGTGATGGTGACCACAAGATTCTGGCCCTCGTCATCGATCAAATGAACCGGGCGGCCCAAGTGCAGCCGAAATGCCTTGACGTCGTGGTAATAGGGGTCAATCCGCAGATCCATTATTTCCCCCGCTGGTCTACATACGAGTTCTTTGCGTAATTTTCGCGGGCTCCAGCTGTTGGTCAACGTTAGATCTTCAAACTTGCGGCGGTCGGAGCTGTATTTGATCTCCGACAGCGAGTTCAAATGTTCCCATCTCAGTCGATCACCGTTCGCCATCTGAGCGGCTTCGAGACCGGTGACTTCCTCGCGGGTGTAGATCGTTGCAATTCTCCGATAAGAGTAAATTTCCGTATCGGGCACGCCGAGGAACGCCGCGAGCTGACCGACGGGGTTGGGACCGCACTCGGCTTTGCCGTCCAAGGCGAAAGCGATTAATGTTCCAATGTCGTACCGCGCGACCAGTGAATCGCCACGTGTCTTATCGAACAGCTCCCGGATTTCGAGGGCGATTTTCTGAAGCGGCGGCAACAGCTCCTTCATTACGGCTTCGGCATCGCGGGCACCGCTTTGAGGGATGTAGGTGCCTGTCGTCGGTGTCTTCGGCAGCGATTGAGTGGAAAAGCCGAATGCAGCACGTCTCAACTGGCCCGCGACCGATTCGAGGGTTTGGGCGACTGCCTGTTTCTCGCGGTTTCGATCCAGGCTGTCGGCGGATACAAGTGTGTGATGGACGATACTGCGGATCAGCGATATCATGCAGTCCTCAGGTTCGTCCGGCCAAATATTGTCGACGTTTCCAAATTGCTTATGGTCTTCCGAGGCAAGTAGTGCCAAAATAGCATTAACGTAAACTTCTTCAAAAGTGTTGGTCATCTCAAAATTCCTCTGTTCTTGGCAGTCCTAGGGACGGCCGGGGTATCAATGCGTAGTAATAAGTGTGGATTCTCGAGCGCCTACGTGGTGCCGGCCAAATTGCCGGTTTCGATTTCCGTGGGCGGTAAAGGCGATTCGTCCGGGACGAATACGTCCCAGCTATATGAGGCTGATAAGGGCTTTGATGGGAAGTCTCCTGGGCCGGTTCGGCTCAGCTATATTGAGCGGGCCGAAAAATCTCGTGGTGCTTGCTGGAGCCGTGGGGCATCGCAAGCGGAAGGCAAATCTCGATTACCGATGAGCGTCGGCAATCTCCCGATCAAGAAGGTCAGTCAAATGAATTACAGCAAAGGTACAACGGCTGGGAGGCCGAATTATTATAGTCTCTCGAAAAAAAATGACGAATGGAATGGTAAACAAGGGCGTGGAATTACCAGATGACACGTGTCGACGTTGACTTGACCTGTCAGAGGCGGCCGCCTTTCGTCCCGTATGGACAATCGTTGACAACTCCGATGCTTTTAGATCTGTTGCAGTGTCATTAGAAATCTGAAGGCTCGACCGGGACGTTGTCCGGGCCACTGCTCATGTTTTCTATTCCTTTCTTGCCGGTGGTATCCCGGTCGCTTAATTTCTCTTACAAGTATCGATGAGCTACTCCGCGATCGCCTGGCGTCGATGGCGTTGATCTCGCTCCGCCAGGTAGGTGCCGGCAAAGTTGGGGTGGCTGTTGTCCTTGCCATGCAGGGTCAGGGCGGGCCGCTCGTCCAGAACGCGCTGCCACGCCATGCCGACCGGTACGACGATGGCTCCGATGGAGCCGCCGATGCTGGTGTACGCTTCGCTCAACTCCGGCTGCCGCTCCCACTGATGCCGCCGCGCCCAGGTCATGTAGAGTACCGTCTTCGCGCCAACGGCCTTGATCTCTTGGTCGAAAAGCCTGACGTATTCGTGCATCCGGCCCGGATTCTTCAGCGGCAACGTACTCTGTTCTTGCAGGACGACGTAATTCCACTTCGATGAGCGGATTGCCTCGCGTGCGGGCCGGCGCTCCCAATGCGTCTTGAGCGCGCGGCCGTTGGCGATGACTCGATCCGTTTCCACTCGACCCGGAGGCTTGACTGCGGCGGCAAGCCATTGGAGCATGCCCGGCAGATCGTTGCGGTTCGTGAAACTGTTTCCGATGAACAAAATTCTGGTGGTTTTCACGTTTTAACCCGATGGCGTAAGGCGGTCTTGAAGGTCGAAACGCAGGACGTAATCGGAAGGCAGCCAAGGCACCCTATTTGTCTGCGCCGACAGGGAACGTGAACTGGGCGGCCCCGGCCACAAGCGGCGAGGCATCTTGGCGATAATTCATCAGCCGTACCAGCTGATCTTCGCTCCACGCCTGATTTCGCTCGGTCGCCGCCACCAGTGACGCCAAAGCGAGACGGCGGAGGCGATCATCTGCACTTCCCGCAAGAGACTGTTCGATAGGCTCCATTGACGCCGGCCCCTGCTGCGCCGCAAGCTGCGATAACCCTCCCATGCCAGCCGTGAGGGCGTCTGCGTGCAATGTTCCGGCCGCGGCGGCATCGCCCAAGAACTTGACCAGGTCATCAGCGAACAGCGTCAACACTGCCAGGCGAGTCTGCAATGTGATCGTCAAAGGGTCTGCGGAAAGAGCCGAGAGCACGGCGCGAGCGGAAGCCACCAAGGACCGCCGGCTGGCGATCAATGCGCCGCAGAGCGCTTCCACCAACGTGTTCACCGCCCGGCGGTTTTCTAGCAATTCACTTGTCGTCTGGCCGACGACTTCTGCCTGCCGTCCCACGTAGGTCGAAAACAGAGCCGAAGCGGCGGCGCTGGATTCATCGGGCAGGCGGGAAGCAATGGCTGAGAGGAGCCCCGCGACCAACACCCGCCGCGGGTCGCTGAGCGGAAGGTCGCTTAGCCGCTGCAACACGCTCACTCTCACCTTGGCGTCTGGATGGCTTAGCAGGGCGGCCAGCAAGACGGCCAATCGAAGCTGACCATCAGCGTTGAGCGTGTCCGCCGGTATGCGACTCGCCACGTCAGCTTGACCTGTCTCCCCCGAAGCGACGGCACGTTGCAGAATGTTCCACGATTCCACTCGATCCAGGTAGGACCACAGGGCCCGGAGGAGTGCGGCGCGCACGTCGCGATGCAGATCGCGTTTGTCGTAGGCGAGCAACTGCGCATATGCGTCCTCGGTCCGAAGTTCGCCGACCAGGCGCACCACTTCCTTGGCGATAGTGACTTGTGTGAACGGCGCGGCCTGCAGCGCCTGGAGCGCCGGCGCTGGCGGCATCTGCAAGAGAGCCTGGCGAAGGCCATAAATGGCGATGCGGCCGCGATCATCATTGAGCGCTTGCAGGAGGGTGGGCAAGCCTTGGGTGGCGTCCAGCCGGCCCAGCGCCCGCAGCGCGGCATCTCGGACGGCCATGCGGGAATTATCCAGACCCGCCAATTCGATCAGCAACCGCGGCGCGATGTCGGGCATCGCCGCTAACTGGTGGATCACGGAAAGCACGGCCGGGTTGTCCCGCTTCGCGTCTTGGGCGACTTCTTCAAGTGTCAGTGCAAGAGTGGCCTGCTGGGTCGGCGTCCAGCGCCAGAAGCCATCAGAGACGGGCAGGAAGAAGCGTGTTTGCCCTGTGCTGAATCGCCCACGATAAGCCACGCGGCCGAGGCAGGGTCCGAGCAAATCCTGGCGATGCAGGTGCAGGTAATTGCAAACGACCGGCCGAGTGCCCCACGTCGGATCTTGCTTTATGAGTTCGGGAACCAGATTCGAGAAGCGGTCGCGGCGCTCGTCGGCCAAAATTGACAGCGCCGACTGGGACGTGGAGTCGCTGGCGCTGGATCTGGCGAGCGATTCGAGGATGTCGGCGAGTCCATCGAACACGCGAAGCCGCCGTCCCAGGAGCCGAGCGGCGTTGAGAAGGTATCCTTCCCGCTCGCGGGTTTGCCACGACTGGAGCACTGGGAGAAGGGACGGAGCCAGATATTTCACATCGGTGTTGGAGAGGCGTTGCGATAGCGGAGAACTGAGCATTCCACGTTCGGCTACGATCGTAGCCAGCCACCGGCGCGACCAGTCCGGGTGGAAGGGAACCAGGCCAACGACAATCCGTTCCGCTGCGGCCCCTGTGGCGGCTGACGCATCGGCAGCGTCCAGCGCATGACGCAGGACAACGCCCAATGGCTCCAGGTGCTCGGCCTTCCATCGTCCGGGGGGAAGCGCCGACAGCGCGTTCAGCATCAACACACGCACGGGGTCCTGCTCATTTCGGCGAGTCGTCAGCAGCGCCAACATCTCTCCCAAACGATCACGATTGAAGCGAACAGCGGAAACGAGGCTCGAAATAGCCGCCCCTCGAATCTCGGCGTCGGGATCACGCAGGAGAGGATCGACGACACTTCGCATCTCAATCCATGACAAGAAAGCGGCGTACGCAATGCGTTGCGCCGGTCGCGTCGCCAATGCCGGCAACTCCAGATGCCTTCGGCCTTCACGATGCCGCTTGGCTTCAGGCAGCAGTGCAACAATCGCGGGTGGAAGCAAGCCTTCGCGGTCCCGCCAGGACAGCGCACAGATTTCATACGCTCCCTGACGCTGCACACGGGGCAACCGGCCAAGCCAGCGCTCCGGCCGATGAAATGAATGCGGCTGACGTTTCAAGAGAGTCGTGAGCAGCGGCGGGTCCAGCCGGTGGGCGATTCCGCTGCCCCCAAATTGACCCGACGGCTCTGCTTCGAGCACCAGTCTCCCGACGTCGTTAGGCCGGCGAATTGCAAGAACGTCCACCGACAGTTCGGCAAATGAAAGATGCCGCGCGAGTGACCTGACGAGCGTGACGGCCGCATCGGGCACCCGATTTCCCAGGACCGGCAAGACAGTCTTGGCGTTGGCGCGGAGGCGGGCATCCAATTCGTCTGTCGCGTCAGCGATTCGGGTGAGCAGCTCGGCGCAGAACCCCGGATGATGCCGAGCCAATCGCCGCCAATGCACCATCGAGGCTTCGCTTGAAAAGGCTTCCGTGTGCCGTGCGACGCAGGAGGCAGAACCAAAGGGAAGTAGCTCGACCCATAGTCGCTCCCCGCGCGCGATGGCGGCGTCCAGAAAGGCATCTACCGGGGTCCGGCGACCCTGTCGGCGCAGCCCGCGAATTAAAGAAAGCCGCCGAACGCGGTCCACCACATTGAGACGGTCCACGACTGTGGCGTCGTCGCAGAGCATTGGAGCCAGATGGCAAGCCAGAGTGCGAACCAGATTTGATGGATCGCTGATCGCCGCCGCCACGGGACTGCCATCCCGGCTCCCCAAGCAGGCGTAGAGAGCAAGCCGTCGCTCGTAGGAGTTGCGGTTCCCAAGCGCTTTCAGCAACGATGCGATGGATTCGTCGGTTGGTCGTCCCTGCGCGGTACCGGCGGCGAGTCGACCCAATTCGATCATCCGCTTGAGCCGCTGGCTAAATGTGAGCGGCTCCAGTTCGACCAGTAGTTGCTCCGATGTCATTTCGGCCAGCTTATCTCCTGATGAGCCGAACGACCAACTGCCCAAGGCCGCTCAAACTGTTCAGATGCGATTGAGGCGACCTGCAGGAGCTACTGGGCGGATGAGAAAGGCGGCTACGATGGGACAGCATGAAGTCCCACACCGAATACCTGACGTTCAACGTCCCGCCCCGCAGAACATCACACTCAGTGCGAGGAAGCTGTACGGAAGGCGGGGGTTTACTCATCAACCCGAACTCACGGATTCGCTCTGCTCGAATGGTGCCAATTTTCGGACATCGTGACCGGGACGCAAATTCGGTTTTGCCGACACTCCTGTCAATACTGCCAGAATTGTTGCCGGCGGCAACAATTGCGGTCAGGCCAATGGCACTGCGCATGGAATGGAGAGAAAATCAGCAGCGGTTCTCGCAGTCCTGAAACCGAAGGGCTGTCTCGATTACGGGCCTGTTTACCGGCTTTCGCCTACAGGCTTCGTTTTGTGAATCGGGTAGATCAAAAACTAGGCGACGACTAACTGCATCCTGGTGAACGTCTCCGACACGATCTCTCGTGCCGCTACGTCCCCAGAGGCAGATCCTTCCGCCACGGCAGGTACAAGCTCCATACGATAGATGACGTCGAGGGACTTCCCGACGTCATCCAAGAAGCTCGCTACCGCCCCATTCACTTCGTCCCAGCCTTCGTCGCCGCGCTTGAGTTGCAAGCCGGTCAGCGACTTCCGGGCGTTCTCGATTGCTTTAGTCACCCGACGCGACGGCCGTTCCTCCGGGAGCTTACTGTCGCTCGCCGGTCTCTCGGACTCCGCGTCGTCACTGTGCTGAAGCGTTACCAGCAGGTTTTTCACTTGGGTCCAGTTCGTCACTTCCGGGTGGGTCGCGTTCAAGTCCGCGATGGACTCGAAGTGGTGCGCGAACCACCTCATGCGTGACAGCTCGGAAATTGGAATGCTCAATTTCTTGGAAAAGTTCTTGAGCCTTGCCGAGCGGTACGCCTGGCGTTCCGTCGGCTCTCCGAACAGCTGATTCAGGCTGACACCCGTCTGGTGTCGGTCGTCCAATCCCCGTCGGTGATGGCTCTGCCAAATCTTGTGGAGTTTGCGGAGCACGACATTGTCAGACAGGGAACCGGCTGTAAGGCCGGCGGTATCAGTGGTCGAACTTGATTCGGTGATTAACGTCATGGAATTACACTTTCGTGCATTGCCATTCAGTCTCATGACACTGCGAGAAACACGCTGCCGAATTTTCAAAGAGCAGAAGTCCTGAATGTAACCCTTGTGAAACGTTGGCTGCAACTATAAATGTTTCTCGCGCCAGCCAATTCTGGGCAGTTCTGTCGCGGGATTTTTGCCGGCGGCAATAATTCTGAGATGAGGGGTTCAGCGCGCAACCGGCGCGAGGAAAGCCATTACTCACTCAACGATCAGACTCCGGCGCAGGTCTGCCATGCAAGCGGCCAACCCGCCAACGTCGGCCAGACTCGTGCGCAACTGACGAAGCGAATCAGGGTCGGGCCGTCGATTATATCCGTTGGCTGCGGCCTTCCGCTTTCCCAGGTAGGTGCGTGGCCCGGTGGAGCGCAGCCACGGTTTTCGCCGCCGACATTGTTCACGGAGACGCCGGCGATCCTCCACCGACCAGGGCCGACGACTTTTGCCGGCTGCGACCTTGAGCGGGTTCTTGGGTCGGACGTTCCGCCAGCCGTCCGCCAAGCCGGCCCCCGAATCCGCTGGCTGTGTCTTCGGTCTCTGCTTCAAGTTCGCTCCGCGATGATAAAGTTACTTTCGCTTGGGCCGATGACGATTGGTCGACGTAGGCAACGGTCTGCTTGCCGGAGGCGACCACATTCTGCTGATGAACAACGCTGAATTGCCGCGGCGAAATGGGCGAGCGGTATTGGCGGATGGCCAGAGCTAGCCGGCGCACTTCGCTCAGGAGCCGGCTGGCGGCCGCGTTGAGGATCTTGACGGCTTCCGGCGAGGTAACCCCCTCAGCGCGGGCGTGGAGTTGGGCTACGCGGTGATGTGCCATCAACAATTGCTGGAGCAGGATTAATTCGATCGGGTCGGTGGGCTCACCGGCGTCGCGAACGAATGAGTTTAGGTAGACTTTTGCCCCCATGGCTTCCACGTTCTCGGTGCCAACGACGCTGCTGAAGCAGGCCGGGAAGAGCATCTCCCGTGCGGTCCATGCTTGGTCGAGGGCTTTCTGACGCCATTCGCCATTCTGGTCGTCCGCTTTAATCGCTGTTGACGTTTTGGAAGCCTTCACTGCTGAACCCCGCGAAGGGGTTCTGGTCTTCGGCTTGGTTTTTTTCCCGTCCATGAGCTGTCTCCTTATGGGCGGTCCTTCGCCCGTTGTTGGATGGATGACTCTTACGTTTGGCTTTGTACACGGCACGTTCCTCGGCTTCACGCCCGGCGACCGCCGTCGCCCAGAGATCTACGAAACTCTGCAATCTCTCGACCAGCCGCTTCAGCTCCTGCCGGGCGGGGCTGTCTTCGGCATCAGATTGCGGTGGGAGAAACAGAGCCAGGTATCCGTCAAGCACCGCGGCGGTCTCGGGAAGAGAGAAACCGATCGTAGACTCCCAGACCAGAAACCGGGCCTTTTGGGCAAGTCGACTCCGGTCGGGAATCTGCGGTTCTTCGCGGCCATGAAAATCAGCCACCAGCATATCCAGTGCCGCCGGGCCAGCGGCGAGCGCCATGTACTTCCAGGTTTCGCCTCGGGTGGGCGCTCGACGCATCCCGACATAAATTCCGACCGCCTCCTGAGCGAGCCAATCCGTCGCTCGCAGCGATTCCGAGACGTTGTAGAACAACTTCTCGTATACTTCGATCACCCGCATTGGGAGATGGATCTTGCCTGCTATGGCGTCAAAAGATTCGCCGGCCAAGAGGCGTGCTTCAAGCTCATCGCGGGTCGGCCCGGCTTCAACTTGCAACCCAAGAGCGGCGGCCACGTCCGGGATTCGCCGCTCTACGTTCGCCCGCTTGGCGTCGGAATCAGCAGCGTCCATGGCCCGTATGTAGTCAAAGGCGAGCTTGAGCGTTGGGTCTTCCCAACATTCAGGACGCTTCCGGTTCTGAAACAAGATCATGGTCCGCGTCCACATTGAATCGGGTTTGCGAAAAGGGCTCATGCGTTGGAAGTCACGAGCGGTAATATTCGACGTCCTTGTCGCTACCATAATTGTCTCCTTCGTGATTATATCCGACGAACCATCTTCACGCACGTTTCACACTCACCACTTCAGTGTGAGTTGTGACGTCTTCATTCGCTCCTCGGCGATTCGCTGAATCGATAACTCTGCGTATTCGGTAGACTGTTCGATCCCGATGAAGTTGCGATCCGTTCGTATCGCGGCAATGCACGTTGTTCCCGAACCGGAAAAGCAATCTACCACAAGGTCACCTGGATGAGAGGCCACTGCGATAATTCGCTCCATCACCGGCAGCGGCATCTGGCATGGGTGGCCATCGACGCGGGCTTTGAACGTGCCGCACACTTTTGCATGGAACCAAACATCTCCAGTCGGCGAGAAGAGAGGCTCAGGAGCGTCTTGCGGCCGTAGTAACCAAACGTCATCGGGAAGCCGACCTTTAGGATTAGCTCGCTTATCGCCGTAAACAAGTTGGCGAGCGCTGGGAACGCGAATGGCATCGGCGTTGAAGACGAACTGTTTCGCATCCTTAACAAAATAAAGGATGAACGAATGCGATGACGTGAAATTGTCATGTTGGTTTTGGCCGAACGTGTTGTGAAGCACGACCGTGCGACGCAAATGAAGTCCCAGCGCCTGGCCCATCACTGCCATGTCATGGGCATAGGGACCACCGACAATCAGGAAGAAACTTCCGTTTGACGTCAAAATGCGAGGTACCTCAGCCATCCATTCCCGG
>Ga0075522_10003329_pt1 | contig 11750 bp, 5 predicted proteins | sample NGEPerA_FD_74796 | JGI IMG/M metagenome (GOLD analysis project Ga0075522, IMG submission 74796) | Arctic peat soil microbial communities from the Barrow Environmental Observatory site, Barrow, Alaska, USA - NGEE PermafrostL2-A | ecosystem: Environmental > Terrestrial > Soil > Wetlands > Peat ... | reverse complement strand
CTCGGACTCACCGCTTGGCGACGTCGTGAGATTCTGGGCCGAGCTGTAGCTGTAGCTGTTGCCGTTGTTGGCCGTCAGATCGTTCATCGAGTTGTACGTGCTCGTTGCCGTGCCAGCACCCGGCGTTCCGGTGTCGGTCTCGGAGGTGACCTGACCGGCATTGTCTCGGGAGTAACTAAAGCTCGCAAACGTCGTGCCGCTCAACTTGTCCGTGATCGAGCTCTGCTGGTCGGCGTTGTCGTCGACGCCCGTGTCGGTCACGCCGTTCGGGTAAGTGATCGAGGTGAGGTCGCCGTCGGCGTCGTAGCCGAACTGGGTCTGCTTGGAGTTCCAGTCCGTCACGGTGGCGAGCTCGTTCATCGAGTTGTAGGTCTGCGTCACGGTGTGGCTCGCGCCGGGGTAGGTGATCGAGGTGACGTTGTTGGCGTCGTCGTAGCCATACGAGATCGTCACGCTGTTGCCGTTCTCGTAACTGGTCAACCGATCAGCGTCGTCGTAGGTGTACGTCGAGGTGCCAGAGGCGTCAGTCATCGTCAACACCTTCCCGTCCGGGTTGTAGGTGTAGGCCACCGAATGCGTCGACCCGTCGGAGTAGGAGATATTCGTTACCTGGTTGTCTAGGTTATAGGTCCAGGTCGTCGTCTGGCCGTCGGGATTCGTCTCCGTCGCCATCGGTCCCGCAGCGGTGTAGGTGTACGAGGTCGTGTTTCCGAGCGAATCGGTCGTCGACGCCAGTTGACCGAGCGCGCTGTAGGTATTCGTCGTCGTGTTGCTGGCGCCGTCGGCATAGGTCAATTCCTGACCCATCGGACTGTAGGTATATGTCCGCGTCGTCGTGTCCGGCTCGCTCACCGACGTCAGCTCGTTGCCGGCGTTGTAGCTGTTCGAGGCGACGTTGCTGTCGGCGTCCGTGGAACTGGCTATGTTGCCGCCCGCGTCGTAGGTCTCGCTCGTCGAGTGAGCGAGCGGATTCGTCGTCGAGAGCGGCTGGTTCAGGTCGTCATAGGTATAGGTCGTTGTGTTGCCGTTCGCATCGGTCATCGAGACCTTGTTGCCGTTGGCGTCGTAGGTGTAGGTGATGCACTTCACCGCAGGCACCGAGGCACAGTTGCCGCCCGGGTCGGTCGTCGAGACGAGCTCGTTGGCGCCGTTGTACGTGTTGGTGGTGACGTTGCTGTCTCCGTCGGTAGTCGTCAAGGCGTTGCCGTTCGCGTCGTAGGTCGACTGCGTCGAGTGACCGAGCGGGTCAGTGGTCTTGGTCAAGTTCCCGTTGCCGTCGTAGTAGTAGTCGGTCGTGAAGCTCGAGGCACAGCCACAGCCAACGACGTTCCCGCGCGGCGAGACCATCGAGGTCTTCTGTCGGATCGCGTTGTAGACGTAGGTGGTCTTGTTGCCGAACGGGTCCGTTGACGACAACAGGTTGCCGCTCGCGTCGTAGGTGTCGGCCGTCGTCTGTGACGGCACGGTCGCCCCGGCGCCCCCAGCGACTACAACACTGGTGACTCGGCCGTGGTTGTCGTAAGAGGTCGTGGTGGTGAAGTTTGCGGCGTTCGTGCCCGCGAGGTTGCCGTCGGCGGAGGTTGTGCTCGTTTGCTCCCCGTCCGCGTCATAGCCGTAGGTGGTGATGGCATTCGGGCCCGCAGCGTCGTTGACGCTGACATGACGGATGCGGTAGCCGCTGTCGTCGGCGATGTAGAAGCCACCGTTGCCGTCCGGGATCATCGAGGTGATCGAGGCGAACACGGCGTTCATTGGCGAGCCGCCATCGCCCTCGAAGTAGCTGTTCCACCCGCCACCCGCAACGGTGTAGATGTGCTCCGCGGTCATCGACTGGTCGAAATAGGTGCCAGACGCGACCGGGACGAACTGCACGATGTCGTTGCCGCCACCGGTGATGTACAAGTTGCCGGCGGCGTCGGTGGTCGCGTCGTACGTACCGCCCAGTTCGGCAGAAGTGGCCGCTCCGGTGTTGCCGGAGTCGCCGGCCGTCCCGTTACCGGCGATCGTGTAAAGGTGATCGGCGGTCATCGACTGGCCGTAGTAGGTGCCAGAGGTAACCGGCAGATAACGGACGGTGGCGGTGTAGGCGTCGGCGATGACGATGTTGCCGTGGCCGTCGACCGAGACGTTGTAGGGGTAGTTCATCTCCGCCGAGGTCGCCGCACCACCGTTGCCGGAGTAACCGCCGGTTCCGTTGCCGGCGATGGTGTAGATGTGATCGGCCGTCATCGAGACGCCGAAGTAGGTGCCAGAGGCCACCGGCACGAAGCGGAGCTGGCAGCTGATCGTGTCCGTCAAGATGAGGTCACCCGCGGCGTCGAAGGCGACGCCAGTCGGCCCGTTGATCTCCGCCGAAGTCGCTGCTCCGCCATTTCCGGAGAAGCCCGCGGTGCCGTCACCTGCGATCGTGTAGATGTGGTTCGCGGTCATCGACTGCCCGAAGTACGTGCCAGAGGTCACCGGCACGAAGCGAATGACGTTGTTGCCGGAATCGGCGATCCCGAGGTCTCCTGCTTTGTCGAAGGCTGCGCCAAATGGTGCGTTCAACTCCGCAGACGTCGCCGCGCCGGTGTTGCCGGTGTAGCCGTAGTTCCCGTCGCCGGCGATGGTGTAGATGTCCGACGCGGTCATTGACTGGCCGAAGTAGGTGCCGCTCGAAGACGGGATGAAGCGGATGACGTCGTCGCCGTCGGTTACCGCCAGGTCGCCGGAGCCATCGGCGCGGATGTTCGACGGACCGCCGAGTTGGACCTCCTGCGGAGGCCCTGCGTAGTTGGCATCGGTGTAGCTGCCGGTGCCCGCAAGCACGTAGAGGTCATCGGCCGTAACCTGCTCGTCGTCGAGTGCGCCGGTCGCCGCCGCCATGATGCGGATGCCGCCGGCGTCTTCGTCGGAGGCCAACACGTTGCCGTTCGAGTCGATCGCGAGTCCGCCCAGGTAACCGACTTCGGCGCTCGTCGCCGCTCCACCGTTGCCGGTGTAGCCGTTGGTGCCGTTGCCGACGATGTCGTAGATGTCCTCCGCGGTCATGGATGTCCCATAGAAGCTGGCCGAGCTGACCGGGACGAAGCGAACCTCGGAGTTCCAGGTGTCGGCAATCGCCAGGTCGCCCGCCGAGTCAAAGGCGATTGCACCTACCCCGTCGAGCTCAGCAGAGGTCGCTGCGCCGCCGTTGCCGGAGAATCCTGCGGTGTGATTGCCGGCGACCAGATAGATGTGATCGGCGGTCATCGCCACTGCGAAGTGTGTCGTCGTCGCCACTGGAACAAAGCGAACAACGTTGTTACCACTGTCGGCGATCCCGAGGTCGCCTGAGCTGTCGAGCGCGATGTCCTCAGGTGAACTGATCTTCGCGCTCGTCGCCGCTCCGGTGTTGCCGGTGTAGCCAGCAGTGCCGGTGCCGGCGATGTCGTAGATCTTGCCGGCTGTCATCGAGATGCCGAAGTAGGTCCCCGACGTCATCGCCACGAAACGAACCTCGTTGTTGTTGGTGTCGGCAATCGCAACACCACCGGACTCCAAGGCGACGGCATCAGGCGTGTTCAGCTCGGCACTGGTCGCCGTGCCGGTGTTGCCGGAAAAGCCAGCGGTGCCGTTGCCGGCGATGGTGTAAATGTCGCCGCCGGTCATGGAAGTGCCGAAGTAGGTTCCAGAGGCGGCCGGAACGAAGCGAACCACCTTGTTGCCGGTGTCGGCGATCGCGAAGTCACCCGACGAATCGGCCGAGACGCCCTTCGCCTGAGCGAATTCCGCCCCAGTAGCCGCGCCACCGTCGCCGGAGTAGCCATAGATCGTGTTGCCGGCTACGACCGTCTCGACGTCGGTGCGCAGGTTGATGCGGTGGATGTTGTTGTGCTCGACGTAGCGGTGTACGCATACGGCACGCCGCCGACCGTGACGGTGGAGATCTGCCAGTCCGGCTGGTCGAGGTAGGTCGCCGCGACGGGCCCCATCGGCGCGCCGGCGAAGGTGGAGATGACTCCCGGTGAGCTCGAGGCGTTGCCATCCGGGGTCGACTTCGAGGTGAGGTCGCCATCGGCGTTGTAGGCGAGTTGGGTAACCTTCGCGTTGGCATCGATCGTCGCGCATGGCAGCTCCGTCGTTGGCGCGGAGGTAGTACAGGAGTCGCTATTGCCACCGATCGTCACCGAGTTGCTGTTGAAGAGGTCATATGTCGTGCTCGTCTGGAGCAGCGAGCCGCCGGTGCTATAGCTGCCGCTCGTCTGGTGCAGCGCGTTGCCGTGCGTGTCGTACAGCGTGTAGGTGACGTACGCAGGGGGCGCGGAAGGCACCGTGATTGTTCCGCCCGGAGAGACCGCGGCGGGCGGCGAGAGCGACGAGCAGGGGTTGGCGGCGAGCGGTTGTGTCACACAGCTCGCCTCGTCGAAGGAGTTGAACTTCGACGTCGAGGTGTTGCCGAGCGCGTTGGTCGATGCGGTGACGTTGTCGTCGGTGCCGTAGGTGGTGATGGTGGTGTCGCCGCTTGGGTCCGTCTTCGCGTCGTTGAGCAAGGTGGACGGGTCGACCTGGTCGGTGCTTGTGGCGGCCGACGAAGTCCCGAACTTTGCGGTGCTTGTCTCCATTGTCCCCTCGTTGAAAAGGTCTTGGGTCTCGTTGCTGTCGGGGTCGGTGACGACCACGACGCCGGTGAGCGAAGTCGAGTTGATGTTGGTGTACGAAAGGCTCGTCACGTTGCCGGCCGCGTCGGTCTGCGACGTGACCTGCCCCGAGCCGTTGTACGTGTTCGAGAGATCGTCCCCTGCGTCCGGTCCTCCTGGCTGACCGTCAGGCGCGGTGAGCGTCAAGAGATCGTGCTTCAAGTCCGCGTTGGCGTTGGAGGAGTCGTAGGTGAACGAGGTCACCTTCGACAGCGGATCGGTGACGGAGGTGAGGTTGCTCGAGCCATAGGCGTAGGCCCACTCACGGCCAAGCGGATCGGTGACCGATGTGATCGTCCCGGTGTCGCTGGCACCTGACCAGCCGATTGTGAGCGTGCGACCAGAAGCGGAAGTGATCAACTCACACGACCCCGCCGTACCTGGGCAGTTCCCCGATCCCGGGCTCGGCGAGCTGTACGTGACGCTCTCCGAGGTGCCGTTCGCATCGGCGATCGAGGACAGCGCGCCAGCAGAGTTGAAGGTGTAGGAAGCGTACGGGTGCATAATCAACGTGTAAGTGGAGGTCCCTGAGTTATAGGTCAGGCTGGCGTTCACCCGCGGCAGCGCGCAGTAGGTTCCCGAGGTCCCGGGGCCGACATACGGCGAGGTGCAACTGCCGCCGCTTGGTGAAGTGAAGAGTGCTTCCGCGCCGTTCGCCTCGGTCAAGGTGATGTCACCCGACACGGTCGTGCCGTAGTCGGAGTTGAGCGCCAGCGACTCGCCCCAGTTGTCCGTCCACCCGTAGCCGAGCGGACCAGGCGCGGACGCCGTCGCTTCGGTTTGCGCGAGCGCGGCGTCATAGGTGCGGGTGAAGGTCAGGGGCGGACCGTAGGTGGCGACCGACGCGTCGGTAGCGGTGGTGAAGTAGTCGCCGGTTGCGACGTCGACGGAGCCGGCGACAGTCGTGTCAGTCGGACCAATCCCGCCACCGCCACCAATGCGCTGCGGACCGGAGAACGAACCGCCAGCGAGCGCGTTGTCGAAGACGTAGGCCGCGCCCTGCGCCGAGTTACTGGCGACGGTGTGGTCCGGAGCCTCGACGAAGGCCATGGTGCCGAAAAGTGCAACCGAGGTGCCAAAGTTGTCACTTGCCGCACCGTCGGAGGAGGTGAGCTCTGCGACCTGCGACCACGAGGTGGCGCTCGCGGTGAACTCGTAAACATCGCCCTGGCCCGCGTTGCTGCTGACGGTATGTGCGGGTGCACCGACGACCGCGGTCGCACCATCGAGAGCCACGGACCTGCCGAAGTTGTCGCTCGCTGCACCGTCCGAAGAGGTCAGCTCGATAGCTTGTGACCAGGTCGATCCACTCTCGCTGAAGATGTAGGCGTCGCCTTCAGCCGAGTGGCCGCTCACCGCGTGCGAGGGCGCGCCGACCAGCGCATTCATGCCAGAGATCGCTACCGAAGTTCCGAACGCATCGCCGGCGGCCCCGTCGGAGGAGGTGAGCTTCTGGACCTGCGCCCACGTCGATCCACTCTCGTTGAATACGTACGCTTCGCCCTGTCCCGCGTGTCCGCTCACTGCGTGCGACGGCGCTCCGATGACGGCATTCGCGGCGGAGAGCGCTACTGAGGATCCGAAGGCGTCACTCGCCGCGCCGTCGGAGGAAGTCAGCTCCGCAGCCTGTGACCACGATGAGCCGCTCCCGGTGAAGACGTAGGCGTCACCTTGTCCAGCATTGCTACTCACCGTGTGGCCCGGCGCGCCGATGATCGCGGTGGCACCGTTCAGGGAAACGGAGATGCCAAAGGCGTCGCTTGCCGCACCGTCCGATGCGGTGAGCTCGGCGACCTGCGACCATGTCGAGCCGCTCTCGGTGAAGATGTAGGCGACGCCTTGATCCGCATGCCCGCTCACGGTGTGCGCCGGCACGCCGACGATCGCGGTCGCGCCGAAGATCGAGACCGAGGTTCCAGGGCCATCGCTTGCAGCGCCGTCCGAAGCCGTCAGCTCCCCTGTTTGCGAGAACGTCGGATCTACCGTCAACGGATATCTCGCCCGCTGGTCATCGACCGTGATCCTTACGGCCTTGCCAGCCGAGATCGCTTGCATCGAGGCGGGAATAAGAGAACCGGTCGCGTCAACCACCCGGAGACCGTGATAGCTCGCGACGGTCTGCCCTTTCTGCGCGCGAAGATCAACAGCGCTGCCCGCACCGCTCACGGTGACGCCGTCGACCGGCACGTCGACAACGAGCGGACCTCGTCCCGCCGGGCGAGTCAGCAACTTGAAGGACTGCTCGACACCGCCCGGCACGGCAACATACGACTCGACGACGCCATCGGCGCGATAGGTCGCGCCGGGACCATCGGCCACAAGCTTTGCGGCGATGGGCTGAATCAACTGGCCTCGCCCGATCGCGGCATCACCGACTCCAATGCTGAAGTCAGAAGCACGAAGGTCTGCACCAGTAGCGCTGTAGACGTTGCGAAAGGACGCCCCAAAGGCGACGGGTGCACTATTGGTCGCCTCGCCAAGCGTTCGACGAACTGCTCTTCCCAACGCGGCCCTGTCTGAACTGGTCGCGTCCGTTGACGCGGTCAAGCCTGGCGAGTTCGAGGAGAGACTCACCTCGGCAGCGATGGTGTGAGCACGAGAGTCGATGCCCGGCTGGATCGACACCGTGCCTGCCGTGAGGGCCACCGACAGGAGAACGACGATGGCGAGCGACAGGCGAGGAGAGCCTTGCGAGACCACGCCAGGAGCGCGGTGAAAGCGCCTGGCGACTCCTTCTCGCCAGGCAACCTCGGTTCTCCGACCGGCCGCAGCGACTGGTGGCCAACCATAGGGGAGGCCAATTGCTAGAGCGATAGGGCCCGGCGTGACCTGGAAGTTGGATGAAGGTGACACGCCCGGAGTTAGAAGTTGTCCGAGAGCGTGTGCTGGCGCGACTCGTCGAACTGCCGTCTCGACATAGCGAGCTTCGAAGACCCGAGGGCAAGCCTCGGCCGTCGCCCCATGATGCCGCGTACCACCACCGAAGAACCTACGGAACTGAGCGATGCTCACCATTCGCTTGCCGCCTTTTCGATCGCGGGCTGAATGGTCCGACGGAGTTCGCTTCCTTGGTCGCCTCCGCTCGGATGGTGCTGTTCCGTTCAGGGACGCTCGCTGGCCCTAACGGCGGAAACAATTCGCAACTTCAATGCGAATTTCGCATCGATGGTCGGCGGTCGCCGTCGGGAATCGCGGCGACGGATCAATGATTCAGGCGCGGATACTCGCTGTCCTGTCGAGTCTCATCGGAGCTCGCTGTAAAGCGCACTCAGACGCGACCGCCACCACGCATCCTGAGAAGCACCACCGGGCTGATCCAATGGCCGGATGGCGAAATCACATCCCCGGATCTTTTTGCATTCGGGTGTTGTTGGCCGACTTACTTCGTGTTAAGACTGCCTCTCCAGGCGTGCACTCAGACTTTTCGCGACGAGACCCACTCTCGCTAAGCGATAGATCGGCTTGCTTGCTCCTTGACCTAACCGAAGTGACCTAACTGAGCGGCGATCTCGCCGGAAGAGGGCAAGCGATGGACCCAGATCGTCTCGAATCGTTTCTCATGTTGGTGGAGGAGCTTCACTTCGGTCGAGCCGCCCGTCGGCTTCGCATGAGCCAATCGGGCTTCTCCCGGCAAATAGGGCTGCTAGAACGCTCGTTAGGCGTGCGCCTGGCCATTCGAACCCGGCGGCAGGTCCACCTCACCGACGCCGGAGTCGTTTTCGCCGCCAAGGCGGCGAGGCTGCTCCACGAAATGGGTTACGTGAAGGCTGCCGTCGTGGCCATGAAGACCATGCCGGTTGATTCTTAGTCGCATGCCGGGTGCCGAAGTCGCTGGCGCGACCGCGCGTCCGAGGCGCGATAGCGCTAACTGACAGTTCCAAAAAGTCGGATAGTCAGCTCTGTTTGAATCCGCGCTCTTCGATCGGAGCCTCGCGTGTAGATGAAATACAGCGGGCTGTCGGACGCCAATCACATGTAGTTGACCGAGCCGGTTCGAGCGCTTGAGGAAAGTCGTGCATTAGCGATATCGACTCGGGATATACCATCGTCATGGAAGCTGGTCCGGCGTAATCCGGGCACGTTCAACAAGCGCTTACCTCACTCCTGGCAGTCTTGGCAGACACCTTCGCGTCTTGGAGGTGAGGCAGGACTGATCCGAGCTTGAAGACGACGTCGGACGGCGCCCACGTGTTATAACGGTCACTCCCGTTGGCCGGCAGGCGCTTCAAGTCGAGACAGCGATATCGAAGGCGATCGTGATTCGTGTCGAACAAGCTGGGCTGTATTGGCTTCGACCGATCGCCCGCTTATTCAAAGGCCATCGCGGACATCGCTGCTGGTAGGCTTCGCAGTGGCAGCGCTACCCGTGATTCGGCTGTCGACCGCTCCCTCAAGGTAGCCCTCCAAAATTTAGGCGGCTACTTCTGAGCATGACGGACGTCCACCCTTTCGATCTTGGTCGGATCGGGCGCGTTGGCACGGCTCCACGCCAGAGTGCCGACCGCAATGCGTAGGCTGCTGATGTATCTACCTCGAAACGATCAGCTGAATGACAGCATTGCCGCGCGCGATCGAGACGAGGGTCCCTCATGGCTCCAGGTGCCCGCACGCTCGCCGGCGTTATTACCGTTTCAGGTTGCTCAGTTGTCAGTCATCGCCTCGGCTTAATCTGCTTGACCCCATTGACCCAAATTGCGCGATCGCGATCGAACTACGGAAGCCGACTGTTCGGGTAGCACTCGCGCAGCACAGTCGCAGACACGGCGGAGCGAGTCTCATCATCTCCGTAGTCGTGATGTCATAAAATACGAGCAAGTTGGGAAGCTGGTCGCCTTCCACGCTCTGCTAATAGTTCCGCTTGTCGCGCGACCGGTACGAGCGGGGCCAGTGTGTCCTCGACTGGTCGCAAGGTCGCTGCCATTTCGGAATACGAGCCTCGCCACTCGGGAGAGAGAGGGTGTGTACCTCGCCGGTATCCTCGCTTCGCAGGCCCGTCATTAGGACCGGCTCTGCGGAGGGCGCCGGCTGCCATGACGCTTCGAAAGAACTCCTCCTCTCCGGGAGAGGAGGAGGCACATGAGGGCCATAACGAAGGAAAAAGCCCGCGATCCGATATCGCCACCGATGCCATCGTGTCGCCACGCCTTGGTCGTTCAGTCCTTCAACCGTCAAGCGCGCGGCGCTCCACATACCGCGGCCGTCGACCTGGGCCAGGTGTGCTTGCCACCCAGTAGGTACCACGGAACTCTCGCTCGATGCGGAGTTTGCCGATCTCTGGACGACGGGATGACGCCCTCGAACTTCGAGCCGCCTTGCGCGCGCTGGACTAGTTGATACTCCGCCTCAGCACGCTCAGGTTCGTCGTTCACGTCAATAACGGTATCGAGCTGTCCGGGACCGCCGGAGTGTGGCTGCAACCAGTGATCGAGCATGAAAGTCTTGGTCTAGAGATGATCGGAACCTCTTTGGACGGACTCGTCGAGGCATTCCGGTCTCCTCCGTCGGATGCGATGGATCTCGAGCACTGGCCTATGGCCGCCGCGGGCGAGAGCTGTCCCATTTCATCGCCCTGACGATTTCTAAGACAAACAACAGAATCTGCCGTTAGGTGATCTACGCGCAACATCGAATCGCGTTAAGTGAGGTCGCATGGCCGGCGAAGACGACTGGGATGAGGGCGACGCCGGCGGCGCCCCGGAGCTGACTACGCCGGAGCTGCTCTTTGAGGACATCGAGGATATTTGGAGATACACGCCGTCCCCTCGGTTGCGAGGCTTGTACAGGGAAGTGACGGCGACCTTGAAAGAGGTCGAGGACATGTTGATCCCGATTGTCCCGGTCGCGAGGCAAGCCGAGCTATTGGTAAGCGTTGAAGGTGACGAGCTGCCCAACTTCCTCGTGTTCTACGAAATTGCGACCCAGGAGATGACCAAGTCGCTCAAACGCGTCTGCGACTTGTTGCGCGAGTGCCAGTCGGACAAGTACCTCCCGTAGCTTGATACCTACCGGTCCAATTTGGGCGGCAGGATCGGAGAAAGGAACTCGGGGCGACGGCGGAGAGTGTCGCACTTGATGAAGTGTTCCAGATGCTCGGAAGGATTCGCCTGCAGGTCCGAGGGCGCCTGTCCCATCTGTGCGAGAGCGACGGTCGTTACCTCAATGTCGACCACGTACGGCTCCAGTTGGAGCACCTCGACACGCTCCTCGACGCGGAGACCCTCATGATCGCCGAAGTGACCGAGAACGATCAGGCGTTGTGACCGGAGGTCGTCCGTTGGCGCGAAATGCGGACTGACGAAGCGCTCGGCGCACCGTTGCCGCGTGACCTCCACAGAAGAAGAGCCGGCGCGGCGCGTGTTACCAGCTCAGACTGTTCGGAAGTGACACCGTGGCGAAGGGCGTCGGTGTCGGTGCGCAGCCATGACTGAGCCGATCGCCGATCTCGACGAGGTCGTCCATGAGCGCAACCGACTCAGCATCTTGACGACGTGCTACGAGGCGCGACGCATCGGGTTCTCCGAGTTGGGCGACACGCTCGAACTCAGTGCTGGGAGTCTCGGGCGTCACCTGCACGTGCTCGAGGAGGCAGGACTCGTCTCTCGTGACAAGACCTTCGCGGCAAACCGGCCGAAGACCTGGGTGGCGATTACTCGTCGCGGAAGGAAGGCGCTCGAACGCGAGGTCGCCGTTTTGCGGTTGATCATCCAGCGGGCCGAGCTTGCCGCCGAGAGCGTTCCTGCGAGGAAGCCTTCGAGAGCCAGCCATTGAGGTCGACCCGTCGACCTTGCCCCTCACTGGACGGAGATGGCCAAGGCGGGAAAGTGTGGCGCGCTGGGTAGGTGTAAATCAGCGCGCTCGTGCGGCCGTAGGAAGTGGGTGGACGAGGCTTGGGCTTGGTTGCCGCGCTGTTTGAGGACGGCGGGGTCGGATTGTGACTACTTGTTATGGGGGTGCTCCGGTCTCAGGAATCGCCAGGAGTTGAGTCCGCCACAGTGGTGTACGAGCGGGTGATCGATTCGCGCGAAGCATCTCGCTTCGCGCGAAGCATCCGCGAAAAATGACGATCACCGCACCAACCTTCAAAACCTGAGA
>Ga0075522_10003328_pt1 | contig 11750 bp, 13 predicted proteins | sample NGEPerA_FD_74796 | JGI IMG/M metagenome (GOLD analysis project Ga0075522, IMG submission 74796) | Arctic peat soil microbial communities from the Barrow Environmental Observatory site, Barrow, Alaska, USA - NGEE PermafrostL2-A | ecosystem: Environmental > Terrestrial > Soil > Wetlands > Peat ... | reverse complement strand
ACATGGAGCCGGCGCTGCATTTCTACCGCGACCTGTTCGGGCTCGAGTCCGTCTCGCCACCTGAGCTGCCCAACAAGTTCCTGAAGGTGGGGGAGGGCGGCGATGGGGTGCCGGAGATGATCGTGCTCGTGCCCCACCCGGACAAGTCGGTGGAGTTCCCGCGGGAGAAGCCCAAGCGCGTCCTGCACCACCTTGCGTTTCGAGTTGACGTGCAGGCGTACGACAGCCTGCGTGAGCGCTTCACTGCGGCGGGCGTGCAGGTGCGCTCCGGCGTTCATCCGGTGCTGAAGGGAGTACGCACCTTCTACGTCGACGACCCGGACAACAATGAAGTCGAGGTCATTTCTTTGGACCCCGATTACATGCGCGAAACGGCCTAGCGAATCTTTACGTCGGCGAGCGCTGCCATGCCGTCGAACCACGCCGGCCATGAAGCGTTGTTCAGAGAACCACCGATGCTGCGACATGGATGGACCAGCGTCTCGGGATCTGTTGGATCGCTGATCGCCTGGATGTAGCCGAGTGATAACGAGAATGTCTCGGGTGACGAATAGCCGGCGATGCTGTGCGGCTGGACAGTAAAGGTGCCGAGCTCGGCAACCACCCAGAAGTAGGCGCTTCGCGGTGGCGTTTTCCAACCCGGCGGAAATGTCGGGTCGGTCGTGCTGAGGGTGTCGAACGTGACGAGCTTCGCCTCAATCCGGATCGCATTCGGATTCCGGAGCTGTTCGTAGGCAGGAGCGCAGACTCCCTTAGGCAGATTGGACGCGATTGGTCCGGTGGCGGTAGGTGATGCGTTCGTGCCCGGGCTGGCAGCACGTTGCCCACAAGCCACCGCCAGAAGCACGACCAACCCGACTGCGGCGATGGCCTTACCGCGCGCCATTCGACCATTCTGCTGCCATGTAGGGTTAACGACAAGCCCGCACAGCCGTAACGCGGCGCCTATGTATTCAAGGTCGGCATCAGCTTGCTGGCGGGGGTGGTGACGACGGGCCGTTGATCGCCGACTATGGACTACATTAAGCCACGATTGCCAGACGGGAACGAGTGTGAATGCATTGCTTCAATGCCGGCCGCGGAGGCGTAGTCGGTTGACCGGCGCCGGCACTGTTCCGAAACCATCCGACGCGGCCCTCATCCGGCTGGCCGGCATCGCAGCGCAAGTCGAGGCGGTGCTGGCGCCGGACAAACCGTTGGACAAAGCGCCGGTGGGATTGAGGACCATCAAGAACGACCGGCGGCGGGCGATGGAATCCATCCTGGTGCTGCTCAATGACAGCGAGGTGCGGAGCTACCTGGCGGAGCTTGAGGGGTTGGGACTGTTGCCGGCGTGACCGGGCACGCCTGACGCCGACAGTTAAGTCGTCTGCGGCTTGGCCTGGACCTCGGGCTTGGGGCTGCGAGAGGCGAGCGTCGCAACGACGCCGAGGACGACGGCGATAGCTCCGACGATGATGGCGAGCGGCTCGGGGAGATGGAAGCCGATCGCCTGGTCCAACGAGTAGGTTCCGGGACCAGTCAGGGCGATCGCCACAACCGACGCGAGCAGCGCCAGGTTGAACTCATAACCGCGCTTGCCGGCCCAGAAGCCGTTGGCCCAGTGCACCGTCGCGATGGCGATGATCATGGTGCCCGCGACGGCCAGGCTGCCCAGGGGAGACAGAAGGCCGAGGGCGAGCAGGACGCCGCCTCCGAATTCGGAAAGCGCCGCGATCCAGGCCCACGGCGTGGCGGGTCGGATCCGAAGCTTGGTGACGGACTCGGCCCAGCCGCTCATTCCGGGGCCGCCCCACCAGCCAAACAGCTTCTGGGCGCCATGTGCGGCCATGGTCAAGCCGACCACGACCCTGAGAATCAGAATACCCAAGCTAAACATCTCGCTATCAGAAGATATCCCCGCGCGACCTTCCCCATTCCATCGCCCAGATAGACTCAGCGGGTCTGGGACCCCCAGGCCTGGAGAGAGGGCCCGTAGCTCAGCTGGTCAGAGCGGCCGACTCATAATCGGCTGGTCGTTGGTTCGATCCCAACCGGGCCCACCAAGTTTCGAGTTCATTTCGACCCCCCTTGGGGTGGTAGCCGCCGTCGGGTTTGACAACTATTCTGACAACAGTTTGGCGTCACAAACGTGCGGACTAGAGGCCGGTGTCATGTAGTGGGGATGCACCCAAGAAACCCCGCCGTTCGGGAGTCGTAACCAGCGTTTCAGATTGGCGTTATGGCTTACATGATGGGCGCGGTCATCAGGGGCGCAGGTCTCGCGGTCGTGATGATCTTCGCCACCTGCGGCAGCTCTTCCGAATTCCAGGGGCAGGGCTCATCTAGTACATCGTGGTCCCCAAACCTGAGCGTCCATGGCCGCATCCCCTTGGCTGGAGCGCCTAGAGACGAACGATGCTAAGCGAGCGATACCCGATCCTCTATGGACCAAGCGTCGCCGCCCATCGCGGCGTGAGGCAGCTGCGCTGGGCGTTCGATCGAGCTCCGCTGGCGCGCACCGATCAAAATGTTAACGCCCGGTTCCGCGTCGCCCGCCACCAGTCGATCCTGCTGCGAAAGCTTGGCGACGTCGACATGGACCTGCAGCGAAACAAGCTGCGAAACCTCGAACTGGCGTTGGCGACCATAAACGGACGCGTATTGAAGCCTGGGCAGGAGCTTTCCTTCTGGCGCTGCGTCGGCGAGCCCAACGCCCGGCGCGGTTACCTGCCGGGCCTCGTGCTCGTTCACGGTCGAATGGCATCCTCTGCTGGCGGCGGTCTCTGCCAGCTTTCGAACCTGCTGCACTGGCTCGTTCTGCATTCGCCGCTCCGGGTTGTCGAGCACCACCATCACGGCTATGATCCGTTCCCCGATTCTGGCCGGCAGGTGCCATTCGGTTCCGGAGCGACCGTCTTCTACAACTATGTCGACTTGAAATTCGAGAACCCGACTTCAGCGAACTACAAGATTCAGCTGTGGCTGACGGATACGGAATTGCATGGGGAGATCTGGGCTGATCGGCTTCCGCCACTCTCCTACCACGTCCACGAAGAGGGCCACAGGTTTTTCATGCGGAATAGTCAGGTGTATCGGGAAAACCTACTTTGGCGGACGATGCACGACCGGGCGACGGGGAACCGGGTTGCGTCTGAGCTGATCGCTCACAACGTCTTCCCGGTCCTGTATCAACCAGATGCGAATGTGGTTATCGAGCCGGAAGCAATTCAGTGACAACGCATGCCTACTCATCTAGCGGTCGCTGACTAAACTTCGTCCCGGGTCAGTGGACTCAGCACTCTATAGCTGGACCGCTGCGTTCGGTCACGTGCGCCCGCGCACCCACCGGCTGCCTGTTGCTATTGATTGGACCAGATTGTGGGGTTGGTCAGCGGGAATCACGTGGCTGAATAAGTTCACCGTGATGGCGCTACCGGGAGGACGATCATCCGGCCACCTTCCGGCCGCACATTGTCGGTGTTGAACATTGAGCGGTCCAGCGCGACGACCTCCCCCTTCACCGATTTGAGGAATGCGTCCGCGGTGTCGAGGAAGGAGATCGCCGGGGTGCGGAAATGCATCGGGACCACCCACGACGGCGCGAGCTCCTCGACCAGCTCCGCGGCAGCGCTGCCGTCGATTGTGGCGTTCCCGCCGACCGGAACAAACAGGAGATCGATGTCCCCGATCGCCTCTCGTTGCTCCGGCCGCAGCTCTGCCTGGCCGAAATCGCCCAGGTGGCACACGCGCACGCCGCCGATCTCGAACACGTAGATCACATTGGCTCCCCGCTTCGTGCCGGCGACCGAGTCATGTTCGGAAGCGATCCCGACGACGCGGCCGGCAGGAGTATCGAAAGTTCCCGCGGAGGAGCGGACTGTCTGCTTGACATCGCCGACGACCTCGACAGCGTTGTGATCGCCGTGCTCGTGGGTGACCAGAAGCAGCTCGGCGACAGCGTCGCTAATCGCCGGGTAGTTCCAGGTCATCCCTCGCCCCCGCGCGGCCTCCATATCGCCAAAGGGATCGATGAAGACCGTGTTGGTGCCGCCGGCAAGGGCGAACGCTGATTGGCCGTACCACCTCACCTGCACGGCGTCACCTCGATTGCACCATCGGCTCGCCTACCACGGCCACGTCCCCGATCTGAGTTGGCACAACGACGCGCCGCTGGCGGCCCGAACCGCGCAGTGCCGACGTCACGCCGGCGAGGATGCACATTGCGACGCACGCGAGCAACGCGACGCGAATTCCTGTCACGAACGGCTGCGCCAAGAGGCCCGCGAAAAAGTGCGGGTCAGTCACTCGGGCCGCGACTCCCGGCGGGAGCGTGGCGAGCAGCGATGCCGGGACGAGGTGCGAGATCGGGTCGTAGCCCAGCATAGCCGCGAAGATCGCCGCGCCCGGAGGGAGGGATGCGATGCCTTGCGAAATCGGAGCGGGCAGGCCCGCCTGGGTCGCGCCCACGTTCAACGCTGGCCCAAGGTTCTGCGACAGGCTGGCGATAACGATCGTGAAGAAGATCGCAGTGCTGGCCGTCATGCCGGCGTTGAGGATCATGGAGCGCATGCCCGCAGCCGCTCCCCGCTGCTCCGCAGGCACCGAGCCCATGATCTGTGACGTGTTGGGAGCGCTGAAGAAGCCCATCCCAGCGCCCATGAGTGCAAGGTACGCAGCAAAAACCCAGATGTTGAAATCGGCCGGCAGCGTTATCAGGAGTGCGGCTGCAAGCCCAGCGACCAGGATGCCGCCGGTCGCCAAGGCGCGCGAGCCGTAGCGGTCGCTCAGCCAGCCACCGAGCGGGCCGAACACGACGAAACCAAGCATTAGAGGCATCGTGTCGAGACCGGCGTGAAGAGGTGTGTCCGCATAGGCGACGCCGTGGAGCGGCAGCCAGATGCCCTGCAGCCAGATGATGAACATGAACATCAGTCCTCCTCGCGCGAGCGAGAAGAGGAAGGCCGCGACATTGCCGAAGAGGAAGTCACGGATCTTGAAGAGACCAAGGTCGAACAGCGGGTAGCGGACCCGGGTTTCGATGACGCCGAAGGCGACCAGCAGGATGACCCCGGCCGCAAGGACGAATACCACTGTCGGGTTCGACCAGCCCATGGCCTGGCTTCCGTACGGGGTCAGCGCCTCCGTCAAACCGAACATCAGCGCCAGCAGTCCGCCTGCGAAAGTGATGTTGCCGAGCCAGTCGAGTGGCTGTGACTGCCGCTTGCCGATCTCGTGCAGCGCCACGTAAGCCCACACCGTCCCCACGACACCGACGGGGACGCTGATCAGGAAATCCAGTCGCCAGTTGATTGCGGCGAGGATTCCTCCGAGCACGACACCGACCACGTTTCCCGCAATGAATGAGATCTGGTTGATCCCGAGCGACAAGCCGCGCTGCCTGGCGGGAAAGGCGTCGGTCAGAAGGGCGATGCTGTTGGCGAAGATGCATGCGCCGCCGAGGCCCTGCAGCATGCGAAAACTGATCAGCTCAATGGCGCCGAGCGTGCCGACGGACGGGGTTACCGCGCACAGCAGGGAGCCGACGGTAAAGACGACAAAGCCCAGGTTGTAGACGCGCACGCGGCCGAAGATGTCGGCGATGCGTCCGAAGGTGACCAGCAGCACGGTGGTCACTGCCGAATAGCCCATCAGCATCCACAGCAGAAGGTTCGACTGGCCTGGCGCCAGGGGGTCGACGTGCAGGCCGGAGAAGATCGCCGGCAAGGAGATGAGGACGATCGTCTGGTTGATCGACGCCATCAGCATCCCGATCGTCGTGTTGATCAGGACGATCCATTTGTATTCGAGCTTCTTCACGCCTCCACCGCCGCCGCCATCAGCTCGTCCTCCACCAGCCTGACCGCGGCATTGAAATCGCGCAGAGCAGCGCCGATCCGCTCCCGGTCGGCAACCTTCATGCGTTCGGCTGAGATACGGATCGCAGTCCCCTCTAAAAATGGAGTTGCGCTCACAAGCCGCCGCCCTTCGTCGGTCAGCGTCGCGACCACCTTGCGGCGGTCCTCGAGATCCCGCTGGCGCTCGATTAGGCCACGCTCCTCGAGGCGGTCGACAAGCCGTGTTATGGAGGGGGGCTCCAGCGCGAGCTCGGTACCGAGCTGGCCCAGGGATTGCGGGTGCTTGGCGAGACGACGCAGGACCCTCACCTGCACCAGGGTCAGCTCGGCGGCATGCCAGATCCGTGTTTGGAGTGACTCGCTGAGGGTCACCGCATCCAGGTAGGCGCTCAGCAGCCGCTTGGCTGAGTCATCTGGATTAGTTGCCGGCACAGCAATATTATACAAACCGGCAAAGGATCTCTCCAGCCAGGCGCTGTCCGAATCGCTCTGCTCGTACCTCGTTAAGCTTCCCCGGTGCGCGCGTTTACGATCCCTGCTCAGCAAAATCAACGTGCGCCAAGGACCCCGATCAGTTGAGCCGGCGCGGCTGGGCTCTCTTCATCGCGATGAGCTTCATCTGGGGCATTCCTTACCTGCTCATCAAGGTGTCGGTCAGCGACCTCAGCCCGGTGACCCTCGTCTTTTTTCGAACTGTGATCGGCGCCATCATCTTGTTGCCGATCGCCGCGGCGCGTGGAAGCCTCGCTCCCGTTCTGCCTCACTGGCGATGGATCATTGCTTACACGATTGTCGAGGTCGCGCTGCCCTGGTTCCTGGTCAGCGACGGGGAGCTGCGCCTGTCCAGCTCGCTTACAGGTTTGCTGATCGCGGCCACCCCGATTGTCGGCGTGGTGCTCGGCCGGCTGACCAAAGGCGATGACCGCTTCGACGCCCGACGGCTGTTCGGCCTGGCGGTCGGGCTGCTCGGAGTCGCCGTCCTGGTCGGGTTCAACGTTGCCGTGAATGATCTCCGCGCCGCCGGGGAGATCGGACTCGTCGCGATTTGCTATGCAATCGGTCCATTGATCGTCTCACGCCGCCTGTCCGGCGTCCCCAGCATCGGCGTGGTGGCTGTGTCGCTCGTGCTGCCCGCGATCTTCCTCGCGCCATTGGGGCTGACTCACCTGCCTGCCGCATTCCCGCCGCCACAGGTGCTGCTGGCCGTCTCTCTGCTCGGAATCGTGTGCACCGCCCTCGCCTTCCTGCTGTTCTTTGCGCTCATCGCGGAGGTTGGTCCCGTACGCGCCACTGTCATCACGTACGTCAACCCCGCAGTAGCGCTCGCGCTTGGCGTCACGCTGCTGGGCGAGCCGTTCACCGTCGGCGCGGTGGCAGGCTTTGCTTTGATCCTCGCCGGGTTGTTTTTCGCCACTCGGCGCGGGCCCCGAGCCGCCGGCGTCGTGCTCAAGGACCAGGATGAAAAAGGAGATGCGCACAAGGATGAGCAGGTTGTCGAGGCGCTCTGAGGAAGGCTATTGATGGGCGTGGGCAGGCGCGTGGAGGAGAGAAAGGCTGACGTTCTTGCGAGCCTAGCCAAGCAGAGGGATATGTGGCTCGCCACGGCCGATCGAACCGGCAGGCCTTGGGATCAACAACGCGTTCTCACGCAAGTACTGCGACGTCAGCGCTTTTGGCGACATAACCACGCGCTTCCCAGTCCTGTGGATCCGCGGCGATGCGGACCAGGTGATCAGCGACCAATCTATGTTCGACCTCGCGTATCTCGGGAAGCTCGGCGCAGTCCCTGGCTGGCCTGGGGATGACTCGTGTCCGCCGCAGCCCATGGTCGCCCAGATCGACGCGGTCCTCATGCGCTATAGCAAGGCGTCCGGAGCCTCCGTTCACAAGGAGGTGTGGGAAGGCGTGGGGCATGGACCGTTGATCGAGCGGTCGGAAAAGCTCGCCGAGCTCATGACAGAGGTCATCGGCGCCGGGGCCGCAGCCCTGACAATCTACCCAAGATTGTCCAGGAGGACTCGACTGCCGGGTAGCAAGTCTCTTACGCTGGTTCTACCTCTATGACCCAGCAACTCCTGAGTCTTGTCTCCTCGTGGGGATACATAGCCATCTTCGTCATGATGGTTGGCGAAAGCGCGGGTCTTCCGATCTCGAGCGAGATCGTGGTCCCCTTCGGGGGAGCGCTTGCGTTCCTGGGCAAGCTCAGCCTGGGCTCCCCGGTCACGCAGCTCGCCCTCGTGGTGGTTGTGGCCAGCGCGGCAAACCTGACCGGTTCCCTGATCGCCTTCTACTTGAGTCGCCGATTTGGCGAGAGGGTGATTCTCAGCCGGGCCGGCCGGTGGATGGGCCTCAGCAAAGGACACCTGCGGCTGGCAAACAGGTTTTTCGACAGGTGGGGCCTGTGGGCCGTCTTCCTGGGCCGCCTGCTTCCGATCGTTCGCACGTACATCTCTTTCCCGGCCGGGTTGTCGAGGATCGGATACGTCAAGTTCACGATCGTGACGCTGCTCGGAGCGATTCCCTGGAACTTCGGGCTTGCCTATGCCGGGTACGTGCTCGGGCAGAACTACCAGAAGGTCGCTGCCACGCTGTCCCCGATCGCCATTCCAGCCGCGATCCTCGTGGTCATCATCCTCGCGCTCGCATGGTGGTATGGGCGCAAGCTCGGGGAGGACGAAGAGACCCAACCCGAGAAGGCTGTCGCAGGACGCGTCTAAAGAGCTATTCGCTCGTCACCCGCGCAATTGGCTGTCCGGGCTTGACCGGGTCGCCCTCAGCGAGCAGCAGCTCGTCGACTGTGCCGCTGACCGGCGACGGGATCTCGGCGTTGACCTTGTCTGTCAGCGCTTCCATCAAAGTCTCGCCCTCGGCCACGTGATCGCCCTTCTTCTTGCTCCACGCGCCGACGGTAATCTCCTCGGCGCCCTCGAGGTCCGGCATCAGGATCTCGCGACTCTTCGCATCGCTCACTCGATCATTCTCGGTCAGGCAAGAGACACGACGTCGAGAAGATCCTCCTCCCAGTAGTCGATTCGCCCTTCAGGCATGAAGAGCACCCGGCCCGGTTGGAGAGACTGCACGAACTCGGGGTCGTGGCTGACGATGATCATGGTTCCGGGCCACGCCGCGAGAGCGAGGGCGACGCCGGTGCGCGATGGCGGGTCCAGGTTGTTGGTCGGCTCGTCCAGCAGCAGCAGGTTGTGCCGACCGGCCACCAGCTGCGCCAGCGCGAGCTTGGTCTTCTCGCCTCCGGAGAGCGTGCCCGCGTCCTGTCGTGCAATGTCGCCGGTGAGGCTAAACGTGCCGAGCAGCGCTCGCAGCGATCGCTCATCCGCGTCCGACTGATCGCGCATATGGGCCAGTACCGGCACACCGGCACGGATGCCTTCGTGCTCCTGCGCGTAGTACCCCATCGATACGCCATGCCCCAGGTGGAAGCTGCCGGAGTTGGGCTCGGTCTGGCCGGCGAGGATGCGCAGCAGGCTCGTTTTGCCGGCGCCGTTCAATCCCATCACGAGCAGGCGCTGGCCGCGCTCGACCTCGAAGCTCACATCGCGGAAGACGACGGGACCGCCGTAGCCCTTGGCCAGCCCTTGCACCGTCATGACCACGCGACCGCTGTGAGGTGGGTCTGGGAATCGGACCTTGACTTTGCGCTCGCGCTTGGGCGCGTCGACCTTCTGCGCCTTGAGGCGGTCGACGCGCTTGAAGATCGACTTGGCGGTGCGCGCCCGCTTCGCCGTCTGCCGCCGCATGACCTCGGCGAGCAGGCTCAGCCGGTTGATCTCGGACTCCTGCCGCACCGCCAGCGACGTCTGGCGTTTTTCCTCGAGCCGGCGCGCCTGCTGGTATTGCGAATAGGTGCCGCGGTATTCGATCAGCCGGCCGGCGTCCAGGTGGATCACGCGCGTGATCGCCTCGTCGAGCAGGATGAGGTCGTGGCTCACCACGATCACCGCGCCGCGGTTGTTGCGCAGGAAGTCCATGAGCCAGGCCTTGGCGTCGCTGTCGAGGTGGTTGGTCGGCTCGTCAAGAAGCAGGAGGTCCGCTTCGGCGAACAGGACACGCGCCAGCTCGACGCGCCGGCGCTCTCCACCTGAGAGCACGCCCAGCGCCAGGTCGACCCGGTCGGGTTTCAGACCGAGCCCGGTGACGATGCGCCTGGCGTCCGACTCGCCCGAATAGCCACCGTCGAGCCGGTACCGCTCCTCGGCTTCGGAGAATCGCTCGATATTGGGCAGCGACGGGTCCTTCTCGAGACTCTTGTGCAGCTCTTCGAGTCGCGTCGCCGCGCGGTCCAGCCCGCGACCGGAAAGGATGTGCGCCAGCGCCGTCTGGGCCGATTCAGCCCGCGGCCGCGGGTTCTGAGGGACGTAGCCAAGAGTCCCACGACGCAGCACCAGCCCGGCGGCCGGGTCGTCCTCTGCCGCCAGGACCTTCAGCAAGCTGGTCTTACCCGCGCCATTTCGACCGACCAGGCCCACCTTGTCGCCGGCTGCGACTGTGAAGGTGGCGTCCGACAGCACGCGCCGTGCAGCGACGTCGATCGCGAGATTACGGACCTGGAGCATGCCAGCAATTGTTACCTGCGGGGCTGGGCGGCGTTTGGTCAGTCATCAAATCGGCAGGAGGTCGTCGAATGAAGAAAGCCATCGTCATCGTTGCGATCCTTGCGGCGGCGGCCGCCTGTGGCGGCGCCGGAGCCGGCAGCTCAACCACGGCCGGCCTCCCCGCATATCGCTCAGGTGCTGTCGCCGGCCAGCCCGCCCCAGGGGTGGGTGGTGTAGCGGTACCCGGGAGCAATCCCACCACGGGCAATCCCTCTACAGGCACCGCTCAGGGCGGACTGCCGAACGTCGTGCCAAACGTCCAGGGACCGCAGGTCATCCGCCAGGCCCAGCTGACGGTCACGGTCGGCTCTGGTTCGTTCGGCTCCAAGCTGGACGCAGTCAGGGCCCTGGTCCAGCAGGAGCAGGGATTCATCTCCGGCACCGACGCCCAGGCCAACCCAGCCACGAACGAACAGATCAAGACCGGCGTCATCACCTTTATGGTGCCGGCAGCGAGGTTCGACGACACCATCACCCAGCTCACCGGGATGGGAACGATTCAGAACGAGCACATCAGCGGCAGTGACGTCAGCGCGCAGTACGTGGACCTGCAGGCCCGGCTGGCCAACGAGGAGGCTCAGCGCAACGCGATGCTGGCCCTGCTCAAGCGGGCGCAGTCGATCTCGGACATCATCGCGGTGCAGACGCAGATCGGCCAGATCACCGGCCAGATCGAGCAGCTGAAAGGTCAGATCCTGTACATCGATCACAACACGACCTACAGCACGGTGAGCGTCACCCTGCAAGAGGCAGGGGCGCCGGTCCAGGCTGCGCAGCAGGATAGCTGGGGCTTTGTCTCCTCCCTCGGCGACGCGGCGCACAACTTCGTGACCACCATCGACTATGTGATCACCGGCGTTGGCGCGATCGGACCGATCCTCATCCTGTTGGGCCTCGGTTATCTCCTGTGGCGGCGCTCGGGCCGCCCGGGCTGGCCCGTCGCCAAGCACGCATAAACCTTCCCCTTTGGTGCCCTCCCGGGCGCGAGTGTCGCAACACTCGCCGAAAAAACCCGGGAGGGACATCTCCGTCGCCCCGGATCGATTTCGCTGGTAAGGCAGCCGAAGCGTCGGGGGGCTCAAGTAACCTTCAGGGGTAACGCCGGTGTACAGAGATGAGCAGAGAACCGCGGGGCGCGTTCGGTGAGGCCCATCCTGGCTGTCGCGCTTGCGGCCCTGGTAGTGACCGCGGCTGCGTGCGGTGCGACCGGGACCGGCACCGGCTCGCCGCCGTCGCCGAGCACGGGGGTCACAACCCCGGTCTCGACGCCTTCTCCCGTGGCGCTCAGCTTCAAGCTCAATGG
>Ga0075522_10003327_pt1 | contig 11750 bp, 11 predicted proteins | sample NGEPerA_FD_74796 | JGI IMG/M metagenome (GOLD analysis project Ga0075522, IMG submission 74796) | Arctic peat soil microbial communities from the Barrow Environmental Observatory site, Barrow, Alaska, USA - NGEE PermafrostL2-A | ecosystem: Environmental > Terrestrial > Soil > Wetlands > Peat ... | reverse complement strand
TGAGTTCCGCGCGCTCACGCTTGAGTTCAGCCTGTTCGGTGTCTGCCTGTGAGTGGACAGACACGTACTCACCGGCGGCCATCGCCATAGCCCCTGCGACCAGGCCGGCGACGCCTGCGACCAATACGTTGCTGCGGGTCCCATGCGCGGCGGCGACACCGAGCACCAGACTCGCTGTCGAAACGATACCGTCGTTCGCGCCCAATACCGCCGCGCGCAGCCAGCCCATGCGTCCTGTGCGGTGTAGTTCCTTTTGATGCAGTGGCATTCTTGATGCTTTTTTTACGACCATTCAGGTCGGACGCGCGGTCATGTTCTGCGCAAAAGCCGTCATTGAAAATCCGACTATGAAGCAAGAACAACGTAGCGAAGTTTGGACATGATGTCCCCAATTCCTTGAGCATATTTTCAGATTAACTTTGGAAATGCGGTGAACAATATAGCCAATGGTGGTTTGCCGTAGTCAAATTGGGTCCAGGGCTTTAGCTTTTCACTAGGCGTGGCCATCGGTTGCGCGCTGCGGCGCTGGCCTATTTCGATGCACCCACTAAAAAAGAAAACTAATTGCCTCATTGAGGTGAAATGAGCAAATTCATCCGTGCCCTTCTAAGGAGAACCGAACGGGTCACTGACGGCTAATGCTTATTGAAACGGATCAACCCACAATTCCAAACGCGGGTCTGGAAGATTTAATTCTGTGTAGCCATCCGAATATCGTGGAGCACGGCAAGTGTCATGTCGCTCACATGGCTACACACGTAGCGCATCAGGAAACCGTCCAGGCATGTAGCGCGTCGTTCTCCTCTCAAGCATCTTCGGACATGATACTCACCCTGTGTAAGTCTTGAACCTCCCGTGGTGGTAGCCTCGCGCATATCCCATCGATACATCAGCTTTCAATTCTCCAATTTGGGCTTCATAAAATTCGGTAACGATGAGGGATTTTTATGCAGCAAGAGGTATTGGCCCGTTTTAACCGTTAATGGCCTGCTTTGATTTTCACAGTGGCCTGCTTTCAAAAAGCGCGACGGTACCGATTAACCACAAAATAACTGTAAGGTCGTGATCCGCGAAACCAATCCCCTCAACGAACGTGAATCTAGCGACTCATATTGCGGAGGTAAGCCATGAAGCGATTTTATTTTGGCCTGCAAGGCGCTCATAACCTCGATGATCCGAATGGCATACCGTATCGTAATGACCTTCAGGCTTTTCGGGCCGGGACAAGACTGGCTAAGGACCTAGCCGAAGTACGCCCTGAGTTGCGGGGGAACACTTGCGTGATGATCGCTACAAAGGGTATCGAATACCTTTATTGCGTGAGCATATGATTTTAACTCACGCATAACACGCGATTAGGGTGCACCGAACGGTTAATCGCTGGTTACTTTAGCCAAGGCCGCACAAGTGCACGACTCGGCTCGCCACGATATAGGCCCGGGGTATGGAGGTCCGATGGTGCTCATATCTCTAATCTGGATCTCCGGCAAAGCTACAGCCATTCGTTTGTGTTTTAAGGGAGTCGGTTAACCCCGCTTTCGTACATAACTGACATAATCGACCCTGCAGCTTGCCTTTCAGTCCGAACTACGCAGCCACGGGCAAGTTAGTTCTATCGTAATCGATGTGTGCTTTGTTCGCACAATCAAGGATCGATTCATGGTCGGAATGGGAAGTACAGGCGGTGGGCCGCTAGCCTTCGTGTTGGACGACGAAACAGCCGTGGCAACGATGATTTGCAAGCAGCTTACCATGCTGGGCATGGAGGCATGGCAATTCAGTGACCCGATCAAGTTTTTCAATTCGCTGAAAGTCTCCCGGCCGAAACTGGTGGTGCTGGATCTGGCGCTTGGAAAGTCGGATGCCGTGGAGGTAATGCAAAAGCTGGATGCGCTAAAATTTACCGGAAAGATCTTGCTCGTCAGTGGTCGTGATGAGCGCACGCTGAGTGAGATCGAAAAAATTGGCTGCTCGAGGGGGTTGCTTATGCTGCCCTCACTTCCGAAGCCATTCCGCACCGCCGATTTGAAGGATCGTTGGCTTCAGCAACTGGAACCAGTCCCAGCTAATTCGAAATCAGTCCCGCCCGCGCGCGCAAAACAGCTGATTGATCTTGCAGAAGCCATCCGAGAGAACTGGCTTGAAGTATGGTATCAGCCCAAGATTAATCTCAGATCGCTTACCTTTAGCGGCGCAGAGGCACTAATCCGGGCGCGGCATCCGTTGCATGGGATGATCGCACCGATAGACCTGCTGCCCCCAGCGGGAGACCCACTTTATCTACCGTTATCCTTATTTGTTCTTCGCAGCGCGATGGAAGACTGGCAGCTGTTTGCTAAGCAAGGCTATCCGCTTAAACTTGCTATCAACGTCCCCGCCTCCGTTCTCAGTGCGTCCGGCTTTGTCGATGAAGTGCGCCGGGCGATCCCATACGATCAAGCCTTTCCTGGTCTGATTATCGAAATAACCGAGGATGAGGTTATCGCAGATCCCAAGGGGATCGGCGAAATCATGACTCAATTGAGACTTTACAACACAACCATTTCGATTGACGATTTTGGACAAGCGCATTCTTCGCTGGCACGCGTAAAGGATTTGCCCTTTAGCGAGATCAAGCTTGATCGCAGTTTTGTGGCAGGCTGTGCTTCTGATCCTCTTAAAAGGGGTCTTTGCCAAACAGTAGCTGATCTGGCGCATCGCTTTGAAGCCTCGGCTTGCGCCGAGGGCATAGAGACGATCGACGATCTACGATGCCTAGTTGGTCTTGGCTTTGATAGCGGACAGGGCTTCTTATTCGCAAAGCCGATGCTTCGGAGCGATTTTCTCAAATCTCTTCTTTCCCGAAGATTCGAGCCCTTGCCTGTGAACCAGACACGACGCGCGAATGCATAAGACGCCGTGTTTAGCTAGCGATTTTCTAAAGTCCGATAACCCGTCAAGATTTCCTCTAATCGACTCGTGCTTATGGGGTGTTGATGGTCCGCGAGGTACCACCAGTGTCATCTAGCGCAGCTACAGATATCAAATGCGAAACTGGCTCCACAATCGACCGGCCGCCGGACTTGGCCAATAGGCAATCCACGTGGCTCGCGACGCTGCCGGCGGGCCGCAGCGACTATCGACTGTCGCTTACGCTTGTCGGGCTCTCGCTGATCGTCTTCCTCATCGCCCTGCCATTTGTGCGCGTGTCGCTGGCCCCGGTGTGGGCCTTCATACCCGTCTATCAATCGGCATTGACGATCAGCGAATTTGTGACGGCGGTGCTGCTGTTCACCCATTTCTCCGCCTATCGCTCTCGAGCGCTGCTCGCTCTCGCCTGTGGTTATCTTTTTGCCGCCGTGATGGCCATCGTGCACCTACTCACATTTCCGGGGCTGTTTTCGTCCGAGGGATTGCTCGGCGCGGGTCCGCAGAGCACTGCCTGGCTCTACATGTTTTGGCACGCCGGGTTTCCGCTATGCGTGACGCTTTACGCAGCTTTCAAAGAGTCAGAACCTGGACCGACTCGCGCGCTGCCGTGGTACGCGTCCGTCAGCACCGGGGCGATCATCACCGTGAGCGTTGCCATTGCCGCGACGCTGCTGGCGACCGTTGGCGGGGCGATTCTGCCGCAGATCATGCAGGGCAGTTCCTACACATCCATCATGATCGCCGTGGTTTCGGCCGTGTGGATTCTGAGCCTTGCCGCACTGCTGGTCTTGTTGGTCCGGCGTCCGCACACGAAGCTGGACACCTGGCTGATGGTGGTGATGTGTGCCTGGATGCTCGATGTGGCAATGAGCGCCGTGCTCAACGGCGGCCGCTTCGATCTCGGTTTCTATGCCGGTCGCATCTACGGTCTTTGCGCGGCGACGGTCGTATTGGTCGGCCTGCTGCTTGAGACGGGCGGCTTGCATGTGCGGCTCGCCCGCCGATTCGAGGCGGGACAGGAGGCTCTCTCGCGCGAAATCGAGGAGAACAGGCGAATATTCGAGACCTCGCTTGATTTGATCATGATCACGGACCGGCGCGGCAAAATCATCCGCGTCAGTCCAAGCACAGAACGCATTCTCGGATTCGATCCCGTTGAAATGATCGGCCGTACTGGCAAGGATTTCGTCTATGCCGAGGACCTCCTGGCGGTCCGCGATGAAATGCGCATGGCTCGCCGTGGCAAGCTCATCCGTCACTTCGAAACCCGGTATGTGCACAAGGATGGTCGCATTGTGCCCCTGACGTGGAGCGGAGTCTGGTCCGAATCCGAACAGCGTCATTTTTTCATCGGCCGCGACATGACGGAAAGCGAGAAAACGCGCGAGGCGCTTGTCAACAGTGAGCAGATGGCTCTCGGCATTCTCGAGACGGCGATAGATGGCTTCATCCAGTTGGATAACGCAGGAATTGTCCGTGATTGGAATCGTCAGTCGGAAGCGATGTTCGGCTGGTCGCGTGGTGAAGTTGTTGGCGAGCGGTTTGCGGATATCGCCATCCGGCATGACGATCGGGAGACCTTCCCGCAACACCTCGAACATTTCGTCGAAAGATCGGATGGCTCGGTGCCCGTGCAACGCTACGAGTTGCGAGCGTTGCGCCGTGACGGGACCGAGTTTCCGATCGAGATCTCCATGACGGCACTACGGCGCGGCGATGGACACGTGTTCAATGCCTTCGTGAGGGACCTGACGGACAAGATCAAGATCGAAGATCAATTCCGGCAGGCGCAAAAAATGGAAGCCGTCGGCCAGTTAACCGGCGGGCTCGCCCACGACTTCAACAATTTGCTGGCCATCATTATTGGCAATCTTGATATCCTGAATGAGTCTCGGCAGTGGCATATCGATGAAAATGAGCTGCTTCAGGCAGCGCTTGCAGCCGCCGTGAGCGGAAGCGAGTTGACGCGACGATTGCTGGCGTTCGCGCGCCGGCAACCCTTGCAGCCCGAGCCGGTCGACCTGAACGAACTGATCGAGGAGATTAGCAAGTTGTTGAGCCGCACCCTCGGCGAGAATATGGAGATCAGGCTCGATCTCGAACGCAGCATTCCGTCTGTCCTTGTCGACCGGGTGCAGCTTGAGACCGCTATCGCCAACCTTGCCAACAACGCCCGCGATGCGATGCCCAATGGTGGCCGTCTCTATATTGCGACCAGCACGAGCGATCTCGACCACGAATATGCGGCGCACCACGTTGAGGTCGAGCCTGGCGGCTACGTCGCAATCGCGATCAGCGATACCGGCCAGGGAATGCCGCCGGACATTGTCGCCCGGATTTTTGAGCCCTTCTTCACGACCAAGGAAGTCGGCAAGGGCACCGGTTTGGGCCTGAGCATGGTGTTCGGATTCATGAAGCAGTCCCGCGGCCACATCACTGTCTATAGTGAGCCCGGACGCGGAACTACGTTCCGACTGTATCTGCGGCCCTCGCAGTCAAGTTCGCAAGCGGAACTCGTGAAAGCGCCTCCATTGCAACCGCATTACACGAATGAAGAGACGATCCTTGTTGTTGAGGATAACTTCAAGCTGCGGGCCGTCGTCGTAAGGCAATTGGAAGCCATTGGCCTGCGCGTGCTTGAGGCGGGAAATGCCCAAATGGCCCTGGATGTGCTGAAGGCCGAACCTAAGATAGACCTGATCTTTACTGATGTCGTGCTCCCCGGGGATATGGACGGATATGCCCTGGCTTGCGCAATCCATGAGAGTTATCCCCATTCAAAAATTGTAATGACCTCAGGCTTTCCGGGCACAAGATTCAGCGAAACGGAGCTCGGGAGCACCTTGCCGCTTCTCAGTAAGCCTTACCGAAAGCCGGATCTAATCCGAATTGTGCGAGAGGCGTTGGACTCCCATTCTGAACGGCGAGCGCATCACCGATCTCCTGTAGTTTAGTGGGAACCGGATTCCTGACTTTCGATAATGAACGTTACTGAAAGTCGAGATGCTTTGCCTGGCGACTGCGTGGCATTCGCTATTGGCGGGCCGCATTAACGACTGGGTAAAAAAGACCTGCGCACAACGCGAAATCGCTGGGTTTGCGCTGAAGGCCAACAAGTTCAACGGCCTTTATGTCGGCCGCCGCAAAGGCAAGAACCTGATGTATGCGGGTAAGTGATCTTGGAAACTTCGGAAATATACAATTGGTAGCGTCCCCGAACCCTCCACATGGGCCATGATGATACTCGGCTTCGCTGGCATCGGCTTGATGGCCTATCGTCGGAGGTCAAAACCAGCATTGATGGCCGCCTGACCAACGATCATCGGGTTTGAATTAAGAGCCGCCTTCGGGCGGCTTTTTGTTTTGCGCAGTTATTTGCGTGAACGAACCCGGGCAAAGCTTCCGCCGCTCGGCGGTCCACGCAATCCCAGCTCCGATCAGGATCACAGCGAGCGTTGCGCTCAAGCTGCCCGGCGAAACGCAATTGATACAGCTCGTTACGAGCGTCGAAACTTCATTCATTTGGCACCTTTAGAGATCTGCATTTAAATTGGACAGCATTCCTACAATGTCAATCCACTATGGGCGATCAACCCGAGTGAGGGCGGCGCGACTTCCGTTCATGTGCAGGTCATGTGCAGGTTTTCGGACGCCGGAATGCCAAGATCATCCACGCGCTCTGGCGGCCGGCGTCCGAAAAGCGCCAAGGCACGAAATCGCGGGGTGTGGGGCGCTGATGGTGCAGCGGGCGCTATGGGGATTTGGCGCCGGCGTGAGTGTTGGGGAAGTTGAGCCGACGCTGGCGATCGGATCGCTTTAGCTCGAATCCAGGGTGTTCGTGCTGGCGCGAACGAGCGGATCGCACGATGCTCGACAGGATTTGCGGTGCGATCACGGGGCAATCTTGCTGATCGGCGCAAGCGGGTGTGCTGCCGGGCGAGAGCCGGCCGGAATGGCGCGCTTCGGTGCGGTGCTGGATCAGCGATGACGGCATCATGAGGTGTCGATCCTGATCTCTGTCGGCGCATGCGTGGGTCGATGCCTTGGCTCGCTGCCGCGCGCGAAGGTCTCGATGATGAACATGCGTCCGCCGCAGCCGGGGCACGGTCGTGGCAGCATGCGGGGTTCGTCGGCCGCTGGGGCCTCTGAGGTATCTTGCGGTTCGGAGCGGACCGGCATGGCGAGCATCTGGCGCGCCCGGGCGATGTTGGCGGCGCGGCTGCCACTGGCCAGCAGTCCGTAGTGCCGGATGCGGTGGAAGCCCCCGGGCAGCACGTGCATCAGGAAGCGTCGGATGAACTCGTGGGTCGACAGCGTCATGGTCTGATAGCGGCCAGGCCCCTCGATCCGGTAATCCTTCCACCGGAAGGTGACGCCGGTGTGGTCGGCTGCGATGAGGCGGCGATTGGAGATGGCGACCCGGTGGGTGTAGCGCGACAGATATGCGAGCACGGCCGTGGGGCCGCCGAACGGCCGCTTGGCATAGACCACCCAATCGATCTTGCGCAGCGGCGCCAGATACGCCTTGAAGGCTCTGATGTTATCGAGGCGGGCGTGGACGCCGAAAAACTTGAGGCGTCCGGCCCGGTGGGCGGCGACGAGCTTGGCCAGAAACAATCCCCGGAACAGGCACGAGAGAACCTTCACGGGCAGGATAAAGTCTGGCCTGCACGCTACCCACCGCGTGCCATCAATGGAGATGCCGCCGCCCGGCACGATCATGTGGACATGGGGATGATGGGTCAGTGCCGAGCCCCAGGTGTGAAGCACCGCAGTGATGCCGATGCGGGCGCCGAGGTGCTTGGGATCGGCCGCGATGGTCGTCATGGTCTCGGCCGAGGTCGTGAACAGGATGTCGTAGATCACGGCCTTGTTCTGATAGGCGATGTCGGCGATGGCGGCCGGCAGCGTGAACATCACATGAAAGTACGGCACCGGCAGCAGATCGGCCTCGCGCGCGGCGAGCCATTCCCTGGCGGCCGTGCCCTGACACTTCGGACAATGGCGATTACGACAGCTGTTGTAAGCGATGACCGTGTGCGGGCAATCTTCGCAGCGCGCCACATGGCCGCCGAGCGCCGCCGTGCGGCAGCGCTCGATGGCCGACATCACCTTCATCTGGTCGAGGCTGACGTGACCGACATTGGCACGACGCCACGCCGCTCCGTGGTCGCGGAAGATATCCGCGACCTCCAGCACCGGGCGAGACATGCTCGCGGGCCGTTACGTCGGCGGGTCTTTCCTGTTCTTCCTGGGCTTCCTGCGAGGCTGCGACAGCAGGTCGAGCGGGCTCTCGATGCCAGCGATCATGCCGGTGGCGACGCGGGCGTAGCGCGCTGTCGTGTCCAATTTGTCGTGCCCCAGCAGCGCCTGGATGAAGCGAATATCGGTGCCACGTTCAAGTAGATGGGTGGCAAAGGAGTGTCGAAGCGCATGGAGCGTTACGCCCTTGCGGATTCCGGCCGCATCGGCCGCCTCATGGAACAGGCGGTTGAGTTGGCGGGTTGTCATCGGCTTGCCGGGCCTTCGGCCTGGAAACAACCAGCGCTCCTCCACGGGAATTGTGGAATCGAACCCCCGCCGGCGCGTCTTCCACCATTGCCGCAGCAGGTCGAGCGTGTCGGGCGACAGCATGACATTGCGGTCCTTGCGGCTCTTGGACTGCTCGACCCGAATGATCTTCTGCGCGCTGTCGATGTGCTTGACCTTCAGCCTGACCACCTCGCCGGCGCGCAGGCCGCAGCCGTAGCCGAGACTGAGCAGCACGCGCACCTTGAGGCTGCTCGCGACCGCGAGCAGGCGCCGGGTCTCGTCCTGGCTCATCACCAGCGGAATCTTCTGCGGCTCACGGAGGTGATAAATCTCGGCCGCAAGATCCAGTCGCCGCAACGTCACGCGAAACAGGAACCGCAACCCGGTCATGATGCGGGCATCCAATTCGAGCGGTGGCAAAGGATGGACCATCCATGGCGCATATGTCTTCTGATCGACGTTGACACGACCCTGATGAAGAGCGTCCCAAGTGGCCTCCAGACCTTCACCCAGCGACGAAACGATGCCAATGCCGGTAATCCACGTCTCGCACTGCTCTGCTGGACGATTTGACATCAGCGCGATCCACAATCGAGATCGCGCTTTCGCAGCCGTCCGCGGCGGATCGCCCATCGTTCATGGCTGTGGCGCATGGCGCGATCAAGCGCTGCCCGTGCACCCAGCGTCTTTTCAGGGACGCAGGCGATGACAGCATTGCGATCCACGATGAATTGCTCATCGACGATCCATGTTCGCAGTTCCTCGCCTGCGAGCCCGGCCGCGATCCGGTCGGGTGTCGGATCAATGTCGTCCGACACCATCACATTCATCACGATCCGGCCGCCCGGTGCCAGCCGGGCACGGATGGCGTCGCAGGTCTCTGCATCGAATTCCTCCGCGAACCTGAAACCTGGTCCGCCGACGTCGATTGCAATGCCGTCGTAGTATGCGCGGTCCTCGAACACGAATTTACGAAAGTCAGAGACGATGCAGGGTAGGTCATCCGGAAGATCGAAGTATCGGTGCGCGAGCACGAAACTGATCGGGTTAATATCGACGATGGTCAATCGCTTCCCGAGATGCGACAGCCGTGTCGCAAGATTCCCGCCGCCGCAGCCCAGGACGAGGATGTGTTCGGAGCGTGACAGGAGCTCGTCCATGATCTTGACGTAGGTGAACACGCTTTCGCCGCCGGGCGTCGCCTGGCTCTGCCTAACACCCTCTTCGAAATACACTCGCGTGCCATCCCACGAACACTCGACGATCTCGATTTCCCCGTTCCTACCCTGGTAACGCCCCAAAAGCTTCAAGATCAACTACTCCAACGGGCAAACGCGATCAGAAAACAGGCTTCACGCATGAGTTTTCACGGAGAGAATTTGCCCCCACAATAAGAGCGCCACCATAGGTTCAACGCCTTAGGCGGTCTTTGTGGACGCACCAAAGATTGTCTTTTACCAGCGCGCAAATGGTTATCAGAACGGCCGCGCCGACAAGCGCGCCGATGATGCTGCCCAAGATGGCGCCCAACGAGCCTTTGCTGACTGAACTCGCAAGGTCCGGCAAGGTGGTGTGCAGCAGATAGCCAACCGTGACTCCGCCCATGAGGCCAATGAAGGTATTAGCGGCTTTGCCGAAACTAGAGTCTTGCAGCCTTCCGCCGATGAAAATTCCGCCGATGGCGCCGGCGATCGCTTCCCCAATTATGAGAACAATTGATACGTCCACAGGACATCTCCTTACAGGCCGTAGAGATGCGACGGTAAGATCCTTGCCGCGCGTCGAAGGCTGAACACCACCTATTCACTTTCATCATGTACAGCGCGGAGCATTCAGCCACCGTCACATACATAATCTGAAAAAACCAAAGCTTAAAGTTAAAAATGCATGTTAGTCCGTGGTTTCATACAATTTATAGCGGTAGACTGATGTTTTAAACTACACTTTTCATTCTCTATCGACATATTTGGCCGAGTATCTCGTTAGGGAGCGTTACTGACCGATGATATCTTGTGCATTTAAATTGATGCTTGATACGGCAGTTCGTATGGTGTAGATATATTCCATGCACGTCGCATCGGAGCCCGCCAATTCATGATTTCCGCCAATCAACTCAGGGCCGCCCGCGCTCTCCTCAATATAGATCAACGGCAAACAGCCGAACTGGCGGATCTTTCAGTTCCAACCATTCAGCGCATGGAGGCGAGCGACGGCGTCATCCGCGGCAACGTCGATTCCTTGATGAAGCTGGTTTCGGCTCTGGAGAACGCGGGGATCGAACTGATCAATCCGGGCGTGCTTAGCGCGGCGGGGGGGCGCGGCGTCCGGCTGAGTGAGCACGTCACGAAACCGAAGATGAAGAACATAAAGCAGCCAAAGCCTTCGTCGCCGCGAGCCTTGGAGCGCGCTCGATAATCGCGGCTGACGCAACAATGGATAACCCGATCGAAGATGTTGAATACGGCGAAGACCATTGTGCTCGCAAGCGGATTTTGGCGCCTTAAAGCACCGAGATGGCACTTGGGCGCCTTGTGGGTGTCCGACCCGCGCGCCGGAATGGTTTACCGTATCGATTTGGACGGCAAGGTCACGGTCGTCGCCGACGTGCCCAGCCGGCCATTCGGTCTCGGCTTCTTGCCCGACGGCGAGTTGCTGGTCGCCTCGATGACCCAGAGGCTGATTCTGAACTTAGCCGGCGAGAAAGCGGCGGTCCATGCCGACCTTGCCGCCGCTGCGGTCGGATACCTGAGGGACATGGCCGTCGCCCGGGACGGAAACGCCTACGTGACTTCTTTCGACGCCGACGCGGCGGGTCCGGACTGCTTCGCGTCGGCCCGGATCCTTCTGGCGACGCCGGACGGAGAGGTTCGATCCGTTGCTGACAATATGGCGCATCCGAACGGACTGGTGATCACAAGCGCGCACGAAGTGCTGGTCGCGGAAACGCTTGGCAATCGCGTGATCGCCTTCCAGATCGGAAACGATGGCGCGCTACTGCATCGAAGGGTGTTCGCAAACTTCGAAAGGATGAGCCCGCTCGGCATCTGTGCGGATTCGGAGGGAGCGGTTTGGGCGGCGGCCGCACGACAGCCGTTTTTTGTCCGCGTGCCGCAAGGCGGGCGCGTCACGCATCGAGTCCACGTACCGGGCCGCCATGCAGTCGCGTGTCAATTGGGCGGCCGGGACGGCCGAACGCTCTTTTGTCTGACGGTCGCGGCCAATCTCGACGACTATCCCAACCGCCAGCAGACGGCACGCGTTGAGACGACGTCTGTCGATGTTCCGGGAGCCGCGAGTTCCATACGGTT
>Ga0075522_10003324_pt1 | contig 11755 bp, 8 predicted proteins | sample NGEPerA_FD_74796 | JGI IMG/M metagenome (GOLD analysis project Ga0075522, IMG submission 74796) | Arctic peat soil microbial communities from the Barrow Environmental Observatory site, Barrow, Alaska, USA - NGEE PermafrostL2-A | ecosystem: Environmental > Terrestrial > Soil > Wetlands > Peat ... | reverse complement strand
GCGGCGGGCTGGAGCGAGTCTTCGCCGAGCTGGTCGAACTGGTGGATATCGTCTTCATCGATGCGCCGCCGATTCTGGCGGAGGTCGGCAGCATGGTGCTGACGCGCTGCGTCGGCGGCGTCATTCTGGTCGTCGAGGCGGAACGGACTCGCGCGCCGATCGTCGAGCAGGCACGGCGTGCCGTCGAGGCCAATGGCGGGCGCCTTCTTGGCGTGGTGATGAACAAGCGGCGCTATCATATTCCGCGCGCCATCTATCGCCGGCTATAACGCGGGCCGGACGATCGAAGAAGCGGGATCTCTTGTACGCTGAATTCTACGGCCTTCGGGCCGACCCGTTTCACGTCACCCCCGATGCGACGCTCATCTTCTTGACGAAGGCGCATCGCGAGGCGATCGGCGTCCTCGAATACGGGCTGCGCGTGCGCAAGGGCTTCGTCGTCCTCACCGGAGAAGTCGGCGTCGGCAAGACGACGATGCTGCGACATTCCCTGCGCCGACTCGATCCCGCGACCTCCGCCATCGTCTATGTCTTGCAGCCGTCGCTGACGCCGCATCAACTCGTCAGCTTCATCTGGGAAGAGCTGACCGGCGAGATCGACCCGGTGCAACAGCCCTGGGCGAGCGATACCGGCGAGCTGATCCGCCGGCTGCTGTTCCGCCTCAAGACGCTGCATGATTCGGGCAAATTGATCGTGATCGTGATCGACGAAGCGCAGAACATGCCGGTGGAGACGCTGGAGAGTCTGCGGTTGCTGTCCAATCTCGAAAGCGACAAGCAGAAATTTCTGCAGATCGTGCTGGCGGGCCAGCCGGAGCTTGACGAGAAGCTGGCGCGTCACGAGCTGCGTCAGCTCAATCAGCGCATCGCGGTCCGCACGCGAATCGGTAATTTGTCGACGGTCGAGGCGCTGGCGTATATCCAATATCGCCTCGACATCGCCGCCGGCCGCCACCTCAAAATTTTTACCCCCAGCGCGCTCGCCTATATCGTCGCCGCCGCCGCCGGCAACCCGCGACGCCTCAATATTTTTTGCGACAATGCGCTGATCAACGGAATGGGCCATCGCGCGGCGGTGGTAACGCGCGAGATCGCGGCAGAGGCGATCGCGCCGCATCTGGGTCGCCAGCGGCCAGGCGCCGGCATGCTGCCGGCATGGCTGAGGGACTCCGTGCCGCGCGCGCTGCCGGTGCGTTATGCCGCGCTCGGCATGGGCGCCGTCATCGCGTTCGGCCTCGCGGTCGGGCTCGGCACCGATCTGGTGTCGGGCGAAGCGGCACCGCGGCCGGTTGCCTGGCACGCCCGCCATGACGAGACGCTGATCGCGACACTGCCGCGCGAAGACCAGCCCATTGCCGATGTGACCCCGCTTGCTCCGGCCCCAACGACCGCGAAGCCAATCGTCACCGTGGCCGTTGCGAATATCGCGAAACCCGCGCCGCCTGCTCCGCTCCCCGTGACGAGTTATCGGGTGGAGACGCAGGAAACGCTCGACGAATTATGCAAGCTGTCCTATGGCATTTGCGGGGCCAACATGCTGCGCGCGCTGGCGCTCGCCAATCCGACCATCGACCCGCTGCACCTCATCGCCGGCGAAATCGTCTATCTGCCGGTGATCGAAAATCTTACGCCGGCCGTGCCGTAAGAGACGCGTCGCCGGCCGATCGATTCAGCGCGGCGGCAACCCCGTCGTCGAATGCCGCGACCATGCGGCCGAGATCGAGACGGTCACGGGTCGCGAGCGCGCCTTGGGCGAGACGATCGCGCAGGCCGGCATCGCGGGCGAACTGCCCGAGACCGGCGCGGAGCCCGTCGCCCGGCGCCAGTATCAGCCCGTTGCAGTCGGCCTGGACATAATCGATTTCCGGACTGTGCAGATCGGATCGGATGGTGATGAGCGGCATGCCGTGCGCGAAGCCTCGATTGACGGCGAGGCCGACATAGCCAGGGATCACCAGCGCGTCGCTCGCGCGGTAAATCCGGCCGATACCGGCGACGTCATGCACGGGGCCGAGGAAATGGCACCAGGGCGCGCCGCCGGCCACGGCTTCGAGGGCCGCACGCTCCGGTCCGTCGCCGACGATGACCGCCTCGGCGTCGATGCTGTCGGCGCGCAACGCCGTCACCGCGCGGATCAAATCTTCCACACGCTTCCCCGCCAGCAGCCGACCGACGAAGGTAAAGACGATGGCGTCCGGCGCGATGCGCAATTCGTCTCGCAACACCGCGCGATCCAATTTTTGTGCCTCGGCGTGGAACGCGATTTCCTCATCCAGATCGATGGTGTTGTTCAGCACCCGAATCTGATCGCGCGGCATGCCGGCGCGGACGATGTTCGCGACCCCGGAATCGGTATAGGCGAGATAGCCCGAGGCCGAGCGTACCAGCATCCGCTTCGCGGTATTGACCGCGCGCGTGAACATCCGGCCAGCGGGGCCTCGCCCCGCGTCCAGAAAATCCTGGCCGGTGCCGAAACCCCAGAACAGCACGGGCTTGCCCAATAGCCGGAACCAATACAGCAGCACGAGGTTCATGACATATTTGACCTCGTGGCCAATCACCAGCGCATCATAGCCGCCGAACGCGATGCGCCAGAACACCGGCTGGTAGACGAGACGCCTGCCGAGCAACCGAATGAACCGATTGCGCACGAATTGGCTCTTGAAGGCATAAGGCGACGGCGCCGCCACCACCCCGCTGCCGGGCTCCGGCGCGCCATGAAACACGACATAGTCACGGTCGTGCGTGGCGCCGAGGCGGCGAAAAAACGCCTCGCGGTAATTGGGCACGCAGCCTTGATGCAGAATGGCGATGCGGGGCAAGGCGTTCATCTCAATAGCTCAGCCGAAACTGGCGCTGGAACAATTCGAGATTTACCAGAATCCAGATCAGTTTTTCGTGATTCTGGCGCCCGCTTTCATGTTCGGCGAGGGTCCGGTCGATGGTGCCGGCATCGCACAGCGTGCGCGCCAACGAGCCGGGCGCGTCGATCAATTCGCGCACGAAGCCGCGCATTGGCCCGCGGAACCATTCGTTGATCGGCACCCGGAAGCCGACCTTCGGCCGCTCCAAAATGATATGCGGCAGGATGTTGCGCATGGCGCCGCGCAGGATGAATTTCTGGGTCATTCCGCGAATCCGCCAGCGGTCGGGCAGCCGCGCCATCAATCGCGCGAGCTCGGTATCCATAAACGGCATGCGCGCCTCGATCGACGCCGCCATGGTGATGCGGTCGCCACGCTCCAACAGATTGTCCGGCAGCCACGAGGTCTGATCGAAATAGAGCGCGCGCTCCAGGGCGGAACGGTGCCCGTCGACCCGGAATGGACCCGAGTCGACGGGACGCCGCTCGCTCACCCCCGACAAAAGATGATCGCGCTCGGCATAGGTCAACGCCCCCATCCAGCGCGCCATGCGCTCCGCCGGATCGCGCAGCGCCATCGACGCCGCCAGTATCTTGATGCGGCGAAAGCGATAGGGTAGCGCGTTGATCAGCGGCCCGACCACGCGGTCATGGGCGCAGGCGGGCATCACGCGGTGATAGATCGCGGCAAACCGCTCGGCCGAGTGTTTGGGATAGCCGCCCAGCAGTTCATCCGAACCCTCGCCGGTCAGCACCATCTTCACGCTCTTCGATGCTTCGCGCGAAATCAGATAGATCGGAATGTTCGAAGCCTCGGCCACCGGCGCGTCCTGATGATCGATCAGGAACGGCAAATATTGCATCAGATCGTCGGCGGCGATGGTCAGCGCGGTGTGGTTGGTCTTGAACTGCTGGGCGATCATCGCCGCGTAAGGCAGTTCCGAATAGCGCGCCTCGCGAAATCCGACGGAGAATGTGTTGATCGGCTGCGTCGAATGCCGGCTCATCAGCGCGACGATGGCCGAACTGTCGAGGCCGCCCGACAAGAAGGCGCCGAACGGCACGTCCGAGACCATGCGGATGCTCACCGCCTCGTCGAGCGCCGCCGAAAACGCCGCGACCGGATCGCGCGGCAATTCGGTATCGTCCAACGCCGGCGCATCGCCATAGGGCGGGTAATAGAATGGCGTTTCGATAAGGGTGCCACGCTCCCACACCGCATAGCAGCCTGGCATCAGCTTGCGGATGCCGGCGAACAGCGTGTGCGGCGCCGGGACATAGCGATAGACGAAATAGTCGGCAAGCGAGGCGCGGTCCAGCGCCGGAGCGAGATCGCCGAACGCGAGAATCGCCTTGATCTCGGAGCCGAACAGAATCCGGCCGCCGGTCTCGTGGATGAACAGCGGCTTCTTGCCGAAATGGTCGCGCGCCAACACCAGGCGTTGATGCATGTCGTCCCATAGCGCGAAGGCGAACATGCCGCGGAACCGCTCGACGCAGCGCGGTCCCCATTCGACATAGGCGTTGAGCAGCACCTCGGTATCGGAGGTGGTTCGGAAGCGATGCCCCTTGGCCTCAAGCGTGCGGCGCAAGTCCTGAAAATTATAAATCTCGCCGTTGAAGATCAACGTCACGCCGCCCGACTGGTGGGTGATCGGCTGGTCGCCGGTGGCGAGATCGATGATTGCCAGCCGCCGATGCCCCAGCCCGATCGTATGCTTGCCGTCGGCCGTGCTCTGGACGAAAAACCCCTCGCCGTCCGGACCGCGGTGGCGAATGCGATCGGTCATCGCCTTGAGGCGCTGGCCCGCGTCGCGCGGTTGGCCCGGCAGGACGAACCCGGCGATGCCGCACATACCGCTATTCCGCCGCCTGGGAGGATGCCGGCGCCGGCCGGGACGCCGACAGCGCACGCGTCTCAAATGCCTTGTCATAGGCCGCAAGCAGCGGCGGCACCGAAAATTCCCACGCCAGTTTGGCGCGCAGGCGCCCCATGCCGAAATCGTGCATCTGCTGACGCCGGCCCGGATCGCCGATCAGCCGCAGCACGCCACGCGCCAGCGCGGCATCATTGTTGGGCTCGACATAGAGCGCCGCCGCATCGGCTGAGACACGCGCCTCCTTCAGATCATAGCAAACGATCGGCAAGCCAAAATACATGTATTCGATGATCTTGTTCATCGTGCTCTGGTTCGACCACTCGTTCTTGGGATCGGGATCGAGGGCGATGTCGGCCGAGGACAGGATGCGGCACAGATCGTCGTCGCTGACGCGGCCGGTAAAGGTGCAGTAGTCCGCGACGCCGATCTCGGTCGCATAGTGCTTGATCGCCGGCTGATGCGGACCGCCGCCGACAAAGACGGCATGGAAATCGCTGAACCCAAGCGCGCCGCTCAGATGCTTTACCGCGCGGACCATGTGGTCGACGCCGTCCTGGGCGCAGATTTCGCCGAGATAGACGAGCAGGAATTTCCGGCCCTTGCGCCACGCCGGATCGGGCGCATGAACCTTAAAGCGGTCGAGGCTGGGCCCGGAGCGCACGACATAGACATCGTCGGGACGCTTGCCGCCGCGCCGTACCGCGATTTCCTTGTGGCTCTCATTGGTGGTAATCACGAGATCGGCCTGATGGAACGTCATCTTTTCCATCCACAACAGCGCGCGCGCGACGAGGCCGCGATCTTTGCCGAACTTCACCGCGAACATTTCCGGCGACAGATCATGATGGTCGAAGATGAAGCGTTTGCCGAACAGGTGCCAGAACATGGCGAGCGGCCAATAGGTTTCGGGCGGATTGCAGACGTGCAGCACGTCGAAACCGCGGCCCAGCGCAACACGCATCGACAGGAGCGCCGTCGCGACGAAGCACCACACGAACTCGGCGACGAAGCTCAGCGCCGACGATCCCGAGATCGGCAGCGGATAGCGATGAATCGCGACCCCCTCCAACATCTCATAGCCGGCGTTGAAGCCCTTCATCCGGGGACAGATGACGCTGACCGTGTGGCCGGCGCGCGATAGGGTCGTCGCTTCAAGCCAGACCCGCCGATCGAACGGCACGGGCAAATTTTGCACCACGATGAGGACACGCCGAGTCTGACGGTTGCTGCTCATGGATTAATCACCGCGACTCGCGACAGCGGCGTGACGGCCGCGCGGGCGTCCAAGTGCGACTCGACATGGCACTTTATCCTTTGCAAAAAAAACATTGCCGCGTATACGAATAACCCGCGACTCTGAGGCACGATCAAAACAAATGGCGGGACGGGGCGAGCCGACATCAACTCCAATTCCGATCCAAATTCGACGCGCGGGAATTGTGGATAAGTTGCGCAAAAACCAGCCTAACAATGAAACGTTAACAAACTTGAACCTGCGGTCGTGGTCGCCTGTCGGCGTTCGGCCTGCGCCAAACCACCGTGCATCATCGCCATGCCCATGAAAAAAATACTGATCCGCTGTCTGGTGTTCGTGCCGATATTGTTTCTGGCTGCCTGCGCCGATCGCGCCGAAACGGTGCCTTTCCCGCCACGCGCCGCCTATCTGCCGCCGCCCCCCTACCGGCTTCAGGCGGGTGATGTCCTTGACGTCAAATTTCTCTACACGCCGGAACTCAATGAGGAACAGACCGTGCAACTCGACGGTCACGTCTCGCTCCTCTACGCGCCGAACCTGCAGGTCTCCGGCAGGACAGTGCCGGAAACCCGCCAGATGGTGATGGCCGCTTATCGAGGCACGTTGCGCGACCCAGCCGCCGAATTGGCGGTGAAGGGCCCACTGCAATGGAAGGTCTATGTCGCGGGCGAAGTGACGACGCCCGGCGAATTCATCACGCAAGGTCCGCCGATGACCCTGACGCAGGCGATCGCCCGCGCCGGCGGCCTCAAGGAAACCGCCGACGCCAACAATGTCGTGCTGCTGCGGCGCGACGGGTCGGTCGAGCGCGCCTACGATGTCAGCTTCGTCAACGCCGCCGGCCATCATGGCGACGCCGCCGATATCCAACTTGCCGATCATGACGTGCTGTTCGTGCCGCGCACCGATGTGGCGCAAGCCGGCATGAACTGGCGCCAGTATGTCCTGCAGTTCGTCCCGCCGAATTTCAGCTACGTGCTCGGCTCCTCCGGTTCGGTTGTCCCCTAATCTCATGATTGACCCAGCCATACGGGGAGCGACCCGATGATCGTCGAAATGACGCCGCGGAGCTTGCTCAACGTCATATTCCGCCACCGCGTCAAATTCATTCTGGCTGTTGCGACCTGCCTCTTCCTGGCAGCGGCCTACTGCTTGGTCGCGACCCCCAAATACAAAAGTACCGCCGAATTGCTGGTGCGGTTCGGGTCGGGCCAGCAGCAGACTCGCCTCGGAACCAGCGGAATCACCCCCGAAATCACCGCGCAGCAGCAGGAACGCAAGGAAATCGTCAATTCGCAGATCGCTTTGTTGCATAGTCGCGATCTCATTGCCGACGTCCTGCACACTGTCGGTATCGCGCGACTCTATCCCAAATTGGCCAATAGCGGCACGGCTCCCGAGGTCGAACAAAGCGCGATCGAGCAATTGGATCATGATCTGGTAACGGAGGGCGGCAAGGATTCCGACGTCATCGATCTCTCCATGCTGAATCCCGACCCGAATATCGCGGCCGAGACGTTGCGGGCCGTGATCGCCAAGTTCCAAAAACGCGAAGCGTCGATCTATCAATCGCAGCAGCTTGGCTTTCTTCAAGACCAACTTCAGCAAGCCCGCACGCAATTGACCGGCTCGCGCAACGCCGTCGAGGATTTCAAGACCAAATCGGGAATCTCGTCACTCGACGAGGAGCGTTCGCTGATCCTGCATCAGCGTTCGGACACGCAGCAGAAACTGGTCGCGGAGATCAGCCTCGAGCAAGAGGCCGAGCAGCGCTATCAACGTATCGAGGGATCGCTTAAGAAGCTGCCGTACCAGATCACGCTCGGCAACGAATCCGATCGCTTCAAGCCAGTCGACGACGCACGCGAGCGGCTTAGCGAACTGCGTCAGCGCGAATATGAAATGTCGCTCAATTATCGCGACAATAGCGTGCCGATCACCAATCTGCGCAAGCAGATCGGATTCGCCGAGGACGAGTTGGCGCGCCTGTCGAAACAAGGCGTGGCGCGGGTTCGGACCGGCCCCAACCCGGTTTATCAAGGCCTACAAACCGACGCGCTGAAGGCGGCGGGGGACGAGGCGGCCGCCGGCGGCGCGCGCAAGCCGCTTGAGGCGGAATTGGAACGGCTGGACGCCCGGCTGGACGAACTCGGCAAGAAGACGGGCAAGCTGAACGAGCTCGAGTTGCAGCAGCAGGTCGATGAGGAGAATTTCCGCAACTATCTGCAAGGTGTCGAAAGTGCCCGTCTGACCAACGATCTCAACCGCGAAGGCATAACCAGCGTGGCGGTCGTGCAGGAGCCAACCGTCCCGTTCAAGGTCGCTCAGCCGCGCATCATGTTCATCATGCTGATCGCGCTGGTCCTCGGAATCGCGATCGGCATCGCCATCTCGTTCTTCTCCGAGATGGCGGACGAAGCCTTCAGCATGCCGAATCAGATCGAATCGGTGATCGGCGTTCCGGTTCTTGCCGTCTTTCCGCTATCGCCGCTAGCCGGCCGAACGTGACGCCCTTTCGGTCGAATCATGCGCCATCATTTTCTTTTAATGCTGCCGATTATTTTCACCCTGCTGCTCGTTGCTCCGGCATTCGCCCAAGTCATTCCCAGCCCGAGCGCCAACCGACAACTCTATATTCGGAACAATAACGGCAAGATCATCGAGCGGCTTTCGCCGCGGCTCAACCAGTACGATGTTTTCGATACGAGGCGCGGAATGGCGCCGATCGGCATTGCCAAGATCCTGGGCCAGCGCCTGATCATTTACGATCTCAATAACCATATGATGGCGTCCGTTCGGGCGGAGCTGCTGCCGCCCGATTCCAATTTGTCGATCATCAGTATCGTGCGCGACAGCAACGGGCACCCCATCGGCATGCTGGAGCGTTACTGACGGCGCATCCAGACTGCTAAGAACTCCTTAACTGGCGAGGGCTAGAGTCCGGCCGAGCAAAATTCATCTTGTTCGGGATAGCCCCTTGCCCCCAGTCCAACAGCTTCGCGGCGATGCCACGACCGCCTCATTCACCGCCACCGTGGCACAGGCGGCGCAAATCAAATACATCACTGATTTCGATCAGGATCGGCGCAGCCCATCGGACGGCGCCTCGGCGCCCGCGCCCCTCGATCTTGGCCGCAGCGTTGCGCCGCAGAACTATCCGCCATCCGCGATCACCCTCCTACTCGCGATCGAGATACTGGCGATCTTCGCCACCGGGCATTTGACGGCATTGCATTATGGGATTGGCTATGGCGAGACGGTCTTCGGCCCACATAAATTGATCCTGGCCGGTGCCGCGTTGCTGTTCCCGATCGCCGCGATTTTCCAAGGCAGCTTCGTCACTCGCGCGCGTGGTATCCGGGCCATCTGGGGTATGCGGATCATCGCGCCTCTGGCGGTTGCACAGCTCGCCGCGTTTGCCGTATTTGCCGCCTTATTTCCAGACCTGCCCCTAGCCAGTTCGGCGACCATCCTGCTGCATTGGGCCGGAAGCTGGTTTATCGCGAGCTATCTCGCCGCCGGATTTCTCGACACGGGAATGGAGGCGTTGCTGAGGCGCCGCGAGCGCGCCGGCAAATCCCTTCGCCGCGTCGTGGTGTTCGGCGGAGGCGTCCATGGCCAGCGCTTCATTGATGCCCTGACGCGACAGCCCAACCGTTGCGTCCGGGTCGCCGCCTTCTTCGACGATCGCGCCAAGGCGGTTCCGGGCGAGATCGCGGACGTTGCTTTCGGTGGCGGCGCAGAGGAGTTGATCGCCTTCGTCCAGCGCGAACCGATCGACGAAATCTTCATCGCCCTGCCTTGGTCGGCCGACAATCGCATCCTCGACATTCTGCGTCAGTTCCGGCCGCTGCCGGTGCCGGTGCGGTTGGCGCCCGATTCGACCCTGCTGAATCCGGCGCTCCTCGGACGCGACACCACGGCAAACGCGGCGCTGGCGCCCGTCATTCGCCAAACGCCGCTGTCGCCTTGGGGGCAATTCTACAAGAGCATCGTCGACCGATTGATCGCGTCGATGGCGCTGCTCTGGCTGTCGCCGCTTCTCGTCATTGTCGCGCTCGCCATCAAGCTAACGAGCCGTGGCCCCGTCCTGTTCCGGCAGCAACGGCTCGGTTTCAACAATCGACCGTTCGCCGTCTATAAGTTTCGCAGCATGCGGGCGGCGCGGACAGCGGACGAGGCGCTGAAGCAAGCGACCCGGCGCGATCCGCGCGTGACCAGCGTGGGTGCCTTCATTCGTCGCTGGAGCCTTGATGAACTGCCCCAGCTGCTCAATGTCCTGCGCGGCAATATGTCCCTGGTAGGCCCGCGGCCGCATCCGATGTGGCGCCAAGCTAGCGACCTGTGGGCCCAGGGCGGCAGCGAGCCGCTGGAGGCGATCATCCACGAATATGCCGCGCGCCATCGCGTAAAACCCGGCATCACCGGCTGGGCGCAGATTTCGGGCTATCGCGGCGAGACGACAACCATCGAGCGCATGCACAAACGCGTCGAGCTCGACATCTATTACATTGACCATTGGTCGCTATGGTTCGACGTCACCATCATCATGCGGACCTTCCTGGCGCTGTTCAAATCCCAAGACGCGTATTAGAGGATCGCGTGACAAAAATCGTCCGCCGCCGGTCCGCCATCCTCGCCATTTTGCTGTTCACGGCGGCAACGATCGCAGCCAATCCCCTCGACGCGGCAACGGCGCCTCTCTGTCTCACGCCTGCGCCGACCGCTGCGCAGCGATTTCAGCCGTTGACCGAGACGCCGCCGCAGCCATGGCCGGCGCCCACCATCCGGTCCGATCACCCGCGCCTGTTTTTCGATGCGGCACACCTGCGCCGCTTTCGCGCGCATTGGAACGATCAGGGATCGAACTATGCCTCGATCGTTCATCCCTACAAATTCGACACCGGATTAGACCCGGTCAGCGAGGCGTTGCGCGGCCTCGCCACCAACGATGAACCGGCCTGCCGATTGGCCGCGCGGACGGCCGCCGGCGATTTTCTTCCGACGAAAAATCTGGCGAGCGGCCCGCCCGGCGGCTTCGACTGGGATTTGTTCGGCCCGCCGCAATATGCTTATGGCGACGCCGCGGCCCTGGTCTTCGATTGGTGCTATGGCGCCCTGACGCCCGAACTCAAATCCCGGCTCGTCGCCAAGATCGAAAAGCAGAATCAACGGCGCGAGGATGCGCTCAACAAGAAGTTTCAGTGGCACGAGGCGCATTTCCTCGGTATGCACGCCTATCTGATGGGAGTGCTGGCGATCCAAGGCGAGCCGGGCACAAGCGACCGGCTGCAAAAGGCCCAGAACGTACTGCAGAACTGGACCGATATCGGCAACGAGCTGCACGGCGACGGCAGCTATAAGACGTACACATATCAAGACGAATTCTTCGTCACGCCGGCGATCTTGTGGAGCATGGCAACCGGCCGAGACGTCGTCCGCCGCAACCAGTTCATCATGCATCACACCGACTTCTTGCTGCGGCGGCTGTCGCAAGACGGCAGGGACTTTATCGCCGGACCCGGCGACCAGGCGTCCGACGCGCGCGGCATGATCGTTCGGCTGCAGGATCCGTCGCCGCTGGGCCCGTTGATGATCGCCGACTATCTCCACGACCAATCGGCACAATGGCTCGGGCAGTTCATGCTGGAGAAACAAGGTTTCGGCCAACGCTGGAACGAGCCGCTGTGGCTCGATCTGATTTTTCACGATGATGATCTAAAGGCTGAGCCGCCGCGGGCGGCCGGCATTCCCCTC
>Ga0075522_10003323_pt1 | contig 11757 bp, 15 predicted proteins | sample NGEPerA_FD_74796 | JGI IMG/M metagenome (GOLD analysis project Ga0075522, IMG submission 74796) | Arctic peat soil microbial communities from the Barrow Environmental Observatory site, Barrow, Alaska, USA - NGEE PermafrostL2-A | ecosystem: Environmental > Terrestrial > Soil > Wetlands > Peat ... | reverse complement strand
CCCCTGATTTGGGGCGGTTTCTCACGCTGGCATAGCGAGTGCTAAAGTTCCGAAGCTTTATTGCTATGATTGATGCGTTATTTGGCGATTCGAACTATACGGCAGCAAAAAAAATGCTGGATGCCACGGTTCTGCGCCATGAAGCCATTGCCAGCAATATCGCCAATGTCGAAACTCCCAACTATAAGCGCCTGGATGTCGCTCCGTCGTTTGAAAGCCAGTTGAGCCAGGCTGTTTCGAGCCGGAATGCAGCGGAAATCGCGGCGCTCCAGCCGGAATTGGCCGTGGATACCAAGGCCATTTCCAGCCGGGCGGACGGCAACACCGTCCAGTTGGAAGATGAAATGTTGAAGCTCAATCAAAACATGGTCGAACACACCCTGGAAACCCAGTTGGTCAGCGAGCAACTGGCCAGGATGCGCATGGCCATCAGCGGAAAAGACTAACTGACTTATGATTAACCTCCTTTCCGGCATCGCCAGCACCTCATCGGCCTTGAATGCGGAACGCATCCGCATGGATGTCGTTTCCGAAAACATCGCCAATGTCAATACGACCAAAGGGCTCGATGGGAAGCCTTATCGCCGCCAGCAGGTGGTTTTTGAATCCGTCCTCCAGGCCCAGCAGGCGGGCGCAGCCGGGACCGCGCCGCAAACGACCGAGATTGCCCGCATTGAGCAGGACAAGCGTCCGCCTCGCCTGGTTTACAACCCTTCGCATCCCGATGCCGACGCGCAAGGCATGGTCGCCATGCCCGATATCAATATCCACGAGGAAATGGTGGACATGATTGCCAGTTCGCGTTCCTACGAAGCCAATCTGGCCGTGGTCAAGAATGCCCGCGCCATGGCCATGCAGGACCTTTCCATCGGCAAACATTGATAAACGAGACTTGCAAAAATGGACGCTCTTTCAGCCATGAAAATGATGACGGCCTCGGCCGCCGGCAACCCGCTGGAGATCGCGGGGCAGGGCGGGGCGGCGCAGTCCATTCCATTGCAGGACCTGCAGAAGCTCAATACCGATCTGGCGCCGCAAACAGTGGGCGGCGCGGCCTCGATCAGTTCGACCGGCGGCACGTTTCAAAATGTCCTGGGCAATTTCGTCAACGAAGTCAATGGCCAGCAAGCCGCCGCCAGCGATGCCATGAGCGGCTTGATGAGCGGCAAGAATGTTTCTCTCCACCAGGCCATGATCTCGATGGAGGAAGCCAGCGTTTCTTTTCAGATGATGGTCGAGGTGCGCAATAAACTATTGGATTCCTACCAGGAACTGATGCGGATGCAGATATGAACAAAAATATTTCTCAAATTTTCCAGCAACTCGCCGGCATCTGGAAGCAGCTTGACCTGAACCAAAAGATCAGTGTTGCGATGGCGACGATCGTCGTGCTGGGCGGCTTGAGCGGCCTGGCCGTCTGGTCCAGTCGCGCGGATTATTCGCTGCTCTACGGCAAACTCGACGAAGGCGAAGCGGCCAAAGTCATCGCCGCGTTGGATGAATCGAAGGTTCCCTATAAAATCAGCCAGGGCGGCGGCTCGATTCTCGTGCCGGCGGACAAAGTTTACCAGGTGCGGATGCAAATGGCCGGCAAAGGAATTCCGCGCGGCGAAGGCGGAGTCGGTTTCGAGATTTTCGATAAAGCCAGCTTTGGCATCTCTGATTTCGTCCAGCGGGCCAACTACTCCCGCGCCGTCCAGGGCGAACTGGCCCGCACCATCAGCCAGCTTGATCTGGTTGAGTCCGCCCGCGTCATGATCGTGATGCCGGAAAACAGGCTCTTGTCCGACAGCTTGCGCAAGCCAACCGCTTCCGTTTTTGTGCGCGTCAAGGGCAACGGCCAACTGCCGCCCTCCTCAGTCGATTCCATTCGTTTTCTGGTCGCCAACAGCGTCGAAGGATTGCAGGCGAACAACGTTTCCGTGGTGGACAACAAGGGCAACGTTCTCTCGGAAAACCAGGATACCGATCCTGTGGCCGGTTTATCCAACAACCAACTGACCGCCCGCCGTAACTTCGAACAATACCTGACCAAGAAAGCTGAAGGCATGCTGGAAAAAGTCCTCGGCGCCGACCAGGCCGTGGTGCGTGTCTCGGTTGATCTCAATTGGGACAGCCTGACGCGGACCGAAGAGAAATTCGACCCGGACGGCCAAGTGGTGCGCAGCACAACGATCAACGATGAAACCACCGATTCCGACAACGCGACTTCCCCCGGCGGCTCTCCTGGGATCGCCGCCAACAGTGTGCAGCCCGATGCGAGCCTCCCCGGCGGCGCAGGCACCAATGCGCCCGTTGCAGCGGCGACGCCGGTCAACAGCAGCCGCACCCACAAGAAAGTGACGACCAGCGCCTACGAAATCAATAAAACGACCAGCAACATGCTGCAAGCCGCCGGCGGGATTAAACGCATTTCCTGCGCCGTCTTCATCGCGCAACGTTTTGAAGGCAAAGGCGCCGACCGCAAACCGGTGCCGCGCACTTCGGAGGAAAAGCTAAGACTCACCCACATCGTGCAAAGCGCGCTCGGCATTCAGGAAACGGGCGAGGGCGACCGCAAGGACGAAATCAAACTCGAGGAAATGCCGTTCAACGATCAACTCGGAACTGAAATCACCCAGCAATTTGAGCAGCAGGAAAAACATCAGGTCTGGATGGACCTGGCGCAGAAGCTCGTTTATCCCGCAGCGGCCCTCGGCATCATTTTTATGCTTTGGCGCATGTTGAAGAGCGCCAAGCTGGATCAAATTCCTCTTGGCGTTCCCATCGGCAACGGCAATGGCAATGGGAACGGCAACGGCAATGGGCATTACGCCAAACCGGGCACGCCCGGCTCCGGAGTGGTGACGGTCGAGGTGCTGAACCAATTGATTCGCGAGAACCCGGCCAACATGACCCAGGCCGTCCGCTCCTGGCTGACGCGCGGCAAACCCAATAATTAAGTTCACTTTTATGCAAATGGAAATTCCCGCGCTGGAGATCGCCAAAATGAGCAAGCTGCAAAAGCTGGGGGCGCTGCTCATTATTCTCGGGCCGGAGAGCGCGGCCCAGCTCATGAAAAGTTTGGACGAGCATGACCTCGAGTCCCTCTCGCTCGAAATGTCCAAGCTCGCCAGCATCAGCCAGGATTTGCAGTGGGAAATTTTGCGCGAGTTTACCGACGTCGCCGTCCAGGCCGGCACCGCCATTCTCGGCGGGGTGGGCTTCACCCGCACGGCGCTGGAGAAATCCGTCGGGATGTTCCGCGCCTCGGACATCATCGGGCGCATCGCGCCGGCCCCGGCGCCGGTGGCGGCGATGAAACAAATTGTTGACATGGATGGCCGGCAACTCTGCAACCTGCTCAAACAGGAGCAGCCGCAAACGATCGCCTTGATCGTCAGCTACCTTTCACCCGAAAAAAGTTCGCAGCTCCTCTTGCTGTTGCGGCCTGATTTGCGGGACCAAGTGATCGAACGCCTGGCCACTCTCGCCCCGACCCCTGTGGAAGTGGTCGAGAAAATGGTCGGGGTGCTGAACCGAAAGGCCGGAGTCAAACCTCCGCAGGCCCTGAACCAAACCGGCGGCGTCAAGCAGGCGGCCGACCTCCTCAACGCGCTCGATAAAAATATCGGCCAGTCGATGTTGCTCGAATTGGAAAAGCGCAATCCCGAACTTGGCCAGGCCATTCGCCAAAAAATGTTCACCTTCGAGGACCTCTCCTTGCTCGACACCGCCTCGCTGCAAAAAGTCATGCGCGAAGTCGATATGCGCGACCTGGCCGTGGCCCTGCGCACCGCCAGCCCGAAACTCAAGGAGGCCTTGCTTTCCTCCATCTCGAAACGGGCCGCCGAAACGGTCAACGAAGAAATCAGCTTCCTCGGTCCGCTCAAGCGGAAAGACATCGAGGCGGCCCAAATCCGCATCATTGAGAGCGTGCGCCAACTGGAAGGCCAGGGCGAAATCGATCTCAGCAACGCCACCAGCTCCAACCGCGATGAACTCCTGGTCTGAAACCATTACGTTGCCCACTCCGTTGCGGGACGCTTCCCCGGCTGGTTTTTTGCCGGGGTTGACCCACCACGACGTCTCGCTGCAAACCCAGTGGCAGGCCGGTTATGAGCAGGGCCGCATCGACGGCGAGAAAGCCCTGAGCGAACAACTGATCGCCCAGCGCGCGGAATTGCACGAACTGGTCAACGGCGCTGTCGCTTCGATGCGCCAGACCATTCCGCAAATCGTGCGCGAGACGGAAAATGCGCTGGTCGCCCTCGCCCTCGAGGTGGCGCGCAAACTGATTTCAGAAATGCCCATCTCCGCGCCCATGGTGGAGGCGGCGGTGCGCGATGCCCTCGCCCAAGTGGAAAGCACCGCCGAAACGACCGTTCGCCTGCATCCGGCCGACTTGGAATTATTGCAGAACGCCGGCTCGCCGTTGATCAGTTCCCCCGATGCGCCGCGGGAATTTCGTTTTCTTAGCTCGCCGGATGTCAGCCGGGGAGGGTGCCTCGTCCAGACCAATTTCGGCACGGTGGACGCCCGGCGCGAAACCAAGTTTGACCTCATCAAGAAAAACGTGGCGTTATGATTCCCCGAAGCGAACCCTTTTCCGCCCAGCGAGTCGAAGGCCTCTTGCGCCGGGTGCAGACGACCCAACTGGTGCGCAACCGCGGACGGGTCATTCAATTGATCGGGCTGGTCATTGAATCGGAAGGCCCCATGGCCGCCGTGGGAGAAATCTGCCGGATCGAATCGGCCCGCCACGATGGCTCGACCCTGGCGGAAGTTGTCGGTTTCCGAAACCATCATGTTTTGCTCATGCCGCTGGGCGACATCGAAGGCATTCATCCGGGCAGCGAAGTGGTGGCCCTTGGCTCCTCTTTGCAAGTGCCGGTCGGAGAAGGATTGAAAGGCCGCGTCATCGACGGGCTGGGCAATCCATTGGACGACAAAGGGCCGATCGAAGCCGAAGCCACCATCCCTTTGCATCAGCCGCCGCCCCACCCATTGAAACGGCAGCGGATCCGCGATTCCTTTCGCACCGGCATCAAAGCCATTGACACTTTTACGCCGTGCGGACGCGGCCAGCGCATGGGCATTTTTGCGGGCAGCGGCGTCGGCAAATCAACTTTGCTGGGCATGATTGCCAGCCAGGCCGAGGCGGACGTCAACGTCATCGCGCTGATCGGCGAACGCGGACGCGAAGTGCGGGAATTTCTGGAAAAGGACCTGGACGAGGCGGGCCGTCGCAAATCGGTGGTGGTCGTGGCCACGTCGAATCAACCGGCCATTGCCAGGCTCAAAGGCGCGTTTGCGGCCATGTCCATCGCCGAACATTTTCGCGATGCGGGCCAGAATGTTTTGCTGATGATGGATTCCGTGACCCGCTTTGCCATGGCGCAACGGGAGATTGGCCTGGCGGTCGGCGAACCGCCCGCGACGCGCGGATACACGCCGTCCGTTTTTTCGTTGCTGCCCCAATTGCTGGAGCGCGCCGGAACGGGCGAGCAAGGTTCCATCACCGGTCTCTTTACGGTGCTGGTGGAAGCGGACGATATGAATGATCCGATCGCCGACGCCGTCCGCTCTATTCTTGACGGCCACATTGTGCTGACGCGCGAACTGGCCACCCAGAATCATTACCCGGCGATGGATGTCCTGGAAAGCGTCAGCCGGTTGATGCGGGATTTGACGACGGCGGATCAACAACAACTGGCTTCGCGCGCCCGCGAAACGCTGGCAGTCCATCGCAAAAACCAGGACCTGATCAACATCGGCGCCTACCCGCCCGGGGCCAACCCGGCGATTGATTTGAGCATTCATTTGCACGAACCGCTAAAAACATTTTTGCGCCAGGCCGTGGATAAGGGTTACAGCATTCCGCAAAGCTGGGCGTTACTGGGCGAAACCCTGGCCACGCCGTTGCCGGTTAAAATCTCGAAGCGCGCATGAAAACATTTCACTTCACATTGGAAGCCGTTCGCACCTTGCGCCAGCGCCAGGAACAAAATGCCATGGAGCAATACGCGCAAAGCTTGCTCGCCCGCCAGCAAGCCATGGACCGGCTGGCCGCAGTCGAGCACGAACTAAGCCTATGCTGGGAAGAATTGCGCGGCCACCTGGCCAAGGGCTGCGTGGCCTCCAAAGCAGCCCAGGCCCACGACTATCAACGCTCGCTGGCCAGGAGCCGGGATGAACTGGCCGCTGCCCTTGGCGCCGCCGAACGGCGCGTCAACGCCGCGTTGCAGTGCATGTTGATCGCCCGCCAGCAGCGCGAGATCGTGGATAAATGTTCCGACAAGCAAAAAGCCCTCCACCAGCACGGCGTGGCGCGAGGCGAACAAAAGTTCATGGATGATCTCGGCGGCCGTCGCAACAACGCCATTCTCGCCTGGAAACCGGCGCAAAATTTATCATGATAAAACTGCTGACCACACCTTGGATGACGATGCTGCTCAGCGCGGTCATCTATCTGGGCGCCACCCTGGCGTTTTGGAAAACTCCCGTGCCGGCGCCGCCGCCTCCCGCGGCCGAGGCCGCGCACGACAAACAAATCTCGTGGGAATTCACCAACCCCGAAGCCGACCAGCTTATGGCCGAACTCCAGGCCGAGAAACGAGCCTTGGGAAAAAAGGAACAGGACCTGAACGACTTGGCGGCGCGCCTGCAATCGGAAGGCGCCGAATTGAACGTAGTCACCCAATCCGTGCGGCAATTGCAAACGAACTTCGATCAAAACGTCCTGCGCATTCGTGACGAGGAAACGGCAAATTTGAAGAAGCTGGCCAAGGTCTATGCCGCCATGGACCCGGAGAGCGCCGCCAAAATCCTGACGGAACTGGATGACACCTCGATCATCAAGATCATGGTCTTTATGAAAGACGCGGAGACGGCCGCAATCTGGGAGACCTTCGCCAAAAAAGGGCAGCCGGAAGCCAAGCGGGCGGCCAGCCTTTCCGAACGTCTTCGCCTGGCGGCCTTCCGCAACACCGCCCAAAAGCCATGACGCGAATCCCTTTCTTCGGAGTCGCCGTTCACGCTGCTCAGAAAAGTGATTCGCCGTCCAAGGGTCCCGCTCCCGCTCCGCTGAAGGCCGGAGCGGTGGATTTCTTGAGCTTGATCTCGCAGGCGGTTCGCCAGGGCGAAGTCCAGGAAAAACAGATGCCTGCCCCGAAGATGCCGGCAACACCTTCACTGCCCTCTGCAATCGATTCGGACACAGCAGACGCGCCCGCAATGGCGATGCCGATGACAACACTTCCCGGCCAAACGAAAAAGGGCACGCCTGTCGATGATTCCCTGACCGTTGCGATCATGACGATGCTGGCGCCCGCCGTGCTTCCCGCGGTGGACATCCGCAAGCCGCTCCCGCAGCGGGAAGCGTCCATCAAAATTGCCTCGAAGCAGGACGATCCCGCCAGCCAGACCGAAACGAAGACCGCCGCGCCGGCTCGCGAGCCAGAAACCAAAAGCGAAAAGGCCGAGGCTGTTGCACCAGACAAAGAATCCTCAGGAGCAGCGGTGGCCAAAGCTCCTCCCGCTGAGGCAACGGCAAAAGCGGATGCTAGTGGGACGAATGGGACGAATGCGAAACTCGCGGAGCCGCCGCCCACACCTCAGCCCGGCCCATTGGACCCGGCGGCAGCCCCAGATGGCACAGTCGATGCTTTGAACAAGGAACGAATGAAGTTTACTGCTGAAAAGAAAGAAATTGCCGGGCGCACCACGCAAAAAGTGCCCAGCGTCTCTGTCAGCAGGAGCCCCGCAGCCGCAGCTATCAGCGTTGTGGCGATCGCTCCTGCCTCGGCGGCTTCCGGGCCGAAAAACCTCGCGACCGACACTCTTCCGATCCTGGACTGGCCAGCCAAGCCGAGTGAATGGAATGTCGAGCTGGCCAAAGGCGCCACAACCGCATGGCCCGTGGAGCACACCGCCGCCCAGGTGGAAAAGGTTTCCCAGATGATTAACCAGCAAGCGATGTCCATCCGCCAGACGGGCGCCAGCACGCTGGCGGTTTCACTGAGGGTGGATGCGCATACCGAACTTTTTTTGCAGTTGACCAAACATAACGGGCAACTCCAGGCCACGTTGAGTTATGACCAAGGCGCGGCCACTGGCCTGGATAACCACTGGGGAGATTTGCAGGAATCGCTGGCGCGCCAGAACGTTCAATTATTGCCGCGCGAGGACAAAATCCCGGCGGCAACGACCACCGCTTCCAGTTTCGACTCGTCGTCCTCCGCGTTCTCCAATTCGCCCCGCCAGCAGCGCGCCCTCCCGGCGGAATGGCCGGAAGCGGCCCTAGTCAAGACTATTTCAACCCCCGCCACCACCAAAACCCGAACCGTTTCCCGGCAAGGCTGGGAATCCTGGGCCTAAAATTATGCCAACCATCCCCGCCACCAATCCCACGCCGGGCGTGACCGCTCCAAATCCGAGCCAGTCGCTCAACCAGGCCGACTTTTTGAAACTGCTCGTCACGCAAATGACGTCGCAGGACCCTCTGAACCCGCAGAGCGACACGGCGTTTGCGGCGCAACTGGCGCAGTTCAGCGCTTTGCAGGAATCCACCGTCATGGCGGGTAACATGCAAGGAATGCAAGCCACGAGCCTGATCGGCAGCACGGTCAGCGTGGGCGCGTCAAGCCAGAGCGCCACGGGCGTCGTGAGCCAGGTGGATATGTCTTCGGGCATGCCCCAGATCGAGATCAACGGCCAGCTCTATTCGCTCAGTCAAATCACCTCCATCGCACCCACGGTGGCGCCGTTGCCCACGACTCCGGCCGCCCCCTCCAATTAACCTTAACTTAACCACAAAAATATATGATTAGTTCTTTATCGTCAGGCGTCAGCGGGCTGGAAAGTTACCAGCAGGAAATGGACCTTATCGGCAGCAACATTGCCAACGTCAACACGACGGGCTTTAAGGCCGGCACGATCGATTTTGCCGACAGCTTCAGCAATCTGTTGCAAGGCGGCAGCAACACCACTCCGGCGGTGCAAGTCGGCACCGGCGTGGGCATTGACGCGGTAAACAGCAACTGGGCTCAGGGCACGATCAGCAGCGGGGCCGATATGACCCAAAGCGATCTCGCCATTTCGGGCAACGGCTTTTTCCAAGTCAAAGACGCCAGCGGCAATGTTTTTGCGACGCGGGACGGCACCTTCCAGGTGGACACCTCGGGAAATCTGATCACTGCCAACGGCGATTTTGTCCAGGGCCTGAATGCCGCCGGCACGGCGGGCAATGTTCAAATCACCATCACCGGGTCCCCCAGCACGTCGCCGATGACTTCCTTCACGATCAACAGCGCGGGGCAAGTTACGGTGAACCAGGCCGATGGGACCACCTTTGTCTCGGGCCAGCTCCAGTTGCAGAGCTATTCCGCCCCGCAAATGCTGGTCAATGAAGGCGATAATTTATATTCCAATCTGGCGGCCGCCGGGCCGTCCACCGCCGCCGCCCCCGGCACCACCGGCCTGGGCAATATCCAATCCGGCGCCTTGGAAAGCTCGAACGTCGATCTGCCCACCGAAATGGCGAACTTGATCACCGCCCAGCGCGCCTTCGAGGCCAACTCCAAAATTATCACGACGAGCAACGAAGTCCTCCAGACCGTTGTCAATATGAAGCAGGGTTAATCCCAAGTTTTTATGGCCACCAATCCCATGGAAGTTTCCCGCGGCGGACGCGAAGAATCCAAAGCCCCGGCGCAGGACAAAGAGGCGGAAGCCAAGGCCGAGGCGGCGGCGCCCCGCGGCGGAGCGCTCAAGACTTGGCTGCCCCTCGGGGTGGCGGTGCTGACCATGCCGGTGCTGGCCTACGCCACCACTCAATTTGTCCTCTTGCCCAAACTCAAGCACGCCATGAACCCGGCGGCCACGGCTGCAGCCGCAGCGGCGGAGCCTTCGGCCGAGGCCGGCGCGGCGGGCAAAGACGGGGACAAGACGGCGGGCGGCAAGACCAAAGTAACCGTTGCCTTGAGCAAAATGCTGGTCAATGTCTCGGGCACCATGGGCACCCGTTACCTGATGACCAGTGTGACTCTGGTCGGCAACACCCCGGACTTCAAAAATAAAATCGACGACAGCAAGGATCAGCTCATGGACCTGGCCACCGGCACGTTGAGCAGCAAGACCATTTCCGACCTGGAAAAGCCGGGCGCGCGCAACGTCATCAGGTCCGAACTGCTGACTGTTTTCAATAACGCGCTGGGCGGTTCGCTCGTCCAGGAAATCTACATCACCGAACTGGCTATCCAATAGGCGCGCCTCCATGAACCCTGATAGTTCCAAGCCCGGCCTGCCGCAATCGCTGACTTCCTTTCTGGATGCCAAGCAATTCGCCAGCCCGAACGCGCCCAAGAACGAACCAGTCCGCGAGAGCGCGCCCCCGGTTGACCCGGTCAAAAAGGACGGGGCCCAACCGTATGATTTTCGCAATCCGATGCTTCTCACGCCGCGGGAACTGCGCAAGCTCCGCAGCCATCAAGAGGAGTTTGTCCAGAGCCTGGCGGCCCGTCTTTCGATTCAACTGCGTTTGGAATTCTCTCTCGAATTGACCAGCCTGCAAACCATCGCCTATCAGAAGATGGCGGGCAGTTGGGCTAATCCCGCGCATCTGACTATGTTTAAGACGGAGCCGTTGCGGGGCGTTTCGATTTTGGAAATCTCCCATCACCTCGGCGCCTGCATGGTGGATCGATTGATGGGCGGCCCGGGGCTGGTTCCTGTCACCGCCTTGGAAGTCAGCGAAATTGAAAAGGTGCTGCTTGAGCAATCGGTGCAATTGATTATCGACGAATGGTGTCACCACTGGGCGGGCATCAAAGACCTCAAGCCGTTCATCCTGGGTTACGAAAGCAATGGCCGCTATGTGCAAACCGCTTCGGCCGATACGGTCATGCTGGTCATTTGCATGAAAGCCAGCCTCGGCGAATGCGTCGGCCGAATCCAGATCGGGTTTCCTTACGCCGCCCTTGAGCCTCTCATCGCTCATTTTAACCAAGGCGCGGAAACGATGGCGCCCGCGCCCTCCAGTTCGTCCTCGGCCGGCGCCTTGAAATGGAACCCCTGTTTCGATGAAGTCCGCGTGCCTGTGACGGCGGAATGGGCCGGACTGGAAATGACCGCCCGCGAAGTCCTGGCCTTGAAGGTCGGCGACATTCTGCCGATGGATTCGGAGCACGCGCAACAGATCAACCTGCGCCTGGCCGACATCCTCAAATTTCAAGGCCGCCCCGGCAAGATTGCCGGCCAATGGGCGGTGGAGATCACCAACACCGTCAAGCGCTAACTTTTTTTATGGAATCACCCGCCAAAGCCATTCCCAATCTCGAACTCTTGCTGGACGTCAAAGTCAAGCTGACCGTCGAACTCGGTTCCTGCCAATTGCACATGCGCGATGTGCTGCAACTGGCGGTCAGTTCGGTCGTCAAGCTGGACAAAGCCGCCCAGGCACCCGTCGATCTCTACGCCAATCAAACCCGCATTGCCCGGGGCGAAGTGGTGGTGATGGATGACGCCTACGGCATCAAAATCACTGAACTGTTCGCGGCCAACTCATGATTGCGGAAATTTCCAGTCTGCCAGGCGCGTTGCCCAATGCTGGCGCCTCGATCTGCCGCGTCTTCGGCGCGTTGATTTTGGTCATCGCGCTTTTTTTGGGCGGCGTCTGGCTGTTCCGGAACTGGCAGCGGCTGGCCATCCAAAAGGGCGGCGGAGCGAAGCTCAATTTAATCGAAGTCAAGTCATTGGGCCAGCGCCAGGCTCTTTATG
>Ga0075522_10003321_pt1 | contig 11758 bp, 9 predicted proteins | sample NGEPerA_FD_74796 | JGI IMG/M metagenome (GOLD analysis project Ga0075522, IMG submission 74796) | Arctic peat soil microbial communities from the Barrow Environmental Observatory site, Barrow, Alaska, USA - NGEE PermafrostL2-A | ecosystem: Environmental > Terrestrial > Soil > Wetlands > Peat ... | reverse complement strand
TCTGTGGTCCCACCGCGAAGACCGCGACAAGCTCAAGGCAGAGATTCATGCGTTGCGGGATAAACACAAAGTCGGCGGCGAGTTCAAATGGCAAAAAGTTTCCCCCTCGCGGCTGGAATTTTACAAAGAACTGGTCAGCTCGTTTTTTAGCGAGGGCGACCGGCTGCGTTTTCGCTGCATCGCCGTGGACCGGACGAAAGTGGATTTGCTTAAATACCACCAAAACGACCAGGAGCTTGGCTTCTACAAATTTTATTACCAGTTGCTCCACCACTGGATTTTGGACTTCAACGAATACAGCATTTTTTGCGACTACAAGCGCAACCGGGAGATGCGCCGCCTGACTGTGCTGGCAAGGTGTGTTGCCTCCTCCAACCTCTCCGCTTCCCTTTCCTCCGTGCAGGCCATCAGGTCCGAAGAGTCCGTGATGATTCAATTGGCGGATGTTCTGGTGGGGGCGGCTTCGGCTAGGCTGAACGGCTCACTCGTTACCGGTTCGGCAAAGCACCGGCTCGTTGAATACCTCGAATCCAAGCTCGAACACCCCATCGCCGCCACCGCCAAAAGCGTGTCGAAATTTAATGTGTTCATCATTGACCCGCAAGGAGGCTGGTAAGGTGAGCATGCCACCGCTCAAGACCTTTGGCGATGCCGTGGAATGCGGTAAGCACTACAAGCAGTTGTATTGCGCCGGTCCCATTCCCACCTTTGACGGCATAATGGTTCGTTTCGATAGGGTCGATTTTTTACACCTGTTTTTTGAATCCAGTAAACGTGACGGGAACAAAGATACATTTTCGACTCGACGGGCAGAACGGATTGACTGGATCAAAGCCGCTCTGCAAGACCCTAAAGCTGAACTGTTTCAGGGATATGATAACAAAACGAAAGTTTGCCGACCGGACAGGCGTGTTTGTGTGGTGAGCGGGAATTACGTTGTCATCATTGTCCTGACCGATGTGAAAAAAGCCAAAATCGTTACCGCCTTTGTCATAGACGATCCCGAGGTGTTAAAATCCCTGAAGGCGTCGCCCAAATGGAAATGATGCCAGAAAAAGAAAAACCGCAGATTCGCCAGGCTGGCTCTGCGGAAGCCTTTGTAGGTTCTACTGCCACTGGCAGAGAACACCATCACTATCGGCATTTTCGCGAAAAACGCAATAACATATTAAAAAAAGTCGGAAGTACTTCATTTTTAGACACTTGAATCAAAATTTTGCGCCAAACCGAAAAATAGTGCCAGTAATTATTTATGCCCGCCAACCTTGGAACTGAATCAGTAACCGTCCAGCACCCGCTCACGCGCTACGCCCGCGATGCCGGTTGGACCATCGTGCCGCAGGGCGATGCCACCACGTTTCGCCGGGGCGAGTCGGGCTTGTTCTTTTACGACCTCCTAAAACAGAAGTTGCAAGACCTCAATCCCGGTATTGTAACGCCGGAACTGGCGGACGAGGTAATCATCCGCCTCGAATCTGTCCGCAACAACATTGAGGGCAATTCTGAAATTCTCGCCTGGTTGCGCGGCGAGCGGTCGCTGTATATCGAATCTGAAAAACGTACGCGCAACATCACGCTCATCCATTTCATGGATGCGTCCAAGAACGAGTTCCAAGTCACCGAGGAATGGCAATACACCAACGGCAACCACACCAACCGGGCGGATGATATTTTTCTCATCAATGGCATCCCCGTCGCCGTGGTGGAAGCCAAGAGCGCCAAGAAACACAACGCGATGGAGGAGGCGCTGATTCAAATCCGCCGCTACCACAACGAGACGCCGGAAATGGTCACCGTGCCGCAGGTGTTCGACTTCACTCAGATCGTCGAGTTTTTTTACGGCGTGACCTGGAATCTCGACCGCAAAAATATCTTCCCGTGGAAGCACCTCGACAAGGCGAACTACGAACAAAAGATTAAAACCTTCTTCGCGCCGCTCCGCATGTTGGAAATGATCAAGGAGTGGATTCTGTTTTTCGTCAAGGATGACGAACTGCAAAAAACCATCCTTCGCCAGCACCAGACCCGCGCGGCCATCAAAGTCATGGGCCGCTGCGCCGATGCCACCAAAAACACCGGCCTGGTCTGGCACACGCAGGGTTCCGGCAAGACGTTCACCATGATTACGGCCGCCCGCCTGATTCTGGAGCGGCAGGATATTTTCGGGAAGGCCACCGTCATGCTCGTCATTGACCGCAACGAGCTTGAAGGCCAGCTTATCGGCTGGGTGGAGCGGTTGCTCGGCGAACTGGAAAGCAACGACATCAAGATTGAACACGCCAACACCAAGGCGCGGCTGGTCGAATTGTTACAGGCGGATTTTCGCGGCCTCATCGTCACGATGATTCACAAGTTCGACAAGGCGGACGCCAATCTTTCAACCCGCAAGAACATCTATGTCCTCATAGACGAGGCGCACCGCTCCACCGGCGGCGACCTGGGCAATTATCTGCTGGCCGCGCTGCCCAAGGCCACGTTCATCGGTTTCACCGGCACACCCATTGACCTCATCGCCTACGGCAAAGGCACGTTCAAAGTCTTTGGCAAGGAGGACGAAGAGGGCTATCTCGACAAGTATTCCATCGCCGAGTCCATTGAGGACAAGACGACGCTCAAGCTCAGATACACCCACGCGCCGAATGAAATTTCCCTGCCCAACGAAATTCTGGAGGAGGAATTTCTGAAAATGACCGAGGAGGAGGGCGTCAAGGATGTTGAGGATTTGAACCGCATTCTTGATCGGGCTGTCAAACTTCGCACGTTTCTGAAATCCGACGTGCGCGTACCCGCTGTCGCCAAATTTGTCGCGGAGCATTTCAAGCAAAACGTGCAGCCGCTCGGATACAAGGCGTTCCTTGTCGCCGTGGATCGCGAAGCGTGTGCCCTCTACAAGCAGGAGTTGGACAAACTATTGCCGCCCGAATGGTCCGCGCCCGTTTATACCCACACGCACAACGACGAGGAGAAGCATCCCATCGTGGCGAAATACCAGTTGGACGATCCAGACGAAAAAACCGCCCGCAAGGAATTTCCCAAACCGGGCAAGCAGCCTCAGATTCTTATCGTCACCGACAAACTGCTCACGGGTTACGACGCGCCGATTCTGTATTGTATGTATCTAGACAAACCGATGCGTGACCATGTTTTGTTGCAGGCCATCGCACGCGTCAATCGCCCCTACGAGGTGCAAAATGCGGACGGTGGCGTTTGCGAAAAGCCCTGTGGCCTCATCGTGGATTTCGTCGGAGTGTTGGGCAAATTGAAAAAGGCGCTGCGGTTCGACTCCAAGGAGGTCAGTGGTGTCGTCGAAAACTTGGATGTTTTGTTTGCCGATTTCATCCGGCGGATGACCGGCCCGGCCCAGGAGTATCTGGCGCTCGCCACGGGTCAGATGAATGACAAGGCCGTCGAACGTGCCATTGATGCGTTCACCGATAAGAAAGTCCGCGATGCGTTCTACAAGTTTTTCAAGGAGCTCGAAAACCTTTACGAAATCCTCTCGCCCGATCCCGGCTTGCGGGCGTATGTCGAAAACTACGGCAGGCTGGCCACCCTCTATGAGGTCGTGCGGAACGCCTACGGTGTCAAAACCACGTTCCTGGGCGACATTGCGAAAAAGACGGAGTTGTTGATCCGAAGTGAGGCATCCTACGACGGGTTGGATAAATTGAGCAAGCCCGTCATCATTGATGAGAAGATGCTGGCGGCACTCCGCCAGAGCCAGTCATCCGACACCAACAAAGTCATCAACCTCATCAAAAACATCCAGACCACCATCAATGAAAAAGGCACCGTTGCGCCGTATCTGGTTTCCATTGGCGAGCGTGCCGACACCATCCGCGAACAGTTTGACGAGCGGCACCTTACCACCGAGGAAGCACGCAAGCAGTTGGAATTGCTGGCCGACGAAACCATCACCGCCCAGCAGGCCCAAAAAGACAGCGGCCTGGATAATTTGACGTTCACCCTGTTTTGGGAGTTGAAGCGGCATTCCTATAAAGACCCAAAATTGCTCGCCATCGCGTTGGCCGGGCCGTTCAAGCGGTTTTCAAATTTCCATTCCAACGCGGACGAAATGCGGGAACTTAAAGCCCAGCTTTACAAGCTGCTGCTTCCATTTGTGCAGGGCAAGAAAATGGTCGAAGTCGCCGACCGCCTCATCAAAGTCCGCACGCCATGAACTCGAATCCACCAATCACGGTGGCTGTCGCCGATTTCAAAGCCCAGGTCGCGCATTGGGCCATCCGAATCCGTGCCAAGCCGCGTCAAATCCGCATCCAGCAAATGCGCCGCAAGTGGGCCTCTTGCTCCACCAGCGGCACGGTGTCATTCAGCACGGAGGTTTTGGCGCAGCCAGCGGCGTTCCGCGAATACGTCATTGTTCATGAATTGCTCCATTTGAAAGTACCGAACCACGGCAAACTGTTCAAAACACTCCTCCGGGCATACATCCCGGACTACGAAAAAATCAAACCAAGCCGCTAGTAGGAAAATTATGGCAGACCACAAGCTAAACATAGAAACCGTTGCAATTATCAAATCCCTGTCGCCGCACGAAAAACACGCAAAGAGCAACTGACTTCTATGGTGCAGGAATCAAAGCGCTCAGTGCGCTAAAATATCAAACCGGGCATCAGTCGCTCAACCACCGCGACCGGCGGCATTCTTTTTCTTCCGCTCGCGAAAGTGGTTGCGAAGCTGCGTCACCGTCAGGGCAGGTTCCATGTGGTGAATCATTGCATGACAGTTCGGGCAAACGGGTATCAAGTCTTTTATCGGGTCAATCTCGTATTGTTTACCAATCTTCCCAATAGCCTTAATATGATGGACGTGGATAAAATCCTTCCCCCAATCGCCATAGACGGCAGCAAAGTCGAATCCGCACGTTGCGCATAAGTAGCCATGATGTGCGATACATGCTTGCCTGGCTTTGGGGTTGCGCTCGTAAGCATTAATCGTAACGCTGAATCGGGCGCCCTCAGGATATTTCTCAGGTACGGCAAGTTCCTCTGCGAGTGGGATCGTGGCATCGGGATCCTGGGCATACCATTCCTTGCCAATTTTCGTAAGGGTTTTCTCAGTAAGTTCTTCTGTAATCCTTTCAATTTTTGCAGTTGCCCCATCCTTCCAACTGTCTTCGGTAGGGTGCATAGGGAAGGTCGTCAGCCGGTAGCCATCCTCCTGAATCAGCCGTATGTGTTCTAGTGACTGGCCATACGACTTACTTTTCTGACGTTTTGAATTGAACGCCCAGTCCTCCGAAAAAATCACTGCCCTTTTGCCGTCCGTGAATCGATCCCAAGCTCCAAAAATTATGAGTCGCTTGGATTCGTTAATGAACGACCAACTCCACGTCCAGTTTTTGCACGTCGCGCCTTGGGATTTGATGAACGATTTTCGGTTCATATTATTCTCTTACCTGTTATGCGCACCCTTTTGCGCCTTTTCCTGTCAATGCGATACCGTCAATCATAAGACTGAATATACGAATTCAAGCCCCCATAACAAACGAAATTCAGTCCCCAATTTCGTTGCCGCGTTGCCGGAAACGGCGCGACAGCGCAATTCCCATCATCGAGCGAGGAAACTTCTGGAGCCTTTAGGTTGTCATCATACAACGCGCACAGCGTATTTAAATTTCAGACCGTGCATCAATCGCTCTCGACCGCCGCGACTGGCGGCCACCATTAAGCAGCCCCGCCAATCCCTTCTTCCCTAATTCCACCCACGGATTGCCATAACTGAATCCAGTGTAAAAACCCGGTTGGAACACGAGCCCAGACAGTACCCTGATATGTAAATCCGTCGCCCGACTCATGCTGGAAAACCAAAGAGACTTTCACCAACCGCAATTCTCCCGGATACGATCCACCCAGGTAAATCAGCTTGACCGTCTCGCCCGTGAGCATCGCCGATATAAAAACATTGGTCAGCTTGTCGCTGGACGCCATGAGCGGAATTCTTGGGCGTGAGAGCCAATCAAAGAGGCGTTCGGACGGGAAAAACTTCGGGTCCATTGCTGAAAACGGCATCTCGACAATCCTAAAATGCCTTTCTTTTTTCATGGGTGAAGCAGAGCGGCTGGCGTATATACAATTGCTGTCTAGCCGCGCCTTTTTTGGTGCATTTTTATTGAATGGGTTGCAAGACGGCGCCAGGCTTTGTATTCTCGGGCGCGCCGATGACGTTTGAACGGGAAATAGCAAAAGCGAAGGCGGCGGCGCTCGCTGCCAAGGGCGTCTATATCGGAACGTCATCGTGGAAGTATCAGGGCTGGCTTGGGCAGCTTTACACCGCGCAGCGGTACGAGTTTCGGGGAAAGGTGGCCAACACGCGCTTTGAAAGGGACTGTCTGGCCGAATATTCAGAGGTTTTCAAAACCGTTTCGGTAGATGCCTCGTATTACGATTTCCCGCGCGCGGAGAGACTTCAACGCTTGTCCGCCCAGGTCCCGGATGATTTCCAGTTCGGATTTAAAGTAACCGACGCTATCACGGTAAAGCACCTTCCAAACCTTCCCCGTTTCGGCTCGCGCGCCGGCCAAGTCAATAACGATTTCCTGAACGCGGACCTGTTCGCAACGGCATTTCTTGGACCATGCGCGGAGATCCGAAGCAAGGTCGGGGTCTTGATGTTCGAGTTCTCACGCTTTCGGTCGGACGATTACCAGCATGGCCGTGAGTTCATCGAAGTGCTGGACGGCTTCATGAGCAAGTTGCCGAAGGGCTGGCCTTATGCAATTGAAATGAGAAACCGCGATTGGCTACGGGACGAATATTTTGACTGCCTGGCACGCAACGGGATCGCGCATGTTTTCAATTCATGGCAAGCGATGCCGCCAGTTAGCGAACAAATGGCGCTGGCCAAAAGCCGGACCAACCCGGAATTGATCGCGGCCCGTTTCCTTCTGAAGCCCGGTCGCCGCTACGAGCAGGCCGTGAAGGCATTCCAGCCCTACGACAAAACCCACGAAATAAACCACGAAGCCCGGAACGCCGCCGCCTCATTGATCACCGAAGGGCTTCGATACGAGCCCCGGAGAAAGACATACATTTACGTCAACAATCGCCTTGAAGGCAACGCCCTTCACACCATCCAAGCCATTGTCGCGCTGGTCAGAAATCAGGAGCGACCGCCAGAACCATGACCATCCAAGAGTACCTAGCCAACCCCGCCTGAGTCTTTAGCGTGTCAGCGAACAATGCGCGGAGCGCGGTCATTTAAATCAAACGGGTCATCAATCGCTCTCAACCGCCGCGACTGGCGGCATTCTTGAAGCCAACGTCGTCCCTTCTTCCCTCAACCAACGGCGGACCGATCCGGCAACCAATCAACGAACGAAATTTGTCATGCTAATGCAAAACGTCTGCCCGTCCTTCTCAACCGAGTAATAGCCGCAGTCAAAAGCCAAAACCTTCACCACGTCCCCCTCCACCAACCCGACCGGCAACGTATACCCACCTGCGCAATTCTTAACAACTACCATTGAGCCACGCTTGAGCGCGAAATGACCATATGGACGAGGAAAACGGATGCCGGTTGAAAAGTTCTGATACATGCCGGCCAGCATGTCCCAAGCGGATAGACATCGGCAGGGCATGCAAATCTTGGCCCCGCTCGACGGACTGAGCAACAACACGGTCCGGGCGAAAAGGTTTGTGCCTCGGGACGAGTTTCGATAGCCTTCAAGACGTAATACAGAACCTTTTGTAGCCGGAAAAAACATGCAAGCCACGACAGGCCGCCGATGCGTATTCTGCCATTCGCCGGCAAACAGTGGCGAACACGTTTTTGCGAAACGGTTATGCAAACGCGCCGGCGCAATACGTTTCAACGTAATTACCGGTCTAGCCATCGATGGGAAAGCACCAATTACCCGACCACCTCACCATCTTGAGGCCTTTACCGTTCGCCATGTCTGCACACGCTGTAATAACGGTTGGATGAACGACCTCGAAATCTGGTTTGAGCGCCATCTCGGTTTTCTCATTGAGCCTCAATGGCCGAAGCTCGCATTGCCGATGATTGACGCTCTAAAAATCGAAAACAACGAACTGGCACGATGGCTCATGAAGACGGCGGTAATGTTCAACCTTGCGACTTTGCGGGGTGAAAATCGAGTCGAATTTGAACATGCGGTTCTGCTCGAGGCCCACCCCCCGCAAAAACAACAATAATAAGATAATAAATTTGGCGAGCTTGCCGCGCTCAGACCATCTCCGGCGAGAGAGAAAAAAGAGGCAGTCCACTTCGGTTGCTAAACGGTTGCTAAAATAGATATGAATTCAGCAACCGGAAGCGAACTCAAAGAAACTCAAGATGCATCTCGAAAAAAGCGAGAAGTGACTAAAACCCTTTATTTACAGGCATTTCGTGCGTATCCCGTTGAAAATTAAATGGTGCCAGCGAGTGGAATCGAACCACTGACCTCGGGCTTATGAGTCCCACGCTCTAACCAACTGAGCTACGCTGGCACAGGCAGTTATATTTCGCCAGGATCATTCCGCGTGTCAAACCTGATTCGCATTTTATTGGCCAACCTTTGAGGGCTCGCAATCCGCCTCTTACTCTAAAACGTCGTCACTAGATTAAGAATTTGAGAAACGCCTTTAAAAAACCAATCTTTGGGCGGCTTGCTAAAGGCCGCCGGCGCGTTTACGCTTTATTGTCGCTTTGAAAGTAAAAGGAATCAGACCTTCCGCCCGCTACACTCTGGCTATTGTCAGTGTCGCTGCGGCCGCGCTGGTTCGTATGATTTGCGGCCGCTGGGTCGGGGACGCATTTCCATTTTTCAGCTTTTATGTGGCGGTGGCGGTGACGACGTGGTTTGCCGGCCTGGGGCCTGGAATGGTCGCGCTGGTGCTGGGTTATCTGGCGACTGATCTTTTTTTCACCCGCGGATTCCAAACCGACCCGTTTGGAGTGTTGGTCTATTTTTCGGTGACCTTGACGTTCGTGCTCTTTGGGCAATCCATGCATCAATCGCGCCGGCGGGCGGAAGTCAGCGGGGCCGAGGCGCGGCAGCATCAGCGCGACCTCGAACAGGAAATTTCCCTGCGAGTGCAGGCCGAGGCCGCCTTGCGCCAGACGAGCGAAAAATCCACCACGCTGGCCGGAGACTTGGAAAAGGAGGTGGCCGGACGGACGGCTAAACTGATGGAAACCATCCGGTCGCTGGAAGGCTTTTGCTACAGCATCGCCCATGTTTTGCGGGCGCCGATTCGCGCCATGCAGGGTTACGCGGGCATTCTGGGCGAGGACGCCAGCCTGGGGACATCGGCGCGCGATTACGCCCATCGCATCACCCACGCCGCCGCCCACATGGACCAACTTGTCCAGGATTTGCTCGTCTATGGCCGGCTGATTCATGAGCCGGTCGAGCGCGGCCCGGTGCATTTGGAGGCGGTGGTGGACCATGTGTTGAGCGAATTATCGACGGAAATCTCGGCGCGAAACGCGGTGGTCAAGGTGGCGCGTCCCTTGCCGCAGGCCATGGCTCATGCGACCGTGCTGGAACAGTTGCTGGCCAATTTGCTGCGCAATGCGATGACGTTCGTCTCGCCAGGGACGTTGCCGAGAATTGTTATTCGCGCCAAGGAATCAGGCGGCATCGTGCGGCTGTCGGTCGAGGATAATGGCATTGGCATTGCTGAATGCTATCACGACCGCATTTTTAACGTGTTCGAACGCCTGCACTGCACGGAGAGTTACAAGGGAACGGGCATCGGGCTGGCCATTGTCAAGAAGGGCGTGGAGCGGATGGGCGGACGGGTTGGGGTAAGCTCAGATCCCGGGAAGGGGAGTTGCTTTTGGATGGAATTGGCCGGCGTGCCGGGCATGCACCTGCCGCCCGCGCACCCTGAGCTGAAACTGTCGGTCAATTCGTAACCGATTTGTCACATGAAATTCACCGTTGGAAATGCCGCTTTCGCTTGCGTCAGCCGAGGGGGTTTTGAATAATTTCCCATGCTGTGGATTAAAAAGGTGTTGACAGTTCTGGTTTTGGTTTTGTTGTGCAGCCAAGGGCGGGCGGCGGGCAGGGCTTCCCATGTGATTTTGATGGTGTGGGATGGAATGCGGCCGGATTTTGTCTCCGCCGCAACGACCCCCGCGCTGATGCAAATGGAGGCGGAAGGAGTGACCTTTTTGCATCACCACCCCGTATATCTGAGCGCGACCGAAGTTAACGGTACCGCGCTGGCCACGGGCGTTTATCCCGGAGAAAGCGGCGTGATCGGCAATCATGAATTTCGGCCGGCGATCGATCCGCTGGCGCCAATCGGCACGGAAGAGACCGCTGCGGTGCGCAAGGGCGATCAATTGACCAGCAACCACTACCTGGCTTTCCCCACCGTCTCGGAAATTCTGCATGACAATGGCCTGCCTACGGCGGTGACGGGCAGCAAACCGGTCGCGTTGTTGCATGACCGCGCCGCGCGCGCGCCCGGGTCCTTGGGAATAACCTTGTTTGCCGGGGACACCTTGCCCGAAGAAATGGAAAAAAGCCTGGCCGAATCCCTTGGAAAATTCCCCAAGGCGGGAGCCGGCAAATCCGCGCAAGACGACTGGACGACCCGCGCGTTGACCGGGCCGTTGTGGGAGAAGGGGCTTCCGGCTTATTCGCTGTTATGGATGGCTGAACCGGATTTTTCGCAGCATCGCTTCGGACCGGGTTCACCCGAAGCGCTGGCGGTGATTAAAAACAATGACGACAATCTGGCGCGCCTGCGGGCCGTGCTCAAAGCAAAAAACCTGGAAGATTCGACCGACATCATTGTCGTTTCCGATCACGGCTTCTCGACCATTTTTACCAACATCGATGTCGTGGCGACTTTGCGGGCGCACGGCCTGCAGGCCTATCGGAAATTTCCCGGCGCGCAAAGAAAGGAGAGGGACATCATGGTGGTGGGCAACGGCGGATCGGCCTATTGTTACGTCACGGGACACGATTCGAATCTCATCACGCAAATTGTCCATTACTTGCAGGCGGAACCTTATACCGGAGTCGTTTTCAGCCAGCCGCCGGTAGCGGGCGCTTTTCCGCTGGAAGATTCGCATCTGAATTCTCCCGCTGCCCCGGATGTTGTAGCCGTCCTGCGCTGGAAGCCGGACCAAAACAAATATGGCGCGCCCGGATTGATTTATTGCGATGGCAAAACCCTCGGGCCGGGACAAGGCCAGCACGCCTCCCTCGGGCCTGCAGACATGCACAATACCTGCGTTGCCTTCGGGCCGGATTTTAACAAAGGGATGAAGGATGCGCTGCCCACCGGCAACATCGATATCGCGCCGACCATTCTCTGGATTCTCGGTGTCAAGCCGAAAGAAAAAATGTCCGGCCGCGTCCTGAGCGAAGCTCTGACCGGAGGCGGCCCGGCGGTCACATCCAGCAGGTCTTATCACCGCCAAACATCCTGGAAAGGGGAAGGATTCGTCTGGCGTCAGTATCTGGACTCCTCGGAAGTCAATGGAGTGATTTACTTCGACGAAGGCAACGGCGATCAGACGGCGGACGTCACCTCCTCTGTGAAGTGAAGGCAAGAAAATGTGTTATAAAGTCGAGGCTGTGCTTCGACCGGCTGAAGTCATAGGCTCAACGCCGTCTCCTCCGCCAGTGGAGGAGAGGGAGAAAAAACTCCAGACCAGCGTATTACTGAGTGACCCGGAAACAATAGCGCCAGCCAGGAGCGCACTCGGTGCGCGCCGCGTTTTCGGCCCATTCCCATCGCGACAAGTATTTGTAGGTGTCTATTTATAC
>Ga0075522_10003317_pt1 | contig 11760 bp, 8 predicted proteins | sample NGEPerA_FD_74796 | JGI IMG/M metagenome (GOLD analysis project Ga0075522, IMG submission 74796) | Arctic peat soil microbial communities from the Barrow Environmental Observatory site, Barrow, Alaska, USA - NGEE PermafrostL2-A | ecosystem: Environmental > Terrestrial > Soil > Wetlands > Peat ... | reverse complement strand
AGGTCCTCCTGGGAGACGTCGGCAGGCAGGTGCTCGTGCACCGAGTTCATGCCCACCTCGGTGCAGTCCTCGTGCTTCATCGCGACGTAGCGGGCCGATGGCGCGTCGTCGCCGACAAGGATTGTTCCAAGGCCTGGAATAACGCCGATCTTCGCGAGCTCGGCGACCTCGAGTGCAACCTCGGAACGGACCTTTTGGGCGAGTGCTTCGCCATCAAGGACGATCGCAGCCATGAACTCTCCTCTCAGCGGTGTCGATGTCGACGGGGGTGGGTCCTCGCTTCGGACCCCGGGGCAGCGTAGTCCGTAGCCGAAAGGGGCTTGAGGGGGCGCGTTGCGAGCCCTAGTGGCGGAAGTGTCGCTCTCCGGTCATCAACATCACGATGCCGCGCTCGTTCGCCGCCTCGATCACCTTGTCGTCGTTTAGCGATCCACCTGGCTGGACCACGACCGAGACCCCCGAATCCGCACAGGCGTCAAGCCCGTCACGGAACGGGAAGAACGCATCGCTCGCCGCGGCACCGAGCGTCGCTCTGCCGTCTGCCTTTCGAAGCGCGAGTCCGGCCGCATCGACGCGGTTCTGCTGGCCACAGCCGACGCCGACGATCTGGCCGGACTTCGCGAGCACGATCGCGTTCGACGTCGTTCGCGCACAGACCCGCCAGGCGAGTTCAGCGTCGGCCAACTCCTCGGCGGTCGGCTGGCGCTCGGTTGCAACCGTCCAGGTCGAGGGTGGGGACTTGAAGGTATCTCGCTCCTGGACGAGGAAGCCGCCAGAGATCTGGCGGAACGTGATCTTGTCCGGAATCGGCACGGGGGCGACCAGCGCTCGCATGTTCTTCCGCTTGGCACCAAAGAGCGCTATCGCGTCGTCGTCGATGGAGGGAGCGATCAACACGTCCGCAAGTGGATGCCCGACGACGGCCTGGGCGAGCGCGAGATCGACGTTGCCCGAGAACGCCACGATCCCGCCGAAGGCCGACATCGGGTCGGCATCGAAGGCACGCTCGTAAGAGGCCGAGAGGGTCGCGTCGATGGCGGCACCACACGGGTTCGCATGCTTGACGATGACCGTCGCGGCATCCGCGCCGCCGAGTGCGAGCAGCTCATGTACGAGCAGCCACGCGGCCTCGGCATCGAAGAGATTGAGATAGGAGAGCTCCCGCCCGCCGTGTTGCACCATGTGGTCCCAAAAACCGCTGGTGTCGCCGACGCGGCGGTAGCGGGCGCCTACCTGGTGCGGGTTCTCCCCGTAGCGGAGCTCGGCTGCGCGCTCGAGGTTGATGGCGATCGTCGCGGGCAGTCCGTCGCTGCTGTCTTCTGTGGCGTCGACGTGGTCGAACCACTCGACAATCGCCGCGTCGTAGGCGGCGGTGTGCGCGAAGGCGGCACGGGCAAGACGCCGACGCGTCTCTGAGGAGATCGCACCAGACTGCTGAAGCTCGCCGAGCACCACTGCGTAGTCCGCGGGATCAGTGACCACCGCCACGCTGTCGTGGTTCTTCGCGGCTGCACGCACCATCGTCGGCCCGCCTACGTCGATCAGTTCGATCGAGGGATCCGATGAGAACGGGTAGAGGTTGCAGACGACGAGATCGATGGTCTCGATGCCGTGTCGGGCGATGTCAGCGAGGTGCTCGGGCTTGGAGCGATCGGCGAGGATCCCACCGTGGATCGCCGGATGCAGCGTCTTCACGCGGCCGTCGAGCATCTCAGGTGAGCCGGTGACCTCCGCGACCTCGCGATGCTCGATGCCCGCATCCGCGAGCGCCCGCGAGGTACCCCCAGAGGAGATGATCTCGATGTCGAGGGCGACGAGGCCCTTGGCCAGTTCGATGACGCCGGTCTTGTCGTAGACCGAGAGCAGTGCCCTCACGCTAGGGAGCCTCCCTGTTCAAGGACGGCCAATGCCGCCCGTATCGTCTCTGGATAGAGCTTCCGCTCCACAATCTTGATGCGCTCATGCAGCGACTCGGCCGTGTCATCGGGCAATACGGGGACCGCCTCCTGGGCCAGTATCACGCCTTCGTCGACTTCGAGCTCCGCGACGTGCACCGTACAGCCCGTCACCTTCACACCGGCGGCAAGTGCCTCATCGACGGCGTGCCAGCCTTTGAAGGCAGGAAGGAGCGCCGGATGCGTATTCAAGATCCTCGCCGGATAGGCGGCGTGTATCGGGGTGGCGAGAATCGTCCCGAAGCCAGCCATCACGACGAGATCGACGCGAAAAGGTGCCAGCGCCGAGACGACCTCGTGGGTGAAGCCCTCCCGATCGAAGGCCGACGAGAAATCCTTCCGCACGACGACGGCGACTGGCAGGCCCGCCTTGGCCGCGATCTCTTCGGCGCGACAGTGACGATCGACGAGCACGACCGCTATCGGCAGGTCCGCCTCTAGCAGCGCCTCGAGAAGGCTGCCGGTCCCAGAGGCGAGGACCGCGATCTGCATGCCCGCACGCTACCAGCGCGAACAACCCGCTCCCGGGCCGCAAAGTGACCTAATTCGAAGGATTGTTGCCGAAAAGAACGCATGCCTGCGGTCCCTTCCAAGAGCGGAACGCCGCGATCGTTGTCGCGGAGTCGAGTCGCGCTGCAGCGACGGTTCGTGCCTCCTGGACCGAGCCCAGCAAGGCCTCTGACGCCTGACCGACCGCCTATTCGACCCTGCGCACCGGCTCGTGGAGACCAGGCGCACGCGACGACAACTCGGCCACCGAGCGCGACAGGGCGGGAAATGCCTACCTGTCTGGGTAAGCAGGGTAGGCGCCAGCAAGCGTCCGTGCCCTCGCTGACAGCTCCGCATCAGGCCGCTGACCTGGGTTCGAGAGGGTCGCGACGAGAATCTCGCCGAGCTCTCGAAACGCCACTTCGTCAAAGCCCCGCGTCGCTGATGACGTGGCGCCCAGACGAAGGCCCGAGCAACCGCCTTCTGGCGCAGGGTCATACGCGATCCGCATCGCGTTCGCGTTCACACCAACCGCGTGCAGGCGATCGAGTCCTACTCTGGCGTCAAAGCTTTTCGAGGTGTCCAAAAGCACAAGGTGGACGTCGGTCCCTCCCGTTATGACGCGGATACCGGTCTCGCCCTCTGCTTCGACGAAGGCCGCTGCGATCGCCCTTGCCCCTGCGACTGTTCGCGTCATCCGGTCGGCAAAGGCTGGCTTGGCAGCCAGGAGAAACGTCACCGCCATCCCGGCGATCACGTGCATCAGCGGCCCACCCTGGTTGCCGGGAAAGATCCCCTCGTCCACTCGCTTCGCCAGTGACTCCCGAGCGAGGATCGCGCCACCTCGTGCGCCACCGAGCGTCTTGTGGACCGTCATCGTGCAAACGTCGGCGAACGGCACCGGATCTGGATGCGCTTTCCCGGCTACGAGCCCGGAGAAGTGCGCCATATCGCAGACGAGGTAGGCACCTACTTCGTCTGCGACGGCGCGAAACGCCGCGAAGTCGATCACGCGGGGATAACACGAGCCGCCGGCGAAGATGACCTTCGGCCTGTGCGCCTTCGCGATTGTCATGACCTCGTCCATGTCGATTCGCCGGTCATGTTCAGCTACGCCGTAGGAGGCGCCTCGATAGAACCTGCCAGCGGCGTGCTCGACGGAGTACTGCGTCGGATGGCCGCCCTGGTTGAAATCGAACCCAAGGATCGGGTCACCTGGCGAGGTGAGCCCGTGCAGCACCGCCTGATTCGCCGAGGAACCCGAGTACGGCTGCACGTTCGCGTGCTCGGCACCGAAGAGCGCCTTTAGCCGGTCGATGGCGAGCTGTTCCACGGCATCGACGTACTCACAGCCGTCGTACTCCCGATTCCCCGGGTAGCCATCCGCGTACTTATTCTGAAGCACCGACCCCTGCGCCTCGAGCACGGCGAGCGGCGCGAAGTTCTCCGAGGCGACGAGGTCCAACGTCGATTCCTGCCGAGCTGCCTCGGAGGTGATCAGGGATGCAAGCTCTGGATCAACTACCGAGAGGCTCGCGCCGGCATCGTTCACGAGAGGTTCCGAACGACCTCGACCATCCGGGCCGCTGCCTCGGTTGGATTCTGGGCGACGATCACGCCGGCTGCCTCGAGGGCTGCGATCTTGCCCTTCGCTGTGCCGACATTGCCCGAGACGATGGCACCCGCGTGGCCCATCTTCCTTCCCTCGGGCGCGGTGACGCCAGCGATGTAGGCGACGACCGGCTTGGTCATCTCACTCGCGATGAACTCAGCAGCGCGCTCTTCTTCGGCACCACCTATCTCACCGATCATGAGCACGGCGCGGGTCTCTGGATCCTTCTCGAAGGCCGCGAGGCAGTCGATGAAGTTCGTGCCAGGAACCGGATCGCCGCCGATGCCGACGCCGGTCGTCTGACCGATCCCCTGCTGGGTGAGCTCGTAGATGGCCTGGTAGAAGATGGTGCCGGATCGGGACACCAGTCCGACTGGACCGCCGGCAAGGGCGATGTCGCCGGAAGTGATGCCGATGTTGGCCTTGCCTGCGGAGATAAGTCCCGGGCAGTTCGGGCCGAGCAGCCGGGTGACCGGGAAGTCCCGCTGCAGCGTCGCGTAGACACGCGCCTCGTCCTGGGCAGGGATGAACTCGGTGATGCAAACGATGAACGGCACGCCTGCTGCTGCTGCCTCGAGGATCGCCGATGGCGCACCCGACGGTGGCACTGCGATGAACGAGGCGTCTGCCCCGGTTGCCGCCACCGCCTCCTTCACGGTCCCATAGACAGGGATGTCCTCGATGACCTCACCTGCGCGGCGCGGGTTTGTACCGGCAACCACCTGGGTCCCGTACGCGCGGTTGCGGAGCGCGTGGTAGAGCCCCTGGCCCGTCGGGCTCACGCCCTGTACGACGACTTTGGTCTTTTCGTTGATGAAGATGCTCACCTCTGCGCTCCTGCCATCTCGACGGCGGTCTTCGCGGCTTCGAGCATCGTGGGTTTCGTAACGACTTTCGACGACACGTGCGCGGCGAGGATCTCGAGGCCGAGGTCGGCGTTCGTACCCTCGAGGCGGATCACGATCGGCACGGTGATGTCGACACGATCAAGTGCCTGGACGATGCCGTTCGCTACCTCTTCACCACGGGTAATGCCACCGAAGATGTTGATGAAGATCGCTCGTACCTTCTCGTCGGTCGTGATCACTTCGAGCGCGTTCGCCATCTGATCGGCGTCTGCTCCGCCGCCGATGTCCAAGAAGTTGGCAGGTGAGCCGCCGACTTGTTGAACGACGTCACACGTCGACATCGCCAGGCCCGCGCCATTGGCGATGATGCCGATGTAGCCGTCGAGACCGACGTACTGCAGTCCTTTCTCCTTGGCCAGGCGCTCGCGGTAGTCGAGCTCGGAGAGATCGCGGTACTCGTCCCACTCAGGATGGCGAAAGGCCGCCGCGTCATCGAGCGTGACCTTCGCGTCGAGCGCATGCACCTTGCCGTCCGGCGTCAAGATGAGCGGGTTGATCTCGACGAGGTCTGCGTCGCCTTCGACGAAGCAGCGATAAAGCGAGACGAGCACCGCTGCGACGCCCTCTTGGGCCTCGACGTCGATCTCGGCCTCTGCGGCGAGCGCTCGGGCCTGCTCGATCGAGATCCCGTCGAGCGGGTTGATGTGCAGGCGGGCGATCGCTTCTGGGTGCTCATCTGCGACTTGCTCGATCTCGACGCCGCCCTCGGCTGAGAGCATGCAGAGGTGGCGTTTGGCGGCCCGGTCGAGCGTGAAGCTCGCGTAGTACTCCTTCGCGATGTCCGATGTCTTTTCCACCCAGACGCGACGGACTATGTGGCCTTTGATGTCGAGGCCGAGGATATTGGTGGCGTGCAGCACGGCTTGTTCATGGGTGAACGCCAGCTTGACGCCGCCTGCTTTTCCGCGGCCACCTACTTGGACCTGGGCCTTGATCGTGACCGGGTATCCGATCGAGTCGGCGGCGTCGACTGCCTCTTCAACGGTGTCGCAGATCGACCCGGTCGAGGTGGGGATGCCGAAGCGGGCGAAGTACTGCTTGCCTTGATATTCGTAGAGGTCCAAGTCGGACCGCCTCCTTGGTCTGGTCACGCGTCGTTACTGACACTAGACAACGGGGCCTTCGAGACCGAAATCAAGAATGACGCTCCGGTAGGATCGCTCCGATGTTGTCGGCGCCTCGCTCTACAACGGCGAGCCGCCGCCTATCAGGCGCTCTCCGGCTCGACAGCGCGACGATCGCCTATGTCGCGATCGCGCTACTCGCCTTTGCGATAGCGGCAGGGCTCGTCTTTTTCGAGCTCGGTACGACGACCGGCCTCTACGGGCTGACGCAGTTCGACGACGACGTCTACTTCGCAACGACACTCCATTTCGTGAACGGCTCCCTCCCCTACCGGGACTACGCGATGGTGCAGCCCCCAGGTATCGCCGTCGTGCTCGCCCCGATCGGGATACTCGGCCGCATCTTCGGGGCCCGTGACGGCCTCGCGATCGCCCGCATCTTCACCGGCGTTGTAGTCGGGCTGAACGCCGCCGGGGTCGTGATGCTGCTTCGCCGCTACGGCCTTTTGGCTGCGCTCTTTGGCGGCGTGTTGTTCGCCCTGTTCCCTCCCGCCTACAACGCCGACCACACCTTGATGCTCGAGCCCTATCTCGTCGCCTTCTGCCTGATCGGCATCGCGTTCGCATTCCCGAGAGGAGGCCAGGCGGGGACGTGGCGCCTCGTCGCCGCCGGGGCGAGCTTCGGCGTGGCCACCTCCATCAAGCTCTGGGGTGTCTTCCCGCTGATCGCGCTGCTCGTCGTGCTTGGCATCTCCGACATTCGAAGGGCGCTTCGCGTCCTCGGCGGGGCCGTAGCCAGCGCGGTCGCAGTATGCGGGGTGTTCTTCGCCGCCGCGCCGAGCGCGTTCATCCGCGACATCATCACCTCACAGCTCGCGAGGACAACCGCACATCCGACGCCCGTCCTTACCAGGCTGTGGTCGATCGTCGGTCTCAATCTCTCCGCGAAGTCGCTCGTCGTCCAGCAGCGCCAGACCTTGATCATCGTCGTCACCTGCGTGATCGGCGCCGCGCTGCTCCTCGGGTCGGTACTCCCCACCGCTTTTCGCCACGGCTCGGCCCTTGAGTCGTTCATCTTGCTAGCGGCCGCGGTCATCGTCGCATCGCTCTTCGTCCCGCCGGTGTATTACGCGCACTACTCCTACTTCAGCGCCCCATTCCTCGCTATCGCGCTCGGCATCGCAGCAAGCAGGGGCGTCGACTTCGTCCGTGATCGCACCACTCACCTAGCTGGAAGAGCAGCACCCGCGCTTCGCGTTGGACTCACGGCCGCAACGGTGCTCGCGCTAGGACTCGGGACGCTCATCACCGTCATCTCTGAGCATCGCTACGAGATCTACACGATGCATATCTTCGGGGATCCGGGCGCACGCATCATGGCGGCCATCCCGAAGGGAGCCTGCGTGGTCTCAGACGCAGAGGGCCTCTTGATATCTGGCGACCGCGCCCTTTCGAGCAGGGCTGACTGTCCAGTCGTCGTCGACTCGACCGGCACCTGGATCAGCTACGTCCCGTCGCATCCCCCTGCCGCGAGGGGTGTCGAGGTCTCGAGCCCCGCCCTCGTCGCCTACTGGGCAAACGTGTTCCACCACGTCGACTACATCGTGTTGTCGTCGGGCATCGCGTTCCGGATCCCGTGGACGCCGGCCCTTCGTGCCGAGGTGAAGGATCACTTCAGCGCGCTTCCTGGCTTCGCGCCCCTCATCTACAAGGCCGACAACCTCGCGCAGTGAGGTGGTCAGGCGCGCTTTAGTGGCGTCATCTGCAAGAGGAACTTCTTTTTGCCATGCCTCGGGAATGCGATGACCGCCTCGGCGCGCTCACCTTCCCCGGAGATCTCGACGATGTTGCCCTCGCCCCAGCGTGCGTGCACGATCTGATCACCGGGTGCAAGCCCAAGGTCCTCGGCGCCCGAGCTCTTAAGCGGGCTCTTCGTGAGCGCGAGCCTGCCTACCCGGTCCGAAAGGGACTCCGAGCGGGTCAAGGGAGCCACGAACGCGCCGCGCATGTTGTAGGGATCCGAGACGTCCTCGATCAGGGCGTCGGGGATCTCCTTTAAAAAGCGGCTGATGATCGCGTCACGCGTCTGCCCGTAGAGAGTGCGGACCCAGGTGTGGGTGATGTAGAGGCGCTCTCGCGCTCTCGTGATTCCGACGTAGCAAAGCCGCCGCTCCTCCTCGAGCTCGTCTGCGTCAGAGAGCGCCCGGTCGTGGGGGAAGATGCCCTCTTCGAGACCGGTGAGGAAGACGGCCTTGAACTCCAGTCCCTTCGCGGCGTGCAGCGTCATCAGCGAAACACGACCCCCCGAGTCATCGAGATCGTCGGTCGCGGCGACGAGCGCGATGGTCTCGAGCAACGTTGGCAGATCGTCGAAGTGTGACGTGACCTCGGTGAGCTCGCCGAGGTTCTCGATGCGGCCCTCGGCCTCGATTGCGACCGAGCCGCCTGCAGCGGCGTCAGCGGCGAGCTCGGCAAGGTATCCGGAGCGCTCGAGCAGCTCGGTCAAGATCAGCTGGGGTGGCTCGTTGCTGAGCGCAGCGAGATCGTCTCGAAGTGCGAGGAACGCCGTGATGCCGGCAAGCGCCTTGCCCGTTATCCCTGCCTGCTTCGCGTTGGCGAGCGCCGCGGAAAACGAGATCCCGTGCTCGCGCGCGAAGGTGGCGAGCTTCGCGGTGCTCGTGTCGCCCACACCACGACGCGGGACGTTCAACACGCGTCTGGTCGATACCTCGTCGTCAGGGTTGCCGATCATCCGGAGGTAGGCAAGGGCGTCGCGGATCTCGCGGCGGTCGTAAAAGCGCGTCCCGCCGATGACCTTGTAGGGGAGGCCACGGTCGGCGAAGGCCTGCTCGATCGCTCTGCTTTGGGCGTTGGTCCGGTAGAAGACGGCTATCTCGCCGAGCGCGATCCCCTGCTCGCGACGCAGCGTGGCTATCTCGTTCGCGACATAGGTTGCCTCGTCGCGCTGGTCACCGGCGCGGTAGCGCCGGATGGGCTCGCCGGTCCCGAGAGCGGACCAGAGCGCCTTTTCGTCGCGCAGCAAGTTGTTCCCGATCACCGCGTTCGCGGCGTCGAGGATCGTCTGGGTGGAGCGGTAGTTCTGGTCCAAGACGATCGTCGTCGCCTCTGGGAAGGCGAGCTCGAAGTCGAGGAGGTTTCGCACCTCGGCGCCTCTGAAGCGGTAGATCGACTGGTCGGAGTCGCCGACGACACAGACGTTCCTGTGCCGGGCGCTGATCATTGTCACGATCTCGTTCTGTGCCCGGTTGGTGTCTTGGTACTCGTCTACGAGCACGTGCAAGAAGCGCTGCTGGTAGCGCTCGAGCACCTCGTGGTCGCGTCGGAAGAGCCGAACCACCTCGGACAACAAGTCGTCGAAGTCCATCGCGTTGGCAGCTACGAGGCGCTGCTCGTACTCGGCGAAGATCTGGGCGATCCGCTCCTCGTAGATCGTGTAAGCACGCGCCCCGTAGTCCGCGGCGTCGAGGATCTCTGACTTGGCCTGACTGATCGCGCCAGCGACGGCACGGCTCGGAAAGCGCTTGCGGTCGATCCCGAGGTCGTCGATGACGTGATCGAGCAGTCGGCGCGAATCCGCATCGTCGTAGATGGAGAATCCCGAGCGGTACTTCGTGTGCTCGGCCTCCCGGCGGAGAATCCGGACACAGGCTGAGTGGAAGGTCGAGATCCACATCGACCTCGCCTGGTCACCGACAAGGTCGACAACCCGCTTTCGCATCTCATCGGCTGCCTTGTTGGTGAAGGTGATCGCGAGGATGCGGACCGGCGGCACGCCGTCGGCGAGGATCCTGGCGATCCGCCTTGTGAGGACGCGTGTCTTCCCGGACCCTGCGCCGGCGATAATCGCGAGCGGTCCATCGTCGTAGAGCACCGCCGCGCGCTGCGCCGGGTTGAGATCAGCCACCAGCTCGTCTCGCCGGGCAGCGATCTCGATTGCCTCAGGCGGCGCTTCGTAGTCGTCGAAGTTGGCGATCGGCTGCACGATGAAGATCGACGATGCCGTCCCAGTGGCACCCTCGGGCTCCTCGATAGGCCAGGCCTCTGCCTCGCTCACTCCCACTCAATCGTGCCGGGTGGCTTCGAGGTGATGTCGTAGGCCACCCGATTGATGCCCTTGACCTCGTTGATGATCCGAGAGGAGAGGCGCTCGAGGAGCTCGTAGGGCAGACGCGCCCAGTCCGCGGTCATAGCGTCCTCACTCGTGACAGCGCGGATGATGATCGGGTAGCCATAGGTGCGCTCGTCGCCCATCACCCCGACGGAGCGGATCGTCGGCAGCACCGCGAAGTACTGCCAGATAGCGCGGTCGAGTCCCGCCTTTTGGATTTCGTCGAGGACGATCGAATCGGCCTCCCTGAGTGTGTCGGCACGGTCCTTCGTCACCTCGCCGATGATCCGGACGCCGAGCCCTGGCCCTGGGAACGGCTGTCGCCAGACCATCTCGGGTGGCAGCCCGAGCTCCTCGCCGATCGCACGCACCTCGTCTTTGAAGAGCTGACGGAGTGGTTCGACGAGCTCGAACTCCATGTCGTCTGGGAGGCCACCTACGTTGTGGTGGGACTTGATCGTCGCCGCGTCACCACTCCCGGACTCGACGATGTCGGGGTATAGGGTGCCCTGGGCGAGGAAGGCGATATCGGCGAGGTCGCTCGAGACCTCTTCGAAGAGTCGGATGAACAGCTCGCCGATGATCTTCCGCTTGGCCTCGGGCTCGGTGACGCCGGCGAGAGCGGCGAAGAAGCGATCCCCTGCCTTCACGTGGACGAGGTCGACCTCGAACTGCTCTCGAAACGTCGCCTCGACCTGCTCCGCCTCGCCCGCACGCATGAGACCGGTGTCGACGAAGACACACGTGAGCTGGTCGCCGATCGCCCGGTGCACCAACGCTGCGGTCACCGAGGAGTCAACGCCACCGGAGAGCGCGCAAAGAACCCGCCGATCACCAACCTGTTCGCGGATCACCTCGGTGGCGAGCTCGATGACCGAGGACCTGGTCCAGGATTGCTTGGCTCCACAGACCCCGAGACAGAAGCGCTCTATGAGCTCCTGACCACCCGTCGTGTGCACCACCTCAGGGTGGAACTGCACCCCGTAGATGCGGCGCTCTGGGCTCTCGAGCGCGACCACGTCAACCTCGAGACTCGATGCCGTCACCGAGAAGCCTTCCGGTGGTCGCACCATCGAGTCGGCGTGGCTCATCCAGACGTCAAGCGGGCCGTCTCCACCGACGAGCAGGCCCGACGGGGCGCCAACCGAGATCGCGGTTCTCCCGTACTCACCGCTGCCGGTTCGAGCTACCTCACCACCGAGCTGGAGACAGAGCAACTGGGCGCCATAGCAGATACCGAGAATCGGCACGCCAAGCTCGTAGATCGCCGGGTCGATGCGGGGCGCGACCTCGGCATAGACCGACGCGGGGCCACCGGACAAGATGATTCCGACCGGATTTCGCTCTCGGAGCTCCTCTGCGGTGATCGACCACGGCACGATCTCTGAGTAGACCTGGACCTCACGTACCCGTCGGGCTATCAGCTGGGAGTACTGCGCGCCGAAGTCGACGACGAGGACCGTGTCGAAGGGGCTCATCCCTTTACGCTACTGCCGAGCTGCCTCGCGCGAGGCGATCAAATCAGTGATTTCTGCCGGTAATTCCGGCCCGAAACCGCCGGCAGAAGCGCAACCGCGCACGACGATCAGCCTGTGTGATGAAC
>Ga0075522_10003316_pt1 | contig 11761 bp, 14 predicted proteins | sample NGEPerA_FD_74796 | JGI IMG/M metagenome (GOLD analysis project Ga0075522, IMG submission 74796) | Arctic peat soil microbial communities from the Barrow Environmental Observatory site, Barrow, Alaska, USA - NGEE PermafrostL2-A | ecosystem: Environmental > Terrestrial > Soil > Wetlands > Peat ... | reverse complement strand
CGACGATTTTTTTGCCGTGTTCAAAGACGGCAAAGTGTCCATCGTCTATTTCCTAAAGCGGCTTCACAACTTCGCCTTGAGTTTGGGCTGGATTGCGATTCCGATTGTCGCGCCCTACCTTTGGCCTAAATACGAAGCCAAAGACCGGCGCGGCATCACCCAGGACGAACACCAGAGCGTTTTGCAGCAGGAGAAAAACGCCGAATGGAAACTATATCTGGAATTGCTTTGGGAAACCGGCGCAGCGCAGAGCGACGCCGTTAATTTCAAAGCCGAGGATGTTGACTGGCAGACCCGGACGATTTCCTATTTTCGGCAAAAGACCGGCTCGCTGGCACAGTTCACCGTCAGCAAGAAACTGGAAACCGTGTTGAGCCACTTGCCGACCACCGGCGTATTGTTCCCCAAGCTGTCCACGTTTTCGCAAAGCGACCGCGCCAGCCGTTTCCGCCGCCGTTGCCAGCGGGCGGGCGTGTCGGGCGTGACCTTGCACAGCTACCGCTACGCATGGGCGGAACGGGCGAAGGTTGTCGGGATGCCGGAGCGTTTCGCGCAGGCCGCGCTAGGGCATAACAGCAAAGCGATTCACCGCGCCTATGCGAAAAAGGCTATCATCATCGCGCCGTCACTTGAGGAATACGAAGCGAAGGCGGCGCAGCAAAAGTTAGTCGCGGCTTGAGCCGCCAAAATAAACGAAGCGGTTGAGTTCCCGGCGACTCAACCGCTTTTGGTGTTCATTGGGGATTTGCGCCATCCCCAAGCCCCGCGCCAAAGGGCGTTGCCCTTTGGAATCCGTCACCCGCTCGCGCTGGCCTGATCGCTGACGCGCAGCTTTCCGCACGGCGGAAAGAATAATGTTTGGGAAATAGCAGCAACTATGACGTGGCCACCAGTGCGGAATGCAGCAATCTGGGTTTTATCCAACCGACAAGGCCGACGCCAGCATGGCGAATCAATGATCCATATTAAAAAGATTTTTGACCCATCGCCATAGCCGTTGGAGCGCTCCGCTCCGCTCGCGAGCGCGTTCTTCAAAGTAAGCCAGATGACGTTGTTCTTCCGCCTCCCGCCCTGACGTAATTTGCTCTGGCGTCCAAGCACCGGCCCACTCAATTCGCCCCTCGCGAATGAAGTAATGCGATCTACAGGGAAACTGCCAATTGCCAACCGACGGCACCAGGGTCGGCCCATCAGGTGTCTCCTCAACTGCCCAGTCTGTAGGGCCAATGGGCGTGCTCACCTTGGTGCCGCAACCGCACGCACAAAGATGCAAGGCCGCACCAAATTCTTCCGACACATACAAAACGCCCGTTTCAAGCGTCTTTGGAATGTAGTGAACTTTGAGCAGCTTAATCTTGGTTAGTTTCTGCATCGCCAGCCACCTTTAAATCACCAACCCCAAAAAGGAGATGGTTGTGTGAAAGTTCGTCAAAATAAAATCCCCGGATTTGTTTAAACCGGAGAACCGCCAGACAGGCGTTGAGTGCGTTAAGCTCGCTGATTTGTATGTTCGTTCGGTATTCATCGTTCGGGTCATCAGTAAGCGGGGAAAATCCTTTCTCGCGCATTTCGCCAGCACGTTCAGCGCTGTAGTATGTCACCCGGAGCATTCCATCTAGCGGCCCGTGTTTGCGATTCAGTCCCATGCCGACATCAATAAACGGGATTCCCAGCTTCATCAACAGGTCGAAGATTCCAGCACGCGATGAGCCTTTGTCCACGCATACGAAAGCAAACGTCACCCCCTTGAAATCCTCGGCGCAGGTTGTATCCACGAACTTTTCGGCGATTGTCAGGCCGATGCGGAAATTGTCATAACGGGCGTGGTAAATTTCCGCCTTGGTTTTTCCGATTTCCGACTCATCAAGTTTGCCAGGCGAACGGAACGCATTGTGGACAAAGTATCGGTCCTTGTCGAACCCACGGATTTCCCGCACAGGCGTTTTAACCATGAAGTCCAGAATGTATGCGCCCGTGCCGCCAAGACCGATAATTGCAATCACATCATTTTTAAATTTGGCGGACAAATCCCCGATTTCCGCCCGGCTGGTCAGGGTGTCGCGAAATTTGAAGGGCGAATCGGATGGCGCGGTTTCCATCGTGCGAAAAGTCAGAGGATTTGCATTGTGAAGTTCAATGGCTGGACCTGAAATAATGGTGACGTAGCTTTCGATTTTTTCAAAGAAGTCGCCAAACTTCCCGGCGACTTTGGGCTTGTTTGAAAAAGACCGCTGGACAACAACGTCCTTGCTGCTGTCGCTCAGCGCAAGTCCGACACCGCCGCCGCCGAGATTGAGTATAGGGTTTCCATCCAGACCATATGGGTGTGATCCAGTAAAAAAAATCTGGTGATCTTCCTGCTCAATCACGTCTTTGCCCTTATCAACAAACTTGCTGACAATCGCGCCCCACCGGAGAACGCGAGCCTGGTCGAGATATGGAATGTCACGCACGACGAGGTAGGGTAAGCCGTCAAATGCGACGGCATACCCCTTTTCAACCAACCTCTTAATGTCTGCATTATGATTGACCAGTTGGTGAAACATTGAATGTCATTCCTTCTTTGACTTTTACAGGTTTGCTGCCGGGAGCCATGATGCCTTCGGGATTGCGGCTCGGGCCTTTGCGGTATTTGACAGAATAGGTGGTTTCCGGGTGCTGGGGAAATGTAGGGTCGAAAAGCGTGACGACTTCCACATAGGAAATCTCAGGCTTGTTCCATTCGTGCGGGGTTCCCTCCACAATGATGGTGACGCCGCGTGGCTCACCGCTGTGGAAATGCTCATCCTCCTTAAGGTGGACGATTTCGGGACCGTTCTCAATGGCCCGATCCTCGTGATCGCCTTTGACCTCGCGATAGAGTTTCAACCCGGCTTTGACGTGGCCGAGCCGGTAAAGCGCCTCGCCGGTCGTGGGGTTGGGCGATTTATGCGGTTCCTGGTCGATGTGAATCCGCACTTCGTGCGGATGTGGATTGTGTGCTTCATTACTCATGATTCTTTTCCTTTAATTTTTTGGTTAACCGTTCGTTTTTCATTTGTTTGCTCATTTCACTGGACTTTTTTTCAAACGCCGCTAGATTCGCTGTAGGTGATTTTAAATCACTGTCACGAATCTGTATTCGTTATAGCGAATAATAATCGCTTTGACGAATATGGCAAGTAGTTTTTAACAAATATTTACCGGAGACCCATTTTGGATAACGTAACGCAACGGTTAGAGGTTGGCAGGCGAATCAAAAGATTACGCCAGGCGCAGGACATCACCGGCCAGGAACTCGCAAAAAGGTCGAATATCAGCGCGGGCTATTTGTCCGAAGTGGAGCGCGGCCTGTCGGCTGTCTCGGTGGACAAATTAAAGCAGGTGGCCGAAGGGCTGGGCGTGGGCGTGGATGTCTTGCTTGGGGATTACCCGGCAGACGCCCAAGGCCAAAACGTGGTTCAGATTCCGTCCGCACTGTCATCAGCAGCAGAGCAGTTAAATTTGTCCTACCGTGCGACACTGGCACTTTTCCAGGGACAGCGTTCCCTACTGGCACGCCGCTCCAAATCGGAGCAGAGCGAATGGGATGTCGAACAGTGGGTGAAATTTTACGAGCAAGTGAAGGACTACTTGCCGGATGTTAAAGAATAAAAATGGCACGGGAAACTAAAAAACCAAATGTTCAAGATATTTTGCGTCTTGACGCCATCGCGAAAAATTTAAAAGTTAAATCGCGATTTGAAGATTCCACGTTCACTACGGACGTGAAAGCCGCGTGCCTGGCGCGAGTTGTCCCTGTCCTAAAAAAGCTGCTTCCTTGCACCGGCGAAGAAATCGCCATCGGTCTTGGTGAAAGCCTCTGCCTCAAATTCGAGGAAGTTCACGGCCCGCACGATGTCGTCAAGCTGGAAGACCACTACCTCAAAGGCAAGAAAGAGATTGGCTTTGCTCAGTTACGCGACGAACTTGAAAACCCCGGCGTGGACGCGTTGCTGTTTCAAAGAATGCACGCCAAGGCAGGCGATCCTGATACTTGGGTTGCCGTATTGAATTTGCAGGAAAGCGGCTCAAAAGCATATTGGAACCGATTCCACGAATTGTCGCATCGCATTGCGGAGCCGCCGCAAAAAATCCTGCCGCTACGTCGGCATCAATTTGAGGCCAGCAATCCCGTTGAAGCGCTGATGGATTCCGTAGCCGCTGAAATGGCTTTTTACGAGCCTGTTTTCCGGCCACTGGTCGCAGACTATGCCAGAAACAATCGGCTGAGCTTTGAAGTGATTGAGCAGATCCGCCAGCAATATGCTCCAACCGCAAGCTTGCTTTCAACGATGAAGGCTATTGTGCGATATTGGCCTCGCGCCGCCGCTTCTTTAACGGCAGAGTTTCGCGGACGGTTAAGTTCTCCAGGCACGGACCCGGCGTTGCGCGTCACTTCACAAGGACATAATGATTATGCCAACCGAAAAGGGCTGATGTTCTTTCCCAACATGCGAGTGCCGATAGGTTCGCCGATCCACCAGGCATTCGTCAGCGGCGAGCAGCAAAATGCGGTTGAGAATCTTGGAAATTGGGAAACCTCGTCAGGCAAATCACTTGCGGCGATTACCGTTTTCACGTCCGCTTGCCTCATCAACGGACGAGTTTACGCCGTTCTCTCGATATAACTTCCTGTAATTTGGTGGCGCATTCGTTGCAGAGCAGGTCGGGTAGAAAAGTAGTCGGCTAGGGCGCCGCCGCCAAAGCAACGTGACCGTTTCTTTCGCCGTTGAAGGGAGTTTCTTTTTTACGGGCGTTCTGCTTTTGCCAATGCTGGCAAATTGTATTGCTGACTTTTACGAGCCAAGCGCGGTCTTTCGTCATTTCCAGAACATCCGCCGTGGCGAAATACTTGGTGGAGTTTTTGGAAAAATTACCGAGCGGCTTGAGCAGCCGCGCATTGACCAGCGCGGGAATGTCATGCGGCTGGCAGTTCAGCACCCAGCCAGCTTGTTCCGCCATGAGGCGGGTGGGCAGTTGTCCGAGCAGCGACAGAAAACGGTGTTGATCGTCTTTCATACGCAACACCAGTCCGCATCCGCGCTGAAAATCGAACACGGCATTTTTACGAACATCGTCCGCGTTATTTCAAAAATTGAGTGCGTGCTAAAAACACCAACTGGCGGGGACTCTAAAATGCGTTAGTAAAAACCAACGGACAAGTGACGATTGTGCTTGAGGTATTGTAGGTCGCAGGAGTTACATTGTTCCAGCAGCCCGGAGAATACCATGTCACATAATTCGCCGTCACGACATGCCCCGTCAATGGATAACCATCATCTATTTTTCTATCAATATCATAAATATCCGTCGGAGTGATTCCCGATCCCCCGTTAAAAATACTTTGATTTGGATTTAGAAACAGACTGTTGGCACTCCCCATTGGCAAGTAAATGGTTATTTGGTCACTGTCCATATATCCCGGAAGCCATCCATAGTTGTTCTTGAAAGAACTTTCCGGCATATCAACATTCACCATTGGCCTGTTGCCGCCGCCGGGTGTAGAAATAGAACCAGAGAAGCTACCTGAAATCAGCCCAGCATTTCCAAGATGCTGCCAGAATCGGAACTGTTCGCGATATTCAATTGAATCGCCCCAGTTGGCGGAAATCAGCCCATCCGCATTTCCGTTGCATGTGGCGGTTGTTCCGTAACTGTTGGCTTCGCCAGGGCAACTGCTGAGTTGCCCCCAAAAAGAAGTCGCATTTTGGCAGTCGCCCGGCAGACACCCGTATTTGCTGCGGAAAGTTTGCACGGCGGTTTCAAACTGTTTTTCTTGGCGGATTAGCGAGCGTGTCTGTGCTGACTTGATCAAATCCCGCCCCACTAGCACGCCGCCGATAATCAGGCCAATGATGACCAGCACAATGGACATTTCAACGAGCGTGAAGCCTGCTTTCAGCGGGGATTTAATGCGGGAACGCAGCGCAACCATTCATCGGCCTCATGGCGGGAATTTTCACCCTCGAATATACCGGCCAGAGCATTAAGAAAGATTTAATCTTTTGGAATTGCCACGCGGGAGCGCGAGGCTTTAGCCTTTTGGCGAGCAATGGACGACCTGATTAAACTTGTCCGCACCTACCGCCTGACGGCGGGACTATTGGAACGGCAACGACTGGCGGAAGCCATCTTCCGCCTGATTGAGCCGGACTTGCGCTTCTTTGTGTTCAGCGCCATCCAGCCGTCCGCCGCCCAAGACGTGTTGCAGGAGATTTTGAAATCCATCGTCGTCAGTTTGCCGAAGTTTGCAGGCGGGACGGAAAAAGAATTTTGGGGATGGAGCTACCGCATCGCCCGGAACCGGCTGAACGACCATTTCCGCAAGCAAGCCAGCGACCGCTTGCAGCCCATGCCCCAAGACGAGCTTCTGGACTTGATAGACGCATCAGAACAGGCTGAACCCCTGACGGCAGCAGACCGGCACGATTTGGAATATGCGCTAAAATTGCTGGATGGTTCCAAACCTGAATGCCGGGGTTATCTCTGGAATCATTATGTGATAGGATTCGATTACGGCGAGATTGCCGAGGAGCAAAACCTGAATTACGATAACGTGCGGATGAAAATCGGGCGGTGCTTGGACGAAGCCAAGTCGCTCGTTGCCTGACCATGCCAGACCAAAACACAGACGCCGAAGCCGCCCTGCAAAAGCTGAGGCATCGGTTGCGCCTTGGCTGGGCAAAGAAACATCCCACCCCGGACAAGAACCTTGAGTCGGTCAAGAACACCGTGCGGGAGCAATGGGAACAGGAGCAGACCGCCAGCCGCGCCAGCAGGCCCGCGCCAAGCCCCGACAAAGACCGAGGGCCGAAGCCCCCGGAACCTGGGGATTGACCCTTGCCATATTCCCGAACGGGAATAAAACCTGTTTTACAGCCCCGAAAGCCTCTATTGTTCCCGTTCGGGAATAATTCACTTGATTGGACTCGAAAATAAGCGTAATGTTACCGCACGGTAACATATAGGTAAGAGCCATGAAACACACCCCTGAAACCATAGGCGAGTTGGTCAAGACCACCCGCAAAACAATGGGCGTGACCCAAAAGGATTTAGCTATGACCTCCGGCACGGGGTTGCGGTTCATCATTGATATGGAGAAAGGGAAGCCCACTTGCCAGCTTGGCAAAGTCTTGACCGTCCTGCATACGCTGGGGATCAAAACCGAATTCATTGCGCCCGCAGGCAATGGCAAGAAAGGAACTTAAACCATGTCACGAACATTGGACGTTTACTTGCAGCGGGACTTGGTAGGCCAGCTCATTCAGGATGAGAATGGGCAGTTGGCATTTTATTATGATGAGGGTTGGCTGAACAACCCCAAGGCCGTGCCGCTCTCCCACTCGCTATTGCTCAGAAAAGAAAAATTCAGCCGCAACGAATGCCGGGGATTTTTCGCAGGTATTTTGCCGGATGAAAGCAAGCGCGAGATCATCGCAAAAAATCTTGGCATCAGTGCCAGAAACGATTTTGCCATGCTGGAGCAAATCGGCGGCGAATGCGCCGGGGCGGTGACATTCATCCCGGCAGGTGAAAAATTGCCGGAGCGCAATTACAGCTACCGCCCGTTGACCAGTGGGAAGCTGGCGGAAATTCTTAAAATGCTGCCGCGCCGTCCGCTCATGGCGGGGGAAGACGGCATCCGCCTGTCACTGGCCGGGGCGCAGGACAAAATTGCGGTGCATGTCCACGATGGGGAGATTTCCATCCCGCTTGGCGGAGCGCCCAGCACTCACATTCTCAAACCGGCGATTGAGCATTTTGAAGGGATTGTTTTCAACGAAGCGTTTTGCATGAAACTTGCCCACGCCATCGGCTTGCAGACGGCGAGGGCGGAAGTTGGCAAAGTTGAAGATGTTGATTATCTACTTGTCGAGCGTTATGACCGCACAGTGCATAAAGACGCCAGCGGAGCTGAATACCTAGAGCGACAGCATCAGGAGGATTTTTGCCAAGCCCTTGGAGTCATCCCCGACAACAAATATCAAAACGAAGGCGGGCCTTCGCTAAAGCAGTGCTTTGACTTGCTGCGCGAATTATCCAGCGCCCCGGTGATTGACCTGCAAGGTTTGCTTGATGCTGTCATTTTCAATTTCCTGATTGGAAACCATGACGCGCACGGAAAAAATTTCTCGCTGCTTTACGGCGGCGAGACACGGCTTGCACCGCTGTATGATGTTCTCAGCACCACCTACTACCCCGATCTCGCCAAGAAAATGGCGATGAAGATCGGCGGGGAATATGAATCCGACAAGGTGACGCCCAAAAACTTTGACCAGTTGGCAGATGAAACGGGACTCGCCAAACCAAGCGTGAAACGACGGGTGCAGGAAGTGGCGGAAACCGTCCTTTCAAAAGCACCAGCATTCGTTACTGACAACCCCACTACAAAAACAGTGGCGGCGCTTATTGAAGGCCGTTGCACAAAAGTTTTGCAGAAGTTCAAAAGTTAGCCCGACCTCACTTTCGATGCCGGATTGCATTGATGAATTTTGCGAAAGCGGCAATCAGTTCCGCGATTGCGTTAATCAGCAATGCGACGGTGATAATCTTCATGGTTTTTCTCCTCGTTTTGTCCGCCTTGATTGGCGTGACGTGAGCGAGGTTGAAAGCCGGTGGCAGGACAGAACGGGAAAGGCCGCGCAGCGCCGGGGAGCGGGGTGAAGCTGCACAAGCATAGCGCGGAAGCAAGCAGCCTTGGACGTTGTGAAGCACCGGCTATAAAATGCGAATCAGGCCAGAGGTGGCAGAGAGGGAAAACCTGATTTCAAGTCACCAAGAAATTAACCGCGCCGTTTGGTTTTCGGCGTGACGCCATCAATATAATCCGCCCACCACTGCATCATCTTCCGGCGTTCTGGTAGATATTGCGCGTGGTTATAGGCGGCACGAACCTTGTTGCGTTCACAGTGGGCAAGCTGGCGTTCAATCACGTCCGGCATGAAACCATTCTCATTCAGAATCGTGCTGGCCGTGGAGCGGAAACCGTGGCCGGTTGTCCGCGAATGATAGCCCATCCGGTAGAGCGCATAGAGCATGGTGTTTTCGCTCATAAAGGAAACGGGATTGTGCTGATTTGGGAAAATGTATTGCCGATTGCCGGTGTGCTTCTGCAATTCCCGAAGCACGGCGACGGCCTGCCGCGACAGCGGCACAATATGCAGCTCCTTCATTTTCATCCGCTCGGCAGGAATCCGCCATTCGGCCTTGTCGAAATCTATTTCCGGCCACTTCGCCCCGCGCAGCTCAATGGTGCGAACGTAGGTGAGCAGCAGAAAACGCAACGCGAGTTTGGTTTGCAAAGCCCCGTCATAGGCTTCCAGCTTTTTCAAAAATTCCGGCAGATCGGCGGCTTTCAGGTAGGCATGATGTTGGGTGACGGGCGTTTTCAACGCACCGCGCAAATCAGGAACCGGATTGCGTTCAGCGCGACCCGTGGCAATGGCATACATGAAAACCTGCCCACACATTTGCATGACCCGCTGCGCGGTGTCCAAAGCGCCACTGCTTTCAATGACGCGCAGCATGGACAGAATGTCCGGCGCAGTGATAGTGGTAATCGGTCTTTTGCCGAGTTTTGGAAAAATGTGTTTTTCCAAACGCTTAAGAGTGGTCTTGGCGGAACTTGGCTTCCACTCATGTTTGCGTTGTTCATACCACTCGCGGGCAACCGTTTCAAAAGCGCTTTCGGTTTGAAGCACCGCCAGCCGTTTGGCTTCCCGCTTCACTTCGCCAGGGTCATTCCCGGCGGCAATCGTTTTGCGGGCCTGTGTCCGTCGTTCGCGGGCATCGCCAAGGCTGACTTCGGGATAGACCCCCAGCGCCAGCAGTTTTTCCCGGCCTGCAAAGTGGTATTTTAGCCGCCAGTATTTGCTGCCGGAGGGAGTGACCAGCAGGAACAAACCTTCGCCGTCGGTAATTTTGTAGGGCTTGGCTTGGGGCTTGGCGTTGCGGGCTTTCGCATCCGAAAGAGGCATCAGGGGTATTTCTCTCCACCTTTGGGGTATCTGCCTAAAATTATACCCCAAAATTAGGCCGGATGTCAACGAGTCGGAACGGCCACCGCCGGGCCGAATCACTCTGATGTTGGCGGTGAGAGCCGATTTGGTTAGGTCTGACGGACACCACCGGCCAGGAAGATGGTGACCCCTACGGCCATCACGGAAATGAAATATCACCATGAAATACAATAACAATTTTCTATTACCAGAAATGACATACCCCCGATTATACCCCTTAATTATTCGCTGGTTTCGAGTCCTCGTTTTGTCCCGCGAGATGCTTTATCAAACCGTGTATATCCTCTGCTTTCCAGGCAACGCAACGCGCCGATAATTTCACCGGCTTGGGGAAGCGTCCAGATTTGACGCCTTCCCACCAGCACGTTTTGCCGAGGGGGATCACCGTCAAGACTTGTGAAAGCCGGACAAACCCGGTTTCAGGAATCGTAGTGTGCAGCATAAAACTCCCTTTCTGTAATCCTGTCAAATTTCAAGCCCAGGCCGCCTTAATGCAGATTCAGCCCCGGCTTGGCCTTAACCGTTTGTTCCGTTTCCTCGACTTCTGGCCCGTTCTCCTTAACGACTACTTCAATGGATTCGATCAGCGGGGCTTTGCTGTCTTTTGGTTTCGGCCATCTTTCCGCGTCAAATTCCTGTATGAAATCCGCCGTGCCTAATTCCAACGCCATCACGATTGGCAGTAAATTTGTCCCGCGCACCTTCACAATCAGAAACGTGTAAAGCAACACCAGATGCGTCACGTTAGGGCCGCTATAAACCACGTCCAGCAGGTAGTGATACCCCGGCGAGCGTGTCGGGTCATCTTCGCTGGCCCGCCGAATTTTCAGGCGGGCAACCCGGTCTTTGGCGTCAAACGCCACATACCCATCCGGGCCTTTGGGCGGGGGCGGCTGCGCCACCACGCCATCCGGCTTTTTCCGGTATTGTGCCAGCGGGTCGGTCATACTTCCCTCCCCACCGCATCCCGCCGCACCTGTCGCGGCGGGGGCGGCGATTGCCGATCCATTTGACGGATATGGGCGGCATACAGGGCAATGCCGCCTGTCAGCTTAATCATGCCCACATGGGCGACCGTTTCCGCACAAGTGAAGGCGTTCACGGCCTGCTTTTTTATTTCGTCGGTTGGTTTCATAAATTCACATTTCGATTTCCGGCCCGTCCTTTTGGCGGCTGTTGTCCACCAGTTTCCGCCAAGAATTTTTAACGACCGTCGCGGCCTGTTCCCGGATGCGGGACATGAAGGTTATGGATTTTTCCCACCATGTATCACCCATTCCGACTTGAGCCACTTCGCCGCGCTTCAATACGGCCCGCATCATGGCCTTGACCTCGTTCATCATTTTCACTTCCCGGACGGCCTTGAACCGCCCCGGGTCTGACAGGATGCCCTTGCGCTTCATGGCGGTTGCTTCCTTGCCAATTTTCGGCTGCGGAATCTGGTCAATGCCCCGGTCTTTTAATGACCGATGGTCAACCCGTTCCGGGCGACCAGCCTTTTCCAAGGCGGCATTGACGGCGTCCGCCCAGGACTCGCGCTGGTGAAGCAGCAGCTTCACGTCATTCCATTCGCGGGGTTTTTTGGCGCTGAAATTTTCGCCGTCCAGCTTCCGCATGGTGCAAAGGACATGGACATGGGGATTCTTGCCGGTCTTGCTATGGTGCAGGGAGATTTCCGTAATCATGCCGGAAGCGACCAGCTCTTTTTTCGCCCAATCCAG
>Ga0075522_10003315_pt1 | contig 11763 bp, 13 predicted proteins | sample NGEPerA_FD_74796 | JGI IMG/M metagenome (GOLD analysis project Ga0075522, IMG submission 74796) | Arctic peat soil microbial communities from the Barrow Environmental Observatory site, Barrow, Alaska, USA - NGEE PermafrostL2-A | ecosystem: Environmental > Terrestrial > Soil > Wetlands > Peat ... | reverse complement strand
GTCGAAGGCGCAAGAGCTTAGCGCGGCCTTTGGCCGCAACCAAAGAAGGGAGGACTGCGGAGTACCGCAGGCGGCGAAGGTGCTTCCCCCTCCCACCTCGCGGCAGATTTTACGCTCCACGGGTCGGCGTCAAGGTCCCTCCCCATGAGTACATGGGTCCCCTCCCTCCGGGCGATCCACCTTGACCCCGACCCGCTCCGCTTCAGGACATCCGCCACGAGGTGGGAGGGGGAAGAATGCGTGGGGCAAAGACAAAGACGTGACCCGCCGGGTAAGGCGGGCAATGAACCCCTTGGGCGGCGATGACGCCAGACTTCTCGGGGCCATTGGCCGTGGCGAATTCGCCATCAACGGCTTTCGCAACCGCGATCTGCGGACGCTGCTGTACGGGGCGGCAGAACCCAAAGACGCCGCCGTGATCCGCAAGCGTTCGGGAATGGTGACACGAAAACTGCGACTACTCCGTGCTCACGGCCTGGTCCATAAGGTTCCCAAAACTCATCGTTATCTATTGAGCGACAAGGGCCGATTGATTGTCGCCGCACTGCTAACGGCGCGTGCTGCCAATACCGCAAAACTCGCAAATGCCGCGTAAAAAATCTTTTCGGCATGAAAAGAAAGAAGAGATTAGCATTGCAGCGTTCTTCGTGTGCGTGAAGCCATCGGTCGCTGCGCTGGAGGCAATTTGGCCGGAGTACCGGCCAACGCCGCGGCGTACCGCGGCCACGGGCGTCTCGCCAATATTGTCCGGTACTCCAGGGAGTTTAGCAAAAAATGCCCGTCGGGCGGCGTGAAAATATCAGGTTGAGGGGTTGGCGCGTGCCATCGGGCCTGCCGGTGCGCGCATGCGCCGGCCCACGCGGCGTCGGGACAAAAAGATCCCCCCACGATTTCAAACGCTCTTTTTTTCAGCCCGCTTACGCGCCAATCGGGCACGTTCCATGTCCGCCTCCCGCTCGCGTTGGGCCAGGATCGGCAGGATTTCCTCCAGCGTGGCCTGCCCCGCCGCCACCATGCCCAGGAGGCTGAAGGCATATTTGCTGGGGCGTTTGCCGGTGCGCACGCATATTTGCAGCACGCCGATGACCGCGATGTAGAACTGGAGGGTCAGTCCGTTGAGGCTGTGGCTGATCAGGTGCTCGAAGTTGGCCAGGCCCTTGAGCCAGCGGAAGAACAGTTCGATTTGCCAGCGTTCGCGGTACAGCAGCCCGATGATGTATGCCGGCACGTCCAGCAGATTGGCCAGCAGGCGGATGGGTTTCTGGGTTTCGGGGGAGATGATGATCACCTCCCGGAGCATCTGGCCCGGCGGCGCTGGCGTACCGGCCGATCCGGGCAGCGTGCCGATGCGGTCGCTGATGACCCCATGGGCGCGGTCCTTGTCACACAGCGGCAGTTCCTTGCAAACGGTGAACTTGGGTGTTTCGGATCGGACCCGCAGCACGAGGTCCGACCCGCCGTCGAGCACCGCGTTCATGAACTTGAAATCCAGGAAATTACGGTCGTTCACATAGATCACGCCCGGCTTGATCAACGCGCGGAACGCGCTGGGCTCCGAGCCGTCGTCGCCGCTGATGCTCATCCCCTGAGGCGACCAGTTGCTCACGTCCAGTTGCAGATTCAGGCAGATTTGAGCCTGCTTTTTCCCGTCGCTCTTGCGGTGCATCAGGGCCCAGGCCACGTCGCTGTAGGTGTTGAACAGCGAGCCGTCTCCCGCGATCACCTGTTTGGTGATGGCGGCCAACTCCGGATTCCGTTGCGCCAGGTTCGGCACGCGCCGCTGCAAATCCTCGATCAGCGGCACCAGCAGTTCCGAGTCGAACACCGCCATGGCATCCGAGAGCGTGCTGCGGCAGATCTTGTCCACCCCCAGGCCACCACGACCGAGTCGTAGCGCAGCACGCGGTTGGGATGCTCGCGGTGTTGGCGCAACTGGGCCAACTGGCCCGTCAGCCGCTTGATGTCCTTGCCTCCAACAAGCGCTTCGGGCACGATCGCCGGCTTTCTGGGCCGGCCGCGTTTGCGCTGGGGGATGTCGGGAGTTTGCGCCTGCGTTTGTTCCACAAGCCAGTGAATAGCAGAAGCCCCCCGCGGGCGCAATAGCAAAATCTTGCTATTTTTGGAATCCGGGTGCCGGACAGTATCGGCGGGACGCCCGTGTCACATTAAAGAATCTGAATCCACGAATGGCATGGGTTCACAGAATCCCAATGTCGGACGCACATCAAGGCTGGCGGATGTCAACGGCGCGTGTTCGCGCACGGCTATTTAGCGGCGCGCTCCGCACTCCGGGCAACGATGAGAGTGAATCCCATAAAGGCAGTAGCCGCATTCAACGCATTCCCCCGCGGCGGCTCGCTTCGAGCGCGTATGCTCTTTCCCCAGCCGCAAAACCGCCACGGCCACGCATGCCATTCCCGCAACGGCCATAAGCGCTTGACGCCAATCCACGCCTCTTTGCATCAAAACGAAAATGATCCTTGGCCCAAACAAGACAGCGCCAGAGGCGATGAACAACAGACTGGCCCAAAAGAGTAGTCGTGGTTTGGACATCCCTCACACCGCGTTGCCAAGCAACTCCCCGGGCCCCTTCGAGGCGCCGATCCTACTTGGAATTTCCCTTTCCGGCGTTGGCGCGGTCCCGCACTCGGGGCATCGGTCTGGCGTCGCGCGCAGATCGTACCCGCAAGTCTGGCAGAATCCCGGAATGGCTCGCCGCGCGTGTCGAAGGAGGATGATCCCATGCCAGGCCGGCAGGATTGCCAACACAATGGCGGGCAGCCACGTCGGAAATCCCACGAGGTCGATGGTTTCGTTGCCGAAGGGCTGCCAAATCCGTCGGAAGGGTTTGCTATGAGATGGAGGAAATGAGAGCCGCTCGGCACGATGCAGGAGGTGAGGCCGCATGGCGGCATCGCTGGTTCCAGAATAATGGTGCAGGTCGTCACATACGACCGGTCCCTGAAAGTGATACACCGCCAGAGTTCCGGTGCAAGAGTAGATCCCAATGCCGTCCCAAATCCCCGCCTGGCGAACCCGCCAGCCCACCTCGCCAAACTCGTCCTCAAGGCAATAGGATCGCACCCAGAGCGTGCATATCGTGATGAGCAGCGCGAGTGACAGCGCGGACAGAATAGCAAAGAGACGGCGGCCCAGGACTGGGAGGTGGCGCATATCCCATACATCGACCAATTCGCGCGCCTATGGAGAAGAGAAGCGGCGGGGATGCGGCTTCCACGGTTCGCCCGAACACAGTGCCAGCGTTCGCCAATGCGGTTTGCGCGCCAGCGTAGAAGCGAAGTCCTCGTCGCTTTGGGTGGCGCCGCGCCTGTGGAGAAGAAACGCGGCGAGGACGCCGCGTCTACGGTTCGCCCGAACACAGTGCCAGCGTTCGCCAATGTGGTTTGCGCGACATACGTAGAAGCGACCGTCCTCGTCGCTTTTCGGGGGTGCCGCGCCTATGGAGAACAGAAGCGGCGGGGACGCCGCTTCTACGGTACGCCGGAACGCGGTGCCAGGGCTCGCCCATGTGGTTTGCGCGCCCATGGTAGAAGCGACCGTCCTCGTCGCCTTCGGTGGCGCCGCGCCTATGGAGAAGAGAAGCGGCGAGGACGCCGCTTCTACGGTGCGCCCGAACGCAGTGCCAGTGCGCGCCAATGCGGTTTGCGCGCCATTCGTAGAAGCGACGTCCTCGTCGCTTTCGGTGGCGCCGCGCCCTATGGAGAAGGGAAGCGGCGAGGAAGCCGCTTCTACGGTGCGCCCGAACGCAGTGCCAGTGCTTGCCAATGCGGTTTGCGCGCCATTCGTAGAACCGACGTCCTCGTCGCTTTCGGTGGCGCCGCGCCTATGGAGAACAGAAGCGGCGGGGACGCCGCGTCTACGTAAGCAAGTTCCTCCATGCCGGGCGCCAGAGCAAATGCGCCGGCGCAACACAAATCGTGCGACGGCATTCTTGCGGCCGCCGATTACGCGCCCCATCCGCCGATATAACAATTGGCTGCCTCCGCCTTCCGGGGTATATCTGTTGTCGGTGGCTGGCTGGATTGATCCATCGGACGATTCGGCTGGCTCCGCATCAGCGGCCGGCCAAGCGAGAAGGACTTGTAATGCCTGACATTGAATTCCATGCCGACGACTCCTGCCGGCGCGATTGCCCCGCGCCGTATCCGGCGGCGCAGGCGGCGCCGGATTGGCTTAAGTCGATGGCGCCGCAGGCCGGCGAGCATGGGACGGTGAAGCGATGCCCGCCGTTCGTGCAGGCGCTGACCGCCGGGTACATCATTCCAGCGCCCACGGACTTTCATTTCCAAACCGATGCCGCCGGGGAGATCAATTGCACAACCGAGCGGCATTGGATCGAGGGCCATTTTCCCGAGCAGTACGCCGGCTCTCCGTTCGCCGGGGCGCGGGTGGTGAAGTTTCTCAACCCGTGGGTGGTTCGCACGCCGCCGGGGTATTCGGCGTTGTTTTGCATGCCGTTCAATCGCTTTCACATCCCTTTCGCCTTGTTCGGCGGGATCGTGGAGACCGACACGTTCTATCGGCAGGTGCATTTCCCCGCGATCAGCATGCTCGCGCGCGGCACCCGCTACACGTTGCCCAAAAACACGCCGCTCATGCAGGTCATCCCGTTCCTCCGCGAGACCTGGGAATCGAAAGTGTTGCCCGCCGACGTGAATCGCATCGAACAAACCCGGAGTGATCGGAAGGATAATCCGCACCTATACAAAGAGGTTCATTGGCAGAAGCAGGAGTTTAAGTGAGGAACGCGGCCCCGCGGATTTGTGCATCGGCGCTTACGACTTGTGGCGCGCACCATGACGGGGAACTGGCGCGGTACGCCCCATCCTTCGCCCATAAAAAATCGCCCCCCCGTCTTGCAATTGCCCGCGTTCCTCTTAAACTGCCCGGCTCTTTACTATTTTGAGTCAACGAGGTCATTGCAATGCCACGCGTTTGTTATTTCACCGGTAAGAAAACCACCTTCGGCAATCAGGTCACCCATCGCGGGAAGGCCAAATACCTGGGCGGGGTCGGCACCAAAATCACCGGCATCACCGCCCGCAAGTTCAAGGCCAATATCCAGAAGGTGCGAGCCGTCATTGACGGGCATACCATGCGCATCAAGGTCAGCACCAAGGCCATTAAGAATGGGTCGGTGGTCAAGCCGATCAAGCGCAAGTGGCGCCCGGCAAAGCCGGAAACCGCCAGCGCGTAACTATGAAACGCCCGGCGTCAGTACCCGCGTGTTTCATGACTTGGGCTTCGGTCGTGGGCCTCCAGGGCAAGCGCAAACTCGCCACCGGCGAACGCACGCGACGAGGACGCCGCGTCGACATAGAAGCGACGTCCTCGTCGCTTTTGCCGGCGTCATGCCCGATGGGAAGAACAAAGCGGCGGGCGACGCTGTTTTTATGTGCCGCCTATTTGAATGGTGACGGGGGTCGTAGCCCAGTTGCCGGCATGGGTAAGTTGCGATACAAATGCCGCCATGGCCGCTGACAGCACTTCGCCGGATTCGCACAAGAAACTCACGCTCGAAGACGTCCGCCACGTCGCGATGCTCTCGCGGCTTGCGCTGGACGATGAACATCTGATCCGCCTGACCGGACAGCTTGAATCAATCCTGGGGTATATCGCCAAGATCAGCGAGGTGGACACCGCGGGCGTCGAGCCGATGGCGCACGCGCTGCCGTTGCATAACGTGTTGCGCGAAGATGTGGTTGAGCCAAGTTTGCCTTTGGAGAAAGTGCTGATGAACGCGCCCGACACCGACGGCCCCTTCTTCAAGGTCCCCAAAATCCTGGGCTGCGACGAGGACTCGGCGGGATAAGGCACCGAGTTCCCTAAAGCATCCAATGGTATGGGATTGAAAGAATCGTAGCTTTCCAACCCCCCCACGCCACCCGCACGGGCGAGACGCCCCGTGGTACGAGGCGGATAAGGGGCTAAGTACATATTACCTCATCCACCGATGGATTGGCTGACTTAGTCGGTGAATGAGCCGCAGACGAAAAAGGAATTGGCGGCGTTGCGCGACTCGATGATAAAGGGCAAACCCTTCGGCGACGAAAAATGGCAGGCCCGGACCATCGACGAGTTGGGTTTGCAATCGAGCCAACGCCGCACGGGCAGGCCGAGAAAGACGGCGGAACAATGAAAAACGCACCCGTCCCGTTTTCCGCACACTACTTCATCTCCGCAACTTTCACCGGCGTATGCTGCTGTGCACAAATCGCCGCCGCCTCCAGCACCTGCTGGGTTTTATAGGCGTCCTCGAAATCCGGCAACGGCACCACCGGCGGCTTTTCGCCCAGAACGTTCATCATGTCGGCGACCTGATTGATGAAGCCATGCTCGTAGCCGATGATGTGGGCGTCGGGCCACCAGTGGTCGGCGTAGGGGTGATCGCCGCCGTGGGTGACCATGATCTTGGTCCAGCCCTGCTGCTTTCGGGGGGCGGTGGCATCGTAGTATTCGAGCCAGTTCATGTCCTCGAAGTTGAAGCGGACGGCGCCTTTGTCGCCGTTGATTTCGATGCTGTTTCGGTTTTGGTTGCCGGTGGCGAGACGGGTGGATTCGAAGTTGGCCAGGCCGCCGCCCGATAGGCGGGCCAGGAAAAGGAAGGCGTCGTCGACGTCGCTTTTGCCCATTTTGCCCTTGGCGGAAGCCGCCCCGGCGGCGATGCCGCCGGTCGAGCCTTGCGCGGGAATCTGGCGCTCTGTAATAAATGTTTCGGTCAGCGCGCCGACGACTTCGGTGAGTTCTTCGCCGGTGATGAAGCGGGCCATGTCGATGATGTGGGCATTAAGATCGCCGTTGGCCCCTGACCCGGAGACGGCTTTCTGAAACCGCCAGATCAAAGGCACATCCGGCCCCGCCCAGTCCTGTAGATACGAAGCGCGCACATGATAGATGCGGCCCAGCTTCCCCTCCCGCGCAAACTGATACGCCAGCGCCACCGCCGGCACGCGCCGATAGTTGTACCAGACGAAGGTTTTGCCTTTGGCCTTGCGGGCGGCGTCGCGCATCTGCCGGGCTTCATTCAAAGTGCCCGCCATTGGCTTCTCGCAGGCGACGTTCTTGCCGGCCTCCAGGGCCGCGATGGTCATTTCCGCGTGCATGTTGTTGGGCGTGCCGATGTCCACCAGCCCGATCTCCGGGTTGCTCACCGCTTGCCGCCAATCGGTCGAGGCGTGCTTCCAGCCCCAACGCTGCGCAAACTCCTCGAGCTCCGCCTTGTTGCGCCCGGCAATCGTATGCATCACCGGCAGCACCGGCGGATCAAAGAATTTGCCCACCTTCAAGTACGCATTGCTATGCGTCCGCCCCATGAACTTGTGCCCCACCAGGCAGACATTAACGGTCTGCTTCGACATGAATGCTCCTCCAAGTGCAGGTCCAACCGAAAACGAAAGTGTAGCGGGGCAGCGCGGGTTGGCAAGCGAGGGAGCATCCAACCCAGCCGCAAACCCGAAGGTCGAGCAGGATGAAATGCCATGTGAAGCGCACTTTTAGCGGCCGCCCGCAGGGGGGTGCCTGAAGCTCGCAACCGTCCATTATCGCGCCCACTTTTCAGACGCGCATTCGATCGTCGCATATGCCTGTCGTATCACGGGCGTCTCGCCCGTGCGTGGTGCTTTAAGATTGAAAGTACGGCATTTCCTCTACTGCCCTGCCGTCCGCACGGGCGGGACGCCCGTGATACGTTGACCCCAATCGTTCGACCGTTGCACCGCGTTGCATTCGGTGAAGTTTCATGTTTTTCGATAATAGGCCGCGTTCTTTTCAATGAACTCTTTCCATTCCTCGGGGACGTCTTCCTCGGCGAAGATCGCGTTAACCGGGCACTCCGAAACGCACACGCCGCAGTCGATGCACACTTCGGGGTCGATGTAAAGCTGCTCCGCGGCCGCGAAGCCCGCTTCGTCCTTCGTGGGATGAATGCAATCCATCGGGCAGACCGCGACGCAAGCGGCGTCTTTTACTCCGATGCAGGGGGGACCAATTACATAAGCCATCGTGAACTCCAATAAGTGAAATAATCTGGTCGATCTCCAATCGCTCCAGGTCGCAACGTCGCTGCGCGTTGGCGACTGAGACAATTTATCGTCCGCCACATGTATAATTCAAAGACATAATGGAAATGCATACCTAAACTATTAGTTATGGCAATGAACCTGGGTCACCTCGCGATTTTTCATGCGATCGCGGAAGAAGGAAGCGTTAGCAGGGGGGCGGATCGCCTGACGGTCAGCCAGCCGGCGGTGTCCAAGCAACTGCGCCTGCTGGAACGCGCGCTGGGAACAACGTTGATGGAGCGAGGCCCGCGCGGGATCACACTCACCGAGTCCGGCGACCTGCTCGCCGGGTACGCCCGCCAAATCTTTGCCCTCGAAGACGAAGCGCTGCGCGCCATCCGGCAGTTGCGCGGGCTGGAGCGGGGACGCCTGGCCATCGGCGCCAGCACGACCATCGGCGTGTACCTGTTGCCCGAGCTATTCGTCCGCTTTCGCAGGCAATACCCCGCGATCGATACGACGCTTGAAGTTTCCAACGCCCGGCTGATTCAACAACGGCTGGGCGAGGGGGCCATTGACGTTGGATTCATGGAACTGCAGCCCGAGGGGGATGGTTGGGAATCCACGACATTCATGAGTGACGATTTAGTGGCAATTGCGCCCCCCGGACATCCACTATTGTCCAGGAGTCGGGTGACTTCCGAGGCATTTTGCGGCGAGCCGTTTGTCGTGCGCGCGACCGGCTCGGATACCAAGTCATTCGTTGAAGAAGCGCTGGCCGAGCGCGGGCTGGAGGTTAAACCGATTATGTCGCTTGGGAGCACGGAAGCGATCAAGCGCGCGGTTGCCGCGGGAATCGGCGTGGCGATTGTTTCCCACTTGGCGATTGAGATGGAATTAAAGGCTAAGGCGCTGGCGATTGTGCCGGTGAAGGGCCTGTCGATTCGGCGCCCGCTGCTGCGGGTCCGCCGCAAAAACGCACCGGAAATGCCGGCGCTGACGGCATTCCTCAAATTGCTAAAACGAGATGCGAGTTGATTCGACATACACTCGCAATCGCACTCATGGTATAATGTTGATTTGAAATTGCAGGAGTCGAATGATGAGCAAGACCATCGCTTTAGATGAAGCCCACTTCAGCATTCTTGAGGAGAAAGCCCGTGGCTTGGGTAAGACTCCCGGGCAATATGTTGAGGCGCTTATTGATGCTGACAGTCAGTCGTTTGATGAGATTCTTCAGCCGGTACGCAATGGATTCAAACATATGGGAGACGAAGAACTGGATGCGCTGCTACAACGGGCGCAATCCGCGGGTTATCAGTTAAACGAATACCGCCCATGACTGCGAGGCGTCGATTTCTTAGCAGTAATGGACCTCCCACGCGGTGAAGACCATTGAGGCGCCGCTGCCGGAACCTTAATTCCAGGCCCGCCCGTGATTCCGTCGCATTTCCACCGCCGCGACGGCGGCGCCGACGCCGATTCCGACGACGGCGGCCCAGAGGCCTTTTTTGTGTTCGGTCGCCCAAAGTTGGCCGCTGTGGGATTTGGCGATGGAGTCGAAGGGCCCGTGTGAGCCGTGGTCGCCGGGGAGAGGTTTCCAGAAATTGTCGGCGTGGTTGGGGTCGGCAGGCTGCGGCAATTGTGAGCCATCCCAGGCGGCGCGGGCCAGGTAGTGATCCAGCGCGCCGGCGACAAATTTTTCGCCGACGATCGCCTCCCAGGCGGGGAAGCCGACGATCACCTTCTTGCGCCACGGATGCTCGGCGGCGAAGATAATCCCATCGGCGGCAACCTCCGGCTGAAAAATCGGGCCGGTGGGGCGCGGCTTATGCGGCATGCGATTCTTGGTCCAGGAGAATTGTGTGGTATTCACGCCCGGCAGATCCACCATCGTGACTTTCACGCTGCTCTTGTCGTGGATCAGTTCACAGCGCAGCGATTCGGTGAAGCCGGCGATGGCGTGCTTGGCGCCGCAATAGGCGGATTGAAGCGGGATCGAACGCTTGGCCAGGGCCGATCCCACCTGCACAATCGTTCCCCGGTCGCGGGGCCGCATGCGCTTGAGGGCCGTCATCGTCCCGTACACCTGTCCCAGATAGGTGACGGCGGTGATGTGCTCGAATTCCTTGGCGCTGATGTTCCAGAACGGGGCGTACATCGAGACCATCGCGTCGTTGATCCACACGTCGATGGGTCCAAACGCCTGCTCGACCGCCTCGGCAGCGGCCTCGATTTGTTCGCTGTTGCTCACGTCGGTCGCAATCGCCAAGCCCGTGCCGCCCAGCTCTTCCACCTCTCGCCGGGCGGCTTCGAGGGCGTCGGAACCTCGCGCGAGCAGGCCAATTTTGCATCCCCGGCCGGCCAATTTTCGCACGATGGCCCGGCCAACGCCGCCGGAGGCGCCGGTCACGACGACCGCGCGGCCGTCAATTTGGTGTGGATCGGTTTTTCTGCCGTTATGAGAACTCATGGCGTTCCTTCCATTTTTTCGCTACCCGTCAACTGCGTCAGCAAAAATCGCTCCAACGAGGAACCATAATGGATCGCTCCGTTGTCTTTCGTGAATTACGGTGAATAGGGTCGAGAAGTCGAGTACAATTCCGGCTGTCCCCTGGCTTGTGTGATGCCAGGTGTTTGGGCTGGATTTTTTGTGAAGTTCGGGTTGGGTTGGAGGTTCTATGTCCGTGGCTCCGGCGTCAAATCCCGCGGGTGGAATCAAGACGCCAAAGTCATTGTACGGGTACGACGTCGTGAGCCGCGTGGGGCAGGGGGCGGGCAGCACGATATATGCCGTCACTGATTCGGCTGGGCAGCTTTTCGCGCTCAAGCACGTTGTCAAACAGACCGAAAAGGACGGGCGTTTCATTGAACAGCTTCACAATGAGTTTGAGGCGAGCCGGCTTTTTCGCCACCCGGCATTGAGAAAGATCGTCGAGTTCAAAGTCCCCCGCAAACTGTTCGGCAAGGCCAATGAAGCGGCCCTGGTGATGGAATGGGTGGATGGCCACCCGCTCGACGAGCGGCCGCCTTCAAGCCTTGTCGCGGTGCTGAACATCTTCATGCAGGCGGCGTCCGCACTGCTTTCGATTCACAAGTTGCTGTTGGTCCATTGCGATTTCAAGCCGCACAATATCATGCGGTGCGAGGGGGAGCGCATCAAGCTCATTGATTTTGGCCAGACGTGCAAGATCAACACCGCCAAGGAGCGCGTTCAGGGAACGCCCGATTACATCACGCCAGAGCAGGTGAAATGCTTGCCGGTGGAACCGCGCACGGATATTTACAGTTTCGGCGCATCCTTGTATTGGGCGATGACGGGGCGGAAGGTGCCGACGTATTTCACGGTGGGCAAATCGGGCCGGGAGGCGCTCAAGAAGCAGGCATTTCCCACGCCGATGGAGCTGAATCCGGGGGTGCCGGAGAAATTGTCCAAGCTGGTGATGCTGTGCGTGCAGTATTACCCCGACTACCGGCCCAAGGACATGAGGGCGGTGCTGGAATGCCTGGAAACAATCTGCAAGGAACTGCCGGGGGACGGGACGGCGGCGGGGCCGGGTTGCGAGCCGGGCGAGGCGTGAAGCACCGTCGTGTGCACAACTCCGGGAAGAAAGGGCACCAACGTATCACGGGCGTCTCGCCTCAAGTTTAACCACATCTTGTCTACTGTGTCGAACGCGGTAATGGATTGGAGTTCCAAGAGTTGAGACACGGGAGTCGGCATGGACGCCGTAAAAAATCA
>Ga0075522_10003314_pt1 | contig 11764 bp, 7 predicted proteins | sample NGEPerA_FD_74796 | JGI IMG/M metagenome (GOLD analysis project Ga0075522, IMG submission 74796) | Arctic peat soil microbial communities from the Barrow Environmental Observatory site, Barrow, Alaska, USA - NGEE PermafrostL2-A | ecosystem: Environmental > Terrestrial > Soil > Wetlands > Peat ... | reverse complement strand
CGTCAGCGCGCCGACTCTTTCCTTCCCCAGGCTCACCGTTCGCGCGTTCAGGTCTTCTCAGGCGACGTAAGCCAGCCAGATCTTGGCCTCGACGCCAACTCCAGGCAGCAGCTCAATTCTGAGGTCACGCGCGTCATTCATTCCGCAGCCACTGTGCGTTTCGACCACACGCTCGATGAAGCGCGCCGAACCAACGTCGAGGGCACCCGGCATGTTCTCGATTTCGCAGCCGCCACGCGCAACCTGCGCAGTTTCGCCTATGTGGGAACGGCCTACGTTGCCGGCGAGCGCAACGGCCTGATACTCGAAAATGAGCTAGCGGTCGGCCAGGGCTACCGCAACACCTACGAGCAAACTAAGTCGGAAGCAGAAGCACTCGTCCGCTCCCGCCTCGATTCGCTGCCAGGCATCATCCTTCGCCCCAGCATCATCGTTGGCGATTCGCGCACCGGCGTCACGTCCAGCTTCAAAATGATGTATTGGCCGCTTAAGATCTACGCGCGCGGCCTATGGCGCACGGTTCCAGGTTACCCAGATGCCGTACTCGATATCGTGCCTGTCGATTTTGTTGCCGATGCAATTGCGCAAGCCATCTTTGACGATGCCGCGATCGGCAGCACGTTGCACCTCTGCGCAGGCCCAAACGCCAGCGCTACCATCCAGCAGGTCGCACAGCGGGCAAAAGAGTATTTTGACGGCCCCGAGCCTCGCTACGTTGATCCTGCCTTCTTCTTCGCAGTTGTGCGCCCGCTACTCTATCTCAGCCTTTGGGGACGCAAGCGCCGTGTGCTCGTAAGTGGACGCGCCTATCGCGATTATTTTTCCATGCGCATGCAATTTGATACTTCAGTAGCTGAGCAGCTACTTGCGCCTGCAGGAATTCGACCGCCCCACGTTCTCGATTATCTTGATCGGCTCTTTAACTACTGCGTCGCCAGCGACTGGGGACGTGTTCCGGTTCCTGTTGAATGAACATCATTCGCTCATTTCAAATTTCGCGCGATCGCTCAATCACCGTTGCCAATCTCGTTGACGAGTTGCTGCGGCGAAGCGGAGACCGTGTCATATCGATTGAAGACACCGGCCCATATCGTCTTGCCGAACTGCACGCTGAAATCTGCGCCAAGCATGCTTTTCTCCGCGAAACCATTGCCATCAAGCCCGGCCAGCCGGTCGCCATCTATCGCACCAACGATCGCCGCTACTTCCGCTGGTTTCTTGCCATCATTCGGGCTGGGGGTATAGCCGTCCCGCTCAATCCCATGCTTTCGCTCGCTGAAGTGCGACGCATTCTCTCCTCGAGCGAAACAGAAATCCTCATCACCGACAAAGCGGTCTTCGAGCGCAATATCGGTAAGCTCAGCGAACTCAATGTCCGCACCGTGATTCAGTCAGACGACGAGTTGGAGACGATCGACGGATTTATCCGTGGACCTGGGCCCGGTAACCTCATCACAAAACAATTTCCCCCCACGGCGATCGATCCCGCCGCAACCATCGCCATCTTTCACACCTCGGGCACCAGCGGTTTCCCAAAGGGCGCAGCGCTCTCAAGTCGCGCGCTGCTTGGCGGCCGCGCTTCTACTGTGCTTGCCGGCCTCTTCCTTGGGCCCCGCGATCTTGCATTGGTCGCGCTTCCCTGGTCGCACATTATGGCGGTCAGCATCGCGCTCTACGGACTCATGGCCGGTATTCGCGGCTGCTTCCTCGAGCATTTCGATGTGGCCCGCGCCCTTGACGCCATCGAGCGCAACAAAGTCACATCGGTCGTCGGCGTTCCTGCCATGTTTGCGCGGCTGCTCAACAGCAATCCCGATCCTGCGCGCCTTTCAAGCGTTCGTCTCTGGCTATCAGCCAGTGACAATCTGCCCTCAGACGTGCGCATGCGCCTGCGGCAATATGGGGCGCTCATGCGCCTGCCCGGTGGTCGCCGCGTTCCACCTGTTCTGCTCAATGGCTACGGAATGGTTGAGCTCGGCGGACTGGCAATGATGGGCATTGAAACTTCGCTGCTTCCTGGCTCCGGTGATCTCTGCTTTCCAGTACCGCCGTTTCGCATTCGTGTCGCCGATGAAAACGGCAAGCCGGTGCGCGCAGGGCAGATCGGCGAGTGCCAGATCCGTCGTCGTGGCCTTTCTCCGCACTACTGGCGCGACACCTCCAACAATCAGGATCTGCTCACATCTGAAGGCTGGCTGCGCACCGGCGATCTCGCCACCCGTAATCGACTCGGCATGATTCGCTTGGTCGGCCGCATGAAAGACGTCATCAAGTCAGGCGGATATTCGGTATATGTGCGCGAACTGGAAGAAGCCATCGCCGCACATCCAGCCGTCGCGCGCACCGCAGCCTTCGGTCTGCCGCATCGCGAAAAAGGAGAGATCCCCGCAGCGGCAGTCGAACTGCATAGCGGTTCCTCAACCACTGAAAATGATCTGCTTGATTGGTGCAGGAAGAACCTGGCCCCTTACAAGGCGCCGCGCCGCATCTGGATTCTCTCGCCCGGCGAGATGCCGCACAATCACACCGGCAAAGTGCTTCGCCGAACTCTCAAAGAGCGCTTCACCGCGGAGTCCGATCGGGAGTCTCACGTACCCGAAGAATTACTTCCCCGCTGAATTTCCCAGTACTTCTGCCATTCCCTGCGGGGTAAACAGTTTCTCATCCGGCTTGGTGTTGAACTTCACTCCATTAATCGTCAGCACCGTCCTTGTGCCATCCGCCACGGTGCGCATCTCAGTGTGCCGCGCGCCCCACACGCCATTCTCGCGCTTCAGAGTGGTCGCATGCAGAACGCGAACCTTGTGTCCCTGCGCATCGTAGAACTCGGCAAACAGAATTACCGGAACATCCTGCGCTACCCAGTAATAGATGTACTTATATTGCGACCGCCCCTGCTCCACCGGCGTCGCTTCTATCTTGTACGTCTTGTGTCCGTCAATTGAATCAGCATCGCCTATTCGCTTGTAATTGAAATCATCCAGCACGCCTTCGCCGATATCTTCAAAAGTAAAATCTGTGCCAATAAAGCGAGCCGAACGTTCCTGCTGCACCACGCTGCGTACTCGCTGCGTGGCAGGCGTATACACGTACTGGCTTGCGGCAGCCTGGTTCGCAGCAGCCTGGTTCGCAGCAGCCTGGTTCGCGGCAGCCTGATTCGCAGCAGTTCGTTGTTGATTGATCGACAACAACACCACTCCGCGGATTTCCTTCGGCGCCGTAAATGCCACCAGCGTCTTTTTGTCTTCGGGAGTCCCAATGCGCATGTACGTAAATTCTTTTTTTGTGCTCTGGCCCTGCCGGTCGTACACTTCGAAGTCAGCCTTCATCGTAAAGTCGTGGCTCGTATCCTGCCCGTATACGCGTTCCATGATGTTGCGCGCATCCAAGGACGTTTGCGCCTTCGCAGTTACCGACGACAATAAAAACGCAAGGCTCAACGACGCCGTAGTCATCCTGCGCCAGAATCTTGATTCATTCTTATTCATACCCAATCGCCTCAATAACCGACGCCTGCATTGCGTGCCGCGCTGGAATCCAGCCAGCCAACAGCGAGACTGCAATGACCGCGGGCAGCGTCTCCAGAATCAACAGCCACGGAAAGTAGAACGGCACGTCGTAACCGGCAAGAACAGTAGACACCGTGCGCGACAGGAATTCCGTGTTGAACAGCGCCGCAATTGCCCCGACAAAAACGCCTACCACCGCAATTGAGAGCGCCTCCAGCAACACCATCTTTCGAATCTGCGAACGATAACCGCCAATTGATCGGATGATGCCGAACTCGCGATGCCGCTCGGCAACTGAAATCACCAACGTATTCGCAATTCCCGCCACCGCCACAATCACTGCAACCACAAGCTGCATGTAATTCAGCATGAAAAATTTATCGACGAGCGTATCGATCCAGCCTTTGAACTCAAGCTTCGTATATACCAACGCATGCTCTGTTCCATTGGTCACAGTCTGAACTTCACGCTTCACAACGTTGGGGTCCTGCCCGGGCTTCAACTCCACGTCGATAAAGTCCACCGCGTCATCATTCCAATAGCGCTTGTAGACCGCACGATCCATAAAGATCGTCCCTTTATCCGATCGATAATCTTCTACAATCCCAAGAATCGGCAACTCCAGCGGTCCCGTCGGCGTGTCCAGATGAACGCGATCTCCAACCTTGTAACGCCATCTCACTGCAAAATTCTTTGATGCGATCACGCCTTCGCCGCGCGGCATCATCGTCCATAACTTCTGTGGGTCGCCGCCCGTGATCCCATTCATCGATCGCTTCAGAAATCCCGGCATCTCAATTGAAACAATCGCGGCGGAATCCCCTTCATAGGGAACCAGCGTGAATCGTACATTCTCAACCTCTCTCACGCCTGGCAGGGTCTCAAATTTCTTCCCCAGGTCCTCGCTGAAGTGATACGAGCTCGACCGCAACAATGTCGATGAGGTCACCACGATATCGGAATTCAACAACTCCGTCGTCCAGCGGCTGACCATCTGCTTGTAGCTCTGGATGTATGCGGCCGTCGAGTACACAGACATCAACCCCACCATCAGCGCGCCTACCGTGGCGGCGCTTCGCCGCGGCGACTGGATCATCGCATCCACGGCCAGCGCGCCTTCGGAACCACCGACCAAGTCCATGATCGGACGCACGGCGCGCGCTGCCCAGTGCACCAGCATCGGCAGCAGAATCGTCAGGCCGATCAGCATCAGCGCCGCATAGGAAAGCTGAAACGTCAGCCCCACACCCGACGGCGAGTACTCAATCAGCAGCACGCTCAACGCGAGCAGCGCCGCGCCAAAAAGTGCGCGGCTCCATCCCAATGCTGATTCCTTTTGCCGCGCCTCAATATTGTGCAAAGCCAAAATCGGATTGAGATACGACGCCGCGCGCGACGGCATCCAGGCTCCACCAATCGAGGCCGCCACGCCAAGTCCAAATGCCGTGAGCGCATAATCCCAGTGCAGCTTGGGCGCTACTTCTGTTGAAACAATCCCATAGACTGACGCGGCAATCGAGCCCATCGCAGCGCTTGCGCCAATGGCAAGGTAGTAGCCCGCTGCAACTCCAACCGCAGAGCCTACGATCCCCATTACCATCGCCTCGACCAGGAACATCGCATTGATGTTGCCCCGCTCCACGCCCACCGCGCGCAGAATACCGATCTCTTTCCAGCGCTGGTTCACTGCGATCGTGAACGAATTGAAAATAATGTATACGCCCACCAGCAGCGCGATAAAACTGGTGATCATCATTCCCAGCCGCATCGCCGTCACTGCGTTTTCCAGCGACTGTCCCTTCGTCTCCGGCCTCTCCACCTCAAGCCCGGCCGGCAGCCGCTGCTGCAATCGCTGTTGAAGGTCGTTCACCGATACTCCCGGCGCATTCACCAGATCGATTCGATCGAAGTTGTGTCCGCGGCCGAATACCACCTGCGCAGAATAGACGTCCATCACCGCGATGTTGCCGCCGAAGACCTCGCCCACACCAGTCGGCTTAAAGATGCCTTCAACCGCAAAACTCATCTTTCCATGCGCAGTAAATAGCGGAAAATGATCGCCAATCTTCAATCCATGCCGTTCAGCAAAAGAGCGCGATAAGAGGATTGAGTTCGCCTCCGCAAGATACGTCAACGGATCGGCTACTTGCGTCTGCGAACGATCAAACTCGTATTCCCGCAGTTGCTGATCGCCGGTTGTATCCACACCAAGGATTAAAAGACTGCCCTCATCCTGGAACGCCGTGTTGGCAATGACTTCGATGACCGGCTCAGCAAGCTTCACCCCGGGCGTTGCGCGCACCGTATCCAACGCCGCTTCAGGAAATCCCGTCTCTCCTGCGCTCACCTCAAGCGTTGACTTGCCGGCCAGTCGTTCCACCGTCACAGTAAGCGAGTCAAGCAGAGCCGCATTCGCCGTGCGAATCGCAAAGAACACAGCCACTCCAAGCGCGATGCCCAGCGTCGTCATCGCTACGCGCAGTCGATGCGTGCCCCATTGCCTGAAAGTAATTTGCCAGAGCGCTGAAATCATGTTGTGACTCGCGCCGATCCTGACCCGCACGGCACGTCGCTTACAATCTCGCCATCGTGCAGCGTTACTACGCGCGAACAGAAGTTCGCCGCCTGCACATTGTGGGTCACCATCAGAAGAGTGCTCTGGTACTCCTGCTGCAAATCATCCAGCAAGCGTAGAATCTCGTCGCCGGTATGCGAATCGAGATTGCCGGTCGGCTCGTCGCCCAGCAACAGCGGCGGACGAAAAATCAACGCTCTCGCGATCGCCACACGTTGCCGCTCGCCGCCTGACAACTGGTCAGGCCTGTGCTCGGTCCTGTTCTTCAGGCCCACATGCCCCAGCATCGAGGACCCACGGCTTTCTGCTTCCTTCTTTGAAAGCCCCTGCAGCCGCAAAGGCAAAGCCACGTTCTCAAGCGCGGTCAATGTGCTCAGCAGGTTAAAGGTCTGAAAGATCATTCCGATCTTCTCGCGCCGCAGTCGGGTACGCGCGTCGTCGGAAAGTCCGGCCAGTTCCACGCCTTCTACTTTTACTGACCCCGTAGTTGGCTCATCCAGCCCGCAAACCAGGTTCAAAAGCGTCGATTTGCCCGATCCGGAAGGCCCCATTACTGCAACCCGCTCAGCCGGACCAATGTTCAGCGTGATGTTTTTTAGCGCTACAACGCCCTCTCCGGCGCCGTAACTTTTTGTCACGTCTCTCAACTGAATCATGCAGGATTCCCGTCAATGAAGGCTATCATACCGAACGTTACATTCGATCCGCTGTTCCCTTCCGCTCACTCTAGCACCGGACACCGTATTCGACCCTCATTCCCACTCAAATGAAGAATCTGTGAACGCACTTTGGTAGGACCATTTTGAGTATGTACACTGTTATGCGATATTCATTTCCCTGTCCAGCCCATGCCAAATTTCCGGGCTGGTCTAACGCTCGCTCTTGAGGTTTTATGAAATCGACGCCTTCTCCCGCTACAGAGGTCAAAACTCCAGCCAAGTCCACCTTCGGCTCCTCGATCCTATTCTTTTCTGTGGTCGCCGTGCTCGGCGTCGCCGCCATTTTCCTCCTCAAGACAAATCCGCTTTCAGGTCTCTGGCAACAGGGTTACAATCCCATCGGCCCCTGGTACGTCTCCACCATGTTTGCGGCATTGCCCATCGTAGTGCTGCTGGGCGCCATCGCCGTGTTGCGCCTCAAGGCCCACGTGGCCGCCTGTGCCGGACTCGTCACCGCGCTGCTGGTCGCCACCATCATCTTCCACATGCCTGTGCGGCTGGCCTTCACTGCCGCTACATACGGCGCCGGATATGGCTTCTTTCCCATCTGCTGGATCATTCTGCCCGTCATCTTTCTCTATGACTTGACGGTAAAAACCGGAACCTTCGTCACCCTGCAGCAAAGCCTTACCAACATCACCGACGACGGACGCCTGCAGGTCCTCCTCATCGCCTTCGCGCTCGGCGCGTTCTTTGAAGGTACCTCGGGATTCGGCACACCCGTCGCAGTCTGCGGTGCCATTCTCATCAGCCTCGGCTTCAGGCCACTGCAGGCTGCTGGTCTGTCCCTGCTGGCAAATACCGCACCTGTAGCCTTCGGTGCACTTGGCACTCCCATCGTTGCCCTGCAGGGCGTTACCGGACTTAATCTTTTTCTGCTTTCCAAGACCATTGCCATCATTCTTTTCTTGTTCTGCCTGATCGTACCCTTCTGGGTTATCTGGGCTTACGCCGGTTTCCGAGCCATGGTAGAGGTCTGGCCGGCCATCCTGGTCGCCTCCGTCACTTTTGCAACCACGCAACTCGTCTTCGCCTGGATCAGCGGCCCCACCCTGGTGGCCATCGGCGCCTCGACCTCTACAATCGTCGCGCTGGTCACATTCTTGCGATTCTGGAAACCCAAGCGTGTCCTCAATGCGGTCGGTGAAGACATCACGGCCCATGCGCGCCAGCGTTTCGACCATAGCTCCGGCAAGGTATTCAATGCCTGGATGCCCTGGCTCATTCTCAGCGTTGTGGTCTTCGTCTGGGGCCTTCCGCAGTTTTCCAAATGGATGGATGCGCACTCTACCGTGAAAATCGCAGTCGCTGGCCTGCACAACTTCATCCAGCGCGTTCCACCGGTCGTGGCCAAACCCACTTTCGAACCGGCCTTGTTTACGCTCAACTGGCTTACGGCAACTGGAACAGGCATCCTCGTCGCATCCGTCATCGCCGGACTCTTTATGGGACTCGGACCGATAACGCTCCTCAAATCGTTTCTAACCACCTTTTTCAATATCCGGTTCGCCTTCGTTACCATCGCCGCCATGATGGCCATCGGATTCGTGACGCGCTACTGTGGCCTCGACGCCACCCTCGGCCTCGCCTTTGCACGCAGTGGCTCGCTCTATCCGTTCTTCGGATCGCTCATCGGATGGCTGGGAGTGGCCAGTACCGGTTCCGACACCTCTGCCAACGTGCTCTTCGGCAGTCTGCAGGTTATGACGGCTCATCAAATCGGCGTTTCACCCGTGCTCATGGCATCGGCTAACTCTGCCGGCGGCGTCATGGGCAAAATGATTGCCGCACCCAGCATCGTCGTGGCCAGCACCGCTACCAAGACCTACGGACAGGAAGGAAACATTCTGCGCTTCGTCTTCTTCCACAGTCTCGCGCTTGCAGCCCTCGTAGGAATCGTCGTCTACCTTATGGCCTACGTGCCACCGTTTACCTCGCTCGTGCCGTAAGATCAAGAACGATCTGCACGAAAGGCAATCGGAATGCGCGTTTGTTTTCTGTTAAAGGTTCGCCAGGAAAAAGTGGACGAATATAAAGTGCGCCATGCCAGCGTGTGGCCTGAAATGCTCGCCGCTCTGCGCGAAACCGGCTGGCGCAACTACTCGCTCTTTCTTCGTCCCGACGGCCTGCTGGTTGGCTATGTTGAAGCCGACGACTTCGATCAATGCATCGCTCGCATGAAGGCCCATCCGGTGAATACGCGCTGGCAGGCTGAGATGACCAGCTTCTTCGAGTCGCTTTCAGAGGGCGGCGCCGACGACAACATGGCACCGTTAGAAGAGGTCTTCCATCTCGACTAGGTGAACAGCACTATCTGGCCGTTGAAAAATCTCCAAAACAAAACGGACAAAATGCGCACCTCAACATTTGGCGCATTTCGTCCGCTTCAAACCTGGCTTCGACCTATCCGCGCAGCCAGTCGCTAACCTTCTGCACCATCACGTCGCGGCTGATGTCGCTGATAGCCTCAGTCAGCGGAAGTTGCTTGGGGCAAGCCTCCACGCAATTCTGGGCGAACCCGCACTCCTGCACGCCGCCATCGCCGGCCAACGCACGCAGCCGATCTTCCTTGAAAACCTTGCCGGTTGGATGGTTGTTAAACAGCTTGACTTGCGCAATGGTCGCCGCGCCTACAAATCCCGTCTCTTCATTGAATTGCGGACAAACCTCCATGCAACATGTGCAGGAAATGCAATTCGACAATGGATAGTTCGCTTCCTGCTGTTGCGGGAAAACGCGAGGGCCCGAACCGAGGTCGTAGGTTCCGTCCACCGGCACCCAGGCCTTCACAGCCATCAGGTTGTCGAACAGCACTGCGCGGTCCACCTGCAAATCGCGCACCAGCGGAAACTTCGAAAGCGGCTCAAGCTTGATGGGCTGCTCCAGGTTGTCCACCAGAGCCGAACATGCCATCCGCGCCTTGCCGTTGATTCGCATCGCGCACGAACCGCAAATCTCTTCAAGGCAATTCGAGTCATAGGTGATCGGCGTGGTCGGCTTGCCGTCCGCCGTCACAGGATTGGCGGCAATTTCCATCATTGACGAAATGACGTTCATGCCCGGTCGCCACTCCAGTTCAAACCTCTCCCACACCGCGGGAGACTCGGGGCTGGCCTGGCGCTTGATCTCGAATTGAACCGTCTTATTAGCCATTTGTATGTTCCTGATCCTGACTTAACTTGTCACTGCTCTGATCCAAAGCTCCGCCGCACGCAGTGCCTTATTTGGCTGCGTCGTAGCGGCGCGGACGCGGCTTGATGTACTGAGTATCCACTTCTTCAAACTCGAAGCGAGGTCCGCTGACATCGCCGGTATAGCTTGCCTTGGTAGTCTTCAAAAACTTCTCGTCGTTGCGATCTGGAAAATCGGGCTTGTAGTGCGCGCCGCGCGACTCGTCGCGAAGCATTGCGCCCAACGCCACCGTCCGCGAAAGCTCCAGCATGTTTTTCAGCTGACGTGCAAACGCAAAACTGGTGTTGGCCCACTGGCTGCGATCGCTCAGATTCACGTTCTTGTAGCGGTCGATCAGTTCAACAATCTTCTCGTCGGCGCGCTGCAGGTTCTTGTTGTAACGAATCACCGTGGCATGCTCGGTCATTGTCTGGCCCAGTTCGCGCCAAAGCCTGAACGGGTTTTCCCCGCCCTGGTTCGACATGAGCTTCTGATTAATTTCCGCCTGCCGCGCGATTTCTTTATCGTGGCAGCCGTCGCCTTCGCTCGCCGTCGCATTTTTCGCGAATTGCATCGCATTCGGTCCTGCTTGAAAGCCGCCAAAGATGCAGCTCACCAGCGAATTCGCGCCTAAACGATTCGCGCCGTGGTATTGGTATTCGCACTCGCCTGCCGCAAAGATGCCGGGGATGTTGGTCATCTGGTTGAAATCCACCCAGAGTCCGCCCATTGTGTAGTGCATGCCAGGGAAAATTTTCATCGGCTCAACGCAAGGATCAACTCCGACAAACTTCTCGTATATCTCAAGAATGCCGCCGAGCTTGTGGTGCAACGTCTCGCGATCAATGTGCGTCAGGTCGAGATACACCATCGGCTGTCCTTCAAGACCCAGCCCGAGTTCGTACACAACCTTGTGAATCGCTCGCGTAGCCACATCGCGCGGAACCAGGTTGCCGTACTTCGGATACCACTCCTCAAGGAAGTAAAAGCGCTCCGCCGCGGGAATCTGCTTCACCGGACGGGCATCACCCGCCTTGCGAGGCACCCACACGCGTCCGCCCTCGCCACGCGCCGACTCCGACATAAGCCGCAGCTTGTCTTCGCCTGGAATCGACGTCGGATGCACCTGGATGAATTCCCCGTTTGCGTAATACGCGCCCTGCTGGAAAATTGCCGACTGCGCCGAGCCTGTGCAAACAACCGAGTTCGTGCTCTTGCCAAAGATGGCGCCGATGCCGCCTGTGGCAATAATGATTGCGTCAGATGGGAAAGACTTGAGCTCCATTGAGCGCAGATTGAGAGCCGTAATGCCCCGAGCCTGGCCTTTTGAATCGAGCACGGCAGAGAGAAATTCCCAGCCCTCGTACTTCTTTACTTTGCCCTCTGCTTCATAGCGGCGAACCTGCTCGTCGAGCGCGTACAGCAACTGCTGTCCCGTGGTCGCGCCGGCAAATGCCGTGCGGTGGTACAGAGTTCCGCCAAAGCGCCGAAAATCCAGCAGTCCCTCTGGCGTGCGATTGAACGGCACGCCCATGCGATCGAGAAGATCAATAATGCCCGGCGCGGCCTCGCACATTGCCTTAACCACCGTTTGGTTGGCCAGAAAGTCGCCGCCGTAAATCGTGTCGTCAAAGTGCTGGGCTGTGGTGTCGCCTTCGCCCTTCAGATTCTTGGCCGCGTTAATTCCGCCTTGCGCGCAAACCGAGTGCGAGCGCTTCACCGGGACAATCGAAAACAGATCGACAGTTCCGCCCGCCTCGGCGATCTTGATTACCGCCGCCAGGCCAGCC
>Ga0075522_10003313_pt1 | contig 11767 bp, 10 predicted proteins | sample NGEPerA_FD_74796 | JGI IMG/M metagenome (GOLD analysis project Ga0075522, IMG submission 74796) | Arctic peat soil microbial communities from the Barrow Environmental Observatory site, Barrow, Alaska, USA - NGEE PermafrostL2-A | ecosystem: Environmental > Terrestrial > Soil > Wetlands > Peat ... | reverse complement strand
TACCATCTCACCGTATCGATTAGTTTTCTCTGGCGGTGGACCGTGGGGCGGCGCAGCGAATGCTAGGGTGCCTCACGTCAACTTGCCATGACGCTTCCACTCGTCCCGTTGTCTCGGTGAGCGCGCGCACGATCTGATCGCGCTGTTTTCGGACAGATCGCCCGCGGTACCGCGCCGATGCGGTGTCGTGAGCGGCACAAAAACCAGCCGCCGGATGTGAAGACCTTGGGCTGCAATTCCTTGCTTGAGCCGCGCCGGCACTCTTTCATCTGCATCCAAATCTGCGATGTGGAACGGTTCCTGGGTAGCGTATGCCCGCCATGATGGCCGCTCTTGTACCGGCACATCGGCGTACGCGCTGATGAGGCTCCGCTCGGACCCAACCACAGCCCATTCGACTTCGGTGGAATTTTCCTTATAGACGAGGATGTAGAACTGGAAGAAGTCGAGGAATTCGCCCAGTTGTTCCGAGAGGATTCTCGTCATATCCTCAGGCTCTCGGCATGCGGAAAGTGATTCACTGATGCGAAGCACGGCCTCATACCGACGCCCCGCTTCTGACACTCGAATGAAGATCTCTGGGCTCATTTCGCGTTGGGGACGAACCCCATCTTCATTTTCGGCCCCAAGTGGTTCACACCGAAATTCAGGATGGTGAAACTGGCCTGAACGTCGTATCCCGGCTTCCGCGAACGATGATTGCCAAGGTTTGTGCTGTCCCCCGGAAGGCCATCGTCGTAGGCGGAACTTCTCGCGGTTCGAATTCGTGCCGGGGATCGGCCTGGAACGCCTGGGTGTCGACCAGGAGATCCACTGGCGACTGCCCGACGTGAAGATTGGCCTCGAATGTACGCAAGTCGTTGAGAGCTTTGGCCGGGGTACCTTGAGCTGCCGTCCCTTCGTGCCGCAAATTGGAAGGGCAACCGGACCAAATCGCGCACCCATATCCGATTTCTTGCCATTAGCGGGCCGTCCGTGAGACACCTTCAGTTACACGCGACAGCCCACGGGCCAGAACGAGTCTATCGCCGCATCAGTCTCTCTGGGGCCACTACTAGGCGCTCACTGCCCGGCGCCTTCTTGGGAATCGCCGATTCTGTGATTCCGGGGATTTCGATCTCATCCAAACGATGATGGACATCGGTTGCGGGAACCAGGTAGCGCATCGTGGTCCCAAGCGACTTGTGCCCCATCCAGTCTTGAACTGTCCTTACATCGAAACCCTGACGCAGCATCCGCGTCGCGTAAGTGGATCGAAATGTTTTCAAATCGAACGCCGCTGGATCAAGGCCGGCGCGTTCGGCGACCACCTTACAGAGACGCAACATATTCTGCTCGCGATTTCCGGTCGGAGAAGGGAACATGAAAACACTTCCCCTCGTCTGCGGGTGGCCATCGAGAATATTGGTCAAACGTACCGGCACTGGGACCTTTCTCTCCTCCCAGCGCTTCGGGAAAAAGTCCAGTCCTGGCTTCGCAGTCAACCGGATCGTCTGCGAGCGCAGGTTCACATCGGGCCAACCCAAATACATCATCTCTTGCTCACGGAAACCAGTGAGCGGAAATGTGGAGAAGAGCGCGACTTCCGCGTCATTGCAGGCGCCCAGAAACGTGGTCAGTTCCTCTTGGGTGTGTTCGCGGGGAAGCGACGAGATTCGTTCGGGCAAATGCACCTGCCTGGTGATTCCTGATCTGCCATTGCGTTTGCAGAACTGGGCGATGATGATGACGTTGTGAAGGACCGCATTGGGCGACATTCCGCCCTTCTTCAGCTTCACGATGAAATCATTGAGGTCCTCGACGGACACCGCGTCAGAGTTCGGCCGGCAAAGTGTTTTGCGAAGCGCTTCAGGACCGCGTTGTATTTGCGAAAGGTGTTGGGCTTCTCGAGGGTTTCGATCTGGTGCAGGTAGCGATCGATCAGCCCCTCGATTGGTACCGGTTTCGGCGTGTCCTCCGTGCGAGGTCGAGGCACGATGATACCGAAGGCGACCGCTTCAAGTTCGGCGTGCTTTCGCCGCTGGACTTCGAGCGCCTGGGCGACTGTCGCTCCCGCGGGTAAGCGGCGTTTCCCTTTTTCGCGAAACTCGATGAAGTAGTTGCCATCGGGCAAAGCGCTCCAGTCGCGTTGTCCGTTGGCCTTCTTGGGAATCGATCGCAACACCTAGCGATCGTCGATTTTGACCTGTTTGAAGAGATTGACGTGAGCCATCCGTATGCCATCCAAATCTCACGATTTCGGATGAACTTAGACGACCAGTAAACTGGACAGTAAGGCCGCTAACCTACAGAAAAGAAAAGGTGAAACGGGAGGCTGACATTCTACCACTGAATTACTCCCGCTTTCGTTCCTCCGTTAGCCTACCGCAAACTGCGGCCTGCGCGAAAGCCCCTAGACCAGTTGCTTCTTGATCGGCAGTTCGCGGATCCGCTTGCCCGTCGCCGCGAAGATCGCATTGCAAATGGCGGGCGACATGGGCGGAACGCCGGGTTCGCCGACACCGGCAGGCGGAGCTGAGCTCGGCACAATATGAACGTGCGTCACGATGGGCGCCTCGTTCAAACGCGCTACCGGATAGTTGTTGAAGTTGGATTGCTGGATTCGTCCGCTAGCGGCGGTGATTTCGCCCATCAGCGCGATGCTGGTCCCAAACACCGAAGCGCCCTCCAACTGCGCGCGAACGCGATCGGGATGAATCACCTTGCCCGTATCGAGTGCGATGTCCACACGGGGAATCCGAATCTTGCCGTTGTCCACTTCCACTTCCACCACGGTGGCGACATAAGTCAGGAAGCTGCGGTGAACGGCAATCCCTAGCGCGCGCCCGTTGCCCGCTTTCTTCTTCGCCCAGCCGGACTGCTCGGCTGCGATTTCGATTACGCGACGCAGGCGCGCGATGTCGAGCATGTAGGGATCGGGGCCTTTACGTTCCTTGGGCGGCCGCAGATCGATCTTACGCGGTTTGCCCAAAAGGTCCAGCAGATACTCGACACGATCCCTCCCGGCAGCGGCCGCCAGTTCATCGGTGAAAGACTGAACGGCGAAGGCGTGCGGGATGTTGGCCACCGATCGCATCCATCCAATGCGAATCCGCGTGTCCGCCGGTCCGCACTCGGCGCGAAAGTTGGGAATGTCATAAGGAACATCGTTCCATCCCATATCCAGCTCGAAGGTTCCATACTTCGCCGTAACATCGTCCTGCGATCCGATCGGCGGGAAGACACTACGTTGGAGCCAGGCGGTGGGGCGGCCCTTCTCATCCGTCGCCGCCTTGATGTACATGGCCGCCACAGCGTGATAAAAGTCGAAGCGAATATCGTCCTCGCGGGTCCACACCACCTTCACGGGCTTGCCCAGTTGCTTGGATAGAATGGCTGCTTCGGCGACGTAGTCCGGCTTTGATTTGCGGCCGAATCCCCCGCCCAGCAGCGTCACGTGGCAAGTAACGTCCGCCGGCTTGATCCCCAAGGCCTTCGCGACCGTATCCTGCACGGCCTGCGGATTTTGCGTCGGCGCCCATGCCTCAACTTTGCCGTTCTTGAACTCAGCCACGGCCACCGGCGGCTCCATGGAGGCATGCGCGAGATGCGGCACATAATATTCGGCCTCGTGTACTTTCGCCGCTTGCTTGAACGCGGCCTCCACGTCGCCATCGTTGCGCGCTACCTTGCAAGCCTTCCGCGCAGTCTCTTGCAGCGTTTTCTTGTACGCGACGGAATCCAGGCTGGCGTTCGGTCCCAGGTCCCAATCGATTTTGAGCTTCCTGCGGCCTTGCATAGCGGCCCAGGTATTGTCGGCGATCACCGCTACTCCGCCCAGCGGCTGAAACGCATATGGCGGCTTGAACGGCGGAATCGTCAGCGTCTTGGAAACGCCACGCACCTTGCGCGCTTCGCCATCGTCGAAACTCTTGATCTTTCCGCCGAACACAGGAGGACGTTCAATGGATGCGTACACCATGCCAGGCATCCGTGCATCCATTCCAAAGACGGCGTGGCCGGCCAGGATATCGTCGAGATCCGCGATCGGAACGTTCTTGCCTATATAACGATACTCAGCCGGAGACTTGAATTTGAGATGCTCTTTCTTGGGCGCCGGCTGCTTCGCGGCCAGAGCCACCAGCTCTGCAAAGCCCAGCTTGCGATCGGTCTTGGCGTGGACCACCTCGTGATTCTTGGCTTGGCATTCCGACAGCGGCACGCTCCACTTGGAAGCCGCCGCGCTCTCCAGCATCATGCGCGCCGTGGCGCCAGCCTCTCGCATCGGGTCGTAAAAATCGCGAATGGACTCTGAGCCGTCCGTATCCTGGCTGCCGTATTTCGCGTCGCCGATGGCCTGTTCGATCTTGACCCGTGTCCAATCGGCTTCCAGTTCCTCGGCCACGATCATCGGCAGCGCGGTGCGGATTCCCGTACCCATTTCGGAGCGATGCGCAATGATGATCACGCGGCCATCGGGTTCCAGGCCGAGATAGACGCTGGGCTGCCAGGTGGCGTCGCCGCTAGCGGCCAATGCGTCCACCGGCAGAAGTCGCGAGCCCAGGATCAGCGCGCCCGCGGAGAAAACGCCACCCAGAAAACCGCGGCGGCTAACTACAGTAATCGAAGTGCCGGTCATGCTTTCACCCCCGCGGCCATCTTGACTGCCTGCCGGATCCGTTGATAGGTTCCACACCGGCAGATGTTGCCTTGCATGGCTTCATCGATATCGCGATCCGTCGGTTTGGGCTTTTCGGCCAGCAGCGACGCGGCTTGCATGATCTGGCCGCTTTGACAATAACCGCACTGCGGCACGTTCACCGTCCGCCAGGCTTTCTGCAGCGGATGGTCGCCCTTCTGGCTGAGCCCTTCAATGGTCGTGATCCGCTTGCCGGCCACGTCGCTCATATTGGTGACGCAGCTTCGCATCGCCTTGCCTTCCACGTGCACGGTACAGGCGCCGCACAAGCCCATCCCGCATCCGAACTTCGCGCCGGTCAGTTCCAGCAGGTCGCGCAAATACCAGAGCACCGGCATAGCGGGATCGCCGTCATACTGCTTGACTGATCCATTCACCGTGAGTTGAATCATTTCACTCCTCGCTTTGAGCGTGGATCGGATCAACCCAGCGCACGGGGCTCGGCTCCTCCACGGGCTCGATATCCAGGTTTACGACCACCGCTTCGTTGTCGCTGCGGACGAGTACGCACTCCAGCGTCTGGTCGCTGGAAGCATTGATCTCCTGGTGCGGCACGTAGGGCGGAACATAGATAAAATCGCCAGGGCCGGCTTCAGCCACATATTCGAGACGATCGCCCCAGCGCATGCGGGCACGGCCGCGCACTACATAAATGACGCTTTCGAGCGCCCCGTGGTGATGAGCGCCGGTTTTGGCGTTGGCGAAGATGCTAACGGTGCCGGCCCAGATTTTTTGAGCGCCCACCCGCGCGTAGTTAATCGCGGCGGCACGATTCATCCCGGGCGTCTGCGCGGTGTTGGCGTCGAGAGAATCCCCTGGGATTACCTTGACCCCTTGAGTACGCCAGTCTACGTTTTCCGCCGCGTCCATATCGATCCAGTTTAACCGACTTTGCACAATTCAACTAGACTGCATGGTAGCTTGGCAGGATGATTCCCAGATTAGCTTCGGCAGCCCTTCTCGCTCTGATGGCGTCGTCACTGCCGGGGGCCGCGCCCGATTTTCAATTGCAGAAGATCGGCAACGGCGTTTGGGCGGCCATCGTGAACGACGAGGGGCTGGCCGGCGGCAACGCAGGCTTCGTGATCGGCGACGACGGCGTTTTGGCGATCGATACTTTCCAGGACCCTCGGCCCGCCAAGGCGATGCTCAACGAGATTCGGAAACTCACACCCTTGCCGATCCGTTTCGTCGTCAACACGCACTACCACTTGGACCACGTCAACGGCAACGACGTGTTTGCGGCCGCCGGCGCGACGATTGTGGCGCAGCGCAACGCGCGCGCATGGATCAGGACCGAGAACATCAAGATGCTCGATCCTCCGGTGACCCCCGAGAAAAAGGCGCGCGTGCAATCGCTCACGCTGCCAACGGTGGTCTACGATATCCACATCGATCTTTACCTGGGATCGCGGCGAATCGACGTGCGACATTATCCCGGCCACACGGGCGGCGATTCCGTGGTTAGCATTACCGGAGGTTCGCGCCAAGGTGACGCGCACGTCGTGTTCTGTGGCGACCTGTTGTGGAAGGAGCACGTTCCGAATCTGATCGACGCCTCAACCAAACCTTGGATCGAATCGCTCGACGCGATGCAAAAGAACTACGGACCATCCGTATGGGTGCCGGGACACGGCGGGATCGCCAACGCTCAAGACGTCTTGACGTTCCGAAAATACCTCGCCGGCCTGCGCGATGGAGTGCGCCGCGAGCAAGCCACCGGAAAGTCCGGCGACGCATTGGTGCAAGCGCTATTGCCGGGCCTCAAATCCGAGTACGGAAAATGGGGCTTCTTCGCCGACTATGCCGCCGCCGGCATCGAACAGACGGCGCAAGAGTTGTCAGGCACGAAAAGACTGCTGCCAAGCGGACGCTGAAATCGTCTGCCGGTACCGGCTCCCTCCGGTCGCGGCTCTGTAACGGCAGCGCGCGTACACCTACTTACAGAGCCGTGACCAAAGGGAGCGGAACGCGCCTACTTCGACGCAATAGCTTCCAGGGACGCGGACTTAGCTGGATCGAGGAAGATGGTCTGGTGAGCGATGCGGGCCAGCGATGCGCGGTGCGTGATCAGAATCGCCGTGCGGCCCTCGGCGACCCGGACCAGCGTCTCCGCAATAGCGCGTTCGTTGGCTTCATCCAACGCCGAGGTCGGTTCATCGAGGATTAAGACTTTCGGATTAGCCAGGAGAGCCCGGGCCAACGCTATACGTTGGCGTTCGCCTGCCGAAAGAGTCTGGCCACGTTCGGCGACGATCGTGTTGTAGCCGTCGGGCAAAGCCAGAATGCGCTCGTGAATCGATGCGGCCTGGGCAGCGCTCACGATCTCGTCGTCGGAGGCCTCGGGCCGGACGTAGGCGATGTTCTCACGTACGCTGGCATGAAAAAGATAGGGCGCTTGATCCACCAGCAAGACAGCGTGACGCAGATCGGCGAGGGGAAGATCGCGCACATCCCGGCCGTCGATGCGGATGGCGCCTGCATCGGGATCGTAAAACCGGACCAGGAGATCCGCCAGCGTGGACTTGCCGGCGCCGCTGGGGCCTAGTATCGCGCAGATGGTGCCGGGCGCTACTCGGAACGAGAGATCGTCGAGCACAGTGTCGCCGCCGTAGCCGAATGAAACGCGATCGAACTCAATCTCGCCGCGGACATTGACCAGAGGCTTCGCATCCGGGCGATCGACGATCTCGGCGCGGGTATCGAACAATTCCCATACCCGCGAAAGAGACACGCCGCCCGTTACCAGATTGCTATACAAACCCATCAGGTTTTGCACGGGCGAGAGCAAGCGGAGGTGGTAAGCCATTATGGCAACCAGCGAGCCAAGTTTGAGCGAGCCATCGATCACTAGCTTGCCGCCGTAAAGGAAAATCGCAGCCGTGGAAAGCGTCAGGATGGTCCCCGGCACGGCGCCGGACAAGAAAGACGTGAGCTGCATGCTCATCAGCGCATCCAGAAAGCTCTGGTTCCGGGCGCGAAACCGCTCCACTTCACGCGACTCAGCTCGCGCCGTCACAACCAGACGGATACCCAGTAGGGTTTCCAGCAGAAAGCTTCCGATATCGGAGCTGCGCTCGCGGACGGCTCGTACCCGGGCAGCCAGACGATATTGATAGTGTTGCAGCGCCCAGATGCTGGCCGGAACCGCCGCCACGCTCACCAGAAACAGCCGCGGGCTGAGAGCGACCATGATGGCGGCGCTGCCAATCAGAAACACGACGTTGGAGAGCACGCTCAATAAACTGTCCGCCGAGACCCGCTGCACCTCGGCGATATCGTTGTTAATTCGCGAAACCACATCGCCCAGCTTGGTGCGCGCCCAGAAGCGCGGCGAAAGGGTTTGCAGGTGCCGATACAACGCCAGGCGCATGTCAAAAAGCACGGAAGCCGAGATGCGAACGTACTGATAGCTCGACAAGATGTTCAGCACGAATCCCAGCACTGTGATGCCGAGCATCAGCCCGCTGACAATCAGCAGCATCCGCAGATTGTGCTTTAGCAGTGCGTCATCAATGAGAAGTTTTGAGATGTAGGGCTGCAGCAGGCTGAAACCGGTTGCCGCGATGCCCGCCAGCAGCACAAATACCAAGCGGGGCCAGTAGGGGACGATGAAACGGAGCGCGCGGCGATAGCCATCCAGAGGAATGCCCCGCTGTATTTTAACTTCGCGCAGCACGGTTCCTTTGTTAATAGCACATGTGGGATGCGCCAGCGCGGCGATGATCGCACCCATAAAGAACTTCTATCCCCGGCGGCGCGACAACAGTGTATGATATCCGAATAAGGTTATGAAAATCCTGCTTGCATCCATTCTGGCATTGCCCATGCTTGCTCAGGGCCAGAAGCCGCAAGCTGCCACGTCCGCAGAGCCGGCTATGACGACGCCCGTACAGGGCATCCCGGTCACGAGTCAATTGGTAATCTCCAAATGCGGGGCTTGCCACACCAAAGACGCCAAGGGCAACATGCTTCGCATCTCATGGGAGCGCGCCACCCCCGAAGGGTGGGAAGAAGCCATCAAGCGCATGGTGCGTTTGCGGGGCGTCAGCTTAACGCCCGACGAAGCCCGTTCCATCCTGAAATATTTGGCCACCTACCACGGATTGGCGCCCGAAGAGGCGAAGACGATCATGTATTACGCCGAGCATCGGATTCAGGACGAGACTAACATCCCTAACGACAATGTGCGCGGCGCGTGCGCGAACTGTCATATGCTGGCCCGGCCACTGTCATGGCGGCGGACGCCGGAGGATTGGAAAGATCTGGCCAATTTGCACATCGCTCTGTATCCGCAGGCCGACGAGGCATTCAGATTGGGCATCCATGCCGGCGGCTTCGATGAAGGACAGCACCACGCGGAACCCGGCGCGCCCCTGCCTGTGGACATCGCGCTCGCGTATCTCAGCAAAACCGCTCCGCTCGATACGCCTGAGTGGGCCGCCTGGAACGCTCGCATGCGTGCGCCCAAGCTCGCTGGGCGGTGGATCGTATCCGCCTACCTGCCTGGCCGTGGAATGTTTTATGGCGACATGCAAGTGGAGGCGGCCGGCGGAGCCGACGACGAGTTCACCACCCGAGTGAAGCTGACTTCGATCAAGGACGGCACGACGATTTCACGTACCGGCAACAGCTTGGTTTACGCAGGTTACGCATGGCGCGGCCGATCTAAGGGAACATTGGCGGCCAATGCTGCGCCCAACGATCTGGGCAGCGCTATGCGCGAGGTGATGTGGGTTTCGCCCGATCAGTCCACGGCCGAAGGGCGTTGGTTTTGGGGCGAATATCAGGAATTCGGCTTCGATGTTAAAATGCAGCGTGCGTCCGCCGACCCAACTTTGATCGGCGCCGACCGCTCGTTGCTGAAGGCCGGCTCGCAGGGGACGCGTGTCCGTCTGCTCGCGGAAAGCTTGCCCGCGCAGATTGCGCCCGCGGACCTGGACTTTGGCACCGGCGTCACAGTGAAGCGCATTGTCTCGCACACGCCTACCGAGATCGTGGCGGAAGTGGACGTGGCGGCGGATGCGGTGACGGGTAAGCGGGATATCGCTTTCCGCCGCTCCGTGCTGCAGAGCGCGATTGCCGTGTACGATCGCATCGACTATGTGAAAGTGACGCCCGACTCGGCTCTGGCTCATCTGGGCAGCCAGCAGCACCCCAAGGGTTATCAGCAGTTCGAGGCCGTCGCCTATCAGCGTGGAGCCGACGGGAAGCCGCACACAGCCGACGATGTGGAACTGGGACCCATCGACGTGAATTGGTCGGTGGAAGAATTTTATTCGGTTTATGGCGACGACGACAAAGAGTTCGTCGGCTCTTTGAGTAACAGCGGCTTGTTCACTCCGGCCTCCGACGGTCCCAACCCGCAGCGCAAATTCAGCCGCAACAATTACGGCGACGTTTGGGTTGTGGCGACGGCAAAGGACGAAAAAGATAAAGACGGCAGACCCCTGATCGGCAAGTCGTACCTGGTGGTGACGGTTCCAACGTATATCAAATGGGATCAGCCCGAGGTGGGACAGTGACCGCTGCCGACACGCGCGTTTATCGCTTGGGCGAGTTCCATCGCTTTGAATCCGCCGGGGCAAATTTCCTCTACCTGGTGCCCGCGGGCGCGATCTTTGCCGTGGACACTGCCGTTCAAAAGCTAATCCACTGCCTGACGCCGGGAGGGTCGTCGCACGAACAACTGGTCGAGGATCTGGCGGCAAGCGGCCTCAGCATTGAAGACGCCGAAGAGTTGATCGAGGAGATGGTTCAATCCAACGTAATCCTTGGCCGTGATTCCGTTCCAGAGCCGCCGTCAAAACTTCCCGACGTTTTCCCTATCCAGACACTGGTGATGAACCTCACCAACCAGTGCAATCTGTCGTGCCAATACTGCTACGAATTTGGCGCCGACAAACTGGCCACGCCCGAAGGCAAGCCGAAGTTCATGGACGTTGAAACCGCCAAGACATCGGTGGATTTTCTTCTCGCCGAGTCGGGCGACCGGCGTTCGATTCACATCACGTTCTTCGGCGGCGAAACGCTCATGAATTTTCCGCTGTTGAAGGAAGTGGTGGCGTACGGCAACCAACGGGCCGCCGAGCAGGGGCGTCACATCGATTTCAGCCTGACCACCAACGCTACATTATTGACGCCAACGATCATCGAGTTTCTCTCCCAGAACAATATCGGCGTCACCGTGAGCATGGATGGCCCCAAAGAGATGCACGATCATCTGCGGGTCTTCTCGAACGGCAAGGGGAGCTACGACATTATTGAGCCGAAGGTGCGCGCGCTGATCCAGAACCATCGCACACGGCCCATTACCGCGCGAGTCACGCTCACGGCGGGCGTGTCCGATGTGATCCGCATTTTCCGCCACTTGAAGCAGGACCTGGGATTCGCGGAGGTTGGCTTTGCGCCGGTTACCTCGTCGCCGAATCAGCTTTACGCCATCAACGCCACGGGCATGGATAGCGTGTTGGATCAGTTCCACACGCTGGCCGAAGAATATCTGGAGCATGCCTTGCGCGGAGAGTCGCATGGCTTCTCCAACGTCAGCGATACGCTGGCTGAGTTGTGCCAGGGCGTAAACAAATCGCATCCTTGCGGCGCGGGGCTGGGCCTGCTGGGGGTGGGGCCTTCCGGCGATATCGCGCCCTGTCATCGTTTTGTGGACTCCGACGCGCACGCCATGGGACACATTTCGACTGGTATAGACAAAGCCAAGCAGGCCGACTTTCTGAACCGCGGCCACATCGATTCCAAATACGATTGCCATACCTGCTGGGCGCGGCCGTTGTGCGCCGGCGGCTGCCATCACGAAGCATTCGTACGTTACGGAGATACAGGCCATCCCAATCTCCACTATTGCGATTGGATCCGGGACTGGACGGACACGTGCCTTCGCATCTATGGCGCGATCGCGGCCAAGAATCCGGGATTCTTGCAACAGTTTGCCGAAAGGAAAGCACCATGAAACACATGCGAGCTCTGAACAAAAAGGCCGCCCGGATCGACGACTACGTCGCTGCGCACAGCGATGACGTGGTGGCCATGCAGGATCGCCCGGCGAACCAGCGCCCCCACGTTCCAGCGGGT
>Ga0075522_10003311_pt1 | contig 11772 bp, 8 predicted proteins | sample NGEPerA_FD_74796 | JGI IMG/M metagenome (GOLD analysis project Ga0075522, IMG submission 74796) | Arctic peat soil microbial communities from the Barrow Environmental Observatory site, Barrow, Alaska, USA - NGEE PermafrostL2-A | ecosystem: Environmental > Terrestrial > Soil > Wetlands > Peat ... | reverse complement strand
GGCGTGCTGTCGAACAACAAGGGCATCAACCGGATGGGCGGCGGCCTCACCGCGCCGACGCTGACGGCGAAGGACATGGACGACGTGAAGACGGCCGCGCAGATCGGCGCCGACTATCTCGCCGTTTCTTTCCCCAAGAGCCGGCAGGACATGTACATGGCGCGCCAGCTGATCCGCGCCGCGGGCGGCAATGCGCTCTTGATCGCCAAGATCGAGCGCGCCGAGGCGATCACCGCGCTCGAGGAGATCATCGACGCATCGGACGGCATCATGGTCGCGCGCGGCGATCTCGCCGTCGAGGTGGGCAACGCGTCGGTGCCGGGCCTGCAGAAGCGGATGATCAAGCTCGCGCGCGAGCAGAACAAGCTGACGATCACGGCGACGCAGATGATGGAATCGATGATCCAGAACCCGGTGCCCACGCGCGCCGAGGTTTCGGACGTCGCCAATGCGGTGCTCGACGGCACCGATGCGGTGATGCTGTCTGCCGAGACCGCGTCCGGCAAGTATCCGGTCGAGACCGTCGACACGATGGCGCAGATTTGCGTCGAGGCGGAGAACTCGCGTACCGTCGAGCTCGATCGCGACTTTCTCGACCGCACATTCACGCGGATCGACCAGTCGATCGCGATGGCGACGATCTTCACCGCATTCCATCTCAAGGTGAAGGCGATCGCGTCACTCACCGATTCCGGGTCGACGGCGCTGTGGATGTCGCGCCACGACTGCGGCTGCCCGATCTTCGCGCTGACACCGAAGGTGGCGACGCAGCGCAAGATGGCACTCTACCGCAACGTGCGCTCGTTCTTCCTCGAGCAGAGCACCGACCGCGATGAGGTGTTGCGCGCGGCCGAAGCGGAGCTGCTGCAGCGCGGCGAGGTCAAGCAGGGCGACCTGATCGTGATGACGATCGGCGAGCCGATGGGCAAATCGGGCGGCACCAACACGATGAAGATCGTCAAGGTCGGCGAGCTGCACACCTGAAGCGACGCCGCCGCACATGCGGCGTTCGATGCTGCGAGCTGGCGCGAGTGTCGCACGCTCGACCCACGCGAATTCCCTGGAAAACCGCAATGCCCGACATCGGCCAGCTTTCGATCAACGCCGCCACGCTGCGCAAGCAGTGGAAGCTCGAGGACATCGTCGCGGGGGTTGCGCAGATGGGCATTCGCGGGATCTCGCCGTGGCGCGACCAGGTAGCCCAAGCGGGGCTTGCGCCGATCGCGCAGCGCATTCGTGACGCGGGCCTCGAGGTTTCCGGCTACTGTCGCGGCGGGATGTTCACCGCGACCGAGCGCGCCGGCCGCGCCGCTGCGCGTGACGACAACCGGCGCGCCGTCGACGAGGCGCTCGAGCTCGGCGCGCGCTGCCTGTTGCTGGTCGCCGGCGGCCTTTCCCGCGATCGCGATGGGCACGTCGCGTCGAAGGACATCGCCGGCGCGCGCGAAATGGTGCGCGACGGCATCGGCGAGCTGCTCGATTACGCGCGGCCTGCCGGAATGCCGCTCGCCATCGAGCCACAGCATCCGATGTATGCAGCGGACCGCGCGTGCGTCAACACGCTGGCGCACGCCAACGATCTGTGCGACGAATTGGCACCGCGCGGCGGCGACGGACTGGGCGTCGCCGTCGACATTTACCACGTGTGGTGGGATCCGCGCCTCAAGGCCGAAATCGAGCGGGCGGGTGCGGCCGAGCGCCTTTTCGCGTACCAGATCTGCGACTGGCTCGTGCCCACGCGCGACCTTTTGACCGACCGCGGAATGATGGGCGACGGCGTGGTCGACCTGCCGCTCGTGCGCAGCTGGATGGAAGGCGCCGGGTATCGCGGGCTTCACGAGGTCGAGATCCTCTCCGAGCGCTGGTGGGCCGAGGATGCCCAGCATGTGCTGGCGACGTGCATCGAGCGCCACGCAACGCGCACGTAGCGATTGCGAGGATGGCGCCCTCACCCTGCCGTCTCCCGCTCGCCACAATGCTCCTTCTCCCACTTGCGGGAGAAGGCTGGGATGAGGGTGTGCGTCGGCAAAACATGCCCTCACCCTAACCCTCTCCCGCACACGGGAGAGCGAACACGTTGCGCAGAAGGAAAACGCTGTCCTTCTCTCGCCCGGCGCTCCTTCTCCGACTCGGTTCGCGCCCATCCCGCGAGCGCGTAAAATACGAGCTGCCGGCGGCGCGGTCGCGCCGCGCCGCGCTGAATCGTCCACGGAGACCGCGATGCCCCTCGTTTCGATGCGACAACTGCTCGACCACGCCGCCGAAAATGGGTACGGCCTGCCCGCATTCAACGTCAACAACCTCGAGCAGGTGCAGGCGATCATGAGCGCCGCCGCCGAGACCAACAGTCCGGTGATCATGCAGGCGTCGGCGGGTGCGCGCAAATACGCCGGCGAAGTGTTCCTGCGCCACCTGATCGAGGCGGCGGTGGAAAGCTATCCGCACATCCCGATCGTCATGCACCAGGACCACGGGCAATCGCCGGCAGTGTGTGAATCGGCGATGAAGCTCGGCTTCTCGTCGGTGATGATGGACGGCTCGCTGCGCGAAGACGGCAAGAGCATCGCCGACTACGACTACAACGTCGCCGTCACGCGCAAGGTCGTCGACGAAGCGCACGCGATCGGCGTCACCGTCGAAGGCGAGCTCGGATGCCTGGGCTCGCTGGAGACGATGAAGGGCGACAAGGAAGACGGCCACGGCGCCGAAGGCACGATGACGCGCGAGATGCTGCTGACCGACCCGGCGCAGGCTGCCGACTTCGTCGGCCGCACGCAACTCGACGCGCTGGCGATCGCCATCGGCACGTCGCATGGCGCCTACAAGTTCTCGCGCAAGCCCACCGGCGACATCCTCGCGATCGACCGCATCAAGGCGATCCACGCGCGCATTCCCAACACGCATCTCGTCATGCATGGCAGCTCGTCGGTGCCGCAGAACCTGCTCGCCGATATCCGCGAATTCGGCGGCGACATGAAGGAAACCTACGGCGTGCCGGTCGAGGAGATCCAGGAAGGCATCAAGCATGGCGTGCGCAAGGTCAACATCGACACCGACATTCGCCTCGCGATGACGGCGGCGATCCGCCGCTTTTTCGCGCAGAACCCGTCCAAGTTCGATCCACGCGAATACCTGAAGCCGGCGATGCTCGCCGCCAAGGCGATCTGCGTGGAGCGCTACCAGCAGTTCGGATGCGCCGGCATGGCCGACAGGATCAAGGCGATGCCGCTGGCGAAGATGGCCACGCGCTACAAGGGCGGTGAGCTCCGTCAGGTCGTCAACTGACGGTCATGGCGTCGCGCTTTGCCTGGAGTGTGATTGCAAATTTACTACTTACTCAACTGGCGTCGCGGCCCGCTGAGCAGCCAATGGTAACCACCACACAAGCCTGTTAAACCGAAGGTCCCGGGCTCGACCCCTGGTGCCGGCACCCATTTGGCCACGGCTGGCGGCGCTGAGCGGCCCGTGGCCAAACGCGTACTGCCCTCGCAACGATATGCACCTAACGGGCAAAGGTGATCGAGCACCCCGGATCGGGGGCCAGCACGTTACCAGAGTTCGTACAAGCGAGAACCCAGTATTTTTCACAATCGATTGTCGGTGGCGACGAAGACTTCCCAGATCCACAATCCACTCGTGGATATGTGATTTTGGCGTCGTGAGTCGGACAGATATCTGTCCATTTGTGTCCTCTACCGCCAAGGTTCATCAACAAAATTTCGCTATCCACGGTCGAGCACTAATTTCGTAGAACCATCCACGATCAGGGTGCGGGCTTCGTTAACCCTAACTTCAGAGAGGCACCGAAATGCGCGAACTTCACTCGAATGAGATTGAGCAGGTTTCTGGTGGCGACAATCCTGGGATGGGCCCGTATGACCCTCCACCCAGCACGACTGATCAAGTTACTAAAGCAATTATCGACTTGATCTCCGGCAGGAATAACTGTCACTAATAATCTCCGTTGCTCTGCAGCAGCGTTAGCCATCCACCGGGAAATTCTATTCCGGCGGATGGCTAGTGCAATCATTACTAGCTTAGAATTCCTGGGCGGGGCAGGCCGCACATAGCGCGCCGTGACAATCTCAAGTGTTCAAACGAACTATTCGTGGAGCAAGCCTCGCGGATAGGGCTGCAACATTTCTCGCTGTTATTGCAAGCATTCCGGTCCGCATCGGGACTTGCGTTGTGTAAATCGCCGGCGCAACCTCGGAGACCACCATTCTCAACTCGATGAGGCCGTGGGCCGCAGTCATCATCGCATTGGTGTGGCCATTGCCGATCGCGGCATTTGTCGTGAAGGTATCGACAATTTGGTCAGGTGATGCAAGCCACGATTTCGGCGTTGCGGGCTTATATCTCTGCTATGCGGTCATTGGAGCCATATACGCCGTCAGCTATCGTTTGTATGCCCGCGGAGAGCCGCTCCCGCGCAATTTGGTTCGCAGAGATTTCGCCATCGTCGTGGTTACCTGCGTTGGCGCGACGGTCTTCACCGGACTTGCGAGTGTCGCGGCTCTCGTGATCGCAGATAGCGCGCGCGTCGACTTTGGCCGCTTAACGGGTTCGCTGATAATGGCCTCAGCTGCAATGGCGTTCATGAATGGAGTCGCCGAGGAATTCGCACTACGCGGGATTCTTCAGTGCTTTCTGATAAAGCGATGGTCCTTCATAATCGTTGCATTGATTCAAGGCGTAATTTTCTCGGGTCTACACACCATTGCGGTCGGTCAAAACGCCGAGTCCGCCCTCTACTATTTCATTTCTGGTTTCTTCTATTCGTTTGTTGCATTTCGCTTTGGATCGGTGAGTCTGTGCGCCGCAATTCACGTTGTATGGGATTTTCTGCAGTTGCCGTTCTATGGCGTTCAGACGTGGGTTGATCACCAAGACGGAATCTTGCTGACTACGTTGTTGGCGAGTCACCGATATTTGGCGTGGACACTGGCCAAGTGCCTCCTTCTTGCATGTGTCATTTGGATGCCCGCGGCGTTTGGTTTCCAGAGGAAGCTTCGGGTGGCGTGATCCCGAGTCTTTGGTGATCGCGTCGGAGATGGGTTGCCTGCAGTACGCGCACCGCGCGCAGTATGCAGAGAACGCGGTACGACGTTACGCGGGCAGTCCTTGTGGGTCGCTATCCGAAGCCGCGCCTCGACGACGGGTCAGGATGATTTTTCGGCGTCTTGATAGTTCTCTAAAATGGCCTCTACGCCGCCTGCGTTGGCATCGGCGAAACGCTATTTGCAGAATTCCCTGCGTTTGGACGCAATTCGCGCGCTATCGTCCCGCCATCCAGTACGATCACCCGTTGGACGGACCTTATCGTCTCCGGTCGGTGCGCGATGATAATTCGCGTTAGTGGGAGTTCCTTGATCGCCGCATTTACCGTGTGTTCACGTGCGAGGTCCAAGTGCGAAGTGGCCTCGTCCAGAAAGAGGATCGTGGGCTTTTTGTACAGCGCACGGGCAAGCAGGATCCGTTGCTTCTGTCCCCCCGAAAGCGCCGTTCCCATATCCCCAATCAGGGTGTTATAGCTCATCGGCATCGCGACAATCTCAACGTCAATCGACGCAAGCTTCGCGCATTGCTCCACCCACGCGTGATCCGCCTGCGGGTCAAAGAAGCTGATGTTGTCCGCGATCGATCCGGCAAACAATTGATCATCCTGCATCACGGTGCCGACAAGGCTGCGGTACTGGGTCAATCCAAGTTTATGAATGCCAATCCCTCCTACCCATATTGTTCCGTCGGTCGGCTCCAGCAGACCCAACATGACCTTCAACAGGGTTGTCTTGCCGCAGCCGGATGCGCCGATGATCGCGACAGACTCGCCCGCGGCGATGACAAACGAGCATTTCTGCAGGACGAACGGCTCGGCATCGGCATAGCGAAAGCTGAGGTTTCTAACTTCAAGCGAAGGTTCGATGTGCTGCTGTACGAATGCAGGTGGAATCTCCTGTTCCGGTGCGGTCATCACGATGTCGGCGAGACGCTCTCCCTGCAATCGCAGCATCTTGACCTCGACCCACTTGTCGATCAGGCTGCTGACTCGCTGCGCGAACTGATCCTTGTAAGCGACGAACGCGAACAACATACCTACCGAAAACACGTTGTCGAGTACAAGCAACGCGCCGACCCAGATGATCGCAATGCGCTCGGCACCAAACAGGACCGCGTTGGCGCCATGAAAGCCGATCGCCAGCTTCTGCGTCTTGATTTCGCGGTTCATGGACTCCACGACCAGGTTGAGCCAGCGGGAGCGTCGCTCGTCCTGTCTGCCGAATAGCTTGATCGACTGCACTCCGCGCACGGTTTCGAGAAAGTGACTTTGCTGGCGCGCGGCTTGCACGATTTGCTCCGCGGTGGCACTCCTGAGCGGTTGATAGAGTGCCCATCGCAGCGAGCCATACAACAACATCGCGCATACGGTGATCGACGCCAGCCATGCGCTGTATACGCCCATCATGATGAGCGTTGCCAACGCCATGATGCCGTCCAATACGGCTTCGACAAAGCTGGTCGTCAGTGTGTGTTGTATCGTGTTGATCGAATTGAAGCGCGATACGACGTCGCCGAGGTGCCGCTTCTCGAAATAGGCCACCGGAAGCCGCAACAAGTGTGAAAAGACGTTTCCTAGCCATTGCAGATTCAGCGTCGTGCCCAGGTAGAGCACTACCCACGAGCGAATGGCGCTCACGCAGGACTGGACAAGCATCAGCAGGAGAAATCCCAGACCCAGCGTCGTCAGAAGGTCCTTATCTGCCGACACGATCGCGTTGTCGACGACCCACTGCAGGAAAAATGGCGAGATCAGCGCAAAGATTTCCAACGCCAGCGCCAGGATAAGTATCTGGGCCAGTGCGCGCTTGAGCCCACTCACACGCCCCATGAGCGCACGTAATCGAACGGTAGGCTCCGGCTTCTTGGCAACGAAATCTGCGGTGGGCGAGAGTTCCAGCGCGACGCCGGTGAAATGCAGTGACGCTTCCGCGTAACTCAGCGTTCGCACGCCATACGCCGGATCATGGACGACCGCCCGTTTGCGATCAGCATGCTTCAGCACGACGAAATGATTCATGTCCCAATGCAATATGCATGGAGTCTTCAGCTTCGTCAGGTCATCGAGTTCGACACGCAGGGGGCGGGCGGCAAGCTGCAGCGTGTTCGCGGTGTGAATCAGATTGGCGAGCGTTGCGCCTTTCAATGACAACGCGTAGCTCCTGCGCAATGTAACCAGGTCAGCGTGGTATCCGTGAAAATTCGCAATCATCGCCAGGCATGCGAGGCCGCACTCGGCGGCTTCCGTCTGCAGAATCGACGGTAACTTGGTGTGGCCCGAAAATAGAAGACTCGCGTTCATGGTCGTTGCCGGACACGGCCGGTGAGACTGTACAGCGGCTCGAAGAGCCATTCGATAAGCCGTCGACGGTCAAGTAATACATCGGCCTCGACTTGCATCCCCGCCTGCAACGACTGGGGCTGACCGTATGCGATGGCGCTTTGACTGGCGAGCGCGACGGTGATCCGGTACAGGGGCTCCGCGCCTGGCATCGGCAGCTGAACGTCGACTGGATTGATCGGGCTCTTCGAAATGGATTTGACAGTGCCCTCGTACTGTCCGAATTTTTGATAGGGATAGGCCTGATAACGCAGCAATACCGTGCGGCCGGGTTCGATGAAGCCAATCGCACGGCTGGGCGCGAAGAGCCGCGCCTCGAGGTGTGCATCCTTCGGGATGATCGATACCAATGGCATGCTTGTAGTCACTGCCTGTCCGGCTTCCGCCAGAATCGCCGTCGCCACCCCACTCTCCGGCGCGACAATTGCGACGCGGCGCCGCGACTCGCTTTCCGCCAATTGCTGGTCAAGCTCCAGAATATTGCGTTCAATGCCGGCGACCGTTGCCTGCGTCTTCAGCGGCAAGTCGAGAAGTTCCCCTTCTGCCGCCTTGATGTCGCGCTGCAGCACCAAGCTGCTCCGTTCGAGCGCCTGCAACCGCCCTTGCTGATCGAGAAGCTCATCCGTCCTTTGCTGGAATTGAAGGTCGGAAACAAATTTCGCCGCCTTCAACTCGCGATACCGCTCGCTTGTCGCGTTTGCAAGCTGCACCCGGCTGCGTTGCGTAGCCTGCTCGCGATCTAGTTGATCCAGTTCTCCGTGCATGCTCGCGATGCGGGATTGCAATTCGATCCGCTGCTGGCGTGCGCGCTGCTGCTGTTGCGCGGCGTCGTCTCGCAAGCTCGCCTTGCGTAAGGTCAGTTCGCGGCTCACCGTGGCTTGCGTTTCTCGCTGGGATGGAGTTGCGCGCTCGCCCGAAATCACCAACAGCAAATCCCCTCGGTTGACGGCCTGACCCTCGTGGACTCGTAACTCGAGAAGCGTTCCCGGCTGTGGCGCAAACAATTTCAGCACACCCTGATCGGGGGTCAGGTACCCGTTCACGCGTGCCTTTTTCGTGTATTCGCCAAAAACCAGGTAACCGACGATCAGCAGGGCGATGATCAAGGATACTGTCGCGAGCAACGCAAAGTGGAGTGGCTGGATGAGCAATACGGGTCCAAGCCAGTTCGCGCGCCGGTGCGCCACGACCTGAGGACGGAACAGGGATTTCTTCGTGCTCATGCCGAAGCTATGTAGCGAATTCGTTGATCACGGCGTGCAAGGATGCCAACGACAAGTCGTCGAATTGCTGATGCAGCGCACGGTAGTCGCTAGCAGACGGAGGCGCGTGCTCGCGACCTGACCGGATAGCACACCATCGGACACAGATCGCTTCTCGCCGTGCGGAAGAGGGCATGGGAGGCCGGCGACCTGGACGCATACCGATCGCCGCGCGATACGCGGCCACGTCTGCAGGTGCGAGCTTGAACAACGCGACGAGCATCGATGCCGTCGCACCGTAGCGAACGAAATATTCGACCTCCTCGGTCCGCTGTCGAAGATAGTTCAACGCGCGCAGGCCGTGATCCAGCGTGGGCGGATCGACTTGTACCGTAATGGCCGGCTCGCGCATTTTTGCCAGTCGCGCGAGATCGCAGGCCGCCAGATTGCGTAATGCAACAAGCTGATCCGGCCTCAGACCAGTCTCTCCTTTCCGATCCCGTGTCGCACCCGCCCGATCCGCCAGGAGACTCAGCACCAACATCCGGATTTGATCGCCTTCCAGAACCATATTGCGAATGCTGATCGTCTGGAAGGCGCTTGTCACCTGTAGAAAACTACAGTAGACAGCTGACTAAGCGTTGAGTAGCCTGCTCGCGTGATTGGGTTCCATTGGAGCGGCTGTACGTGGACCACCGGCGCTGTTAGCGGAACGGTAGATAACCGCTGCCACTCTGATCGAGCTCTGGCATTGCGGCACTAAGCGATGACCGACTTGGCGGAGATCACATCATCGACGACGGTAGGATTTGGCGGATTGTCGTCGTGGACGGTGCCTGGTTTGATGCAACAGTCTCTTCCTTGACGAGGCGAAAAATTCATGGGCGATAAGATTCGCAATTTCATCAGCACGGCAGTGATGGCGCGACTCGTAGTCACTTGCACCTTAACCCTGCTGTCAACTCAACATTCCATCGCTGTTGCTCAAGCGGCGGCATTTGTACCGAGTATTACCGTTTTAAGGGACGATATTGCCTACGAAGTGAACATCGATGGCACGTACGGTGTGGAAGAAACTGCAAGTTACCAGATTAATACTGATCTTGGCGTCAAGCAGCGAAGCCAGCTCGCCCTGACATACAGTACGTCGCTACAGGAGCTTGAGGTGCTTGAGGCGTTTACGACAACGAAGGATGGCCAGCGGCTGGATGTGTCGAGAGACAAGATTCTGGTCCAGCAGAGTCCTCAAAGCGCCAGCGCGCCGATGTTTGATGATGCGAAGGTCAAGACCGTTATTTTTCCAGGTGTAGAGATTGGGGCGGTATTGAATTTTCGCCTGAAGCGAACGCAACGGAAGGCACTCTTCCCGGGCCAATTCTCAATGCTCGAGGATGCGCCGGCCCAATACGGCTACAAGTCCATGCATGTGACTGTCCGCGCGCCGGCGGCGCTCAAGCTTTATGCCGAAGCCGTTGACATGCCTGGGGGTCCGGTGGCGTCGGAAGAAGCAGGAGTGCAGATCTGGCGATGGGGCATCGAGGATGTGCCCGCAAGGAGCCCGGAACTGGGGTCCGTCGGGGCTGATGACTACAGTCCCCGTGTTGCGGTAACCACGTTTCCTGATTTCGAAGCCGGTGCCGTCGCTTATGGGAAGCGCGCGAAGCCAAAGGCTTTAGTGACCCCGGAAATTCAGAAATTGGCCGATGAAATTACAGCTGGCGTTACCGGCCGTCGCGAACAAGCGGAGGCCATTTATCGATGGGTCAGCACGAAAGTTCGCTATGTTGCCATCTTCCTGGATTTTGGAGGCGTCGTCCCGCATGAGGCGGCGGCGATCGCTGAAGCCAAGTATGGCGACTGTAAGGACCATACCACGCTGATCGAGGCCTTGCTGGCCGCAAAAAGGATCAAGAGTAGTCCAGTGCTCGTCAATCTAACGCTGACGTACTGGCTACCCAAGGTAGCAATCATGCCGGGCGTGTTCAACCACGCGATTACCTATATTCCGGAATTCAATCTGTATCTGGATTCAACCGCCAGCGTCGCAATGTTTGGCAGTTTGCCAACAACGCTTTATGGTAAGCGAGCATTGATGATTGATGCGGGCGGCGGCAAGCCAGAACTTGTAACGCTGCCGATGGCTGGCCCGGTTCGGGATAGTGTCAGCGTCAATACCAAGCTCACAATGACAGCCGACGGGTCGGCTGAGGGCAAAAGCGCGATTGGCAATCAAGGTGTGTTTGACTTGGTCGCACGACAGCTATTTAGCAGTATTCCCGAAGGCATGGAGCCACAGGTCGCTGCACGGGTTTTGACACTCACCGGCCAAAACGGAACCGGGACGTACAACCATTCGGACATCCAAGACCTTGCAACGCCGTTTTCCTACAGCGCTGAGTTCAAACTGCCGGAATACGCTCAGTTTCCAGGACCAGGGGCGATGGCTATACCGACCGGGTTGAGTAGCGTTAGCGATATTGCAGCAGCATTTGACATCATTGGTCTGGAGAAGCGCACGGTATCGATTCCTTATCTCGGGCGCCAAGTCGTTGAAACAACCACACTGGTGCTCCCCGAGAATACAAAACCTTCCGCGTTGCCGAAGCCCGTAAAGATTGAGTCATCACTAGGGGAATACGAGTCAAGCTACGCCATCGAGGGCCGGACGCTAAGCGTGCGGAGGTCACTGAACATCCAGCTGGAGAAACCGATTGTCACGCCAGCGGAGTATCCGGCGTTGCGTGCATTCGGTTTGGCAGTTATGCGCGATCTGCACTCGCAAATTCTATATTAAGGCATTGTTGGTGGATCCGGAGCCAACTTGAATACCTCCGCATTCGCAGGCGCGCACAAGCCCTCAAGTTCACGCTGGTTACCGGCGTGTCTGGATCGTCAACGTGACGGGCAGCATCGGCTCGATAAACATCATCGACGTCCTAACCGGCCCCATTAGCCGCCGCAGAGCGCCGCTGTTCCTGCTTCAGACAATGGCCTCGGATGTAAGCGTCCGGCCAAGCTTTCAATTACCTGGTCGGCGACAATTATCCTGGCCGGCGCATTGACTCATCAGAACTGCTACCCGTGCTGACCTGTTGCCTCACGTAGTTTGCTACCCGTCGGATTGTCCGGCGGGAGCGGCACAACGTGACGAGGCAAATCAGCATGACAACA
>Ga0075522_10003310_pt1 | contig 11774 bp, 9 predicted proteins | sample NGEPerA_FD_74796 | JGI IMG/M metagenome (GOLD analysis project Ga0075522, IMG submission 74796) | Arctic peat soil microbial communities from the Barrow Environmental Observatory site, Barrow, Alaska, USA - NGEE PermafrostL2-A | ecosystem: Environmental > Terrestrial > Soil > Wetlands > Peat ... | reverse complement strand
CGGGTGCTCGAATATTGGGAGCGTATTCAGGAAACCTATACCGACCCCGCCTCGGGCCTGCGCGCGATCCGAGGCTGGCGGCATTGGACGCGCGACCACAGCCTTGAAATCGAGATACCGGACAGGGAATAGATGTTGGCGCATCCGGCGTTTCGCCGGACCGGGCTCTAGGCTGCGCCCCGAGTCTTGGCTTGAATTGTCATGTCGCAGCAGGACGAAGCTGGTCCCCGCGGATGCTTTTTCGTCTTTCGAAAATGCAGTCGGCGAGGACGGGCGAGCTTCTGCGGTTCAGGCACCAAGCGGCTTCGTCGTTCGGTTTGTGCGGCCATGCGGAGACGGCAAACCGGGGGCATTCTTATGTGAATTAGGTCAGCGCTTGAGAGCGATGATGGTGCCCGGTATCATCGACCACATGGCTAGATGCACAGCACCAAGAGAAGGTCATCGCACAGCGAGCGGTGAAGCGGCATGCCCCGCATGCCGGGGCCGCTCTCGCCGCTATAGCAGCTATAGCAGCTACCCGTCGTACTCGTCCCCGTCCTACTCCCCGTCGGGAAGTAGCGGGAGCGGCCGGAGCAGTGGCGGCGGGTCCAGCGGCAGCGCAAAGCCGAGATGGTCGCCAACCGGTTCGTCCCTGATGTACACGCCCGCCGAGGTGGTGACACTCACACCGTTCCGGGACACCGTCGAAAAGCGAGCGTCCGTCCCTGACATTCGGGACGTCTTTCTCTGTCATGCGTGGGATGACCGGGGAGGTGCTGCCAAGCAACTGCACGATCTACTTGAAGTCCGTGGTGTCTCGGTCTGGTTCAGCGAGAAGGACGTCGCCCTCGGCACGCCGTTGCTTCGCGAAATCGACAGAGGACTGGCGAAGTCGCGCGTCGGGATCGTCCTGGTGACCCCTGCGCTGCTGGCCCGAATCAAAGATCAAGGCATCGCGGATAAAGAGTTATCGGTACTCCTGGCGCGTGATCAGCTCATCCCCATTGTGCACCAGACGACATACGAAGCCCTCCGTGAAATCAGCCCCATGCTCGCCTCGCGCAGTGGCCTGAGTACCGCAGAAAATCTGATGGCAGGTGTCGCAGCCAAGATCGCCGAGTTGGTCGCCCTCCCAGCGCCCGTGAATAGCTAGGGCCGCGCGCCGCGCAGCGCGCAAGGCTTCCCTACGTCTCCCTCAGCGGGCTGCGTTCTTTGCGAATTTCGGCATGATATCTGTCTTGACGACATCGAGCAGTATTCCCTCGATCTGGACTTTATCCAGATCGAGCTTGCCCTGCGCCGCCAAATTATCGACCGCGCTCAGACCTCCCTCGAAGTCGATCAGGCCCTGCGCTGTCGAATGGTCCGACGGGGTAAAATAATCATGGATCGCCTGCGCGAGCGCGGGATTAACCTTGGCCACGTCATCGATGATCTTTTGGATCGCGTTGCTCGCTTCCGCTGCACGCTGCTTTATCGGCTCGCTTTCATATTGCCTGACGCTCATCGCATCCGCCTGAAAAGGCGTCGCAAGCGTTGCCACGGTCAGAATCGCGGTTGTCAGAAAAAACGTGCGGATATTCATGCGAGCCTCCCGAATAAGAGACAACTATAACACAGATGGGCCCGTAATTGGAGAGGCTGCGCGGATGACTGTTGCCTACTGATTTGGCTGGACAACCAAAGTCTTCGGCGTTTTGTTTCCGGCGGGTGTCTGATCGTCTTGCGTTGTCGCGGAGGCACCCTGAGCCGCGCCGGTGAATTGGCTTTGCACAATTGCAGACCGGCTGTCCTTTGCATCCAAGGTCGCGGAGTACGAAGTGGTTCGGTCGGTCGCCGGAGCGCCGAGGCCAAGGGCGGCCAGCGTGTCAGTGCTGGATAAGGTCGATGACGCGTCCGCGTCGGTTTCATAGTGCGTCTGCTTCTGCGCGCTTGCCTGTGCAGCGGCGAGTTCGCCTTCCGCGTCCGCTGCGTTCTGCTTCATTTGTGCGGGCGTAAGATTCGCACCGCTTTGAGACGCCAACTCTTTTACCTTGAGGGCATGGGCCTTGGCCTCTTCGAGTTGTACAATTCGGTCTTCGCGTGCCTGAATGGCAGCGTCTTTTTGTTTCTGCTGGCGTTCCGCCTCAGCTTTTTCGGCGTCGGTCAGCGCCCGGCCGTTTGCGTCCGTCGTGAACTGGCCGTTCGCGTCCGGCTCGACAGTGCGGCCATCAGACAGGACGATCGGGCGTTGCTTGATCCGGTCCAGCTCTTCCCGGCACTGGCGCTCCTCTTTGTCGATCTGCGCGATCAACGCGTCCGCGCGGTCGCGGACTTCTTGCATCTGCTCTTCGTATTCCGCTTCCGCGACCGCCCGTTCGCGCCAGAGACGTTCCTGCTGAATTTCCTGTGTTTTCGTCAGCCCGTCCCAGCCGGTTTCCTCGGCCCTGTAGTTCGACCCGAGCGCGGACCCGTAGCGTATCTTGGCTTTGTCGATGTCGCTTTGGGAGGTCATGGCGCCCGTCCGGTAGGCGGTTAAATCGCCTCCGTCCGTTTGATCCTGATCTGGTGCGCCACCCGCATCAGCGGGGTTTAGTGGATCAGCCATTGTCTTGCGTCGCTGGTTGCATTCTTAAATTCTAATGTTGGAACTCCGTCGTTTCGGCACCTCTATGTTGGCTTATTATGTTTAAGCTTCACTGAATTTTAGGAAGCATTTTAGGTAATTTTATTTCGCCTCAACGCGTTCGGCATTGAACCCGAACGCGGACGGGTCGCGATTTTCCGCGCTTGATCCACTCACTTGTGGGCGAGTTTATAGTGATTAGCGCTCATCGGTCATTTGCTGGATATTCATTGGCCCTGCTCAAAAAGGTCGGGATTGAACATCAACGAGCCGCTTCGTCCTAAATCGACCCGCTGCATCAATCCCGCACGGTCGAAGATGATCCAGATGCGATCCCCTGCTCTGGCGAAGATTCTTTCCAGATATAGTAGCGTTCGACGGCTGGCTTCGATCTGGTCAACCGCTAAATCGCCGGGCCACTCTCCCTTGTGAAAAAACCGATGCACGAAGAAATCTCGCTTGTTCTTCACCCATCTGAGGTAATTCAAATCCGCAGCTAAAATTCCATGCTTGGAGAGTATCGAAACAAGCCTTCCAAGCGTGGAATCCTGTAAGTGTTTCCTCTTCGCGAGGAACTGTGACCATTCCTCGGAGTCTGGGCCAAGCAGGTTTTGGATACTGATCCGGTCGCAAACGAGCATGGCGTTGACGATCGTATCTTCCATCAAAGCCAACCTCGTGAAGGTTGAGCCGATTTGATAACAATAATGGATTCGCAGAACTTCGAGATCGTCCCGCTCGGACAGAAATTCGCGAAATGCAGATGCCATCATTGCATATCGCATCAGGCATCTACACGTTGAGCGATTGAACGATGAGATTTGCGAGCGTATCCCATAGTGCAGTCAGATGGTCTGGCGAAGGCGCAAAATCCGAAGAATGAACATAGCGGTTTAGCGTATCAGCCGAGATCAGGCGATCTGAATGCTGAAACTTCTTTATTTCACCGAGATACTTTTTATCGATCTGCCCTTTTGTGTGCATGTCTTCGGCTATTTTCAGCGCGCGTAATGCGAGCTTATCATTTGCCCCGACAGATAGATTCGTCTGTCCCACGTAGTTGTCGATCGACAATTCCAGAAGCACACGAAAAAGTACCGAGATTGCATTCGGGTGATCGGCCAAGGTCAGATGAAACTGCAACTCATCCCAAATCGCACGATGCCGCTGAAGGCGACCGGGCCATGCCAAGCCAAATTCGACCCGCGGGATCAAAGAGACGCGGCGCGACGGCGCTTGCTTCGGAGTCGGACGCGTCGCTTTCGAAGGAGCCGCGGGTGAGGATTTTGAAGTTTTGCTGCTGAGACTATGCGCGGCAGTCGGCAGTATATTCTCGCTCTCCAAGCGGTCGAGATAGGTGCGTTTGCCGTCCACATCCCATATGTCGCCGAGTACAACACGTTTATGGGTGAGATCGTCGGCTATACGGTGAAGGGCTTTTAGTGCAGTTGCTTCATCGTGGGTGAATTCGAAACGCCCTTTGTTAACGCTGAAACCGACGCGATTGCGAAACGCCTCGGAGGAAAGAAGGCGGTTCATCGTTGAGCGGGGGATTTTGCGCCGAGAAGGCAAAAGATTGGCGGAAGCAAGCCGCCGCTCGATTTCATCCGCTACGTTGAGACCTCCGCCGCGCCCGGTCCGGTTGACGAAGTTTGACTTCATCCGGTCGTCCCAAGTGCTCTGGCCGACTCCAACCTGGCTGCCTGTGTGCCGACGGAATAAAATTTCGTCCACGCGATCCCTGTCGGCTTCGATCTGGCATTGAATGCGATCAGGGAAGGGGCCGTTCCACTTTTTACGTAGCTCCGCAAAGTAACCCTGCAGCTCCACGTTCGGAGCTTTTCGCGGATTTTCCAGCACCTTCAAACAGGTCACTCGACGATTACCGTCGAATACAATGAACTTATCGTGTTCGGGGGAGACGAGCGGCGGCTCGTAAATCTGGCCCGTCTCCACAAGGTCGCGGGCAAGGTTCTTCATATGTTGTTCGCGATTATTGAACAGCCAAGCGATCGCGGCGGATTCATTTTCAAGTTCGCCGTGCCGGTCATTGGCTCGGTTTACGGAAAGGTCAGACAACAGAATTGATCGATAAGACATCGGAACGAATCCCCCACATGGAGAGTACAACTTAGGCATGTAAAACGTGAAGTTTTTCTTCGAACTTGTGCAGTCCGCTTTCAGCCGTATGCGGAGCGACGGTACGCGCCCTCCCCGCGGATGACGGCACCGGGCAGGTATTGCGATGGCGCATCCGGCCCTGCCCGTTGGTACGGCCCGGACCCGGCTCTAGGCTTCGCCCCGAGCCCGCCCTGCGGTCTCGGCCATCCGGTGACGATCCGTTGCGCGAAGAATGATCGCGTGAGCCTGCGCCTCACTCTTCTTTCCGTTTTTAAGGGCTTAGGGCTCCGCCCTCGCGCGCTTCACGAAAAATAGCCGGTTCCCGAGGCTCCGCGCCTTCGGCTTGTGCGCCCGCCGTCGATTTTTCCCTCCGCTTCGCACCCGATCTCGCCGATGGGCAACCGGGTGCATGCGCACCCGTCTTTCCAAGGAAGGAAGGGGAAGGGCCGCGAAGGTCGCGGCTCCGCGCTCATTCAAGAAGGAGACTATCTATGACCATGCAATCCGTATCGTTATCGGCACTGGAACCGGCTTCCGCCAATCCGCGCCGGAAGATCGACCGCAAGTCCATCGAGGGGCTGGCAGCAAGCATCAGGACGGACGGCATCCTGCACAATCTTGTCGTCACGCCTGTCGGCGGGAAAGGCAAGAAAGAGCGTTACCAGATCGTCAGCGGGTCGCGGCGGTTTGAAGCGCTGCGGCTGCTGGAGCAGCGCGGCGAACTGCCCGAGGATTTCACGGTTGCCGTGGAAGTGCGCGACGACCTCTCGAAGGACCAGACGCTGCGCATCGCCACCGTCGAGAATTTACAGCGCCAGAACATGACGCCGCTCGAAGAGGCGGCTTCATTGTGCAAGCTGGTCCACAAGGGCGTTACCTTGGACGATGTGGTTTCGCAGACCGGATTGAGTGCGACGACGATCAAGCGGCGCTTGGCGCTGAATGGGCTGTGCAAGGAAGCCAAGGCGGCGCTGACCAAAGGGGAGATCACGCTTTCGCAAGCGGAGGCGTTGACCTTGGGCAGCGACGAGGATCAGGAAACGATCATCGAGGCGATCCGCAGCGGCGACGAATTGAGCGTCGATTACATCAAGGACACTTTGCTTGATGAACGGCCCACCGTGGCGTTGGCGATTTTCCCGGTCGAGAAATACACGGGCACCATCACCACCGATCTATTTGCCGAGGCGGAGACTTCCTACTTCGACGACCATGAGCAGTTTCATGCGTTGCAGAAAGAGGCGGTGGCCGAACTTGTGAAGCATCACGAAGCGGGAGCCGCTTGGGTCGATCTGACACAGGACCATGCGCCCCGCGACTGGCAGTTCGGCAAGGCAAGGAAGAACCAGAAATCCGGCGTCCTCATCAACCTCGCCCCTTCGGGCCGGGTTGAAATCCGCGAGGGTCTGGTCCGTCCCAAGATCAGCAAGGAAACCGCGAAGCAGCTTGCCGAAAATCCCGTTGCCCCGGTGAAGGTGAAGGCGGCTTACTCAAAGTCCTTGTGCGGCTACTTCGCCCATCACAAGGCGGCAGCCCTCGCGGAAATCCTTCTCGCCAGCCCGCGTGCCGCGCAGGAAGTCATGATCGTGCGGACCTTTAAGGCATTTCACCCGCACGAGTCGTTCAAGGCGCTGGCGAAGGAAGCCGATCCGCAAGGCGCGTACCGCGTTCTTGAGACACAGGCGCGTCAGTTCGCGGGCCGGTTCGGGTTCGTTGTCGAACCCGGGGAGTCGGTGTGGGACAGTTTCCCGCCGTCTTTCACCGATGAACTCACCTTGTACGAAGCGGTGAGGGACCTCTCCGATCACGACCTTGCGCAGTTGCAAATTCTCCTGACCGCGCTTTCGTTCGGGCAGAAGCATTGCGAGGAACTGGACTCGGGCGACAGCCTGTTCAACCGTATGGCGCGGGATTTAAACGTCGATATGCGCAACCACTGGCAACCGGACGCTTCGTTCTTTTCCAAGCGCACCCGCGATCAGTTGGTTTCGGTCGCCATCGAGTGCGGCTATGCCGAGGGCAAGGGGCAGGTGTCGTCCTATAAGAAAACCGACCTCGTGAATTGCCTGATCCGGCATTTCCAGAGCGCGAAGGCGGCAGCGGACCCAACCCCGGCGCAGCAGAAGGCGCGGGACTGGTTGCCCGAGGCGATGCTGTTCCCCGCCGTGGACCGGGACGCACCCGCCGAGGCAGAGATTGAGGCGGAGTCCGATGATGAAGTGACCGACGAGGATTGATCGACCGTTACACCGCCACGGCGCGGCTGACTCGCTGGTCAGCCGCGCCGCTTTTTTATCGGGCGCGGTGCGCGTTCTGGCTGTCCCACGCCGCCGCAAACGCGTCAGCGTCCTCCGCTTTGTGAAACCCGCAGCGGACCCAATCGGTCGGAACGTCCCGCCCGTTGGGCTTGTCGCGCCAGCCCCAGACATCGCCACCGCCTGCCGCCACGCCTTCTTGAATGCGGTTGAGGTTCACTCCAAGTCCACCGTTCGGAACCGGAATATCGACGGCGAAAGCATGAGCTGCTTCCCGGTCGCGATTCGTCCGTTCTCCTTTTCGGTACACCATGTCCGAAAGCGTAGCGGACGCGCCGACAGTTGGTCGAGAAACTTTCTCGCTGCGGATTTATGGGAAGCTCGGGCTAGGGAAGCGACAACAGCGGGCCGTCCTTGCGCTGGCCGGTTCCTGTCAGCAGCTTCGACGCCGTGCCGCCGGGCGGGATTTCGCCGAGGATGGCAACGAACTGGCTGATCGTAAATTCTTCCTCGGGCCGCCATAGTGCTGTGAAAACCCGAAGATCGTTTTCCAGTCCGAGCCGGTAACTGCGCACATGCCACTTCACCCATTCTGAATCGCCGCCGAGGGCGGCGAGCCGGTGCGCGTCCGCGCTATTCAGCGCGAGGCCGTGGACATGCAGATAGAACCCGTCGCCATTTTTGGATTCATAGACATCTTCATGCAGCACTGCCCAAACGGTAAGGGAGCCGGACGCGTCCTTGATGCGCTGGCGCACGCTATCGACCATCGCGGGCTTAATTTCTGTTTCGCCGGGATGCTTCGGCGGGCCGATGTGCAGGATGTTGCGCTTATCGCCGGGCATTCCGGCCTCCTTCTCCGCCAGCGGGGAGAGCATAGCAATTTCGCGCGTGCGTGACGCCTACCAATTCTGGCAGGGGTGCATACGATGGGATGCACCGCGAGAATTTAAATATTCGCACAAGCAATTAAAACGACTGCGCTTATTCGAGAAGCGCAATTTTCTACAGCACCAATGTTATGTGATCTAAATAATCCGCGGGAAATTCCACCGATTTTCGTGTATAATAGTAGTCGAATTAAAGGACGGCATTTCAACCGGGCTCGCAGAACACGTTTCATCAGTATGCAAATTATCATGGTCGATATCAGCAAATTCAAAACCGCCCAGCAGGGAATCGAGTACGTCAGGTCTGAAGAGTTTCAGGCGCTCGACAACGCGACCAAGGTGGAGCAGATCAGGCTCATCGCGCTTCAGTTGCCCACGGTTGCGCCGGGGCAGACCGTGTTGGCGTACAGCGGCACGTTGCCGATCTACCGGGAGCCTGCAAAAGCGGGAGAGGCTGCCGGACCGGTTGTACTGCCTGTTTCCAAGGAGGGCTCAATGGCATTCGTGAATGAACGCGAAGGCATTAAAGACACGAAGAAATTCCGGACGGTTGACTACAGCAGAAATCTGGTTCTTCGAAATACAAATAGCAGCTTCAAAAACAACGTAGAAATTTTTGAACTCGATGTCGGCGATCAGACCGTCAAATTCGCCACCACAATAACCAGAGAATTCCTCGAAGATAAAACGGGCATCTACACATATCAGATTGATGCCATCGGCATTCCCGACGCTCTGAAAGAGCGGAAAGAAGAGATCAAGAAATATATCGCCGAAGCCCTCGACGCTTTTGGTCATTTTTATAGTCGGAAGGATATTCGACAAGTCATCGTCACAATCAAACGCAGTTTGCAAAAGACATTTTAACAAGTGGGGAGCGCGGTGACAGCCGCTAGCAGACCGATAGCCATCAACAAGCCATCACCCAGGAGGGTTCGATGGCATTCGTGAATGAACGCGAGGGCATCAAAGACACAAAGAAATGGAGAACGGTTGATTACGAGAGAAAGCTGGTCCTGAGAAATCCCGGACGAAGCCTTCACAACTATACCGAATCGTTTGAGCTCGACATCGGTGATCAAACCGTGAAATTCGCGACTCGCATACGTAAAGAGATACATGAAGATCAAACAACGACTTGTCACTATCAGATTGACGCTATCGGCATTCCCGATTCACTGAAGGATCGGAATGATGAGACCAAACGATATATCGCAGAAGCCCTTGATGCTTTCGGATATCTCTACAGGCGAGACAACATCCGCGACGTGAAAGTGACCATAAGGCCGGGCTTACAAAAACGTTTTAAAAGTATCGGAGTGCCGTGACAGCCACCAGCAGACCTATATTCGACGAGTCCAACTAACCATCAAACGCAGCTTGCAAAAACGTTTTAACAGTATTGGAGTCCAGTGACAGATATCAGCAGCATAGACAATTACGACGACGCCATCACCTATATAAATTCTTCCGATTTCACCAGCCTCGACTCCGCGACAAAAGTTACGCAGATCGAGCAACTGGTAAACCAGTTGCCGACCGCCGCAGACGGCCAGACCGTGCTGGGTTACAGCGGCACCATCAACATTCAGGGCACAGACCCGCTTAATAGTTTCCAGATCGCCGAGCCCGTCGGCGCGGAAAGCAGCGGTACAATCATGACATTTGATCAGACGGCTGCCGCACAATTTTTGACTAGCGCGGATGTTAAATCCGCTCTAAACGGCATTTATAGTAACCCATCTGACGTGACCGCGTTCAACAGTACAATGACGGGCGAGATTTCAGCCAATCTCGCAGCCAGTTCCACGGGTTCCGTGAAAACCGTCACCGGCTTCATGGAAGACACATTTTCCGGTCAGACTGGCGGCGTTTCCGACAGCAGCGTGTATTTCCAAACCGAGTTGCCCGCTTGGCTAAAGGGCGACGCGACCACCATCAACGGCATTCCGCGCGAAACGCTGGTCGATCATTTCGAGTCGCTGAGCGGGCACAGCATCAGCACGCTCGATCTCGGTAATTCAGGCGATCTCGACGCCTTGAAAGCCGTGCAGAACGATCTTATCGCGCCGAAATCGATCAACGATGTGATGATGGGCTTGCAAATCCCGGTCGATTCGAGCGGAAATCCGGTCGTTGATGATGTGACGGGGCAACTACAGAGCGTCGGCGTAGGCGACACATATATCGCCGATGTCGCGGACGGCGTCACGCATGATCTTGGATCGGGGCTCACCGGCTCTCATTTGGGCTCGGTCATTGATTTAAGCAATGCCGAGATCGGCGGGTTGGTCGATGGCGCGGGTGCGCTGAATGCGGCCGGTGTGAGTGCGCCGGTACTCGACTTGGTTCAGGCATCGTCGCAAGCGCATACCGACCTTACAAGCGGCGACCTCTCGACCGCCGGACACGACTTGGCGCAAATCTTGGGAGAAATCACGAACGGCGGAACACCCGCCGGTGAATCAGAAGTCGGTAATCTCGCCGGCCGCCTCGCCTTGCTGGTGGGAGAAGGGGTCGCCGAAACGTTGGGCGCTGTGCTAGCCGCCGCTTCGGGTGTATCCGCAGTTGCCGGTTTGGCTGGCATTGAAATCGCGGTTGGAGAACATCTTGGTTTGATCGATCCAGTGTCTGTAGGCAACCTCCTCACCGACTATACCTGGGCTGTTACCAACCCATCCGACGTGCTCAAGGAAGCGGGCATGGAGATCGGTGACGCGTTTCATTCCCTTGGTTCGGCTATCTCATCGGCGCTCGACCAGTTCGGCGAAGCGCAGACGGAGGCGAGTCCGCTGGTCATTGATCTGAGCACCGGACATACGGGCATCACGCTTACGGCGTTCGATGCAGCGACGACGGCAACATTTTATGACCTCGACAGAACCGGTTTTGCCGAGCAGACAGCATGGACCAGCGGTGACACCGGGTTTCTTGTTCAGCAGAATATCGACGGTTCGGTCAATTTGTTTGGCACCTCGACAATTGACGGCTTTGCAGAGCTGGCAAAACTGGACTTGAATCACGATCTCAAGATCGACAGTGCAGATTCCGATTGGGGCTCGCTGAAAGTATGGCTCGATAGCAACGGCAACGGGGTCGTAGACTCCGGCGAGCTTCAGAGTTTGAGCGCTCTTGATATCGCCAGCATCGACCTTGCAGGGGTGACGCCTTCCACCGCCGTCATCGACGGCAACCCGATTAGCCATACCAGTGTGCTGACTTTCAGCGACGGTAGTACCACCCAGATCGCTGATGCATGGTTTGAGCACAGCACGACCAATACGGTCCTTAACGGGGACTACAATCTCGATCTCGGTACTCTGCTTCTGCCCGATTTGCGCGGCTATGGCACGATCTCCGATCTCGACGTGGCGATGAGCCAAGACTCGACCCTCAAGAGCTTGGTGTCGGATTTTGCAGGTGGCTTCAGCCTCGCCAGCTTTGACGATCCGACGACACTGGACAGCGACGTAACGAACATCCTCTATCAGTGGGCGGGCGTTGAAAGCGTCGATCCATCGAGCCGCGCGCAGAACGTCAACGCTCAGGACCTCGAATTCCTAGAACACCTCTTCGGCCAAAATTATAATCAATATGGCAGCCCCGATCCGCTGACCTTCGCCGGCAAAATTGTCGAAACCGTGTGGCACGAAATGCTCGACAGCTTCAAGGCCGACCTGATCTTGCAGGCAGGCGGGAGCAGCTTGTTTTCCGGCGCCGTCACATACGACCCGTGGGCGGGAACCGTTAGCAGCGATGCACACCTCTCTCAAACCGGTATCGAGAATCTGGCCACCTATGCGCCCGGCACCGATGCTCCGGCTCAGGCCTTTTGGGTCAGCGTTGCCGATTTCATCGACAACACCGAGGGCATTACCAATCTAACGACGGACGAGCAGACTTGGCTCGACACCGCCGTAA
>Ga0075522_10003309_pt1 | contig 11779 bp, 10 predicted proteins | sample NGEPerA_FD_74796 | JGI IMG/M metagenome (GOLD analysis project Ga0075522, IMG submission 74796) | Arctic peat soil microbial communities from the Barrow Environmental Observatory site, Barrow, Alaska, USA - NGEE PermafrostL2-A | ecosystem: Environmental > Terrestrial > Soil > Wetlands > Peat ... | reverse complement strand
ACCGAATGGGTTGCGCGAATTCGATGTTGTGGCCCATGCGCGAATAGCCGCGTTCGATCAAGCGGCGCAGCGCCTCGAAGGCGTGGGAGAGTTCCTCATAGCCGGTGCGCAGGCCGGCGAGCGTGGCGATTTCGGCGGATGTCGGATAAAACGTAACCCCTGCCACCTACAATGTCTAAGGAAGGTGCCCCGCCGTCATGTTTGGGGATGAAGCGCCGGAGCGGTCAGTTTCGTGGCGCTGCTGGAGAATGGAGGGAGGAATATGACCGACGTGCAAATGAGTTTCGCGATGGGGCCCAATCCCCGCAACCGCGCGATTTTCGAGGGGTCCGTGAAGCCGTCGGGTATCGATTTCATCGTCCATAAGGTCGCCGTCAGCGAGTTGTTCTGGCGCCAGCTTCGGTTCCAAGAATTCGACGTATCGGAAATGTCGATTTCGTCGTTCCTGATGATCATGGCGAACGGCGACAAAAATTGGATTGGCCTGCCGATTTTTACCACGCGTCATTTCTTCCATACGATGGCGTTCGCACGGAAGGATTCAGGAATAAACAGCCCCGCCGATTACAAGGGCAAGCGCGTCGGCGTGCCCGAATTCCAGCAGACCGCGCGCTTTGGGCCCGCGGCGCGATGACGCACGAATTCGACTGCAAGCAGGAGGACGTTGAATGGTGGATGGAGCGCACGCCCGAACATAGCCATGCGGGTGCCGTGGGATTCAAACCTCCGCAAGGCACGACGCTGAAACAAATCCCGCCCGACAAGAGCATCGGCTCGATGCTACTGGCGGGCGAACTCGATGCGACCAGTCTCTATTTCGGCAATGAGGTAAACATCATCGATCGCACCTCCGTCGATTTGCGAAGGCACCCTGATATCAAACCGGTGTTCCCGGACACCCTGGCCGAATGTGCGCGCTATTACGAAAAGACGGGCATCTATCCGATCAATCATGCGATGATCATTCGCCGCTCATTGGTCGAGAAGTATCCCTGGGCACCCATGTCGATCTATCACGCGATGGTCGCGGCCAATGAGACCGCGAACAAAGAGCGCGTCGAACACATGCAGTATTACATCGAGACCGGTCTGGTGCCGCGTGCGTATGCAAGCGTCATCACGGCCCCGATCGTGCGACATGGTCTTAGGGCCAACCGCAAGACCCTCGAGACTTGCGCGCAATATTCCCATGAGCAGGGCCTCACCCCGCGCTTGATGAAGATGGAAGAACTCTTCGCGCCCTCGACTCTGAGCGAATAGTCGCCAGTATCCGAAATACGAGCGGCCAGTCGGATCACGTTGGCATTCCGCGCGCGACCCTAAGCCCGCACGCCAGACCGAAGCCGGCCGGTGGGCTAAGGATTCATCCGGAGGAGAACGATGAAGACGAAGAATGGTGTCAGCCTGGGCATTTCACTGCCTTACTCGTTTCCAGACGCACGCGTCGACCACGCGTACATCCGCAGGTTCGTCCGCCAGGCCGAGGCGCTGGGCTTCGACGACGGATGGTTGACGGAGGGTATCCTCAATCCGAACTTCGTGCTCGAGCCGGTGACCTATATCGCGCACCTCGCGGCGCTGACCGAGAAGATTCGGTTCGGCATCTCGGTGATCATCCTCAACCATCGAAACCCGATCCAGCTCGCGAAGCAGCTCGCCACCGTCGACCACCTTAGCGAGGGCCGTCTCACGGTCGGCTTCGGGTTGGGCGCGGGAACAAGCCTCTACCCCGCATTCGGTATCGGCCAGGAGAAACGTGTCACGCGCTTCGAGGAGGCGATGAGGGTGATGACCGCGCTCTGGACACAGGAGCGCGTCACGCTCGATGGGCAGTTCTGGAAGCTCAGCAACCAGGGGATGCAGCCGCGTCCTTTACAGAAGCCGCGCATACCCGTGTTCCTCGGCGGCCACTCGGAGCCCGCGATGCGCCGCGCCATCAGGCTGGCCGACGGTTGGATGGCAGCCGGATCCACCGGCAGCGAGGATTCGCTCGTCGATCTCGCGAAGATGCAAGGCTACCTCGCGGAAGCAGGTGTCGATCCTAAGAGCTTTTGGCTTTCCAAACGCATCTACATTGCAGTGGACGACGACGAGGCGAAGGCCAGACAGAAACTGAACGCTGCACTCAGCTATCAATACGCGGGGCGTGATCAGAGCCACGTTGGGCTTGCAGCGACGCCTTCGGAGGCCGTCGAGTGGCTCGGGCGCTTCATCGACGCGGGTGTCAATCACATCCTGCTCAACCCCTGCTACGAGCATGAGAGCCAGATGGAGATATTGGCCACGAAGGTCGTGCCGCAGCTTTAGGACGGCGCGATCTCGATCTCTTGCCACTCCACGATGCAAAACCCGAGACGCTCGCCACCCTGCTGTTGCTAAAACCTAGACCCCGCGACTTTGGAATGAGATGAGCGGCGCGTTCGTCGAGCTGAGCCATCGCGAGGCGCTGAAGATCACGATGGGGGTGCTCCTGCCCCTGAGATGGCGATCAGACGGATGGTTATGGGCGGCATTGTTCCCATCACCTGGATGGCGGTGATGTCGGAATGGCAACGAGATTAGGCGCGGACAGAACGGCTGGGCAAGCTTGCAGAGATTTTGGCGGAGCACGGTGGTGCATCAGGCACTGCCTACGCTCGGAAAGCGCAACTGCTTTCCAAGGTCCGATAAGGCAACGCCGATGTTAGATTCGACAACTGCCCGCAGTTTGGCGGCCATGATCGGCGCGGACAGCGTACTCGGACGAGATATTTCGACCTTGCGCTTTGCGCCCATATCTGTCGCTTAGCCGATTTCTGTCGGTGCTTGGAAGCGGACACGAATTTCAACGAAGGACCGTCGACGGTCATGAGTGGCAGACGTAAGAGGATCGATTGGCCGAGTCTTGACCCCTTCGTCTGACGGTCCTTTCTTGGCAACCAGGATGCAATCCTGCAACCAACTCCGCAATGCCGCTAGAAACCTTCCGGGTCTGAATGCGCACGAGAGGAGACGAACATTATGAGCGAGCTGTCGGACACCATAGGCGACCTAGTGATCGCGAACCGCATCCTTGCACACGAGGGTGTGCTCGACGCCTACGGGCACGTGAGCGTTCGACATCCGACCGATGCGACGCGGTTTCTGCTGGCGCGAAGCCGCAGTCCCGAACTCGTCGATCGGGAAGACATCATGGAATTCTTCCATGATGGAAGACCGACAACGGATGATCCGCGACCGCCATATCTCGAACGGTTCATCCATGGGTCGATCTATCAGGCGCGCCAAGACATCAATGCGGTCGTCCACAGTCATTCCGAAAGCGTCCTACCGTATAGCATTTCGACGGTCCCTCTGCGGCCAGTCTTCCACGCAGCTTCGCCGATGGGCACCCAAGTGCCGGTCTGGGACATCCGGGACAAGTTCGGGGCCACGAATCTGCTGGTCGCCAATGTCGATCACGGCCAAGACCTCGCAGAGCGATTGGCTGCGGCGAATGTCGTTCTCATGCGAGGTCACGGGTTCAGCGCCGCCGCGCGCACGTTGGTCGAGGTGGCAAGGCTTGCGATCTATCTGCCCGTCAACGCCCGGGTCATGTCGGAGGCGATCCGGCTCGGCGGCGATATAAAGGCGTTGTCGGACGACGAGGTCGCGTTGAACGCGGCCCTGGATCCCCGTTCGCCTGCCATCCAGCGCGGTTGGGAATATTGGGCAAGACGAGCCGGCTGCGGCCAAATGCTTCGATAAGTTCGCCGGGCACACCATTGTGAAGGAGGGTGGGCATATGCGGCAGCCGAGGGATTTCTAGTAGAGAGGACCCGGTGTTTGCGGGCGGAGGGTACCTCTTGATCTTGTATGAGAGCTTCGACAAGGTGGCATTGACGTCGAGGACACACTCACCCTCGCGAAGTGTACGGACGAGTAAGTGGTTGTGCTTCGCAAGCGGGCAGCTGGCCATCACGGCAATCGTGCGCCCAAGCCGGTCAACCACGAGCCAAAGTCGACTTCCCGAAAGCGGACGCAACCCGCCGCCTTCCTGGTGGCCGACACGGGTGCAACCCTCCCGTTCATTTTCCCCGGTTTGAACGACGAGGTCGTGCCAAATCCACACAAGGAAGAGACCGCAGCGGTTGCGCGCGTCGGACAAACATCCGTCATAAATTTGTCACCTCCGCGGGTGCATGCTTGACGAAGATCAAGCCAGCGATGCCGCAGGCGAGATAGGCTTCACGTCATCGAATTTTGAGGGCGCTCGTGACCACGAAGACCCGTATCGTCGATATTCTGGGCGAAAGTGCGCTAGCGCTGCCCGCCGCAATCGAGAGTGCGGTTGGCGCCAATGAGCGCGCGAAGTACGTGCTCGCGCTGCTGCAGATGGCGACAATCCACGCCGATCGTCCTGACGCGGTACCGGAGTCGCTCCGTGCGGAGCGTGAAGCCTGCGGCATCGCCGAGCCGACGCTCGACCGCGTCGTCGCGGGGGCCGAGGCGGACGGCAAGGGCTGCTATTTCATCAAGGAGATGCCCCACCTCTTCGAAATTCTGTCGGCCGCGCTTCACAGCATGTTAGCGCCGCTCGCGCTCGTCGCGCGCACATTACCAGCGGATGCCATCTCCTACGAGAAGCAAGCGCGCCGGCTCGAAGCACTGCTGAAGTCGGTGCCGCCGCTTGACGACGGCCTGATCAGCAGCGCGACGATCGCCGATCTGACTTCGGGCCGTCCGCGTTCCGGCGATGGCATCCATCTTCTGGTGATGGATCTGCACAAGGAGCTAAACCGGCTAATCGCGTCGATCTCAGAGGAAACGATCGCCGGCGCACACGCCTATGGCATTGAAGAGGGCGACCGCACGCGGATCGCCGCGTTCATGGCCGGACTGCAGCGCACCGCGCCGCTCAAGTTCGATCACCACGGTCTCGACACGACGGCGGTTCGGGCGGACGGCGCTCTGCTCATCCAGAACGATATCGGCGAAACCGAGGCCCACGTCATCGTCGTCCGCATCGCGAACCTCGCGGTGTCATTGACCTATACCGACGTTCACGCCCAGCGCCTGCGCTTCCTGCAGAGCATGCTCGACGGCAGCGGTATCGTGTGGGACGAGGTGAGCTCGCGCCACGCGGCGGGACTGGGCGACAGCGATCTCTTCTACATGACGATCGGGCACTTCGCGGCGCTCGACGAGGCCGCGCTCGGCCGCTTTCTCGACCGCCTGGGCTCGCGCATCGTTTTCCTCATCGATTGGAACCGGGCGCGCAAGCGGCTCGGGCTCTTCGTCCCAAACGCGCTGGCTGTCGAGGTGCTGACATGGGCGGCCGAGCGCGAGGTCGGCCACCGAGCGTTCCTACAACTCGGCGGCGAGCGCTTGGTCTACGATGCGCTCGAGAGCGGGGTGCGGACGCCGCTGCGCTATGGCGAGCCGCTGCACGACATGATCGGCGCGGGGGCAGCGCGCGAATTCCTGCGCTTCATGCTGGAGGCGACGGCGACCGGCCTGCGCGATGGCCGTTCGGAATTGCTGATCCGCGACCGGATCAGGGTCGAGCTGTTCAATCATTTCCGCACCGTCGAGCAGCGCCTCCTGGCGGACGCCGCTGAGCACGGCGCGCTCATCCTGCAGCTCGCGCGCGGCCTCGATACCGCGCTCCGCCATGTCACGGCTTCCCACGCGGATCAGCTCGGTCGCAATGCCAAGCGTGCGAAGGAGCTCGAAAGCCACGCCGACGAAATCGTGAAGACGATGCGCGCAACCGTGCGGCGCACCGCCGGCACGGCGATCTTCTGCCGGGCGCTCGAGGTTGCGGACGATGCCGCCGACGCGCTCGAGGATGCGGCGTTTCTCGGCGGGCTCCTCGCCGACGCCGCGCCGTCCAGCGGACTACCGCCGCCGCTTCTGGAGCTGGCGGGCCTCGTTGTTGCCGCGAGCGACGCGTTCTGCCGATTTCTGAAATTTGCGCCCGACATGCACCGCGGCGCCGCGCGCGAGCAGATCGAGAATTTCCTCGCCACAGCGGACGAACTCGTGACCATCGAGCACCAGACCGACGCCAAGGAGCGCGAAGTCACGACCACACTTTTTCAGACCGCGTCGGAATGGCGCCAGCTTCATCTCCTCAGTGGCATCGCTCATCATCTCGAAATGGCGGGCGACGCCTTGCTGCACGCGAGCCTCATGCTGCGCGACCACGTCCTGGGCGAGACTTTATCAATCTAGGTGGCTGGCGGCTTTTGCTGGTGGGCCTTTGATGAAATCGTCCGTGGCCTCGGCCGCCTGAAGCGCGGTGATATAGCGCCGGCGCAGCTCGCCGGCTTCGTGCAGGCTGCCGCTGCTCCACGAAAACGGTTCGCCTTCCAGCTGCACGATGAGCAGGTCCGCCATCAGCCGCGCATGCCGCCCATTGCCGTTCGGGATAAGATCATACAAACCATTGCTCCGGGGAGATGGGCGCCGTGCCGAAATGTCCGCTTCCGCTTACCAGAGCGCCGTTAGCCGCCATTCTGGTTCCGGCCAACCCACGTGGCTGGCGCATACGGCATCCTCCGCGTGGCCAAATCGGCCACTGGGAGACAGCCATGGGACACTCCGAATATGATCCGGCAAACCGGGAGCTACGAGCCTGGAATGCCGGAAAGATGGTCGGCGCCAAACGGGCACTGAAGCCTCAGCAGGTGTGGGCGATAAGGTTCTGGCTCGACCGTGAACGACGGCTCCGTGACCGGGCGCTCTTCGACCTTGCCATCGATAGCAAGCTGCGAGGCTGCGACGTAGTCAAGGTTCGCATCGGCGACCTCGTCAGCGGCGGCCAGATCCGAATGCGTGCGATCGTGGTGCAGCAGAAGACAGGCCGGCCCGTACAGTTCGAGCTGCTTGAACCGGCGCGAGCCAGCATCTTGGCTTGGTTGGAGCGCCGCGGGGGCACGCTCGATGACTACGTTTTCCCGAGCCGGACCGACCATGCTGAACACCTCAGCACGCCGCAGTACTCGAGGCTAGTGGACGAGTGGGTCACCGGCATCGGGCTCCGACGTGAGGATTATGGCACGCACTCGCTGCGGCGGACGAAGGCCTCGATCATCTACAAGGCCACCGGCAATCTGCGAGCCGTGCAGATCCTGCTCGGCCACACGAAGATCGAGAGCACAGTCCGCTACCTTGGCGTTGACGTCGAAGACGCACTCACCCTCGCGGAGCGCACGGACGTGTAAGGTGGTTGGGCCGGCTCCGTTTCGTAAGCGGGCAGCCGGCCCTACCAGCAATCGTGCGCCCATGCCAGTCTTTCAGCCGAGCGGGCCGATGTCTCCGAAGCAGAAGACATGCTGGCCAGAGAGGCTAGTGACGCAGATTGGGTGGAAATCTGCCGTTCACTCGACGAAGTCACAGGGTCGCAGTTGGAAGCGAATTGACAGACCTCATCGGCACGCTGCAATACAGAAGTTGGAATAGTAACGCCCAGCGTTTTGGCGGTCTTGAGGTCACAACACGCCATGATGCCTATCACTGGGATCGTTGTCGGCAATTTGGATGTGCTCAAATGCTGCACAGGGATGGTGGAAACGGGAACATCAAGAGCAGTCGGCTCGCGAGGAGTGTCGTCTCAAATGTCGCGGCTGCCGTTTCGGTTGCCCGTGGTCGGAAGATGGCGCATCATTGCCATCGGAGAGGTGGTGAATGATTCCTGACAGGCTCGTCATTTTCGTGCATGCTCCGGTGTTGAGCTGGGTTGGCACGCGAGACGCGCGGCTTCGGCCGACGGTCGCATGGGTGTTCGGCGCCCGCGTCTCGGCCGCCAGCGACGAAATCACCGCGTTTGTTCCCGATGTCGAGGTCGAACGGACAAAGCGCAACCTGGAATCGGACGGCCTCGTCGCCTTCACCGCGGTCGAGCCGATTACCCACGAGGCCTACCAGTTCAAAGGCAAGCTGGTGGAGATGCGGACCAGCAATGACGAGGAGCGTGCCGTCCAGGACATCCATCGCAGCAAACTGATTAGCCAGTTCACGATATATCCGCGCGAACTGTTCGCGGGCTTTACGCTGCATCCCAGCACCGCTCTGAGGTTCCGCGTCGAACAGATCTTCGTCCAGACGCCCGGCCCCGGCGCCGGCCGGTTGCTCGATCTGTCGGCTGAAGCAGGAGCCTGAGACAATGCTCCCCGACGAAATCAAGCCCGCAATGCAGGGCGCGATCCCCAGCACCATCGTCACCTGCTCTCTCTCGGGCGTTCCTAACGTCACCGATATTTCACAGGTCTGGTACGTCGATGCGACGCACGTTGCGCTGTCCTACCAGTTCTTCAACAAGACACATCGCAATGTGCGCGAGAACCCCTTCGCCGAAGTTATCATCCGCGATCCCCAGACGTTCCAGGAGTGGTACCTCGAGATCCAATACGATCATGCCGAGGAATCCGGACCGTTGTTCGAAGCGATGGACATCCAGCTCGAGGCGATCGCATCACTTACCGGGATGAGCGGCGTGTTCAAGCTGCGCGCCGCTGACGTTTACAGCGTGCTGTCGGTACGCAAGTCCACGTCGCGCGCGTGACGGCCGAGCCCGACAACGCTCCAACTGTCCGCAAGCAGATGATCGAGAATCAGGCGATCATCGACCGCCTCAATGCCGCGCTCGCGCGCAAGACCGACGAGGTCCGGATCATCCAGCAGATCTCTGCGGAAATCAGCGCGACGCTTGAGCTCGACCGCATCCTCGTCATCAGCCTGGAAGCGATGGACTTGGTGCTGGGATTTCGGCACAGCATGATCCTGCTCGCCGGCGAGGATGAGTCGACCCTCGCGGTGGCGGCATGCCGCGGCTACGACGGCACTAAGACATGGGCAGCGATCCCAGTCGGGCAGGGCATCTTTGGTGTCGCGGCGCGGCGCCGTCGCATCGTGCGCATGGGTAATATCCGCGCGCAGCGGGCCTATCTGTCGGGTGTGCGCGCGCGCATGGAAGCCGGCGGTCACACCGGACTGAAGCCGGCGGCGGAAATGCCGGGCCTCGCCGACGCCCAAAGCCAATTGGGCATTCCGCTGGTGGTGAAGGATCGTCTCGTCGGCGTTCTCGGCGTCGAGAGCGCTGCGCCAAACGCCTTCGACGAGCTCGATGAGATGCTTCTGTCGATCGTCGGCAATCAGGTCGCAAACGGAATCGACAATGCCCGGCTCCACCAAGCATCGAACGAGCGCTCACGCGAGCTCGACGCTGCCAATGCCGCGCTGTTGCGGCTCAACGAGACGTTGGAGGCGAAGGTCGCCGCGCGCACGGTGGAACTATCCGCGGTGCTCGATCAGGTGCGCCACGAGAAGGACCTGAGCGAAAGCCTGCTCAGCCGCATGGCGCCGCCCGAGGTGATCCCGCTGATGCTGCAGGACAAGCTATTCGCGCAGCGGCTCGACGTCACGGTCATGTTCACCGATCTGGAGGACTTCACCGCCTATGCCTCGGGGATGGAGCCGGACGAGATATTCGCGCAGCTCAACGAGTTCTTCAGCTGGGCCGGCGAGATCATCAAGCGCTACCGTGGCTACATCAACAAGACCAACGGCGACGGCATAATGGCTCTATTCGGGGTGCCGTTCGAAAGCGCGACCTACCGCACCGATGCCGTGCTCGCCGCGCTGGCGATGCAGCGCGAGATCGAGCTGCGGTTTCCGTTCGGCATGCGGGTCGGCATCAGCTCCGGCACCGTCACCGCGGGCATGTTGGGTCCAACGAACAAGAGCCTTTACGACGTGCTCGGGGAAGCTGTGAACATTGCGAGCCGGATGGAGGCGATCTGTCCTCGCGGCGGTGTCAGCGTCTCCCCCGGCTGCGAGGAGGTGCTCAAGCCGTGGTTCCGGCTCGAGCCGCTCGCCGAGCAGGAGGTGAAGGGCATAGGCCGCTTGACCTGCCTCACCGTGGCCGGGCTGCGTGCGATTGGCGGGGACGCGCGACGCGTCGATGCGACCAGCCGATTTGCGGCGGACTACCTGCAAGTGGTTGAGGAGATCGAAGCATTCAAACAGGATCGCTTGGTGGTCATAGACCTCATCAGCCTGCAGGCGCGCGACGTTGCACTACAGCACAACGAGGCGGTAGCGAGCTACGCCGTCGCCTTGCTGCGCATGCTGCGCAAGGACGGCGCCGCGGGAGCCGACTGGGATGCTATCGACGAGGCGGCGCTGATCGCGGCGGCACTGCTGCACGATTGCGGCAAGCATGCGCTCGATCCGGCTCGGCTCAATGATCGCGGCCTCGACAGCGCCGGGCGCGACCGGCTGCGTAGCGACTTGCTGGACGGTACATCGAGGACGCTGCGGCAGATCGGCCAAGACGGCGTGGCGCCCGTCATTGCCGAGCTGTACCGGTTTGAGGCGACGCGCGGTGCAGTCGGCGTCTACCGGCCTGAGGTCGAAATTCTCGCCGCCGCAGACATATACGATGCACTGACCGCGCCCAAGATCTACAAGGGCTCGCCGTGGAGTATTGTGGGAGCGCTCGCCGAACTAATGCGGCTGCCCTACTGTCAAGACCGCATGCGCTCGGCGTTCGTCACCTTTGCCGAATTGATGAAGCCCGCCGGCGCATTAATAGCGGTGCGCGCCCGACCCGAAGTTATTATTCGGTGATCGCTGCGCAGCAGGTCCGAGTAGGGTCAGGTCACGCCGTTCGGCAATCGTTCGGTGAACGGCAGCATGGGTCGCAGCTACCGACCCAGATTTGGTAGTGTGTGTCCGCTTCCCCGAATGTCGCGATCAGAAGCAAACAATCGGCTTCCGGCCAGTCATTGCTGTTTTGCGCCCACGTCGGTCCTTTGGATCGGCTCAGGCGGTTCCTAAAAGCGGTCATGCCGAAAGGCGGCGCTTACGCGAAGTTAGGAGGTAATTCGGATCTCGATTGACCCGCCAGAACGATGATCGAGTATTGATCGATCGATAATTTACGTGACATGCTGCGACTTGCTTGGAGAAACCATGGCTCCCACGATCACCGGAATATCCTCGATGGCGACACGCCAGGTCCTGACCGAACTCGTCGCTCGATATCGGGTGGCGACAGGCCGGACGGTCTCCATCGAGGCGATAGGCGGCGTCGACGCGGCCAAACGCGTGCGGGCGGGGGGAAGTTTTCGATCTCGTCATCCTCGCCGCCGACGTGATTGAGAAGCTAGAGACCGAGGGGCACATCGTCGCGGGAAGCCGCGTCGCATTCGTTCGCTCGCCGATGGCTATGGCAGTGCGCGCCGGCGAGAAGCGGCCGGATATCGGCAGCGAGGAGGCGGTCAGAGCCGCTGTGATGAGCGCGCGCTCCATCGGCTATTCGACCGGCCCAAGCGGCACGCATCTCCTCGCAGTCCTGAAGTCGTGGGGGCTCGATGCCGCAGCCGAGCCCGGACGCTTCGTGCAGGCGAAGCCGGGTATTCCAGTTGCAACGCTCGTCGCGGGTGACGAGGCGACGATCGGCGTCCAGCAACTAAGCGAACTGCTTGGCGCGCCCGGGATTGACATCGTCGGCATCCTCCCGCCGCCCGTCCAGTCAGTGACGACCTTTTCGATCGGGGTCGGGGTGCGAACGGCGCACTTCGAGGAGGCTCGGGCTGTGATTGCCTATCTGAACGCTTCAGAGGCCATTGCGATGAAGCACCGTTTCGGGATGGAACCGGCGTAAGCGGAGGCTTGCCAATCGCGCGGCCCCAAAATATGCGTGGCCATCACGCAAGACATAATTATCTTTTTCATTGTTTTGCCGATGAGCGCCCTGACACCACTGCGCGTTTCTTGCGCGCATTGGCCAAAGGTTCAAAAAGTTATCACG
>Ga0075522_10003308_pt1 | contig 11779 bp, 8 predicted proteins | sample NGEPerA_FD_74796 | JGI IMG/M metagenome (GOLD analysis project Ga0075522, IMG submission 74796) | Arctic peat soil microbial communities from the Barrow Environmental Observatory site, Barrow, Alaska, USA - NGEE PermafrostL2-A | ecosystem: Environmental > Terrestrial > Soil > Wetlands > Peat ... | reverse complement strand
ACCCGGTTCTATCCCGACCGGCAGATCTTCACGAAGGATGCGGCGGTCGAGCTAGCCCCATTGCTCGAACGTGCCCGGCAAACCGCATTCTTGGTCCCGAGCCTGACGATCTCGGTTCGCGACGAACGAACTGCCAAGGGCAATGAGCCCAGCGAGGAGTCGTTCCGTTACGCCGGCGGCTTGCGCGACTTCGTCGATTTCCTTGCGCCCGACACCGGCATCACCGACACGTTGCGGCTCACGGGTTCGGGCTCGTTCGATGAGACGGTGCCGATGCTCGACGACGCCGGGCACATGACCGCCACCGACGTTCAGCGCGACCTCGACGTTGATGTGGCACTGCGGTGGGGCGTGGGCTACGAGACCATCGCGAAGTCGTTCGTGAACATCATTGCGACGCCGAAGGGCGGCACGCATGTCGCGGGTTTCGAACGCGCACTCGTGAAGGTCATGAACGAGCAGTTGCGGGCCACCAAGCTGCTCAAGGTCAACGATGACCCGGTCATCAAGGAAGACATCCTCGAGGGGCTCACCGCGGTGGTGACCGTGCGGGTGGCCGAGCCACAATTCGAGGGACAAACAAAAGAGGTTCTCGGCACGCCTGCTGCGTCGAAGATCGTTGCCGATGTTGTCGGCCGCGAACTGAAGGCGTTTCTCACCAGCACGAAGCGCGGTGACAAGCAGTACGCGCGGGCGTTGCTCGAAAAGGTCGCCGCCGCGTCGAAGACCCGGCTGGCCGCCCGCGCCACCAAAGAGGCGCAGCGCCGCAAGAATGCGCTCGAATCGTCGTCCCTGCCCGCGAAGCTGGCTGATTGCCGTAGCGAGGACGTCGACCGCACCGAACTGTTCATCGTCGAGGGCGACTCTGCTCTAGGCACCGCCAAGCTCGCACGCAAAAGCGAGTTCCAGGCCCTGCTGCCGATCCGCGGCAAGATCCTCAACGTGCAGCGGGCGGCTGTCGGCGACATGTTGGGCAATGCAGAGTGCGCATCGATCATCCAGGTCATCGGCGCCGGCTCCGGGCGCACGTTCGATCTCGATGCGGCTCGCTACGGCAAGGTCATCGTGATGACCGATGCCGACGTCGACGGTGCACACATCCGTTGCCTGTTATTGACGTTGTTCTACCGCTACATGCGGCCGCTGCTCGACTCCGGCCGGGTGTTCGCCGCCGTTCCACCGCTGCACCGCATCGAGGTCGTTGGCGTCAAGGAGCCCGTCTACACCTACAGCGACGCCGAGATGCGCCGCCTGCTCCTCGACCTGGAGAAGAAGGGTAAGAAGTATAAGAACCCACAGCGATACAAGGGCCTCGGAGAGATGGACGCCGATCAGCTGGCGGAGACGACGATGGAGCCGGGCCGTCGCGTGTTGAGGCGGATCCGGCTCGAAGACGCCGAAGTCGCCGACAACGTCTTCGAGCTACTGATGGGAAATGACGTCGCGCCACGCAAAGAGTTCATCGTCGACTCTGCGGCGCTTCTCGATCGGGCCCGCATCGACACCTGAGTTTGATCGGTACCTGCGGGCCATCGATGGCTGCCACCCGTCCAGCGAGGTCGATCCCAACCACGAGGCGCCGGCCACCACCCCCGTGTGCGGCCGGCAACCCTGCGGCTCCCACGTTTAAGACACATCTCGGCGCCTGTCGGTTCGCTGCCGCTCCGGATTTGATTCAGTCCTGGCAACCTCATGCGAGTTGGCTGCCCACGAAGCTGATCTGTGCGGCGGCGACCGATCGCCAATAGCCATTGGTGTGGCAGCCCTTCGAGATGCCGCCAGCCGGTGGCGGCGACGCATTCGCTCGATATCGTCGGGTCTCCCCAGTGAACGCGTCGGTGGCTCCGCACCCGACGTACAGTGATGTCTTGCCGGCGTCGGGCTCAGGCACGAGGTCGCCATACCTTGCGAAGTCGGCAGCGTTGTCGAACGCGCCACTCGCGCTCGCGTGATACGAGGCGAACAGCGCGGGGCTACTGGCAGCGGCGGCGACCACCGCCGGGCGGCCCGATGTGCCCATGCCTGAAAGCGTGCCTCGGTTGGCTTCGCGGGCGACAAGCAGTGCTCCGAACCCACCCATCGACCAGCCCAGCACGGCGATGATGTCGGTGCGTATGCCCAGGGCGCCGAGCCTCGGCAGAAACTCCTGGACGATCATTCGCAGCGGGTTGTCGCCGTTGTTGCGTGGATGCCAATAACTATCCCCACCGTCGATGGCGGCAAGTGCAAACGGCGTACCGCCGCCTCGCGTGTACGCCGCGAGGAACTGGTGCAGCTTCAATTCAGTGAAACCGCTGGAGTGGTTGCCGCCGCGGCCGTGCAGGATCAGTGCGACCGGCAGTCCCAACCCGGCGGTGTGACCAGGCGGCAGGGCCAGTGACCAGCCGACATCACGACCGCGCGCCGACGACGCGAACCGTCCGCTCGTGATGGCGCCTACCGGGCCTGAGGCCGGAACCGCGTCAACGTCACAGGCGCCCGTCAGATCGGCAAGCCGCGTGCGACCGGGCAACACGCCGTCCTCGATCGCAGCGACCGAGCCTCCAGCTGCGAGCACCGCGGTGCCGAGCGCACCGAGCAAGAACGTTCGGCGCGAGACCATACGCGGCTCCCGATCGCAGGCGGTTGGGTCGTCGCATGGCAGACGTGCGAGCAGGTGAATTGGATGACAGACGTGGTGCGGCACACTGGCGACCATGGGCAGCGACGGTCGGGAACTCGGTGACGGCACGCGGGCGATCCATGCGGGCATGCCCAAGGGCGAGGACGGGACGCCGCTGGGCGCCAGCCCTGTCTTCGCCTCGACGTACCACCTGACCGGTGAACCGCATGGTCCTTACCAATACGGCCGGCTGACCAATCCGACGTGGAGCGCGTGGGAAGCCGCACTCGGCGAACTCGAAGTGGGCGAGGTGGTGTCGTTCTCGTCGGGCATCGCTGCGGTTTCGGCGGTGCTGCAGTCAACGCTTCGGCCGGGCGACGTTCTCGTGATGGCCGATGACTGCTACTACGCAACTCGTCGCCTCGCGCAGGGAGTTCTCGCCGAGATCGGCGTCGAGGTTCGCCTCGTGCCGTCGGCGGATGTCGGCGCGCATCTCGCCGGGGCGAAGCTGGTATGGCTCGAGAGCCCGAGCAACCCAAAGCTCGATGTCAGTGACATCAGCGTGCTGAGTGACGCGGCGCACGCAGCTGGGGCCGCCCTCGCCGTCGACAACACCACAGCGACCGCATTGGGGCAACAGCCACTTGTCCTCGGCGCTGACTACTCGGTGGCAAGCGACACGAAGGCGTTGGCAGGGCACAGTGACCTGGTCCTTGGACACGTAGCCTGCCGCGACGCCGATCGCGCGGACGTCATCCGCGCGTGGCGATCGAGTACCGGCGGAGTTCCAGGGGTCTTCGAAGCATGGCTGGCCCACCGCTCGCTGATGACCCTCGACCTGCGGCTGGCCCGCCAAGGTGACAACGCGCTCGCTCTCGCACAGTTCCTGGCGACTCACCCTCGGGTCGCCTCGGTGCGCTACCCGTGGCTGCCCGGTGACCCGTCCTATGACATTGCAATTTCTCAGATGCGGCGGCCGGGCGGGCTCGTGTCATTCACACTGGCTGACGAAACGGTCGCGGAGAGATTCCTCGCAGCGTTGCAGATCGTTGCCATCGCGACGAGTTTCGGAGGACTGCACAGCACGGCGGAACGCCGAGCGCGATGGGGCGGTGACGATGTGCCGCCTGGCTTCATCAGGTTCAGCTGCGGCGGCGAGGACACGGCTGACTTGATCGCGGATGTAACTCAGGCGCTCGACGTCGCGGGCGCCGCGTAGCCGTTCCTACGGGCCGTCGCCGATGACGATCGTGCGGGCGGCGATCGCCGCGCCGCGCGCGCCCGCCATGTCGAGATCGGGAACGACGGCAAAGTGCGCAACGTCGATTTGCTCGCCGCGCAGGGCGGTGTTCGCTCTCACTCGCGCGAGAAACCATTCGCGAAACTCGGAGGTCGTCTCGACCACGCCGCCACCGACGAAGTAGGCGTTCGGATCGGTGAAGTTGCTGGCGATAGTGAACAACCGGCCGATGGCCATCGCCTGCTGTTGAAAGATTTCCAGTGCGAGCGGATCGCCTTGTTCGGCAAGTCCGCGCACCTTGCGGGCCGCCGTTCGGCGGTCGAGGTTCGCCAGGGGATGATCCGGGTAGCGCGTCAACCAGTACGGCAGCAGGTTGTTCTCGATAGCCGACAGTGATGCCACGCTCTCTCCGTCTGCGGAAAAGCCACAGTTGCACGATGGCACCGGCTGGCCCTCGGCGAGCAGCCCTTCCATCGGGATATGAACATGACCGAGCTCGCCGGCCATGCCGGCCGCGCCTTTGACCACCCGGCCCGCTTCGACAACCCCGCCGCCAAGGCCGGTGCCGACGATCGCCGCCACCGAAGAGCGCTGCGAAGCGTCGTCGCCAAAGTATTGGTAGTGGGCATAGAGCGCGGCTGCGTTGCCGTCGTTGTTGTAGACGACAGGTACGCCGGTGTACGCCTCAAGCGCGCTGCGGAAGTCGAAGCCGTGCCAACCCGCTTCAGAGAAGTTCGTCGCGCCCTTCGAAGAGATGACGCCGTCTGCGCTCGCCGGGCCTGGGGTGTCGAGGCCGATGGCCCGCACGCTGGATCGGGGTGTGCCGGTGAGGTCGAGGATTGTCTCGAAGCTCGCGGCCAGGCTGACCACTGCGATGTCCGGGCCGTCGTTGACACGGCTCGGATTCTCGACCAGGCGGTCGACGAGGAAGTCCCCCGAGTCGGTCAAGACGGTCGCGTTGTTACACGTGCCGCCGTTGTCGAGCCCGACAACTACCCACTGTGTTTGCAGAAGGTGATGTGGCTCCAAGACGACGCCTCCCCGTTCGTGCGCGTCCGCAGCCAGGCGCGGGCGTGTTGGTAAGGCGATTCTAACTCCGATAGTGCCGACCGTTAGTCAGTTCCCGACGGCCAGCACTGGCGCGGGCAGCGGCGTGCCGGAGCCGTCGCGGCGACCGTTGGCCGCAGGGAGTTCGATCGCGACGCCTGAGCCGGCCGTCGCCTTCGCCGGTCGTGGTCCGACCCACCCAAGCAAGAGGGTGTCCTCGCCGCGAAGGAATCGGTGGCAGCGCACCCCGCCGGTAGCCCGACCCTTCGGCGGGTACTCGGAGTAGAGGGCCACTTTCACCGTCCCGGCATCGGTTCCTGGCAGTGCCGCCGACGAGCCGGCGATCGTGACAACGAGAGCATCGGCGTCGTGCCCTACGGCACCGAAGAAGACGACATGCGCACCCGCTGCGACCCGGACGCCCGCCATTCCCCCCGCCGCGCGGCCCTGGGGGCGCACACCTGTTGCGTCGAACCGCAGCAACTGCGCGTCGGAGGTGATGAACACCAGATCGTCGTCTGTACCGGCGAGCTCGACGGCTCCCATCACTGTGTCGCCGTCCTTGAGACCAATCAGTTCGAACGAGTCCTTGTTCGACGGATAGTCGGGCAGCACCCTCTTTACCACACCCGACGCCGTACCGAGAGCGACACCGAGCGAATCTGCGCCCAGGGTCGAGAGCGCGAGGACCTTCTCGTTCTTCTCCAGGTCCACGAACTCGCTGACCGGAGCGCCACCTGCCAACGTGGGCGGCCCTGCTGTTGGGGGCAGGGCGGGCAGTTCAAGCACCGAGAGTCGGATCATCCGACCGAATGAGGTGACGACGCCCACCTCCCCGCGCGCGGTTGACAGCACGGTCGACGCGATGGCATCGTGCCGCGACCGTCCTTCGCTTACCGTGGATGCATCGCTGCGTTGCGCGCGGGCGAGCAGACCCGTCACGGAAAGCAGCACGAGGCAAGGGTCGTCCGTTACCTTTAGTGGCACCGCCGCTGCAGGCACTCCGGCGGACTCGAGCAGAACGGTGCGTCGCGGCGTCCCGAACTTCTTGGCGACTTCGCCGAGCTCGTCAGAGACGACCGTTCGCAACAGCTCGTCGGATTCAAGAATTGCCGTCAGTTCGGTGATCTCGCGGGTGAGTTGATCGCGCTCCTTTTCCAGCTCCAAACGGGAGAACTTGGTGAGCCGCCGCAAGGGCAACTCGAGGATGTCGTTGGCCTGGATCTCGCTGAGGTCGAAGGCCTCCATCAGCCGGGTACGAGCACCGGCAGTGTCGTCGCTGGTCCGGATCACCGCGATGACTTCGTCGATATTGAGGATCGCGATGAGACGTCCGAGCACGAGATGGATTTGTTCTTCGCGCCGGCGCCGGCGATAGGTGGAACGTCGCCGCACGACTTCGAAGCGGTGATCGACGTAGACCTCGAGCAGTTCCTTTAACCCGAGCGTGAGCGGCTGGCCGTCGACGAGCGCGACGTTGTTGACGCCGAACGTGTCTTCCATCGGTGTGAGTCGATAGAGCTCGTCGAGGATCGCTTCGGCGTTGAAGCCGTTCTTCACCTCGATGACAAGTTGCAAGCCATGTTCGCGGTCGGTGAGGTCGCGCACGTCGGCAATCCCTTGGAGCTTGCGCGAATGTACGAGGTCCTTGATTTTCGAGATCACCTTTTCCGGACCGACGCCGTAAGGCAGCTCGGTGACGACGATGCCCCGCTTCCGCGGTCGAACGTCCGTGACCTTGGCGGTGGCTCTGATCCGAAACACTCCGCGCCCGGTCTCATACGCTTCACGGACACCGTCGAGGCCGACAATCTTGCCGCCGGTCGGCAGATCGGGGCCTGGCACGAAACGCATCAAGTCGTCGAGGCTCGCGGTGGGCTTACTAATGAGGTGCCTGGCCGCTGCGATGACCTCGACCAGGTTGTGCGGGGCCATGTTGGTGGCCATGCCGACGGCGATTCCGGCCGCGCCGTTCACGAGCAGGTTCGGGAACGCCGCCGGCAGCACCGACGGTTCTTCCTCCTGACCGTCATAATTGGGTCCGAACGCGACGACTTCTTCGTTCAGGCCGTCGGTCATCAACTCGGCGGCACTCTCAAGGCGGCACTCCGTGTAACGGTAGGCCGCCGGCGGATCGTCGCCGCCCAGCGAGCCAAAGTTGCCGTGCCCGTCGACGAGCGGCACCCGCATCGAGAACGGCTGCGCCATGCGCACCAACGCGTCGTAGATCGCGGTGTCACCGTGCGGGTGCAGCTTGCCCATGACGTCGCCGACGACGCGCGCGCATTTCACGTGCGGACGATCGGGCCGCAACCCCATGGCGGCCATCTGGAACAGGATCCGCCGATGGACCGGCTTCAGGCCGTCGCGAGCGTCGGGGAGTGCCCGGCTGTAGATGACCGAGTACGCGTACTCGAGGTAACTGCCGCGCATCTCCTCGGCGACGTCGATGTCGACAATTTGTTCGGACGACGGAGGAGGCGGCGGTGTGGATGCGGTTTTGCGTGCCATGCCGGTTATTGTCTCGTGGCCGCTGACCGGGGCGTAGCGTGGCATGCATGGCTGACGCGCAAGATCCCGGCGGGCGCGGGGCGTCCGGTGCAAAGCGGCCTCGAAAGGCGACCCAGCGGCCGGCCCACAAGGCCGCTGAACCGAGCGGGGCCAGGGTTGCGTTTCCCGGCATCAGTTCGCGCGCGTATGAGCACCCGGCGGATCGCGCGGCGCTGGTAACCCTTCGTGGGGTGCCGGGTTTCGACGTCCTGCTCAAAGGCATGTTCGGTTTCTTCAGCGAGCGACGTTTGCGGATGATGTATCTCGCGTCGGCGGTGCGAGTCGACGAACGACAGTTCCCCGCGATCTACGCGATCTACCAGGACGCTGCGCGCATCCTCGACATCACCAAGCTGCCCGAGCTGTACATCAACCAGGAGCCGCGTGTTAACGCGTGGGCGCTCGGTCTCGACAACCCATTCATCGTGGTCAGTACCGGAACCATTGATCTGCTGGATGACGATGAGTTGCGGGTCGTGCTCGGTCACGAGCTTGGCCATGTGCTGTCCGGCCATGCGCTCTACTCGTCGGTGTTGTTCGCGCTCATGCGTATCAGCGGAGTCGGCAGCGCGATACCGCTGGGCGGTCTCGGACTTCGCGCAGTCGTGACCGCATTGAAAGAGTGGTATCGCAAGGCGGAACTCTCGTGTGACCGCGCAGGGCTGCTGGTAAGTCAGGACCCCGGCGCTGTCACGCGCGTGCACATGAAGATGGCTGGCGGCGCGCGTGTTCAAGACATGAACCTGCAAGCCTTCCTTACGCAGGCAGAAGAGTACGAGTCGACCGGCGACGCGCGGGAAGGGGTCATCCGGATCCTGAACATCCTCAACTCGACGCACCCGTTCGCGGTACTGCGCGCGCTGGAAATCAAGCGGTGGGTCGAGTCGGGCGACTACGAACGCATTCTCGCGGGCAACTATCCCAACCGTGCTGACGATCCGCGCGCGTCATTTGTCGATGAGGTGAAAGCGGCCGCCGCGTCGTACAAGCAATCATTCGATCGCTCGCCGGATCCGCTCATGAAGTTCTTGCGGGACGTCGGCGGTGGCACGGTGAATCTCGGCGGCTGGGTCGCTGACCAGGTTCGAAAGATGGCTGGGGGGAACACTCACGACGATGACGGGGACAATCACGGCGACCACGGCGACGACCGGGCGTAGGCCTAATGAATAGCGTGTTCGGGCTGGATATCGGTGGCTCGGGGATCAAGGGTGCACCCGTTGACCTGAGCCGGGGTGAGTTGGTCGGCGAGCGAGTGCGGTTGCTGACCCCTCCGGGCGCCAAGGTGGGCGAGCTCGCAAAGACGGCTGGCGAGGTCGTCGCCAGCTTCGGCTACAGCGGCCTTGCAGGCGCTGCGTTTCCCGCCGTCATCATCGATGGGCACGCGCGCAGTGCGAGCAACATCGATACCGGCTGGATCGGTACCGATGTAGCCGGCACACTCTCGGACACGACGAGCTGCGATATACGGGTCCTCAATGATGCCGACGCGGCCGGCCTCGCGGAGATGCGCTACGGCGCTGGCCGTGACGTCGCCGGCACGGTGGCGCTGTTTACGCTCGGCACCGGAATTGGCAGCGCGCTCTTCCTCGACGGCACGTTGATACCCAACACCGAACTCGGGCATCTGGAGATCGACGGCCAAGACGCCGAACTGAAGACCGCCGACTCGGCCAGGGAACGCGAAGACCTGACCTGGGAGCACTGGGCGAGACGGCTGTCGAAATATCTCCGCCATTTCGAGGCCCTGCTGTGGCCGGATTTGTTCATCATCGGCGGCGGCGTGAGCAGAAAGGCGGACAAATTTGTTCCGCTGATCGAGGGTGTACGCACGAAAATCGTGGTCGCTCAGCTGCAAAACGACGCCGGCATCATCGGCGCGGCCCTCTGGGCATCGGAGGCTTGAGCGCGGAGCGCGGAGGAGTAGAGCCGCGCAGCGCGCGCAGGAGGTGCGGGCGGGTAGCCGCCATCGCGGCCCGCGATAGTGGAGGATGGAGCCCATGCCCGACAACACCACGGCCGACTCGGCTCAGTCAGAGCTTTGGGCGGACGTCGACCGCAGCGGCTACTACCCCGAACTCATGGCCGATTCGCTGCGCGGCACGCTAGGTACCGAACAGGCGCTCGCTCACGTCGTCCATCAGGAGACGACACTTGACGACGCGATGGGTATCCGGCGACACGTCACAGTTCTCGCCACCACGCCCACCCGACTGATTGTGTGTCACACCGACGAACATCCGGCGAGCGAGCTCACGCCCTACCCCCATGCCACGACCACGACCGAGGTCGTGCCGCTGTCGCGCATCGCGTCGGTCGCTCTCACGACCATGGTCGCCAATCCCGCCGAGTACGTACCGGGCGCGTCGTATCGCGAAGCCACCCTGGTCGTCGGTTGGGGTGCGATCAGTCACGTCGATCTCGAGCCCGCGACGTGCGGCGACGAGACCTGCGAAGCCGACCACGGGTACTCGGGAACGCTGACTGCTGACGACCTCTCGCTGCGGGTGAGCCAGGACGGCGATGGTGCCCCCGTAGTCACCCAGGCGATCAGGTTTGCGACTGTTTTGTCCGAGGCGGCCGCGCGGGCGCGGGCCTGACAGGTGACTGTGGTTCATCCGGGCACTGTGGCGATTCCTCGGTACGGGTCCGCATCCCTCGCCGATCTGGTGCCATCAGTGCTTTCCTCGCTCGGCACTCCCACGTTTACCGGCGTGCTTTCGCTGCCGTCGGCGACGGCTGCGTGCATCCTGCTCGTCGACGGTCTCGGGGCCGAACTGATTCGGGCGCATGCCGACGATGCACCGCTGCTGCATGCCGCACTCACGGGTGACGCCGGGCGCGACCTGACGTCGGGGTTCCCGTCGACGACGGCTGTCAGTATCGGGTCGATCGGCACCGGTCTGCCGCCGGGCGCGCACGGCATCCTCGGTTACCAGGTCGCAATTCCTGGCACCACCCGGCTGATGAACTCGTTGCGCTGGGACGCCGAGGTCGATCCACTCAGCTGGCAACCGCTGCCGACCGCGTTCGAGCTTGCGGCGGCCGCTGGCACGACCGTGGTCGAAGTGGCCAAGCGCGAATTTGAGGGCGGCGGTCTCGATAGGGCCGTCTTGCGGGCCCCTTCTTTTGTCGGCTCCGACACGTTCGGCGAAATCGCGGCTGGTGCGCTTGCGCAACTGCGCGCTGCTATCGCGGCGCGGCATCCCGGTCTGGTCTATGCGTATGTGTCTGACCTCGACTGGACCGGGCACGGTCACGGTGTCGGCTCGCTCGCGTGGCGGCTGCAATTGCAACTCGTCGACCGATTGGTGGAGCAGATCGTCGACCGCCTGCCCGCCGGCAGTCGGCTCTATGTGACAGCCGACCACGGCATGGTCGACGTCCCACCTGCTCGTCGCGTCGACGTCGATCTCGATCGGAGTTTGCTCGACGGCGTGCAGTTGATGGGCGGCGAACCGCGAGCTCGCTACCTGTATCTGCGCGAAGGCGCACTCGACGACGTTCTCGCGAGGTGGCGTGGATGCCTAGGTGACGGTGCGGTCGTGTGTACCCGCGATGAGGCGATTGAGGCCGGCTGGTTCGGCCCGGTCACTGATCGATACCGCGCGAGGATCGGTGATGTGGTGGTCGCGGCGTTAGACGACATTGCCGTTATTGACTCACGCCGGCATCCGCGCGAGGCGCGATTGCTCGGCCACCACGGATCAGTAACTGCGGCAGAGCAGCTGGTACCGCTGCTCGCGTTCGGCAGTGGGTGATCGGCCAGTGACGCCTCGATCTGAGCTGCTCGTCGACGTAGCGTCCCTGACGGTGGAGTTGGCCGGTGATCACCCGCCGGTACTGGTCGACGTCCGATGGAGCCTGGCTGGGCCGCCAGGGATCGAGGCGTACCGCGCCGGCCATCTTCCCGGCGCGCGGTTCGCCGATCTCGACACCGACCTAGCCGGACGACGAGGGGCTGGCGGCCGTCACCCGCTTCCCGAGGCGGCAGATTTCGAGGGCGCGATGCGACGTCTTGGCGTCAGCGGCGACAGTGCGGTTGTCGTTTACGACGCGGCCGACGGTGTACCGGCCGCGCGGGCGTGGTGGGACATCCGCTACTTCGGTCATCACGATGTTCGGATCCTTGACGGCGGCTACGCGGCGTGGATTGCTGCCGGGTTGCCGGTGACCACCGACGAGCCGGTGGTCGTTCCCGGCGACTTCGTGGCTCGTTCCGGCGGAGTGCCGGTGCTCGACGCCGACTCCGCGGCGCGGCTGGCCAACGACGGGGTGCTGATCGACGTCCGGGTTCCTGAACGCTTTCGCGGTGAGGTCGAGCCGGTCGATCCGATCGC
>Ga0075522_10003306_pt1 | contig 11787 bp, 7 predicted proteins | sample NGEPerA_FD_74796 | JGI IMG/M metagenome (GOLD analysis project Ga0075522, IMG submission 74796) | Arctic peat soil microbial communities from the Barrow Environmental Observatory site, Barrow, Alaska, USA - NGEE PermafrostL2-A | ecosystem: Environmental > Terrestrial > Soil > Wetlands > Peat ... | reverse complement strand
CCGCCCGCGCGGGCGGCCCATGAGGGGTTGGAATACCGAACCGCCTTGCGGTTTGCGCATGGGAAGTGACGAGTTCCTTATAACGTCCACGGCTCCCGATACCTCCTCCGCAGCCACTTATCCGCTTGCGGGGCATTGGGGAACCGCAAATTCGTCGCGTCCCATTCCAGCTTTTCGCCACCGGCGCGGATGGCGACGTTGCCCAAAAGAATGGTCTCGGCGAGCAGGCCGGCGTAGTTGAAGTTGCTCAAGGCGGGTGGGCCGCCTTTGACGGCGGCGAGCCACTCGGCTTTGTGGGCTTCGTCCATTTTATTGTTGTCGCCATGCAACTCTGGGTTGCGCGGGAGGGTCGGCGGCGGCATTTTGTAATCGCGATAGGCGTCGGCGGGGAGCAACTCCCATTGGCGGCCATCATCCACCGGCGAATAGAGGATGCCCTTGTCGCCGACCATGATCGAGCCGCCGATGGCCAGCGGCGCGGTCTTGCCGTTGGCGACGCGCTTGTCATTGCGGGCCTTAAGCGCCTTATTGTATTCGGAAACTACCTTTGAGATCAGCTCCTGAGGCGGCTGGACGAGTTGGCCGTCCTTGTGGCCTTCGTACCAGGTGAGGGTGACGGGAGGCTGCTGGCCGCGCGCGGGGAATTGGTAGGTGATCTTGGCCCAGGCTGGATAGGTTTCGGGATTGGGAGTTTCGCTTTGGGCCTGGATGCTCGTGGGGTGGGCGAGGCCCAGGGCCATGAATGGGAGGTTGGCGGTGTGGCAGCCCATGTCGCCCAGGGCGCCGCTGCCAAAGTCCCACCAGCCGCGCCAGTTGTGGGGGTGATAGTATTTTTTGGCGTAGGGGCGGGCGGGCGCGGTGCCGAGCCATTCGTTCCAATGAAGGTATTCGGGGACGGGCGCTTCGGGGGGCCGCGTGCGAATGTCCGGCGATTGGGGCCACCAATTGGTGGGCCGATCCGTCCAGACGTGAACCTCCCTGACCGGGCCGATTGCGCCGGCGCGGATCACCTCGACCCCCTCGCGCAGGCGGTCGGTGCTGGTGCCCTGGTTGCCCATCTGGCTGGCGACCTTGTGCGCCTTGGCCGCGAGGCGAAGCTGGCGGGCTTCCCACACATCGTGTGCCAACGGCTTTTGCGTATAGACGCCCTTGCCAAGCTTGATCGCCATCATCGTGGCGACGGCGTGGGTATGATCCGGCGTGGAAATCGTCGCGGCGTCGATCTCCCGGCCCATCGCGTCGAAGAGCTTGCGAAAATCAGTGAACTTTTTGGCCTTGGGAAACTGAGCGGCCTTGCGCGCCAAGCGCTGCTCGTCCACATCACAGATGGCAACGATGTTGGCGTACAGCGCGGCTTGGGAGGAATCGCTGTCGCCCTTCCCGCCGATGCCGATGCAGGCGACGTTCACTTTCTCGTTAGCCGAGCGGCTGGCCAGTTCGTCCGCCCACGTCTGCCGGCCGGAAATCCAGAAGCCGTACGCGCCGGCGCCGGTTGCGGCGGCGGTCTTGAGGAATTTGCGACGGGTTGTTTTCTTTTGGCTCATTTAGTTCGGCTACGGAAAGCCGCTCCTTTATGGATTGAAATAGCGTGATTGCTCGACTGCCGCGCCATCGGCACGGGCGAGACGCCCGTGATACGGCAACGGCCTTCGTCCCTTCAGGCACCGAAGCCTGCGGCGGACTGCACTATGGGGCATATTCGAGCGCTGCACGAATATCGTCGGGCTCAAGATAAGGGAAATCCGCGAGAATCTGGGCTTCGGGTACATTAGCGGCAAGAAGGTCCAAAACGTCTTTGACGCGTATTCGCATCCCCGAATGCAGGGACGCCCGCCGCATTGTTGCGGGTTGATCGTGATTCGGGCCAGATGCTTCATTAGAGCGGTTTGCAATTGAATGTACACTGCGAAATTGAGCCGGAATCGCAGAAAACACTGGAAAACAAGCATTCTCCAGTCTTTTGAAAGTGTACACTCAATTGCAAACCGCTCTAGATTCACAGTTTAGCGAGGCAGACGCCTTGGCTCAAGGGAATTATCTTGTGGGACTGCGAAGGCGGTTGCCGGGCGTTGCGGACGGAAGTTCGCATGAGGGCCCGCAGGCGATGTGTCGTAAAAGGAGAGGCTCGATGGGTCGTGGGACCTCGGTGGCGGCGGGACGCACATCAGAAAACATTTTTTTGACCGGGTTGCCTCCGTCTGATTCGGTGGTATATCCATAATAAGCCTCACACCTCGGAAGTTCGTGCGGGTTTTTTCTCGCCGCGCATCGTTTGGTGCGCGAACGGAGTTTTTGGTGAGCGGCATTCTGTTGGGAAACATACTATGAAGGCTGCATTCGCGAATCAGCGGCGGCGCTGGCGGTTTATTTGCGATTCGTTGCTCGGAAAACAATCCCATCGGGCCCGCCCCCCCGTCTACACGGAGGCTCTGGAATGCAGGCGGCTTCTCAGCGCCGGGCAACCCGATCCGACGTTCGGAGCCGCCGGCAGTGAATCGGGCGCGCTCTTCGACGGAGGCGCCGCGCAGGCAATTGCGTTGCAAAGCGATGGGCGGATCATCGCCGCCGGCTCCACGTCTTCTTATTTTTACAACCCCAATTTTGCGCTCGCCCGCTTCGCGAGCAACGGCATGCTCGATCGCACCTTTGGCGTCAACGGACGCGTCGTGACGAATACGGGTTCCGCGTTTGGAGCCATCGAGGCGATCGCGGTGCAGGCGGATGGGAAGATCGTCGCCGCCGGGTTTGCCGGAGCCACGTATAACACCCAAGACCATTTCGAGCTGGCGCGATACAATGCAAATGGCACACTGGACACTTCTTTCGGCACGGGCGGCACGGTCTCCACCTCACTTCTGGCCACTTCGCAGGCGCATGGCGTGGCGATCGAGCCGGATGGGAAGATCGTGGTGGCAGGGTTCGCCACCGATGCCGGCGGGCATTCCAGTTTCGCTGTGGCCCGATATACGGCTTCGGGCTCGCTGGACAGCGGCTTTGGCACGGGCGGCGAGTTGCTGACGGGCTTTGCCAATACCGGCGGGCAGGCGTTTGCCGTGGCGCTGCAAGCCGATGGGAAGATCGTTGCCGCCGGGCAGGCGAATGGCGGGAATGGCGCCTTCGTAACCGAGATCGCATTGGCGCGATATACAGCCAACGGGACCCTGGACGGCTCGTTTGGTACCGGCGGCACGGTTGTGGATGCGCCCAGTAACGTGAGCATCGGTAACGCCGCAAGCTTGGCGATTCAAAGCGACGGCAAAATCGTTGTCGGTGCGGCCGGCGTCACGGGGCCGGACACGCCAAATGCCTTTGTCGCCCGTTTCCTGGACAACGGCACGCTGGACAACTCATTTGGAGTTTCTGGAGTGGCCAGCGGCGCGGTGACCGGAGGAGCGGGAAATGTCTTTCCCATTAACTCCAGCGTACTGGTACAGGCAGATGGCAAGATCCTGGCCGTGACGCAGACTTCCGCCGAGGATGGGCCGGTCACCAATGTTTCATTCAATGTGACGCGCTTCACGCCATCGGGTTTGCTGGATGCCAGCTATGGCGCGGGCGGCACGGTGATGGCGGATCTTGGGAGCAACGGCTCGGCCTATGGCGCTGTTCTGCAACCCAATGGCGATGTGGTGACGGCGGGTGCGACCGACCTATTCAGCGGCGACTTCGCCGTGGCCCGCTTCACCCCCTCGGGCGCGCTCGATTACTACTTTGGCTACCATGGCGTTGTCGAGCGCCCCGATGGAATGACAGGCCCGATCAAGGCCGTCGCGGTGCAACCGGATGGGAAAATCCTGGCCGCCGGTTCCGAGCTTTCCACCGGCGCGGGCCAGCCCACCGATGCCGCGCTGCTGCGCTACAACGCCGATGGATCGCTGGACAGTACCTTCGGCATCGATGGCCGGATGTTTCTGCGGATCGGCAATGTGGCCGCCTATAACGCGCTGGTCATTGAGCCGGATGGAAAGATTCTTGTCGGCGGCTCGGGTCAGGTGGGCGCCAACAGCGAGTTTGCACTGGTGCGCTACAACCTTGATGGCTCAGCCGATCACACGCTCAATGGCACCGGGGAAGTTCTCACGCGCTTCCCCGTGGCCGGCGATCAGTCCATCAGCGCGCTGGCGCTGACGCCGGACAACAAGATCGTGGCTGCCGGTTCCACCATGAACGCCTTTGGCGGGTTTGCCATCGCGCGTTATTTGTCCAATGGCGCGCTCGATCCGACATTTGCGTATGGCGGCCTGGTGGCCGGTCATCCCAATGGGCAGCAATCGCAGGCTACATCCGTCGCCGTGCAATCCGATGGCAAGATCATTGAGGCCGGACAGGTGGGATCGCATTTTGGCATGGTGCGGCTCACGACCGCCGGCAAACTCGATCCGACGTTCGGCGCCGGCGGCGTGGCGACGGCCAGCTTTTCATCCGGCGGAACCGATCAGATCAACGCGATCGCCATCGATCCCACCGGTCGCATCGTCGCCGGAGGAAATGCATACCATTATGATCCAGCAGCCCCCAACGCCAATATCACCGCCTTCGCGCTGGCTCGATTCAGCAACGCCGGGCAGCTCGATCCGACCTTCGGGACCGGCGGCAGGTTGACGGCGCAAGGCCCCGGCGACTTCTACGATGTAATCAACAGTCTGGCGCTGGCGCCCGATGGGAAGATCGTCGTGGGCGGATTGGCTTCGCCTGGCTATTACCCGTCGGCGGCAATGCGCAGCGCCGCGATCCGGCCAAGGCTGTCCAATCCGCCATTTGTAGGCGTGCTGGCGCGATTCACTTCCGCAGGATTGGACAGTTCCTTTGCCGCCGGAGGCATCGACGCGATCACCAACTATGGCTACCTGGGCCCGACCCCCAATATCGACACGGTGGCCCTACAGGCGGACGGAAAAATCGTCGCTGGGGGGCCGGGGCTCTTTCGCGTGATCGGCGGATGAACCGCGCGGGGATCCGGCTTAGTTGAAGAATTCTCACCGCGGAGACGCAGAGACGCAGAGGCAGGATGGAAATTGTAGAGTTTCATCCATTAATCTAAATGAGGCTCGACTTCGAATCATTGTTCGCGCGACGCAATTTGAAGTAGACACGCTTGCCTCTCTGCGTCTCTGCGTCTCTGCGTCTCTGCGGTGAATCCTCCTCCTTGGTGCGAACAGGTGCGGATTATACTGCGAGGGGTCCTATCGTTTCCCCATCGCCACTTCGACATCGATATACGTTCCCGCCCGGCGGATTTTGAAGGTGATGGTGTCGCCGGGCTTGTGATGGGCCATGAGGGGGGCGAAGGAGGGGTAGTCGCGGACTTCGCGGTTGTCCACGCCGACGATCAGGTCGTTGACCTTCAGGCCCCCAATCGCGGCGGGGGTATTGGGGACCACGAAGTTGATTTTCAAGCCGTCGTTGGCCAGTCCGAAATGAACGCCCAGGTACCCGGAACCGGGGCCGGCCAGCCGGGGGCCCGTGCGGTCGAGCATCCAGGCGGTCCAGGTTTTCTGTAGATCCGCCAGCGTCATGCCGGTGGTTTTTTCCAGGGCGATGCGCCCGGTGCGGTCGCTTGGGTAGTTGGCCTTGTAGGTGTCGTAGAAGTTTCTGAGCAGGCCTTTGTCATACAGGTAGAGCATTACGCTGCTGGTTTGGCCGTAGGTGAGGTTGGGCGCGGCCATGAAGTCCTTCTGCTTGAGCGTGAGCATCTTGCCGAAGGGGATCAGCGCATGTCGGCGGGCCGCGGACTGCACGAAGCCCAGGCGGAAGTTGTCGCTTGGCACGAGCTTTCCATCCAGGAGTTGTGCCGGCTCGTACATCGCCGCCAGTCCCTCGCGAATCCAGATGGGATGCGACTGCCCCACCGCCCGCTGGTCGGCGGCGTGCAGGGCGTGGGTGAATTCGTGCGTCATCACCTGCCCCAGCCGCTGGGCCAGCAGCGTGCGCGTCTGATCCTCGTAGATCCCCATCACGCCCTTGCGGCGCATCACCCGTGCGAAGTCCGCCGGCGAGGGAACTACGATCCGGATGAACTCATCGGGCTTGTGCTCGAATAATGTTTCATCCTGGCTCTTGGCCTGCGCGGACAGCCAGGTCTTGAGCGAATCGAGCGTGGCGCGGTCGATGTTGGTGGCGAAGATCAACTTCTGCTGCTCGTCGATCTCATATAGATATCCGTCGCCAAATCGCTGCTTGAGTTCGGCCACGGCTTTTTCCGCGGCGGCGTGGGTGATCTCGTCCTTGTGTGCCAGCAGGGTTTTGTAACGCGGCAAATCGCGCAGCTTGTCGAACGCGGAGTTGCTTTCGATCACGCCAAAGGCGGTGAAGCCGTCTTGGGTGGCGCGTTCGAGCTGGTCGAGCGCATCGGTGCGCTTGCCGCGAACGGCAAGTATGCACGCCAGGTTGTAACGCCACAGTGCCCGGCTGGGGATGATGACCAGGGCCTCGCGAAGCTTGACCTGGGCGCCCTCCAGATCATTGTGATCGAGCAGTTCGATGGCTTGTTTGGCCAGCTCCAGGGCGTGATGCCGTTCGACGTCGGATGGGCCGGCCGGGGCGGCGCAATCCGAGGCCAGGGAAGATTCAACCGGGAGTTGGGCGCGGGCGGGCGAAGGAAACAGGGACAGGGGCAACGCCAGTGTCAGCAAAATACTCAGCCAGACGAGAGTTGGCCGGGGGCCGGGGTGGTCGCCAAGGTGGGGCAGACATTCTTGTCTGCCATTCGAATGTAGAGTGGCGGATATTGCTGCGATTCCCAACGGGTACGAGTCCGCTCGGAGGGCAGGATTGCCCTCGCTCGCGGACTCGTGGCAGACAGAAATGTCCGCCCCACCATTCAGGCAGACAGGAATGTCTGCCCCACCATTGCGGTGCCACGAAGAGAACACAGGAGTAGGCCGCCGGTGTCTCGAAGAGCGGCGGACTGTCAATCGCGGGTTAGGCATATTGTGCATTGTTTCCATGGTGTCCGTGAAACGCCAGCGGGCATTTTGTAAGATGGCGGGGATGAAGACCCTCCGAGCCGCCTCGGTGCAATTCGAGCATGCCGCCGGCGACAAGCCGGCGAACTTCGCCAAAATCGAGGCGTTCACCCGCGAGGCCGCCGGCAATGGCGTGCAGCTTCTGGCGTTTCCCGAATGCTGCATCACCGGCTACTGGTTCCTTCGCAACCTGACTCGCGGGCAGTTGAGCGAGCTGGCGGAGCCGGTACCCGCGGGCCCTGCCACGAACCGCCTGCTGGAGTTGGCCCGCCAGCATCGTATGACCCTGGGCGCGGGGCTGATCGAGTCCGATGGCGATAAGCTCTACAACACCTACGTCATCGCCATGCCCGATGGCCAATTCAAACGGCATCGAAAAATCCAGGCCTTCGAGAGCGAGTTCATCTCCTCGGGCAGCGCGTACACTGTATTTGACACGCCAGACGATGTTCGGGTTGGCGTGCTGATTTGTTACGACAACAATATTGTCGAGAATGTCCGAATCACGGCCTTGGCCGGCGCGCAGGTGCTTTTCGCCCCCCATCAGACCGGCGGCTGCAACTCGGCAAGCCCGCATGGCATGAAGCCGATCGACCAAGCCCTCTGGCACAATCGCACAAAAGACCCCGCCCGAATCCGGGCCGAGCTCCTGGGCCCCAAGGGCAGGGAATGGCTCATGCGCTGGCTCCCCTCCCGCGCTCACGACAACGGCCTGTTCGTGCTCTTTTCCAATGGCGTCGGCGTCGACGACGACGAGATCCGCACCGGCAACGCCATGATCCTCGACCCGTATGGCCGCACGCTGGCCCAGACCAATGAGCCGGCCGATGCGATGGTGGTGGCCGATTTGGATCTCAACCTCATCCCCCAAAGCACCGGTCGCCGATGGATCCGCGCCCGCCGGCCCGAGTTATACGGGCCGCTGACGGTGGCAACGGGGCAGGAAAAGGATACGCGGGCGGTGCGGTTTGGAGTCGCGGAGGGTGGGCATGGCCGGAAATAGTGGCACGGGCGGCTCGCCCGCGTTGGCATGCCAGCCATCACTGGGCTTGGGAAACAGGCAGGCGATGAGGACTAACGGCCCAAGTGTTTGGGCAAGCTGCCCATGCCGCTAACGATGGCCGCACCCCTTTGCGGGTTGCACTCAAAGCGACAAACTCAAAGGTTCACCGCCGCGCAGCGTTTCCTCCATCTTCGCCTGCTCGTGCCAGCATTTCTGATTGGCAGTGAGCCGCGGATCGCCGTTGGCGATCAACTGCACCTGATGGCGGGCGATCTTGGGCGGCTTGCGGGTTTGCGGAATGGCGTAGCCGGGCATAAGTCCAAACTCCATCACGTTTTGGAATCGAGTTTACACAAATTGACAGAAGTTTACACTTTTGCGCGTGCTGGAATGTCATATTATTGCTCAAGACATCCATAACCCATTGCCGCGCCAGTGGATCGGCGGCGTTGGTCGCCGAACAGTTGCGTTGCGTGACGGGGAGGCGCAACATAACCGGGAGCAGCCATGAACAGCCCCCTGGAAGCCAAAAGTGATCGGCTCTGCCCGGAATGCGGCTATCGTCTGGACGGATTGCCTGAGTCGGGGCGGTGTCCGGAGTGCGGGTTCGAGTATAGCCCGGATCAGATCGTCTTTTATGGCTGGGAGGCTGGCGATGTAACCGTGGTGACGGCGCGATCAAACGTCCTCGCGGTGTTTCTTTCGTTCGGCATAATCACATCCTGCTTTGCTATTGGTTTGCTCTACGCCGGCTTCTGGATCGGCGGCTCGATTGCATTGCTCGGCGGAATCGCGGTCGCGGCAATCGAATTCACGATCCGGCGCAGACTCCGCGCCGCCACGCCTGCGCCGATGCAGTTGCGGCTATTCCCGCAAGGATATGGCGCGCGAACGGGATTGGGCCCGGTTCGCCTTGAACCCTGGAGCGAAAAGATTCAAGCTCGGTTTGTCCGCAATCGGCATGTCTGGCTGGTCTCCATTCGCAAGGTGAGCCCCTTCTTTGAATTGAAGTACAAGCCGCTCCCGATCTTCATCGAATTCGAGGCGGATGGGGATGTCGTTGAAAATGCCCGGGTACGGATTGAGAACTGGCGAATTGGTAAAGGCATTTGGCGAAAGGACGCGTCGAAATGAACTTTGTCCAAGAACGCCTGGCATTCCTTTTGCGCGCTTCTGCCGATGAATGGGTGGCACGGGCGGCCCGCGATCAAATCCGTCGACCCGGACGCCGGCAGTCGAACCCACGCCGCGCGTGTCCCATGCCCTTTCCACATAAGACTGCCCCATCATAGCAAGCGTTTTCGAGGCGCCATCGCGCGGCGTTTTTGCTCGTCCTGGGCACTTTCGCTGGTACTCGTGGCGACGGTGGCGACCATTGGAGGCGCGGCGACAAACTGCGCCCTGGCCGGAGCGCGGGCCGCGGCGCTACCGAGGCGAAACGCGCTTGGCGCGGTAAGTGGGGCTGCGGCGGGCGGCAGTTTCTTGCCGAAGTTATTGGAAAGGCTGACGAAGTCGGCGAAGTTGACGACGCCGTCGCCGTTCAGATCGCCCTGCGCCCAGGCTGCAGGGCCGACGGCTTTGCCGAAGTGGTTGGACAAAGCGACGAAATCGGCGAAGTTGACCACGCCGTCGTCATTGGCGTCGCCGGGCAGCACGTCGATCTCGCGCGTGAAAGAGGCAATGCCGGCGTTGCCGATGGTCAGCGTGAGACGATCGGCGGATGCCACTGGGCGCGCCAGCGTCAATACGAAACTGTTGCCAGAGCCGGTGATGGTGACGGGACCGTAGTTGATGCCGCTGGCACTGCGGATGGATACGTCGGCGGCGGCGAGTGCCGCGACGTTGGCCAAGGTGATCTGAATTTGTCGCAGCCCCGCCCAGGGCACATCGTTGACGCGGCCGGCGGGCAGGAGGCGCAGGCCATCGGACGCCAACACGAGCGGCGCCATCGCGCCGGCCGGCAGGTTGATGGCCGCCGCGCTGAGGATCGTTTTGAAGACAAATGGTATGACATTCGAGGAGGGAGACATTCCGCCGGCATCGACGGCAAGAACGCGATAGTAGTATTGCGTTCCGCCGGCAGCGGTGCCGTCGCTAAACGTCGTGACGCCGGCCGGGACGAAGAAGCGGACGACATTGGCGGCAAATCCGGCTTCGGTGCTTCGCTCGATCACGAACCCGCTTTCATTGGTCGAGGAGGCATTCCAGGCGAGGAACGCGCCGGCGCCCTGCGCCGCCGAGGAGGATGCCGCCGAGGAATCGTGAATGGCGGATGTGCGAAGCGCGGGCGCATTTTGAGCCGGCGCTGCCGAGACGTTCAGGGATTGCGGGGCGGCGGGCGGGGTGAGCGAGGCGACGTGAAGGGCGCCGCCCGTGTAGGTGGCGACGCTGTAGTAAATCTGGTCGCCGATGGCGACGGCCGCCGCCCCATTGAACTGCGGCGTCTGCCCATCAACGGATGTGGGCGAGATTTGTTCAATCTGATACGTGCCCGCCCCGGTGCCATCGGAGCGCCAGAGGTACTGGCCGTCGGAATAGACGGCCTTGCCGCCCACATTCAGCATGTAGGGGCTGGCCCATACGCTGGTGAGATAGTCGCGGATGCGGACGGTGCCTGCGGCAGTTCCATCGCTCTTCCACAACGCGCCGTCCGTGGTGGATTTCTGCGGGTTAGGCGCGGAGGTCAGGAAATAGGCCGCGCCGTTCACGTCGGTGATATTGAACAGGACGTTCCCACCGGGAGACACCGGATCGTTGGGGACGATATCCGCGATCATCTTTGTCCCGGCGGCCGTTCCATCACTCGTCCAAAGCGCGGCATCAAGATTGGTATTGGACGCGGGGGCGGAGAAGTAGAGCTTCCCGCCGACGTTGGCCAAATCGTAAACCAGTTGCTGTCCGGGCGTATGGAAGCTGGCCAAAACAGCGGCGGTTGTGGATCCCGGATCAACCCGGAACAGCGAGATGTTGCTACCGTAGCCGCCGATTACATACAGGTCGTTGTTCAAATTGAACATCGAAAGCACTGGCACCTGGCCGCCGTCGCCGGCGATGGTGATGTTGGCGACGTTGCCAGCGGCATCGACGCGCGAGAGCGATCCCAGCGCGTTGGCGCTGCCCGGTGACTGGCCGCTCATGAAATAGAAGTATCCTCCCGAGACGGCCGTCATCCCGGGAACGGGCACAAGGGGAAAGTGCGCGGAACCGACGGGCGTGGCGGTCACCCCATCGGTCTTCCAAAGGGAGCCATCAATGTCCACCAGCAGGGTGCCATTCACGCCGCCCAGCGGCAAGGGCGCAAACAGGCCCAGCGTGGTGCCCAGATTGGTGATCCGCGTCGTACCGGCGACGGTGCCGTCCGTCTTCCATAAATCGATGCCCTGGACTTCCGTGTCGCGCGCGGCGAAGTAAAGGATTCCGTTATAAGCGAACGGATTGGCGACAACATCGCCGGAGTAGAGAAGCGTGGTGCCCACGGAGGTTCCATCGGTCACCCAAAGCTGTCTGCCGGTGCCGCTCACGATCGTCTGCGTGTCGGAAATAACCCCTGAGATGAAATATACCTTCGAACCCATGGTCGTCACCCAATCCGGGTGCGCGGGGTCCGGAATGACTCCGATGTCGGCAAGACGCACGGTCCCGGCGGCGGTGCCGTCGTTGGCCCAGATCTGTCCGTTGGAAACAAATGTTACGATTTGGTAATACCGTTCGGCACGGCGATTGATGAGTTTCCCGCACCCCTAACAAACGCCGTATTGCGCCAGCGACGGGTTCGTGGCACGATCCGGGGCCCATGGAACAGGAACTGACGGCCAAGGA